>Ga0105241_10001518_pt1 | contig 17788 bp, 15 predicted proteins | sample KBSC64metaG_FD_80422 | JGI IMG/M metagenome (GOLD analysis project Ga0105241, IMG submission 80422) | Corn rhizosphere microbial communities from Kellogg Biological Station, Michigan, USA - KBS C6-4 metaG | ecosystem: Host-associated > Plants > Roots > Rhizosphere > Soil | place: Michigan, USA... | reverse complement strand
GTCGCGTTCATGCGCCTGTGCTCGGGCCGGTTCAAACGCGGCATGAAGCTGACACAGGTCGGGACCGGCAAGGCCATCGCGGTTCACAGTCCGATCCTGTTCTTCGCGCAGACCCGCGAGTTGGCGGACGAGGCCTATCCCGGCGATATCATCGGTATCCCCAACCATGGAACGCTGCGCGTCGGCGATACGCTGACTGAGGGCGAGACGCTGCGCTTCACTGGTTTGCCCAATTTCGCGCCGGAAATCCTGCGTCGCGTCAGGCTGGCGGATCCGACCAAGACCAAGCAGTTGCGCAACGCCCTCAACGACATGGCCGAGGAGGGGATCATGCAAGTGTTTCACCCGGCCATCGGATCCCAATGGATCGTCGGCGTGGTGGGCCAGCTTCAACTCGACGTCCTCATTTCGCGGCTACAGGCGGAGTATAAGGTTGATGCCGGATTCGAACCTTCGCCGTGGGATACCGCGCGCTGGATCACGGCCGACGATGACAAGGCGCTCGAAGAGTTCAAAGCGCTTCACCGCAATGCCATGGCTGAGGATCGTGACGGCGCGCCGGTTTTTATGGCCAAGGACGCGTGGGAGCTGAATTATGTCGAGGGCAAAAGCCCTGGCATCCGCTTTTCGGCTACCAAGGATCGACGCTGAATTGGGCTTTGCAAAGCCGCTTGGACGGTGAAGGCAATCTTGCCTCACCCTCGCTCATTGGCTATCGCTCGCCTCAGGCGGGTGTAGCTCAATGGCAGAGCAGAAGCTTCCCAAGCTTACGACGAGGGTTCGATTCCCTTCACCCGCTCCAATTTCTAGTCCGCCAATGCTCGGTGGCGTCTAGACAAACCCCGAAAATCCAAGGTATTTAGCGCTTCTCAGGCCGCAAGCGTTCACCCGCGTTCGCGTCCAGCCGCCAAGCGCTGGGGGTATGATTGGGGGGTATATGCAAAACGGCCAACTCGATACCCCCACGGTTGGGGGTATATTGGGGGTACGAATACCCCGAGAGGCTGGGAAATCCTATGGCTCTGACTGACGTTGCAATCCGGAACACAAAGGCCGGCGCGAAGGCGATCAAGCTGGCGGACGGTGGCGGGATGTTCCTTCTAGTAACGCCAACGGGAGGCAAACTCTGGCGGCTAAAATATCGCGTTGATGGACGTGAGAAGCTGCTGGCTATTGGGGCCTATCCCGAAATCGGGCTTGGGGAGGCTCGCCGTCGCCGGGAAGAGGCGCGGGAGCTGATCGCCCTGGGGAAAGACCCGTCGCGGGAAAAGCAGCGCGAGAAGGTGCGCGCCCGCATACAGGCGGCGGATACGTTCAAAATGATCTGTGACGAGTATTGCGAGAAACGGCGGCGGGATGGGGTGAAGGGCTGGGCTCCGGCAACAGCCACCCGAAGTGAATATCTGCTTTCGCTAGTGTGCGGGTCTATCGGCAAATTGCCCATTGGCGAGATTGAACCGGCGGAAGTGCTGGCAGCGATTCGCCGGATTGAGGGGAAGGGAAAGCTAGAAAGCGCCCGACGCAGTCTACAACTGGCGGGTGCGGTGTTCCGCTATGCCGTGGCAACGGCGCGGTTGACATCTGACCCGACCCGAGACCTGCGTGGCGCGCTGACTGCGCCGAACGTCACGCATTACGGCGCGATCACCGACGCGAAGAAGGCAGGCGAACTGCTGCGCGCCATCGATGATTATGAGGGTAGTGGGATCACCAAGCTGGCGTTGCAGATTGCTCCCCATGTTTTCGTTCGCCCCGGCGAACTGCGCCATGCCGAATGGAGCGAAATCGATCTGGACGGCGCGCTTTGGATAATTCCGGCAGGCAAGATGAAAATGCGCAAGGCGCACAATGTTCCACTTTCGCGGCAAGCTGTGGCATTGTTCCGCCGAGTTCAGTCGGTGACAGGTCCGAACGGCTACGTTTTTCCTTCTGTCCGTACTCGCGCCCGGCCCATGAGTGAGAACACCATTAACGCTGGGCTGCGGCGGCTAGGATACTCGACGGATGAAATGACGGCCCATGGCTTTCGCGCCATGGCTTCCACATTGCTGAACGAAAGCGGCAAGTGGCACCCGGATGCCATCGAACGGGCACTTGCTCACGGTGATAGCGACAAGGTTCGCGCCGCCTATCATCGTGGCGCGCATTGGAAGGAGCGAGTCGAAATGGCGCAATGGTGGAGCGACTATCTTGATACGCTCAGGGCAGGCGGGACCGTATTGGCTTTTCCGCACAGGGAGGCAGCGGACTAGACAGAATAGTTGAGCTGCGCTGATTGTGTGCAGGTGGACCAATTAGAACGCGCTCAGATTCGCTTGCTACTGGAGCATCTTGGCTCGGAGTATCATCGCCGTTGCGGTGAGGCGCAAAAGGTGATGCACGCGGACCACTCGGCCAGCGGACGGTTGCGATCAGGAGCAACGGTCCAGGCTGCGATTCGAATTGCCGAAGAACACACAGATGCGTTCGTCGATAAGCTGATCGATGAAGTTTCTGCCGTCGCGCAAGACGTTGACGCCTTCAACATGATAGTCTCGGCTCTGACCGCGCAGTTTCGCGGACGGGAGGCGGAATTGTCCGAAGCCGTACGGTTGGCTACTTCTGGTGCCAGTGAGCGGTTTGCGAGCGTTCAGCGGGAAGGCGAGCGCCTGTTTGCGGAAATGCGTTCCAGAGTGTTCAAGCGGTTAGAAATTCATCGGTTCGCATTTACGCGACCTACCAAGGGCGATCTGGCGGGCATGCGGTCTCGCGGCATATCGCATTCTAAGCCGCTAGCTGAGCCGGTCAAATCAAAGAACGCCGGGGGCGTGCCTCTCGCGGAGCATTGGGATGCGATGTGGGCTGAGATCGCGGTGAAGCTCTGGCTCGGTGATCTTAAACCAAAGACGCAGGCGGACGTGAAGCGAGCCATGTTTGAGTGGTTCAACAGTAAGGAAATCGCAATTGGCGACACCGCCGTAACCCAGAGGGCGAGACAGCTTTGGCAAAAAATTCAAGATTCTAGCTAGTTCCCGCATCTTGGCGAACCTTTGCGCGCGCTGCGCCTTCGAGATTCGCTGAAGTTCCGTTGCATCCGCTGGCATCTGCCAGAAAAAAAGGAGCAACAGAAAATGGAACGCTTTGCCTATTCCATCAATGAAACCGCCCGTGCCCTGAGCATGGGCCGCACATCGATCTACGCCATGATCGCGGACGGACGCTTGGAAACGTTCAAGCTAGGCCGCCGCACGTTGGTAAAGGCCGATTCGATCCGCCGCCTTGTGGACGGGCAGGTCTGAGCGTCATGCCCGTTCGCCGGGCCAATCCCAATCGGGTGAAGCAGCATCGCAGCTACAGCGTCGATGAACTTGCTCGCTGTTGCGACGTGCATAAGAACACGGTACGCAACTGGCAGGTCAAGGGGCTGGAGCCAATCGACAAGCGCCGCCCTCTCCTCTTTCACGGGGCAACTGTGCGCGGCTTTCTGGCCAACCGCAATTCCAGCCGCAAGCAGCCTTGTTCGCCTGGAATGCTCTATTGCCTTCGCTGTCGCTCCCCGCGCCGCCCGGCGTTGGGCATGGTCGATTTCGTACCGATGCGCACCGGCAGCGGCAACCTGCGCGCCCTTTGCGAACGCTGCGAAACCATCATGCACCGCCGGGCGCGCGAAGTCGATATTGCCAGAATAATGCCCGGATGCACCGTCCAATTCGCGCAAGGCCAGCCAAGCCTAATTGGGCAGACCGCCCCTTCCCCGAATTGTGACTCCGAGAGGCAAGGCTAGACCATGGCGAAGCACAACGCATCGAACGAGCGGGTAAAGCGCGATTATTTCCGCTTTCTGGCCGAGGCAAAGGGGCGCGATGCCGCAACGATTGACCGGGTGGCCAAGTCCCTCGCCCGGTTCGAAACCAGCACGGGTCACAAGGACTTCAAGCGGTTTCACCGCCAACAGGCGGTGGCCTTCAAGCGGCGGTTGGGCGAAGCCTTGGGCGAGCGTTCCGGCGAACGGCTCAGCAAGGCGACGGTGCAATCCGCCCTGCGCGATCTGAAGGCGTTCTTCGAATGGCTAGCGCGTGAACCCGGCTTCCGCTCGCATATCGAATATGCGAATGCCGACTATTTCAATCTGAGCGAGAAGGACGCCGCGATCGCCCGCGCCCGGCGCGACAAGCCCGTGCCGACGCTGGAGCAGGTGGGCCGCGTTTTGGCCGTCATGCCATCCGCCACCACGCTGGAACGCCGCGACCGGGCGCTGGTGGCATTCGCCGCGATCACCGGGGCGCGGGTCATGGCGCTGGCAACGTTCCGGCTCGGCCATGTCAATCTGCAAGCGGGCCATGTGGAACAGGACGCCCGCACCGTCGCGACCAAATTTGCCAAGACGTTCCGCACCGTATTCATGCCGGTCTGCGACGGCGCGCTGGAAATCGTGGCGGAATGGGTGGCTGAACTGCGCGATACGCGCCTGTGCGGGCCGGACGATCCGCTGTTTCCGGCAACCGCCATGGGGCTCGGCGAGCACGGCGGCTTCCAGCCGCAGGGGCTGGCACGGCATGGCTGGGCATCGAGCGGGCCGATCCGTGACGTGTTCCGCCGGGCGTTCGAAGGGGCGGGCCTGTCCTATTTCAACCCGCACAGCTTTCGCGACATGCTGGTGCACCACGCCATGTCGCTGGACCTCACCCCTGAGGAAATGAAGGCATGGAGTCAGAACCTGGGCCATTCCGACGTGCTGACAACCTTCACCAGTTACGGGACTGTGCCGCCGCACCGACAGAGTGAACTGATCCAGATGCGAGGCAGGAGCATGCCACACCAAGATCACGTTGCCGCGCTCGAGGCCATCCTTGAAGGGTTGAAGCGCGAAGGAAGGTCAGCCTGATCACCACCAGCCCCGTGCGCCTACCATGCCTATGCGGGTTCGAGTCTTGGGGGCACGATCGGCTTATTGCACCAGCGGCGAATCTGGTCTTTGCGGAGCAAAGGCAAATCGGGCGGTCAGGCAAGCGCATATCCAGGAAGCCCTTTCAGGTCTCACGAGGAAACGCCTCGCGAAAGACTATGGTGCAACCGCCAGACCGGCGATAACCAGTGCTAATGGTGGGGGGTAATTCAAACTTTGCGTTTCTTCAGAAGCTTGAGCCCGAGGTTTATCGCCTCGGGCTGCTTGCAGAGCGTTACTTCGTCGAAGACCCGAACACTTGCCAACTCAAGTTACGCCAGCTTGCTGAACTCACTGCGCAATTGACCGCATCGCATTTCGGCCTATTGGTCGAACCATCCGACAATTTCGCCGACATTCTCCGTCGTTTGAAGTTCGAATGCAGCCTACCGCGTGAAGTCGGGGAGTTATTTCACTCGCTGCGCATTGCGGGCAACCAGGCAGCGCACGGCAGTGCCGATGACCATGCGGGTGCGCTCACCGGGCTCAAGCTCGCCCGCCACCTGACGTCTGGTATTTGCGAACCTTTCACAATCCAGCGGACGAGTTTGGTCCATTCGTTCCACCTGCACGTCCAGCGGACGCGAGCACGACGCTAGTCACCGAGTTGGAGCGCCTCAAGGCCGAGCTTGCGGCGAGCCAGTCCGAGGCCGAGCGCCTCAAGTCTAAGGCAATTGCTGCTGAGACTGAACGGCAATCGGCCGCTGAGTTGGCAGCTGCAGAACGGCAAGAGCGCGCCATATGGGAGACACTGGCTGAGGAGGCCGACAAGGGGCGTGCAGCACTTGCCGAGCAGCTCAAAGCTGCTCTAGAATCTTCCAGGGGCAACAACGCACCGGCGCTTGAAATTGTCGCTGAATTGGCAAGGGATGCCGCCGACCAAATCAATCTCGACGAGGCAGATACTCGCGCACTGATCGATCAACAGCTCCGGGAGGCTGGTTGGGAGGCCGATACTCCAGTCCTCCGCTACGCAAATGGCGGCCGTCCAGTGAAAGGGCGCAATCGTGCCATCGCTGAATGGCCTACAACGACCGGACCAGCCGACTATGCGCTTTTCTGCGGCTTGACCCTCGTTGGTACGATTGAAGCCAAGCGGCGCAATCGCAACGTGATGGCCGTTTTGAGGCAAGCCGAACGCTATGCCTCGGATATCCACATGCACGAGGCCGAATTTGCAGAAGACGGTCCCTGGCTCGAATTCAAGGCACCCTTCGCATTTTCCACCAATGGTCGCCCCTATTTGAAACAGGTCGAAGCGCTCTCCGGTATTTGGAGGCGCGATCTGAGGGACCCCAACAATCCGGCTGAAGTTTTGGCCGGATGGCCTTCGCCTTGGGGCCTTTTTGAAAGGCTGTCAGTCAATAAGAAGGCCGCTCAAATCGAGCTTTCCGCGCAGCCGTTCGATTTCGGATTTCCGCTCCGCCAATACCAGCGGGAGGCCATCGAGGCGGTTGAAAATGGTCTGGCAGAAAATCGCCGCGCGATGTTGGTGGCAATGGCCACGGGTACGGGCAAGACCAAGCTTGCCATCGCGATGCTTTATCGCCTGATCTCTGCAAAACGCTTTCGGCGCGTGTGCTTTGTGGTCGATCGCAGTGCGCTCGGACGACAAACCAAGGACGAGTTCACCACGACCAAAGTTATAAACGGCAAGGCGTTTGGTGACATTTTCGACCTGAAGGGATTGGCCGATGTCACGCCCGATGACGACACGCGGGTCCACATCTGTACAATTCAGGGTTTGGTTCGGCGCGTGCTTTATTCCGAGAGTGCGGAAGATGCGCCACCAATCGACCAGTACGATCTCATGATCGTCGATGAATGCCATCGGGGGTATTTGCTCGATCGCGAGATGTCTGACGGCGACCTCAGCTTTCGCGATCAATCGGACTATGTCTCTAAATACCGCCGTGTTCTTGAGCACTTCGATGCTGTGAAAATCGGCCTGACCGCGACACCCGCGCTTCATACAACCGACATTTTCGGCAACCCCGTTTTCACCTACTCATACCGTGAAGCCGTGATCGATGGCTTTCTCAGCGACCATGAGCCACCGATCCGGATCGCTACGAAGCTCTCCGAAGGCGGTATTCACTTTGCACGTGATGAAGCCGTCGATTTCATCCACCCGCCCACGGGGCAAGTCGAGACCGTCACGCTCGCCGATGAGGTCGATTTTGAAGTGGAGCAGTTTAACAAGGGTGTGGTGACGGTGCCTTTTAACCGCGCAGTTGCTGAAGAGCTGGTCAAATACATTGATCCCGGCGAACCGGACAAAACGCTGATCTTCGCAGCTTCAAAGGCGCACGCGGATATTCTCGTCAAGGAGCTGCGTGACGCGTTCCGCAAGGCTTACGGCCCGATGAAGGACGAAACCGTCCAGCGGCTGACGGGCGATGTCGACAAGATAGAGAACCTGATCCTGTCCTTCCGCAATGACCCGCTGCCCAAGGTAGCAGTCACGGTCGATCTGCTCACGACCGGCGTCGATATCCCGAAGATCACCAACATCGTTTTCACGCGCCGGGTGAACAGCCGCATCCTCTATGAGCAGATGCTTGGCCGCGCCACGCGGCTCTGCCCTGAAATCGACAAGGAATCATTTCGGATTTTCGATGCGGTCGATCTCTATGCGCATCTGCAAGATTTGACCGACATGAAGCCAGTCGCGGTGGACCCCAAATTCACCCTCACCAAGCTGTTCGACGAACTCTGCGGTCGCGGCGACACTGGGCACAAGAACCGCGTTCGTGAACAGATCATTGTTCGCCTGCGCCGTCGCCTCAAGAAGCTGACGTCCGAAATGCGGGCAAGATTTGAGAAGGAAGCAGGCGAGACCCCCGAAGCCAGCCTCGACCGCTTCATGAAAGGCGATCCGATGGAGCTCTCGGACTGGGCCTCCAAACGGCCCAACCTCGGGCCGATCCTGGATTGGACCAATGAGGACGGTACTCCGCGCTATGTGCCGATCTCGGAGCACGATGATGAAGTGACCAGCGTTACACGCGGCTACGGTGCTGCCGACAGGCCCGAAGATTTCCTCGACAAGTTCACCCAGTTCGTTCGCGACAACGTCAACAACATTGCCGCGCTCCGCATCGTCGTCCAGCGCCCGCAGGAACTGACCCGCGAAGAACTTCGCAAGCTAAGGCTCGAACTCGACGCCGAGGGCTTCACCGATACCAAGATCAAGCGCGCTTGGACCGATGCCAAAAATCAGGAGATCGCCGCCTCGATCATTGGCTACATTCGCCAAGCCGCGATTGGCGACCCACTCATTTCTTATGCGGATCGCGTCGGTCACGCGGTCGAAGCCATCCTACGCAAGCGCCGGTGGACCGACGTTCAGCGCAAATGGATCGAGCGGATCGGGCGCCAGCTCGAACTTGAAATTGTGGTGGATCGTGCTGCGTTCGACGCTGAGCCCTTTGCCTCGCTTGGCGGCTGGCCACGGATCGATCGGGTCTTTAACGGCGAGCTCGAACAGGTCGTGCGCGACATCAATGCGAACATTTGGCCAGAGCGCAAAGGAGCGGCGGGATAATGAACGGACCTAGGGCGCGGGAGACCGTTCAAAAGCTGTGGAACGCCAGCAAAAGCCTGCAAGGCGGGGGCGTCAGCTATTATGAATATGTCACGGAGCTGACCTACCTCCTGTTACTCAAGATGCTCGAAGAAGTGTCGCGCGATGGCAAGAAGCTTGAAGAGCGTCTGCCCGCCGATTGCCGTTGGGGAGCGCTAAAGAAACTGGAAGGCGAAGCCCGCCTGATCCGGTACCGTGCCTTGCTCCTCGAACTAGGAACCCGGGCTGACATCAATTTCCCGCTGGTTAAACAGGTATTCACCGATGCCAAGACCTCGCTGACCAAGGCCACGGCGCTTACCTCGCTCATCACCACCATCGACAACGTGGATTGGTATGCTGCGGAAGAGGATGGCCTCGGTGATCTCTATGAGGGCCTGCTCGAACGCACGACCTCAGAGCGCAAATCGAAGGCCGGGCAATATTTCACGCCGCGCCCGTTGATCGAAACGATCGTTGGCTTGGTTAAGCCCAAGGCAGGCGAGATTATCCAGGACCCGGCGGCGGGAACCGGCGGGTTTCTGATTTCGGCGCACCGCGCAATCATGCGCGAAACAGACGACCTGACCAAGGTTACGAAGGAAACGGCGTTCGCCCAGCGAAACGGCAATTATCAGGGCGCGGAGCTGATCACCGGTACGCACCGGCTCAATACGATGAATCTGCTGCTCCACGGCATCGACCAGCCAATCGACTGCATCGACACCCTGACATCGGATGCCGAGAAGTTCGACAAGGCGGACCTGATCCTCACCAATCCGCCGTTCAACAAGTTCCCGGAACGCGTCACCCGCAGTGATTTCGTGATCACCGCCGGGGCGGCCAAAGGCCCGCTACCTTTTGTCGAACATGTCGTGCGCAGTCTGAAAGTTGGTGGTCGCGCGGCCATCGTCATTCCCGACAACGTGCTGTTCGAAGACAATATGGGCCGCGATCTTCGCAATTGGCTGATGGACCTGTGCAATTTGCACACCGTCCTGCGCCTGCCCACCGGCATTTTCTATGCCCAAGGCGTGAAGACCAACGTCATGTTCCTCACCAAGAAATCCGAGGAACGCATCGGCGCGACCAAGCAGGTTTGGTTCTATGACCTACGGGCCCAAATGCCCAACTTCGGCAAGACTCGCACGCTGACCGCTGACGATTTCGCGCCCTTCATCAAGGCCTACGGCAAAGACCCGCTCGGCACAGCGAGGCGCAAGGATGAAGGCGAAGCCGGCCGTTTCCGCGCCTTCACGCGCGAAGACATCGCAACGCGCAATGACAATCTTGATATCAGCTGGCTGCGCGAGGATGAGGAGGAGGTCGAGGAAGGCCTGACCGAACCCGATGACATCGCCGCTGCCATCGTCGGCCATCTCCGCGCCGCGTTGGAAGAAATCGAGGCAGTCGCCGACGAACTGGCCGAGACCGAGGAGGTCCAGGCATGAATGCCGACCGTGATGCCTATATTCGGCTGCTCGGCCTAGAGGGATGGTCAAAAAAAAGGCTTCGCAAGGCGGCGCTTCAGCGCGCTCATGAAATCAGAATGTTCGAAATCGAGCACTTTTGGCGCCGGGCGAACTATTTTTGGCTGTTGCAGGCAGCGGTCTTTACTGCCGTCGGCCTCTCGTTATTTTCCGACAAGGCAGCGAAGATCGCGATTCTGCCGGTTGTGCTCGCCGCGCTAGGCGCAGTGACGGGAAGCGCTAGCTGGTTTGCGTCTCAAGGGTCGAAATTCTGGCTCTCTAACTGGGAGCGCCACATCGACATGTTGGAGGATGAGTTCGAAGGCGGCTTACATAAGTCTGTCTTCATCGGAGCGAAAGGGACACGGTGGTCCGTATCCAGACTCAATGACGGCCTTGGTGTCGCGTTCTTCATTTTTTGGATCATTGTCCTCATATTTGCGTCGGTTCAGGCCAACCCGACATGGCCATGCCAGCCCACGAACCAACTATCGGATATTTGCTGGAATCAGCTTCTCACGATCGTCTGCTGGTTAGGAATGGTTGGCGGCGTGTGGTTTCTCTCCAACCAGCAATCCGCCGTGACGGGTGCTTTCCACGACGCCGGAGGCAAGATAGCCGCCGCCTATTCCGGGGCTGATGCGGCGGTTAAAGGCAAAACTGGCCTGGCTATTCGGGAGCCGAAGATATGACCCCCGAAATCTTCGGTCGCACCATCCAATTGTTCCTGGTCGATGGCACGCCCACCGGGCTGCGGAAGGCGACGATCCATGGCTGGACCGGGCTAAGGTTCGTCGCCACCGGCACCACCTTCGCTGCGCTGACCGCCCGGCCAGAGCTGGACCGGACAGGAAGCTACATCCTCTCTGGCCCGGATGCCGAAGCTGTGGGCGAGACGCGCGCCTATATCGGGTCGGCCAACAGCGTGCGCGAGCGGATCAAGCAGAGCGCGGCGCAGCGGGAGTTCTGGGAGACGGCGATTGCCGTCACCACCAGCGATGATGATCTGTCAAAGGGGCATGTCGAATACCTGGAAGCCCGGCTGATCCAGATGGCCACGCAGGCCAACCGCGTTACGCTGGACAATGGCACCAGCCCTGCCGGTCAGCGCCGTCGCCTGCCTGAAGCGGATCAGGCGAACATGGAACAATTCCTCGCCAACCTGAAGATCATCCTGCCCGTGGTCGGGCTTGATCTGCTGAAACCCCAGCCGCGCGCGGTGACGCAGACGGCCACCCCGGTAGCGCAGCGCACCAGTGGTGAGATGACCTTCGAAATCCGCCACAAATCCGGCGTGCAGGCGCAGGCGGTGGAGGAGGATGGCGAATTCGTCGTACTCGAAGGTTCGCAAGCACTGAAGGACACCGGCTATGTCCAGCAGAGCTATGGCGCGTTGAAAGAAAACCTGGTCAAGCAAGGCGTGCTGCAACCCGGCGCCGATAACCGTTACACCTTCGTCAAACCCTATAGCTTTTTGAGCCCCTCCGCCGCTGCCGCTGTCGTGCTCGATCGCAACAGCAATGGCCTGTCCGAATGGAAGGTGAAGGGCGAGAAGCGGACCTATAATGACGTGAAGCAGGCGCGCATTTCCGCCGAAGGGGCGGGTGCATGAGCGATTTACCCAATGGATGGATCACTATCCGGACCGGCGATGTTGGTGTTTGGCGAGGTGGCGGTACGCCATCGAAAGCAAACAGCAGCTTTTGGACCGACGGCACCATCCCTTGGGTTTCGCCGAAAGATATGAAGCGTCCGCACATCGCCGAAGCAATTGACAATATCACTGACGAAGCAATCGCGCGTTCTGCCACTCAGCTCATCCCCGAAGGCTCTGTGCTAATCGTTACTCGTAGCGGCATTCTGCAACATTCACTGCCAGTGGCTGCAAACACAGTACCTGTGGCGATCAATCAGGACCTAAAGGCCCTTACCCCTTACAATGGGATCGAAACAGAATTTGTCATGCGCCAGCTACGTGCTGATGCTCCGGAGATTCTGAAGACCTGTGCAAAGTCAGGGACGACGGTCGATAGCATCGACTTTGAACGCTTAAAGGACCACGAATTTCGACTTCCGCCACTTCCGGAACAGCGGCGGATTGTTGCGAAGGTGGACGGGTTGACCGGGCGCACCGCCCGCGCCCGCAAAGAGCTGGACCGCATCCCCACCCTCATCACCCGCTACAAACAACGCCTCCTCGGACTGGCCGCTGACGGCTTGCTGACACGGAATTGGCGCGATGAGAATGGCGGCGAAGCTTGGCAAGCTACAACCGTCGAGAAGCTTGCAGAAACCACATTTGACGGTCCGTTCGGTTCAAATCTCAAGTCAGCCGATTATGTCGATAGTGGTGTCCGGGTTGTCCGCCTCGAAAACATAGGCAGTTTGCGATTCATTTGCGAGAAAGAAACCTACATCTCGGAGGCCAAATTCAAGTCGCTTCAGCGCCATCAATTGAAGCCAAATGACGTCTTGTTTTCTTCATTCATCGCTGAGGAAATCCGGGTTTGCTTACTGCCTGACAACCTCGAAACAATCGCAATCAACAAAGCAGATTGCTTCTGCGTCAGAGTTGATCGCGCCATTTGCTTACCCGAATTCCTGGCTTATCGATTAGCCAGCCCGACCTGTTACGAGGTTCTGAAAGATGCGGTGCATGGGGCTACGCGCCCCCGAATTTCCCTTAGTCACCTGAAACAATTCGAAATCGAATTGCCCTCTTTGGGCGAGCAAGCAGAAATCGTGCGCCGCATCGAGTCCGCCTTCGGCTGGCTCGACCGCGTCGCCTCCGATCATGCCGCAGCCGCCCGCCTCCTCCCCAAACTCGACGCCACCATTCTAACTAAAGCCTTCCGTGGCGAACTCGTTCCGCAAGACCCGAATGACGAACCCGCAGCCAAACTACTGGAGCGGATCAAGGCGGAGCCCACCGCCGCTGCAACGAAGGTGAAGCGCGGGCGCAAGGCAGACGTGCCGCCGCTCACGGCTACCGCCGAAATCACTTTGGGACCGGCCACCGTGCCTTCAACGGCCACGGTCGGGAGCGCGCCCAAGAGAGCGAGGAAAGCTTCAATGACCAAAAGCCGCCAGGATGATGACGTGAAGGGCAAGCCCTACTTGGCAGGCTTGCTCAAATCCGGGCGATTTAGCGATGCGCAGAGCCTGTTTAGCGTCGCCGACCTGCCCGTCGCCGACTTCTACAAGCAGCTCGCCTGGGAAATCGACGAGGGCCACATCCACGACAACGCCGAAGAATTGAAAGCCGCCTGATGCGCCTCCTCCGCGTCTATATTGACGGCTATCGCAACCTGAAAAATGTCACGGTCGATTTCGACAAGGGCAGCCTGACTACGGTCGTGATCGGCGAAAATGGCAGCGGCAAATCGAACCTGATCGAAGCGATCGTGGAAGTGTTCCGGGCGTGGACCCTGGGCGTGCAAAAGGAGCTGCGGTTTAGATACTCGATTTTCTACGTGCAGCGCGGAGTCAAAATTCAGGTTCGATCAGACGATGGCCTGGCGTTTGATACCGATGCAAATCCCGAACTGAAAACCCACGTTCGACTTGATCAGCTGGCGACAACAAGGATGCCGGGTCCCATTATAGCGGACCCTGACAAGCCAGACGATATTGTAAGCGAGTTTTTCCCTGATTTCATTTTTGGGTACTACTCCGGAAGTGGGAGACGGCTCGAGAAGCTTTTCGATGCGCACCAGTCTCGCTATTATGCACGCATCAATAAGGCGCGCCCTGAGGCCGAATATGAGGAGGCGCGTGAAGCGCGCAGTTTGTTCTATTGCCGGCCTATTCATGGTGTGCTCGGTTTATTTTCCTATCTCGCTAAGCCTGGTAAGGACAATGACGCGAAGGCACTGCTGACCGAAAAGCTTGGCATTACCGGGTTTCATTCCGCACTCGCCCATTTCAAAGAGCCGTCATGGTTCCCCGGCAGCAAGGTTGCCGCAGTGCGTGAAGCCGGTAATGTCTGGGGCGCTCATGGCCCCGCCGGGAAGTGCGCCCGCGCGCTCAAGGACGCCGCCTTCCATCCGCTCGAACTCGAAGGCACGGTGGTGGACGATTACCGCCGCAAGGCCAGCAAGGAAGCCCAGCTCGCCTGTTTTCTGCGCGACGAAAAGGCGTTGAGTGCTTTCGCCGCCAACTACGAAAGCGACCAAGACTTGTTCGCGGCGCTCGAGGCCGCCGACATCTCCGACCTGTTCCGCGAAATGATCGTGTGGGTTACGCGCAAGGACGACGCGACCGGCGACATCAGTTTCAGCGATCTATCCGATGGCGAACGCCAATTGTTGATGGTGCTCGGCATGATCCGCGTCTCGCGCGGTAAGGAAGCGTTGTTCCTGCTCGACGAGCCCGACACCCACCTCAACCCCGCCTGGCAGCTAACCTATCTCGACCTGATCCGCGAATGGACTGAAGTCGCGGCTGACGAGGACAAGTGCCAGATCATCATGACCACCCACAACCCGCTGACCATCGCCGCGCTGACCAAGAAAGAGGTTCGCGTGATGCAAATGGCAGACGATGGACAGGTAAAGGTTTCCGAACCCTATGCCGACCCGCGCGGCTTGGGCTTCACATCGACCCTTACTGAGATTTTTGGCCTGCCGACCACGCTTGATCCCGAAACGCAGAAGCAGATCGATGAACGCAACCGGTTGGCTCGCTTGGAAGAGCGTAGCGACCAACAGGAACGTGAACTTATCGCTATCAATGACAGGCTCGACCGGCTTGGCTTTATGCATGAAAGCCGCGATCCGCTGTATGACGATTTCCTAAAAGCAGTCCACGACGTCAAATATGCGGACCGGCCGCCCATGAGCCAGGACCAGATAGAAAAACGGCGGCTTGCCATGCAGGCGCTGATCAAATCGCTGACCGAAGAAAAGGGGAAGGCGCATTGATCTACGTGAAGCGTGATCCGGCGAAGATTCCGGAAAAATTGATCAAGGTCGCGGAAAGAGCGCAGGCGAAGCTGGAGGCACTACCCGCTGATGAGCGGGTCGCATTTATCAAGAAGAAGTCGCATGTCTGGCGAGCCTTCAAGCGGCACCTGCGGGCAATGTCATACGGCAAGTGCTGGTATTCGGAGGCGACGGGGCCGCAATCACCCTACGATGTCGATCACTTTCGACCGAAGTGTGAGGCTCAGAGGTCTGAGACGGAGAAGGACGACGGCTATCCTTGGCTGGCCTTCGATTGGGACAATTTTCGATATTCTGCAGAACGGTCAAACCGGCTGAGCACGAACGAAGAAACGGGCGATACATTCGGGAAGTCTAGCTGGTTTCCTTTGGAGGCAGGCAGTGCGATAGCGTGCTGGGATAATCGGTGCGTAGATCAAGAGAAGCCTCTATTGCTTGATCCGACCCGGGAAGCCGATGTCGCGCTGATTGATGTCGGCTCAGATGGACTGATGGTTCCTTCAAATACATGCACCAAATCTGGCGCGGAGCGAGTCAAAGCCAGTGTCCGATTTTACGGCCTTGATTTACCCGACATACTCGCCGCGCGACGCCAGGTCATGGTCGACCTTGGCGACGATATCGATAAGCTCCTCATGCTTTTTGAGGGCGCAAGGGATGCCGAACGGGTCAATGATCCTGAACTGATCGAAAAACATCGCAAAGCCATTGCTAGCCGAACTCTGCCCAATCGACCTTTCACATTGGCCGCCCGCGCCAAATTGATTGAACGAGGCCTGCCCCAATTGTTGGCGGGACCAGAAGACTATGCCGCGATGGCCGCTTAGCGGCACTTGCCTACGGTTTGGAATGGAGCTCGCTGTCGAAGGCACGCTTGCCTTTCCGCTTCCGCAGCATCAGCGCCTGTTTGCGATCCTCGCTGCGCAACTTTGCCGAAACGGTGAGAAATGCGCCGTAGAGCGTGGCGCGATCATCGTCGGTGAGTTCGACCACCCCGGCCTTCACGACCAGGCCCGCCAGTTCGATCAGTCGCCGCGTGCGTTCGCGGCGCTCGACCTGCCATTGGCTCTTGGTCGTTACCTGACCATCATAGTTCACCCTTAGCCAGCGCAGCTGGGGGTATGATTGGGGGTATTTCAAAATATCCTGTCTTCGAGAATAGCTAATTTAGCAGCATTTCAAGCTATTTTGCGGTTCCCTTCACCGCTCCAATTTTCGATCTCACGACATCCCACAGAGCTTTGCAAATGGCTAAAATCTGCGGTATTTCTCGGGTTATTCGGCTCGTGAAATCTCGCTCCATGCCATGGAAGCTCAGGCAAGAGTGGGGCCTTTTTCGAATATAGCGGGCCAAAAAATGTATGAGGCCCCCAAGGGTGGGGGCCTCGCCATGGAAGGCCTGGCCTATGTCGTTGACTGATATGGCAATTCGCAGAGCCAAGACGCGTGATAAGCCCTACAAGCTGTACGATGAGCTGGGCCTCTTTCTCGTCATCTCGCCGTCAGGCTCCCGACTCTGGCGGATGAAGTTCCGTCACGGCGGATCTGAAAAGAAACTAAGCTTTGGCGCTTATCCTCAGCTCAGCCTGCGCGATGCGCGAAAAATGCGCGATGACGCTCGCGAGCTGCTCGCGGAAGGCAAGGACCCTTCCCTAGAGAAGCAGCGCGAAAAGCTCGGGGCGAGCGCGTTGGCGGAAAACACCTTTACCAGCATCGCCAACGAATATTGCCGCAAACGGCGCCGCGACGGCGATAGGGCTTGGGCACCGGCTACAGCAGCGCGCTGCGAATATCTGCTCGGCCTGCTGGGCAACTCGATCGGCAAGATGCCGATTCATGAGATCGAGCCGATCGACGCCCTCGCCGCGATCCGCAAGATCGAAAAGCGGGGCAAGCTGGAAAGCGCGCGGCGCACCTTGCAACTGGCCGGCGCCGTATTCCGCTACGCCGTCGCCACGGCCCGCCTGCGGTCAGACCCCACACGAGATTTGCGCGGGGCGCTGACCACCCCAACGGTCACACATTATGGGGCGGTCACCGATGCCGGCGAGGTTGGCGACCTACTAAGGGCCATCGATGGCTACGAAGGCCTGGGAATGACGAAATGGGCACTACAACTTGCGCCACACGTCTTCGTCCGCCCGGGCGAACTGCGTCATGCGCGATGGGACGAAATCGATCTCGACGCAGCTCTATGGACCATCCCGGCCGAGAAGATGAAGATGCGCAAGCCGCACCATGTGCCGCTCTCGCGTCAGTCGATCGCGATTTTGCAGGAAATCCTGTCCATCACTGGGTCGTCGGGTTACGTTTTTCCATCGATGCGGTCCCGAACGCGGCCGATGTCGGAAAACACCCTCAATGCCGCGCTGCGCCGCTTGGGTTATGCCAGCAACGAAATGACCGGGCACGGCTTCCGGGCGATGGCGAGCACCCTGCTCAACGAATCGGGCAAATGGTCCCCTGACGCCATCGAGCGCTCGCTCGCGCATGGGGATAGCGACAGGGTGCGCGCGGCCTACCATCGCGGCGCGCATTGGAAGGAGCGCGTTGCAATGGCGCAATGGTGGTCTGATCTCTTGGATTCGTTGCGGAACGGAGCCACCATTCTGCCGTTCCTGGGTGCGGTGGCGGGCTGACGTTATTGGGATCAATCCGGCTGTTGTCTCGACCGGTTGCCTCGCCAAGTCGCTGGGCTGGAATTGGGCCGGATCCCGTCTGTCCCCTTTTAGCGCCGTGCTACAAGAAAGCGGCCCTTCTCACCCACTTCACAGTGTGGCAGCTCGCGCCGACATAGCAGTCATTTACCTTTGCTTCGGCATGTCCTGAAAGCGGTCTCTCGTTCATCAATAGCCCGGTCGAAGACCCGCGATTAGCGGCGCGCTCG
>Ga0105241_10001511_pt1 | contig 17813 bp, 8 predicted proteins | sample KBSC64metaG_FD_80422 | JGI IMG/M metagenome (GOLD analysis project Ga0105241, IMG submission 80422) | Corn rhizosphere microbial communities from Kellogg Biological Station, Michigan, USA - KBS C6-4 metaG | ecosystem: Host-associated > Plants > Roots > Rhizosphere > Soil | place: Michigan, USA... | reverse complement strand
AGGTCAGGATCGTACTTGTTGATAAGGTCTGTTGTGCGATTATAAAATTTTTCAATATAGGCTTTGTCTGGTGCATAAACGCCATTGCCCCATCCCCACTGCCTGTGAATGGAGTTATCATTCCAGCTGTTCTCACTCAAAGGATGGTTTTGTGCATATAGTTCCTGTGGGTCTAAACCATCCCACCATTTACCCTGCCCGGATGCTTTGGTCAAATTTCCATCATAAGGGATACCGGCAAATTGACCTGTTTTGTCGGAACGTTGCGCCGATTCATACCAGCGCCATGCATGTGAAGCATGTACACTTACCCCAAACGGAAGTCCATTATTTTTTGCCGCCTTCGCCCAGCCAGCAATCAGATCTTTTTTAGGGCCAATTTTAGTAGCATTCCAGTTCTTTTGATATTTACTGTTGTACAAATCAAAATTGTCGTGGTGATTCGCCAGGGCCATAAAATATTTTGCACCCGCATTTTTATACAAACTCACCAGCTCTCCGGGATCCCATTGCTCCGCTTTCCATTCGTTGATCACATCTTTAAATCCAAACTTTGAAGGATGGCCATATTTTTCAAGATGAATTTTATATTGCCGCGAACCTTCCTGGTACATTCCTCTTGCATACCAGTCGCCGGCCTCTGGCTCGCATTGCGGCCCCCAGTGTGCCCACATCCCAAACTTGGCATCACCAAACCAATCGGGTGTTTTATAATTCTGCAGGGATTCCCATGTAGGTTTGAATGGCCCTTTAGCAATGGGTTCGCCCGGATATTCTGCTTGTAAAAAACCATTGCCCAAAGTACGGGACAAACATAATGAAGGCAAGGTGGCCGCCATTCCTTTTATTAATGTTCTGCGTTTCATTTAATATAGTTGTTCATTTAAACAGATTAAAGATAAGATCAGCATGTTCTTCTATCCTTGAAAATCTTCCGGTTACAGGGACAGTAGCAGGAATATTACCATTCCGTTCGGGAATGACGCCTGTTATCCGTTAGCAGAAAAGTTTATCGGCAATCGCATTGAACGGTCAGCTCCGGTAATTTCATATGGCTATCAATTTGTTTCTTAATGATTTTCCGGGTTTGCGACTGACCCTGTTGTCACGCTTACACTATCGCAGGTTGCTGAATTCAAAGAGGAACTATTAGATGAAACAGCCAGTCCAACATAATATGTTCCGGCCATTGATATAGTAACCGGAGCACCTACAGCAAACCATGTTTTTCCATCTATAGATTGACAGGCAGTGAATGTATTGCCGGCTCTTTGCAAACGAAACCAGCAGGGAGTACGGGTATACGCATTACCTGTTTGAAAACTCATGGAGCCGCCTGTAGCACTGCGGTATCCGAACCTTGCTTCACGAACACCGCCATCTCCTGATGTCATGCTAAAAGCAATGGCATTGGAAGAAAGCGATTCCCGCATCATGATGCCTGTTTTTTGTGCACCGCCACCAGTCCAGGTACCTGCAGTAATCCTTGCAGTGATCGTTGCATCGCCGGTTACGGGTTTGTAAACATAACTCAACCCATCTGCCGTGCCACCAATGCCTGCGCCGGAACCACTCACCACAAAAGTTCCATTACTCACACTGGCATAACCGGCACTGCCTGCTGTGGCAACTGTTCCAATATCCTTATGTGACCAATCTGTAATCAATGCGCCTGCAGTTGCCGGAGTTGCTTTTGCTTCCAAAGAATTACCGCTTGTTCCTGCCTGGTTAATTGCAGAAACTACATAGTAATAACCAGTCCCATTGGTTACACTGGCATCTTCATATAAAGGATAAGTCCCTTTGTAAGTGGCGATCGTGGTATACGGTCCACCGCTTGCTGTTGAACGCAGCACATTATAACCATTTGCTGTGGCAACAGGAAGCCATCTTAACCATACTTTTCCTACACTGGCCGTTGCATTCAAGCCTGCAGGTATTGGCGGAGCAGGTGATGCAGGATAAGGTGAAGCAGAAGAATTGAGTGTATAACAAAGCGTACCAAATCCGAGATTATCATCATGCTCAAATCCTTCCGGCCGGTTCACTTCGGCCATGGCTTTTACATTGGGAGCGCGTATGCCTTTCAGTACCACGTAGTGATTGTAAATCATTTCCCAGATGGGTCGCTGTAATCTTCCTCTGCCAAAAGCGTTTTGTTCCGAAGCCCAATAGTTCTGAACGTTATCACAGTTGTTGTAGGTTGTATAAGGAACATCCTTCCATAAATTGTACCTGGCTATATATTCAGCTCCGGACAACAGGCGGTTGTTGTCATATCCATACATATCCTGCCCCTGGTTCCAGGCTATCTGGCAAAAGCCTGCCAGCATGCCCACTCCTAACAGCGCATGCTCCTGATCGCGGCCTGTTTCCTGCCACTGGCCCAAACCTCCGGGATATAAAAAAGGAACTGCCTTAGTGATGTTGCCGTTGCCTGCCCCTGACTTAAAATAAGTAATTGCTTCGTTGAACTTGGTTGTATCATCGCACAAAACACCAATGCCTAAAATAGCTGTTATGTTACATATGTCCCAGTTAGCCCAGTAATGGCTGATGCAGGTATTGTTGTGCCGCGTTAAAAAATCATGGCAATTGGGATACAGGTAAGTGGTCATCATGCTTTTGAACTGATTGAAATCTGCTGTTGACCACTTCGGGTAAAGACGCAGTATTTCGGCTGCCACTGCAAATTCATAGATCGCTATTCCCATTAATCCTGGAATATCCGTACCACGCGGAACCTGGTTTACAGCATAAGCCCATGCATTTAAAATTCTTCGTGAACAGCCTGCGTAAGACGTATCGCCGGAGATGTACCAACGCAAAGCGTTGAGATAAGCGGCAACTGCATCGGCAGACGCCCGCTGACGGCTGACGCCCATGTTAGCCTGTGCCGCTGCCGTGTAGGTATTCTGTGCTTTTGGGTGAACAACCAAGGCGTTCCAGCTATCGATCCAGGGATGTGCACCGGCTGCCACTTGTGTTTTCATCCGGTCTAAATCGGTTCGCGTGTGCAAGCCTCCTGGATGAACAAAACTTTGTGCGGTTGCTGTAATACTGCATAAAACCAACAGGAAAAATAATAGATTTTTCATTTGATTGAATTTTTGAACGTAATGTTTCTGGCGAACCCGCCTGCATTAATTTTTGCCTCTTCAATGCTGTTGATCAGTCTTCCGTTTATGCGGAGGTTTTCAAACGTCACATCCTTTACAAGATGATCGTTATCCAGACCGTTTATGACAGAAGGAGAATTATTAATACCGTTATAACTTATGTTTTTGAAATAAATATTTTCTATTCCCCTGCCCGGAGCTGAATTGTATTTGTCGAAGAAGGCAACTTTTAATTGCAGCAACTTACCTTCCTGGAAGTCATCCACCCTTATATCTTCAAAGCGGACATTGCGTACCAGGTTCATGTCGGCTGCCTGAATAGCCATGCATCCTTCGGCGGAGGGATCGTCTTCATCATGCTCGAGTATCTCGATGTTTTTGAACAGTAAGTTCTCAATTAATTCACCCGTTTTTCCGGTGTTTCCGTGAACGCCGATGTTAATGGGATGTGCCACATCGGCCCAAAGAACAGCATTGGTGACCGAATAATTTTTTGCATCGCCATAAAATTCCCAGCGATGTCCATACACGGCGATGCAATCATCAGAGTTGCGCATGAATACATCATCAACTGTAACATCTTTGCAACTCATAAAGTCCAGCCCGTCGCTCCAGGGATTTGCACTGAACGACTTTAAATTGCGGATGACAATATGATCCGATTCGCCGGCAAAAATTGTATAGTGTTTAGGATTGAGTACAATGATGCCATCTACGGTGACATTGCCTGAGTGCCTGATCTCAACTCCCCTTTGCGGCTGGTCGATGATACCTCTGCCGATGATGCGCACATTTTGCACTCTGTCACACAATAATTTTCCTCTCACAACAGCACCACCGGCTATGTAAACCGTTTTACCAGAACCAATGTTGAAAGCCTCGCCGGGCAGATCTTTCGGCGTGTGAACACCAGGCCCGAAATAAACAACATTGGGATCGTTGGGATCGGTATGCCACGTTTCCATGGGATTGGCAACTAAATGCAGGTTGTGCAGTTTATCGCTATCAAACTCTATTGAAATTTTTTTTGGATCAGTCAGGGTAAAAATGATACTGGTACCATTCAGGATCGGTTTTATTTCATAGGAAGATGGACGAATTTTTACCGTCTGCACATTACCGTTGTTTTTTCGGACAAACACTTCAACTGTTCCTGAAAAATCAAAATAAACCATCGATGCATCCTGCGGTTTATCGAGATCAACTTTTACATTGTATTCATATAAGTCCTGCCATTCACCGCCCGGCTGACGTACTCTTACCGTATAATCATCATTGTGCATGGCATAAACAACAGCCTGCGGTGCAGGATAGACAACCAGTTGCTGTGCGTTTGTTTTTAATGTATAAAAACAAGCAAAAAAAATCAACAAGAACTTTTGCATAGTGGACAAATCAGATTTTATTAAGTCTATTGTTTGTTTACGGCCAATTGGCCCCTCACAATACCGTTTGGGTATTTTTTTGTACTGATCGTGAAGTAAAATAACCCGCCCAGGAAGTCCTTCTTTTCGCCTGCGGTGAAACCGTTAAACCCCGCTATTCCCAGGTTGGCGCTGGCGGCATTGTTTGTACTTACAAACGGGAGGGAGCGCACTAAGACGCCATTCATGTTAGTACTGGCAGGGCCATAAAAATTAACCGAAGTAATCGTGTCTGCCTTAGTTGTCCGCCACAGATCATTCCATGTAATGCTAAAAGAAAGAATATTCGATTGCTCATCATAAAAACCGTTGAAGGTTCCGGTGGAAGTAGTATCAATTGCCGGTACCAGGTTCCTGCTGCTGGCAGAGGAAGTGATCGTATATTGGCTACCATTGATCCTTTCCAGCTTGCCCCCCTTGGTACAGCCAATAACTGAAAAAACTGTAATAATTATCAGTGCAGTTAAGATGTGTTTCATAACTTGAACGTTAATTGCTTAAACTTGTCTTTTAATAACCAGGATTTTGTTTTAAGGCAGGCGATTTTGTCAGTTCACTTTGGGGTATCGGCCAGAAATACATTGCATCGGTAAAAACATGCTTTCGTATAACAATCACCCTGTAAGAAAAACTTCCGTTGGCCGCCCTGGTAATTTCCATTCCATGGGTTTCAGCATTTTCTGTCTGCGGCGCAATCATCCAGCGGCGAATATCCCAGAAGCGGTGTTCCTCAAATGCCAGCTCTACACGGCGCTCATGCCAGATAGCTTCCCGCATCTCCGTTTTGGTCATACCTGCTTTCAGGCCATACAACCCATCACTGCCCACGGCAATGCCTGCACGGCTGCGTATGGCCTTCAGCCAGCCGTATACCTCGGTGGTTGGTCCAGCGTATTCATTTGTGGCTTCAGCCGCATTGAGCAGCACTTCTGCATAACGCATCACCACCCAGGGGCGGTAAAGCTCCCCGGAGGCAGCGTTACACATCTTGAACCTGAAATAGCCCGTTAACGTGCCCGTAGATGTATATATACCGTCAATGCCAGCGCTTGTCGCTGCAGCGTTTCCCGTGGGGATTACTCCTGTGTAGGTATTGACAGGCTGATCGCCAAAGTTGTTAAAGTTGCGGACGGAGCCGTTGTAATTAACAGTATAGGAAAGGCGCGGATCCCTGTTCTTGTACATATTGTCCCCTATGCCTGGATAACCCGAGGCCGGGTTGTTTATCCTGAGGCCGTTGGCCATTTCAAATTCGTCCACCAGTTCCTGCGTTGGGAAATACTTTGTCCCTGCCCATCCATTCATACCTCCTCTTGAAGTAGGATTAGCGCTGGCCTCAATATAAAAATTGTTTGCCGTTGTCGCCGGCTGCCAATAGGCGAGAACATGCTCAGGTTGAGGTGTATTTTGCAAAAAGAGGGTGAACAACGGCGTGGCTGAAGAACTATATAAACTATAAACACCCAGGTTAATTACAGCCTTCGCAGCATCTGATGCCTGCTTCCAACGTTCTGGATCTGCACCCGGAAAAGCAAGTAAATGTTCAGGATCGTCAGCCCTCGGCCCGCTGTTGAACAGTGGACTGGCAGCGTACAGCAGCATCCGCGCTTTTACCGCCAGTGCCGACCCCTTTGTCACCTTCAGTTGGTTTGGATCGCCTGAGAGGTAGGACGCGGGAAGCATGCCAGCCGCAGTGTCCAGTTCATTGGACAGATAGGTAACACAAGCCTGGTAGGAGCTGCGTGGAACATCTATTTTTTCATCGTCCCCAAAAACCTTATTTCCGATTAAAGGGATGCCGCCATAATGTTTTAACAGGGTAAACAGGTACCATGCCCTTAAAAATCTTACTTGTCCCACCCAATAACTTCTTGTGGCCGCAGTTACGGGAATACTGTCTTTGTTTTTAAGAAAAATATTTGCTGCCCGCACCATCTGGAAAGTGGTTGTCCAAAGCCCCTTATCGGCATTGTTTGCATTAACGCCTCCACTCGAAATTTTTGAGGTGTAAAAAGTAGGATCGTTGAGCGGTTCAGATTCATCGCAAGCGGCATCCAGGCCGGTATTGCTGAACCTTCTGGGGTTAAAAGATATTCCCATGTTTGAATAGAGATTATTGACCATCCCCAGTGAAATGGTGCTGTCTGCAAAGACCGCCTTCTCATTAATAGCTGATAACGTTTTCTGATCCAGAAAATCCTTCTTGCATGACGAGGTAAAGCAAGCGGCGGCAAACAATGCAGCATGTAGCATTCTCAAGTATGTTTTATATTTGGTCATGGCTGTTTTTTTGAATTAAAAACCTAGTTGTAATCCGAAGTTGAAGTTAACCGTGTTGGGATAGGCGCCCCCTGTACCGTTTGCAATTTCAGCGTCCTGCTGAAACTTACCCATCCGCTGTATGTTTGCCAGGTTATATCCAGCGATATAAACCCTAGCGTTCTGTACCACCCGGGCACCTTTCAACCATTTTTTAGGGACCTGGTAAGTGAGTTCTACTGATTTCAGGCGGACATACCAGGTATTGGCAAACCAGAAATCAGACGAAACATTGCTGATTCCACCGGTAGCCCAGGAAATATTGTTAACGTTCGTGTTCAGGCCGATACGCGGATAGGTAGCGGTAGCCGCGGTCTGCGGTGTCCACCGCTCCAGGTTCCATGGACGTAAATTACCGTTGAAGGCATCACCGGCTCCCTCTGCTGATACCTGTACTGCATAGCCGTAGGCCCCTTGCAGCAATGCCCGCAGTGAAAGGCCTTTGTAGCCGATTGTAAATTCCGCGCCCAGGTTGGTACTGGGCAAATTTGGTTTTGACAACCAGGTCTTGTCTGCATCCGTAATGACGCCATCACCGTTCATATCTGCATATTTCAGGTCTCCGGGCTGGATAACACTCCATAAAGGCGCTGCCACTCCCTTCTTCACTTTACCATTTGCATCAAAGTCATTGAGTTGGTAAAACCCAATATTGTGATACCCCAATGTCAGGCCCAATCGGGTTCCGGTCCTTGCCTGGTATGGATAATCCGGTGCCTCGCTGATGTAGATAATGCGGTTCACCGCATAGGACATATTTGCGCTGATGGAATAATTGACTTTGCCGGTGTTGTTCCTGTAGGTAATCACTCCATCAAAACCACTGTTCTCAGATTTGCCGATATTCTTTTTAGGAAGGTTCTGCCCTATCAGCAGCGGAACACCTGCCTGGTCAATCAACTGGTCGTAACGGTAGTTATGGAAATAGCTGCCGCTCGTGGTGACCTTACCCTGGAACATATTTATCTCCAGGCCCAGGTCGGTCTTCCGCTCCCTTTCCCATGTAACATCAGGATTTACAAGCGAGCCCTCTACGGTAGTATTGCCATAGAAATTGGTGCCTGTAGTAGAATATTGGATAATGGATGTCACAACGCTTGGGTAACTGGCATCAGAGCCAACGGTACCGTACGATCCCCTGATTTTGAACAGGTCGAAAAACGGGAACAGGTTTTTGAAAAACTTTTCTTCGGAAAGGTTGTACCCCCAGGAGATTGCCGGGAATATACCATACCGGTTATCTTTCCTGAACAGGTCATTGCCGTTGCGGGCTACTGTCAGGCCCAGCAGGTACTTGCGTTTGAAATCATAGTCCAGCCTTGCAGTTGTACCGCGGTAGTTCACAGGTATATTCCCGCCGTTTATATAATTCCGTTGATTCAGCAGCAACAGCGCGGTGAAATGATGATCACCGAACGTATGGTCATAATTCAGTGATGCCTGGAGAATCGTTGTAGAATTAAAGGCACTATTTGTTGAAGCCACTGCATATGGCAGCATCCTGTATTGCGTTGCATCCCTTATGGCGTAAGAATTTGTAACCGGGTTATATTTATAGACTGGCAGGCCGCTGCGGTTCAGGTTACGGCCATCGTTGTTGTTGCCGGCGTATGAAACGTTTACTTTTACAGACAACCCCGGACTTATAAAGTCAAGCCTTTGGTCTGCACCCACTATAAGATTATAGTTGTTGTTGAATTGCCTTATGTACCCCCCATTGCCCAGCCGGAAAATCGGGTTGATGGCGCCATTACTCGTTATGGCCCCCTGGTGGGATGCATAACCATAAGTCCCATTGGGGTTAACCAGGGGCATTGCATAGGGTGCCATGTACCGGAAAGCACTCAGTTCGTAAAAAAGCCCTGCACTTTCCACTACGCCGGAAGGATTGTTTGTTGTTTCAAAGCGGCCATTCAGGTCGAAGCGGATCTTCAATGTCTTTGTTGGAGTGATATCAAGATTCGACCGGTAATTAAATCTGCGGTAGAAATAGTTGGTATTGACATAGTCGCCAATTGGCGTGAAATTCTTCAGGATTCCGTTCTGTGAAAAATAACCGAGCGAGGTAAAATATTTGACAAAAGCATTGCCGCCACTGACGTCTACATTGTAGCGGGATTGCGTAGATGACTTTTTAAGGAGTGCATCAGCCCAGTTTACGTTCGGATGGCCATAGGGATCAGAACCGTCTTTAAACTTCTGCAGGTCATCAGGTGAGAAAGGAAGCACGGGTGTCTGGGACTGTCCGTAGGCGTCATTGATGGTTGCCTCGTTACGAAGCAGCGCAGTGGTGTAGCTATCAAGAAAAGTCGGCATCCTGATGACCTTATTAATCCCGCTTTCCGCTGTCAGGTTAATCCTTGGGGTGCCCGTGCGGCCCCTGGTAGTGGTAACCACCAGCACGCCGTTGGCACCCTTCAATCCGTAAATGGAGGTAGTGGCCGCGTCTTTGAGGATAGATACAGACTCAACTTCGTTCACATTTAACTGGGAAAGCTGGGTATAATCATACTCTATGTCATCTACAATAATCAAAGGCCTGTTATCTCCGTTGATGGAATTGACCCCACGGATGAAAAAATCAGCCGCATCGGCCCCTGGCTGGCCACTTCTCTGTTGACTAAAAAAGCCGGGCAGCCTGCCTACCAGTGTATTTTGTATGCTTGCCGTGGGCACGGTCCTGATCTCATCACCTTTTACCGAACTCACGGCGCCGGTACTTGTAATTCTTTTCTGGCGGCCATAGCCTACCACCACTACGTCTTCGAGCCCCCTCACATCCGGTGAAAGACGAACTTGCACACGTGTGCCTGTAACGTCAACGGTTTGCGGGGTATAGCCTACGTTAGACAACAGCAGTTTTCTTCGTGAGCCGGCCTTTAGTACAATGGAAAAGTTACCCTGCTCATCAGAGCTGACCACGTTTTTTTCATTGCCCACCTCAGTAACTGTAACACCGCCGGCCGCTTCATTTTTTTCGTTTACGATATGACCTTTTATGGTTACGCTTTGCGACCAGGCGCTGGCTGACAACAGCGAAAGCCACATTAATATGAATAGTTTGATTTTCATTTCTTATTATTTATGAATGTCAAAAAAGGTTCAATAGCCGGGGTTCTGTTCCATTCCAGGGTTTACCTGCGTTTCTTTTACGGCTATCGGAAACAGGTACATGGCGTCTGTGAAATAAGGTGTTGTGACTGCCTTTGGCGAATAGCTTAACCCCCCGCTTGAATTCCGGTTAATGGTTACACCATGAAGGGCTGTTCCGTAAACAGATTTTGCAATTTTCCACCTGCGGATATCCCAGAACCGCTGTTCTTCAAATGCCAGTTCAATACGACGCTCATTACGGACAAGGTCACGCATTTGTGACTGGGACAACCCGGAAGGCAGCGTGTAGGGCGTGAGGCCGCCCCGTTGACGTATTTTCTCAATGGCCGCGTATACCGATGCATCAGGCCCGGAAAATTCATTCTTTGCCTCGGCATACATTAACAGTATGTCTGCGTACCGGATAATGCACCATGGTGGGATAAAACCACCATCCCGGATAAAAGTGGTGGAATAATTGGCGTTGCTGCTATCGTTTCCGCAAAACTTCTTGGCATAGTAGCCTGTTTGCGTTTGTACAGGAGCTATGGTAGCATCGTTCGGCTTGTCTTTGCCACCTTCAAAAATTTCTATGGGTCTTTGCAGCCATTTGGCACCGTTATAAAAGACGGTTTGTTCCAACCGGGGATCCCGGCCGGCATATGGATTGGAGGGATCGTAACCAGAAGTTGGATCTGTTATGGGCTTTCCGTTTTTCATGGGGAAGGCATCTACAAATTCCTGGGTGGGACTAACACGTCCGTCACTATTGCGGTTCGCAGGTTTGTATCCCGGGGGCGACATGTAATAACCGTATATATTGTCATTACGGGGGTCACTCATCCTGAAAAAAATGTGTTCCTTATTTGCCCTCTGCAATACAAGGGTATACCGGTTAGGCTCCAGATCATAAATGCCCAGATCCATCACTGCTTTGGCAGCATCGGCGGCCGCTTTCCATCTTTCTGCACTGTAGGATGGGTAGCCTGTGTATAACTTACCAGGTGTTGATGAAGGATTGAACAAAGGGCTTGCCGCCAGCAGTAGCACTTTAGCTTTAATGGCCAACACAATACTTTTGCGCATCCTTCCGAAATTGGCATCGGTTGTTCTGCCGGCAAGGGAAGCATCCGGACGGAGGCTGTCCTTAGCTTTATCCAATTCCGAGACGATGTAATTCACACATTCTTCAAAGCTGTTACGCTTTAAACTTAATAAGGCAGGGTCATCTGCATCGAAAACCCTATCACCGACCAACGGAACACCGCCATATCGCCTGATCAATTCGTAATAAAAATAGGCCCTCAGTGCACGGGCCTCATTGGGAAGCCATACTTTGCGGGATGAGTCTGCCCAGGGAACCTGCAGGTAATTGTTTAAAAAAATATTTGCTGCCCTTATAACACTATAGCAATTGCCCCAGTTATCATCAAATGTTGAAATGGGGCTATACCCGCCGCGAATGATATTCCACCCATCACTTCCTGCCGCACTCGGCACAGCATCGTCTGAAAAACATTCCAATGGTACCAACCCAACATTTGTTCTTTGCGAACTACTGAGACCCCAGCTTGAGCCGCCCAGCATCCGGTTATACCCGGTCGGGATTTTCTGGTACAAATTTCCTACCCAAATATTTGCCTGGTCTCCTGTAGGATCATTCTTATCAAATATGTAGTCTAAGGTTAAAAATTGAAGCGGCTTGTCTTCAAAAGCCTTTTTACAGGATGTCACTGTAAAAAAGAATACAGGTAAGAGAAAATAAAGCCATGTGCTGTTCTTTTTCATACAACAATGCATTATCGATTAAAATTTAATGTTGATACCGAAATTGAAAATCTTCATGATGGGATAAGCGGCACCCCAGGCCTCCGGATCCAGATCTTTTCTCATGTCAAAAATTTCTGACCAGGTAACCAGGTTTAAGCCATTAGCGAACAGGCGTACGGAAGGAATGCCGATTTTGCGGGATAACTTTTCCGGTATCGTATAGCCCAGTTCCAGGTTTTTTAGCCGGACAAAGTCATTGTTTCTCAGCCAAAAGGAAGATGTCTGGGTATTGTTTGTATTATTACCCAGCCACAGCCTTGGCTGCGTTGCCGTTACAGCAGTTGCAGCTGTAAACCGCCCCAGGTTGTATTCATAGGCATTATTTTGCCCATTGTTACCAAAGCCGTTCATGAAATCACCGCTATAATAACCTTGCCGGTTCAAGGTTCCCTGAACAAGAACGGAAAAGTCGAAACCTTTGAAACTAAAACCAGTATTAAGGCCATAATACAGGGTAGGTTTTGTACTGCCAATAGGGCCCTGGTCATCAATCGTAATCTGGCCGTCCCCATTCCGGTCAAGGTAGCGTATGTCGCCTGGCCTAAGGGATGACCTGGGGGCAGAAGGCATTACTGCAGTGGCAGGATCATTGATTTCGTCATATGACTTGAACAGTCCGATTGCAGTGTAACCATATTGAAGTCCCACAGGTCTTCCTGTAGTAATCTGGTAATCGTAATTTTTAGGCAGTTCCGCATTATACACCACCTTTGATTGCACTATAGAGAAATTAGCAGTAACAAAGTAGTTAAATGCCTTTATGCTTTGTCTCCAGGATACAGAAATATCTGTACCCCAATAGTTGAATCGCTGATAGTTTTGAGTTGGGTAACCTACACCAAATATGGCAGTGGTTAAAGTAGGAGCAGCAACAAGATCATAGAACTGATTGTAGAAGTAGTCAGCAGTGATCGTCAGCTTATTGTGCCAAAGGCCAAGGTCAATCCCGGCATCCAGTTTTTTTGCTTTTTCGGCACCAAGGCCAGTAGTAGCGATGGCATTTTCCCCTGAAGCCCTTTCAAGTCCGGAGCCGGCCCCAAACCAATACCCATTGCCACTAAAATAAGTTTGTATATACGAAAAGTACCCTGCATTGGCCTGTCCGGTCAATCCATAGTTTGCCCGTAACTTCAAATTACTAATAAAAGGAAGGCTGCGGCTGATGAATCTTTCGTTATGCAAGTTCCAGCCAACACCTGCTGCCCAGTAAGTCGCCCAACGTTTAGTTGGTTCAAGCCAGTTATATCCGCCATAGCTAACAGCCCCTTCAGCTATGTATTTCTCATTAAAGGAATAATTCAATTTACCAGAATAGGCGGTATATATTTCAGGAAGATTAGTAGAACTGAACAGCAGCCTGTTCTGCTGGTTAGCAATAGCCAGGGCAGATACGGCGTGTTTCCCAAATGCCCTCTCATAGCCGAGGGTACCTTCCAGGTAAACCACCCGGTACCTGTCATTGGCGCCTCCTGCAGTCGTTTGCTCGGTAGTAGACCCATACTTGGTGTAAGCATTGTTCTGGTATTGGTATACCGCAAAGTTCTTGGAACGTGTGGTTGTATAATAGGCTGTATTATTGTTGGATGCCTTGACTTTCAGGAAAAGGCCCCTGGTAAGCACATCCAGTTTCTGGGTTACTTCAAGGTCAACGGCAATATCCCTCACATCCTGGAACTGGTACCCCCGTGTCACCGCCTGTCCCCAGATATTGGCGTTGCCCTGGTATATGCTGTTGCCGCCCAGGCTGCCGTCGGGATTGAACACAGGATAGGCCAGTTGCGGTGTGTTCAATAATGATGAAAAAATGCCTGAAACACCTCCGCCGGGCTGGTTATAACGTTGAAAGCGACCGAAGAGATTCAACTGCATAAATGTAACAGGCGTCACATCTACGCCCACATTTGAACGCAGGGCATACCTGTCCAACTGGGTATTTGTATTGTATTTGTTAACAGCGCTGGTGTTGAGTATCCCCTTCTCTTTCATGTTATCCAGGTCTACAAAATACCGGAAAGCTTTCGCCCGGCCTTGTATGTTTAAATTATAACGGCTTACACCCGCCCTTTTTTTAAGAACCGTGTTGTACCAATCCACATCCGGATAAGCATAGGTATCCGTGTGGTTCCGGTAGGCATCGATCTGCAACTGTGAGTATTGCGGCGAAACCGTAACAGTTCCTGCATCATTTTGCCTGGCTTCATTATAAAGTGTTGCATACTGCCAGGCAGCCAGCGGTTTGGGAAGGGCTGTCGGTGTCTCAAAACCTGTTTGGGCGGTGAATGAAATCTGTGGTTTCCCAATGTCTCCTTTTTTGGTCCTGACGGAAATGATTCCATAGGAAGAGCGCTGACCAAACATTACAGTTGAAAGCGCGTCCTTCAATACAGTGATGGATTCTATCTGTTCGGGGTCAATTGACTGATACCCCCTCTCTACACCATCAATCAGAATAACCTGTGCCCTGGCACCGCGGATATTGAAGCTCATTCCGTTGCCATCAAGGCCGGGTCCGCCGCTGCTGAAAGTAATATTCAAACCAGGTAGGCGGCCTGGTAACGCCTGCAAAAACTGGGGACTTGGCGTAGTTGTTAACTGATTCGAATAAACTGTGGCAACCGCCTGCAGTAACCTGCTTTTTGATTGTTCTCCATAAAGAACCGGAGCGGTGGTAGTGGCTTTCGACATTTCAATAACAGCAGCCAAATTTTGGTCAGCTTTTGTGGTATCAACAACCTGTGCCCTGGCGGAAGAAAATACAAGCAGCATAGCTGTTACGGCAACCAGGTTGGCCAAAAAACCCGAAGCTGAGATTCCTGCAGTTAGCTTTTTTTTCATAATGGCAATTTTTAGACAAAAGATTTCCGGGCCGGGTAAAAAGCATGTTTTTACCGGTCAGTTTTAACAATAATATTCTTATGATTATTTAATGCTTACTGGCTGTTCTCACAGGATATGATTGTTGTGAATAATTTTCTTTTTAACGATTGCAACAGAAGAGTCCCGCACGACCAGTTTTACAGGCAAAACCACGGTTCTGCTTTTATTGCTTTCTTCTGCATTGTTAGTAGTGGCTATCAGTTGCTTCACCACTTCTTCCGAAATTTCCTGAATAGGTTGCACTATTGCAGTTATTGATGGAGAAAAAAGTGAGAAGTGTATATTATCATCAAAGCCTGCCACGCCAATATCTTCCGGTATTTTCAGGTTCAATTCACTGATCGCTTTTAGTCCGCTTACAGTCAGGTAGTTGGTAGCAAATAAAACAGCATTGATTTCCCGGTTGTTTTCGATGAACGAACGGATCAATTTAGTCAGGCCTTTCGAACCGGTGTTGTAAGGCACTTTCAAAATGCAGGTTTGCAGGTTGTTCTCATTTATAGCTTTTATATAGCCTTGCAGCCGGGCCGACATTTGATTTTGCTCCGAATGAAGCGTAACAAAGGCTATGTTGGAAAATCCATTTTCTACCAGATGTTTGGCTGCCTGGTAGGTTCCTCCTTCATTATCTATTACTACGTTGATCGTTTCCAGGTCAGGAAAAAAACGATCAAAAAGCACCACCGGCCTTCTTTCATTGTTCAACAGGTAGCGGATATCGCCTTCAATTCCGGGTGAAGGAGCAATAATATAGCCGTCCACACGCCGATCCCTGAACATACGAAGCAGGTCCTTTGCTCTTACCGTATCATTATCGGTACTGGAATGAAATATTTTGTACCCGAGTTTGTAAAGATTATCTTCTATAATTCTACCTATGCTGGAAAAAAATGGATCAGCTATATCTTCTACCAGCATGCCTATAATGTAGGTTTTTCCCGTTCTTAAACTTTTGGCTATCGGGTTGAGACGATAACCTACCTGATTCACATAATCCAAAACCTTTTTCTTTACGTCCCCGCTGATCCTTTTCTCTTCTGCCTTGCCATTTAACACAAATGAAATTGTAGTAGCTGAAACGTTCAGCTTTTTCGCTATATCGTGTATGGAAGTTCTTTTTTTCATTTAGCAAGTTCAGATGGCTTTCGCAGCAGTTTTCTATAAAATCGATTTAGCGAACCCGGATAAAAAACAGGCGCCTGGCATTAAGCACTTTGCCGGGGCACATATCCTTTCCAATCGTGTCAAATCGGACAGAAAAACTGGTTTCGAATCCGATGATGTAAAGCTAATAGCCTAAAATATTTTTTTTTGGAAAATCAGGAGGGGGGTAAACTCCCAAAAAGGGGGGTGGAGACGCCAAATAGAGATGGTTAAAGAATTAAAAACCAATATGGCCTTCCCGGATTGAACTGGACGCTCAAATGGCGCTTCCCAATTCGCCGTTTGAGCTCCACCATTAACCGGAGCCATTTAGTTGCCGGGATTGAGTGATTCCCTATCAATTGTGTACTGCTTTCCATGAACCTTGCGGTATTTCTTCACATAATCGGACGGATTCATCCCGAAAAGCTTATTGAATTGTTCACGGAAATATTTAATATCACCAATGCCAACGGAATATGCTGTTTCCTTGACGCTGTAGTCAGTATTAATAAATAGCTCCGCAGCTTTGCGAAGGCGGATGGACCGGATAAAAACATTTACCGGCTGTCCGGACACTGACTTTACTTTGCGTAAAAGATTGGAATGGCTCATGCCCATCTCATTCAATAATGTTTGAACGCTAAAGTGCTTATCCTTTAAATGGCTTTCAACAATGGACATGCATTTGTCCAAAAACTGCTTGTATTCAGGAGAAATCTTGAAATCGTTTTTGTTCAGGGTTATTTCATTGTAAAAATATTTTTGAAGCGTATTACGATTCTTTAAAAGGCTGCTGACCCTTGCGGCAAGTAGTTTGCTGTCAAATGGTTTTACAATATAATCGTCGGCGCCGCGTTCCGCTCCCTGCAGCTTCAGTTCATCGGACGTAGCACCGGTAAGTAAGATTACCGGAACATGGCTTAACTGCCCGTTTTCTTTAACAGCCCTGCAAAGCTCAATCCCATTCATTTCCTTCATGTGAATGTCGGAAATGATTAAATCGGGCAAATACTTGTGAGCCATTGCCAGGCCGGCTTCGCCATTTTCGGCCTGATATATTATATAGGTCTCCTTAAACAGACGAGTAAGATATTGCCTGATGGATTCATCATCGTCCACAATTAAAATGGATTGCTTTTCGGAAATCAGTTCGGGTATGGGTTCTTTTTCTTCGCTGGTTTCCTGTAGCGGGGCTTCCTCCCTCAGCGCTTCCAGCAATTGGGGTGGAGCTTCCGTTTCTGAAATAATAACACCGGCAGGGAAATGCGCTTTGCCTTTTAGAAGATTTAATGTAAAGATGGTCCCCTGCCCTTCCCCGCTATGGTAAGAAATTGCGCCTCCGTGCTGTTCGGTAAAATGTTTTACGAGAAACAGCCCGATGCCAAAACCCGCCTTGGAACTTGTTTTTGTTCTTTCAGCTTTATAAAATTTATCAAATAGTTTTTCTCCAATTTCAGATGGAATGCCTGCACCATTATCCTCAACTTTAATTTCCACATGCTCCGCTGCTTCTTCAATTAAAAACCTGATGCGGCCTTCAGCAGGTGTATATTTTAATGCATTGGAAAGAAGATTGTATAATATGATTTCCAGCTTTTCCCGGTCTGCATAGATTTCCAGGTCCCTGTTCGCGCAATCAAAAACATAATTGATGCGCTGTGTTTTTGCCTGTTGAATAAAACACAAATATACTTCGCAGGCCAGGTCGTGAAGATTGAGTTTAGAGGGTTTTATTTTGTCCAAACCACTCTCCGCCTTTCTAAACAAAAGCAACTGGTCAACAAGACTAAGCATTCTTCTTGCATTACGGTAAATAATGTTCAATCCGCCCTTATCTTTTTGCTCATTGGAATTTTTCTCCAGCAGCTCTTTAACCGGGTTAATTATCAATGTCAATGGTGTTCTGAATTCATGGGAGATATTGGTGAAGAAGGAAATTTTCTTTTCATTGATCTCTCTTTCCTTTTCATTCAGAATCCTTTCTTTTTCGCGTTCGGCATGTTCT
>Ga0105241_10001509_pt1 | contig 17819 bp, 20 predicted proteins | sample KBSC64metaG_FD_80422 | JGI IMG/M metagenome (GOLD analysis project Ga0105241, IMG submission 80422) | Corn rhizosphere microbial communities from Kellogg Biological Station, Michigan, USA - KBS C6-4 metaG | ecosystem: Host-associated > Plants > Roots > Rhizosphere > Soil | place: Michigan, USA... | reverse complement strand
CGGCCAATTTGTCGCGGCCGATCCGCTCGCCCGGCGCGAGGCGCGCGACGAGCTGGCGGATTCGGAACGGCGTCAGCGTGCGCTGAGTCGCGGCATTGGCGGTGGTGACGACCAGCTGCGGCTTGCTGGGCGCTCGTTGCAGGCGGTGGAGCGCGGCGAGGCGCTCGGCCATGACGCGCAAGGTCGGGCTGGCGCGGTCATAGGGGAGGCAGTCCCAGGCCGGATAGGTGACGATCTCGAGCTCGGGCGCGAAATACCCTGCGGTCGCCGCCACCGCGCGCATCTCCGCCTCGTCGGGCGCGATCAGCACCACGCGGCCCGGCGCCTGCGCCCGGGCGAGGTCGGCGAGCAGCACGGGCAGGAACCCTGCCGGGACGCCGGCGAGGGTTAGAGGTGCTTTCGCGGAGAGGATTTTGCGCGGGTCGGTCATTGGTTTCCTCGATCGTCATGCCGGGCTTGTCCCGGCATCCAACGCGCAACAACGGCTGGATTCCGTTGTGGAGGGTTGGACCCCGGAATAAGCCCGGGGTGACGATGTGTTTTGTTACTTCTGTATCGGCACGAAATTCAGCTGCTTCATCGTGTCGATCATCGGGCCTTGCCATTGCGTCGGCACATCCTGCGTCCCGATCGCCCAGGCCATGATGTCGACATCCTGTTCCTCGAGGAACGCTTCGAACCAGTCGATCTCGGCATCGTTCCACGTCGCGCCGTGCGCGTCGAAGAATCCGCCGATCATCAGATCGGCTTCCTTGGTGCCGCGGTGCCAGGCGCGAAAGCGCAGGCGCTTGAGGCGAATCTCGCGGTCCATGACACTCCAACGACAATTGGCCGGCAGCGCTTTGACGCGCAGTCGGCTGGGGCTAGGGAGAGCGAGATAGCTATGCGCCCCGATATCCTCAACCCGCTCTTTGCCGAAGTGACCGCGCTCAAGGGCGTGGGACCGGCGCTCGCCAAGCCGCTCGACCGGCTGGGGCTGCACCGCGTGGTCGATGTCGCGTTCCATCTGCCGACCGGGTTCATCGACCGCGTGCCGCGCGACGAACTCGACATGGCCGATGCCGGACGGACGATCGCGATCACGGTGACGCCGGTCGACTATCGCACCAGCAGCAGCCCGCGCGGACCGACGCGCGTCCACGCCACCGACGCCAAAGGCAATTATGTCAGCCTGATCTATTTCGGCGGGTCGACTGGCTGGGTGAAGAAATTACTGCCACTCGGTGAGGCGAAGCGCATTTCGGGCAAGCTCGAAATGTATGGGCAGGAATTGCAGATCGTCCATCCCGACCTGGCCGATTTTGGCGAGGGGTTTCGCGAGCGCGAGGCGATCTATCCGCTGTCGGAAGGACTGACCTCGCGCCGGCTGGGTCAGATGGCGCATCAGGCGATCGAGCGCGCGCCCGATCTGCCCGAATGGATCGAGCCTGGGGTCAAGACGCAGCATCAATGGCCCGACTGGCGCGATGCGCTCGCCCGCGCGCACGCCGATCCCGCCGATCACAAGGCGCGCGAGCGGCTCGCCTATGACGAATTGTTCGCCAACCAGCTCGCTTTCATGCTGGTTCGGCAATCGTCCCGCGCCCGGCGGGGCCGCGCGCTCAATGGCGACGGGCGGCTGCGCGCCATGCTCAACCTGCCTTACGCGCCGACCAACGCCCAGGCGCGGACGATCCGCGAGATCGAGGGCGATCTCGCGCAATCGGCGCCGATGCTGCGGCTGCTCCAGGGCGATGTCGGCTCGGGTAAGACCCTGGTCGCGACGATGGCGCTGCTGATGGCGGTCGAGGCCGGCGCGCAGGGGGCTTTCCTCGCGCCGACCGAGATCCTGGCGCGGCAGCATTATGACACGCTGCAGCACATGCTCGTCGGGCTGCCGGTCAATGTCGCGGTGCTGACCGGCCGCGACAAGGGCAGGGTGCGCGAATCGACCTTGATGGGATTGGCCGATGGCTCGATCCACATTCTGGTCGGAACGCATGCAATCTTCCAGGAAGCGGTGACCTATCGCGATCTGGGTCTCGTGGTGGTCGACGAGCAGCATCGCTTCGGGGTGGCGCAGCGCCTGCTGCTGCAGGAAAAGGGGGCCGCGCCGCATCTGCTGGCGATGACCGCGACGCCGATCCCGCGCACGCTGACCCTGGCGCAATATGGCGAGATGGACGTCAGCCGGCTCGACGAGATGCCGCCGGGGCGCCAGCCGATCGAGACGCGCGTGATGTCGGAGGACCGGCTGGGCGAGATCGTTGAGGCGCTCGGGCGCCACCTCGATAGCGGCGGACAGGCGTATTGGGTGTGCCCGTTGGTCGAGGAGAGCGAAAAATCGGATCTTGCCGCCGCCGAAGCGCGGGCGGGATCGCTCCAGGCGCGGTTCGGGGATCGTGTCGGACTGATCCATGGCCGCATGAAACCTGCCGAGAAGGATGCGGTGATGGCACGCTTCGCCAGCGGCGATCTCGGCGTGCTGGTCGCGACCACGGTGATCGAGGTCGGGGTCGACGTGCCCAATGCGACGCTGATCGTGATCGAGCATGCCGATCGGTTCGGCCTTGCCCAGTTGCACCAGTTGCGCGGACGTGTGGGACGGGGGACGGGGCGCTCGATCTGCTTGTTGATCCGCGGCAATGGCTTGAGCGAAACCTCGCGCGCGCGCCTGGCGCTGATGCGCGAGACCAATGACGGCTTCCGTATCGCCGAGGAAGATTTGCGGTTGCGCGGCGCGGGCGAGATGCTCGGCACGCGGCAATCGGGCGAACAAGGCTATCGGCTGGCGACGCCCGAGCATTTTGCCTCGCTCCAACAGACTGCGCATGACGACGCCCGGCTGATGATCGATCGCGACGGCGGGCTCGACGGACCGCGTGGCCAGGCGGCACGGATCGCGCTGTACCTGTTCGAGCGCAATGCAGGGGTGCAGTTGCTACGATCCGGTTGAGGCGATACGGCGCCCCTCATGCCGATTGCCGCTATCTTGCTCGTTTTGCTTGCCGGTGTTGGCCTCGCTGTGCAGGCGCCTACCAACGCGGCCTTGGCCAGGACATCGGGATCGGTCCTGCTGGCGGCGCTGGTTTCCTTCATTGTTGGATCGATCGTGCTCGCTTTGGCTTGGGCGGCTATCGACCGAACCTCGCTCGCCGCGCTCCGCGGCGCGCCGGTCTGGGCATGGGTCGGCGGACTTTACGGCGCGTGCTTCGTCGCGGCGATGGCCTTTGCGGCACCGCGCCTTGGGTTGGCAACGACGCTGACGGTCGCCATAGCGACGCAGCTCGCCACCGCGCATTTCGGCCTGCTGGGGCTGAAGGTGGCGCCGATATCGCTCTGGAAGGTCGCCGGGGTCGTGCTCGTCCTGGCCGGCGTCGTGTTGGTTCGGCGTGGCTAGCGAACGTTCTTGAGCAACGCCGCGAGCAATTCGTAATATTCGGCCATGCCGATCGGCCGGTCGAGCTCGCAGCCGATCCGTCCACCGAGCGACCAGCGCACCTCGGCGACGATCACGCCGACCACGGGGAGAGTGATGTGCAGCCGTTCGCCGATCGGGCGGTCGCTATCGACGCGCGCCATCAGCCCCTGGGCTGACATGTTGACCACCAGCAGCGATACCGGCCGGGCATCCGTACCGAAAGCGCGCGCACGGTAATGAACCTCATCCCGTGGAGCATCGCGTTGATCGCTATAGGCCAGTGCTGCGCCCATCGAGTCCTTTCCCGTTCGCCACAATGAGTAACGACCAGCCCATGAAAAGCTTGAAAATGAACGTGTTTAACGCGCGTTAGCGATGTTTCGGAGCATCGCGCGGAAAAAGTGGCCGCCGGTGTTCCGCGACAGCGATGCGACCACATTCACGCTGGCGTGAGCAGTCCGTGATGCTTCTTGCCCGCCGATACGCGTACCGGATTTCCTGACATTACGATGGTGAGCGCTTCATCTACCACTTTTTCGTTGTCGACTCGTGCGCCGCCGCCAGCGATCAACCGTCGCGCCTCGCCCTTCGACGCGCAGAAGCCGAGCCCAATCAGCGCATCGACAATCCCAACTGAGCCCGACACCGCCAGCGTCGGCAGGTCGGCGCCGGCCGACCCTTCCTCGAACGTCTTGCGGGCCGTCTCGGCGGCCAGATTTGCTGCCTCCTTGCCACGGCACAAGGCGGTCGCCTCGTTGGCGAGCACGATCTTGGCCTGATTGATCTCCGCACCCTCGAGCGATTCGAGCCGCGCGATCTCGTCGAGCGGCAAATCGGTGAACAGGCGCAGGAAACGACCGACGTCGCGGTCGTCGACGTTTCGCCAATATTGCCAATAATCGTAAGCCGGCAGTGCATCGTCATTGAGCCACACCGCGCCCGCTGCGGTCTTGCCCATCTTCTAGCCGTCGGCGTTGGTGATCAGCGGGGTGGTCAGCCCGAATACCTCGGTCCCGTCGACGCGGCGCGACAGCTCGATGCCGTTGACGATATTGCCCCATTGGTCCGAGCCGCCCATTTGCAGCCGGCATGCCGAACGGCGCGACAATTCCAGGAAATCATAGGCCTGGAGGATCATGTAGTTGAATTCGAGGAAAGTCAGCGGCTGCTCACGGTCAAGCCGCAGCTTGACCGAGTCGAACGCCAGCATGCGATTGATCGTGAAATGCCGCCCGATGTCGCGCAGGAATGGGATATATTCCAGCGCGTCGAGCCAGTCGGCATTGTTGACCATCACCGCGTCGGTCGGGCCGTTGCCGAAGGTCAGGAAGCGTTCGAACACGCGGCGGATCGACGCGATATTGGCGCCGATCGCGGCATCGTCGAGCAGACGCCGGCTCTCGTCCTTGCCTGATGGATCGCCGACCTTGGTCGTGCCGCCGCCCATCAGCACGATCGGTTTGTGTCCCGCCTGCTGCAGGCGGCGCAGCATCATGATCTGCACCATCGACCCGATATGCAGTGACGGCGCCGTGGCGTCGAAGCCGATATAGCCAGGCACGACCTGCTTCGAGGCGAGCGAATCGAGCGCGCCCGCGTCGGTCACCTGGTGGATATAGCCGCGTTCGTCGAGCAGGCGGAGCAGGTCGGATCTGTAGTCGGTCATGATGGCGGCGCGGGTAGCACCGCCACTAGCGACTCGGCAACTTCGACAGAGGGTCAACCGGCGTGCGGCCCTGCCGTAGCTCGAAATGGACTTCCGGCCGGTCGGCGAACCCCGTGTCACCCGACAAAGCAATCGTCTGCCCGCGCTTCACCGCCTGGCCGCGAGTCACCACGATGCGGCTGGCATGGCCATAGACGCTGGTCCAGCCATTGCCGTGGCGGACCATGACCAATCCGCCCAGTCCGGCGATGCTGTCGGTGGTATAGATCACCACGCCGTCGGCCGCGGCCCTGATCGGCGTCCCCAGCGGCACCGCGATCTTGATGCCGTCATTGCGCTCCCCGCTCGCGCCGCCGCCGAACCGCTTGACGACGCGGCCACTCGCGACCGGCCAGAGGAACGGGCCGCTGAGCGGCAAGGGCGAACCCACTGCGGCCGTCGAGGGCAGCGCCCTGGTCACCGAAACGGCTGGGCGAACCGGTCTGACATTGTCGGGAATGGCGGGCTCGCCGCCGCCGGTAGCGATGTCGCCCAGGTCAATCTTGAACGCCGCTGCGCGCTCGGCGAGCGTCTGGGGTGGTCGTATGCCGCCGGGGATCAGGATACGACGCCCCGACCGTAGCACATAGGGCTCGACCAGATCATTGGCAGTCACGATATCGGCCCAGCGGACGCCGTAAGCCCGTGCGATCGCGATGCCCGATTCGCCCGGGCGGACCAGATGGTAGCGGCCGCCGGGAATGCGCAATTGCTGTCCGGCGCGGATGGTGAAGGGCGAGTCGAGGCCATTCGCCCTGGCGATGATCTCCGACCCCGATCCGGTCTTGTCGGCGATGCCGCGCAACGTGTCGCCGGGCCGCACGATATAACTCGATTCGGCGATCGTGCGCGCGTCGGGTGTTACCGGACGCGCTTCCCAGGCAGGCGGTGCCGAGGGCGGGGCAGGGACATCGTCCCGCGGTCGCGGCGGGTCGTAATCGGCTGTGGGTGATGAGCCCGCGTCCGATGGCCGTGCATAATCGGTCTGCGGAATGCATCCCGAGAGTCCAAATACCAAGAAGACGAGTGTGATCATTCGCATCGCGGGCCCCCCCTGCGTCATCGATACGCTTTCTCCAGCATAGCCAATGAATCTCGATGCGTCAGGTCCATCTGCAACGGCGTGACGGTGACGTAACCCATTTCGATCGCTTCCAGATCGGTATCGGCCGCCGGCGTGTGTTCGACGCGGCCCAGGCCCATCCAGTAATACGCGAAGCCGCGCGGGTCGGCGCGCTCGATCACCTTCACTCGCCCATAGTCGCGCAGACCCTGATGGACGACGCGCACGCCCTGCACATCGTCCGGCGGGATCGGCGGAAAGTTGACGTTGACCACGATGCGCGGATCGACCGGCGCGGCGATCAGCGGCGCCAGCACGCGCTCGCCCCACGCTTCGGCTGTCTCGAACGTAACGTCGTGGCCGGGCGCTTCGGCACCATAACGCTGACTGATCGCGATCGAACGGATGCCGGCGAGCGCGCCTTCCATCGCCGCGCCGATCGTGCCCGAATAGAAGACGTCCTCGCCCAGATTGGCGCCGCGATTGACTCCCGACAGGATCAGATCGGGCCTGGCGTCGCGCATGACATTGGCCAGCGCGAACATCACCGCATCGGTCGGCGTGCCGCCGACGGCGTAACGCTTGTCGTCGAACCGCTTGACGCGCAGCGGCTCGGTCAGCGTCAGCGACCGGCCCTTGCCCGATTGCTCCTCGGCCGGCGCGACGATGGTGATGTCGTCGGAAAAGCACCGCGCCAGGCGTTCGAGCACGGCAAGACCAGGCGCGTGATAGCCGTCATCATTGGTGAGGAGTATCCTCACACCTTGGGCTCGAGCCGGTTCAACCCGCCGAGATAGGGCTGCAGCGCGTCGGGGATGGCGACCGCGCCGTCTTCCTGTTGATAATTTTCCAGGATCGCGACCATCATCCGTCCGACGACCAGCCCCGAGCCATTGAGCGTATGGACGAATGCCGGCTTGCCGTCCTCGCCGCGGAAGCGCGCGTTCATCCGACGCGCCTGGAAATCGGTGCAGGTCGAACAGCTCGAAATCTCGCGATAGCGGCCCTGACCCGGCAGCCAGACTTCGAGGTCGTACGTGCGGGCCGCGGAAAATCCCATGTCGCCGGTGCAGAGCTTCATCCGACGGAAGGGCAGGCCCAGCCGAGTCAGCACGTCCTCGGCGGCAGCGGTCATCCGCTCATGCTCGGCCTCCGACTGATCGGGCGGCACGATCGAGACCATTTCGGCCTTCTCGAACTGGTGCTGGCGAATGAAACCGCGTGTGTCGCGTCCGGCGGCGCCTGCCTCCGATCGGAAGCAAGGCGTCAGAGCGGTGAATCGCAGCGGCAGCTCGGCGCCGGCCAGGATTTGTTCGCGCACGATGTTGGTCAGCGACACTTCGGACGTCGGGATCAGCCAGCGACCATCGGTGGTCTGAAACAAATCCTCGGCGAACTTGGGCAATTGCCCGGTGCCGAACATCGCCTCGCTGCGCACCAGCAGCGGCGGCACGACTTCCTCATAGCCATGATGTCTGGTGAGGATATCGAGCCCGAACTGGCCGAGCGCGCGATTGAGCCGCGCCGCGGCGCCGCGCACCAAAGTGAAGCGTGCGCCGGCAAGCGCCACGCCGGTTTCGAAGTCCAGCCCGAGCGCCGGGCCGATCGCGTCGTGCTCGCGAATGCCGAACGCGAAGACAGGCCTGGTGCCGCGCTCGTGCATCAACTGGTTGTCGTCTTCGTCCGTGCCTGCGGGCACGTCGTCGAGCGGCAGATTAGGGATCGCCGCCAAAGCCTCGTTCAGCGCTGCTTCGGCGGCGCGTTCCTCTTCCTCCAACTCGGGCAGGCGCGTCTTGAGTGTCGCAACCTCGGCCATCAGCGCGCTCGCGGTCGCTTCGTCCTTGGCCGCCTTGGCCGCACCGATCGCCTTCGACGCCTCGTTGCGGCGAGTCTGGCTGGCTTGCAATTCGGTGATCACCGCGCGGCGCTTTTCGTCCAGCGCGAGCAGGTCCGATGCCATCGGCGACAGGCCACGGCGGGCGAGCCCTGCATCGAAAGCTTCGGGATTGTCGCGGATCAGGCGGATGTCATGCATAGCGGCGAGGCTATGGCGGGGCGGGACGAGGCGCGCAACCCGGTGGCGTAGTGCGGCGTTCAACTCTCAAACCCGAGGAGAACATCATGCAGCTTCGTCACAACACCCTCGTCGTCGTCGCCGATGGGCGCAAGGCGCTGTTCCTGCGCAACGAGGGCGATGGCGTGCATCCCAATCTGGTAGTCGAACACGCCCAAGAGCGTATCAACCCGGCCGATCGCGACCAGAAAACCGACGCGCCGGGCAGCACCGCCAGCTCGGTAGGATCGGGGCGCAGTTCGATGCAGGAAGTCGATTTTCACCAGCAGGAAGAGGATCGCTTCGCCGCCGATGTCGGGGCGATGCTCAAGGAACGGGCGCTGGCCAACGAATTCGAATCGCTCATCATCGCCGCGCCGCCGCACACGCTGGGCGAGCTGCGCAAACATTATCATGTCGAGGTCGCCAACAGATTGGCCGGCGAAGTCCCGAAGAACCTCACCGGCCATCCTATTCCCGAAATCGAGAAAGCGTTGGGCGCCGCTTAAGCGGCCGCCGTCTCGGCGGTTTTCTTCGTGAAGCGTTTGCGCGCAACCATTGCCGCCGCGGCGCCGCCGAACAACAGGATCATTGGCGGGGCCGGCACCGGGGCGGGCGTGCCACCGGTCGATCCGGTCGAGGAGCCGTGGCCGCTGGAGCTCCAGCCGCCGTTCGACGACCAACCGCCGTTCGAGCTCCAGCCCCTGGACGACGAGCCATAGCTCGACGACGAGGTCGAGGACGAGCCGGAGGTCGAGGAAGAGCCAGAGCTGGCCGAGGAGTTGGACGAGCTCGATCCGTTCGAGGAACTCGAGGTCGATGAGGAGGACGAAACGTTACCCGACGATGAGGTCGAGGACGACACGTTGCCCGACGACGACGAAGAGACATCGCCGCTGGACGACGATGAGACGTTGCCCGAAGAGGTCGACGACGTGCTGCCCGACGAGAACCCTCCGGTCGAGGACGATGTCGACGACGAGCCGCCCGAGCTGGACGAAGTCGACGAGATCGCGATCCCGCCGCTACCACCGCCGCCGCCGCCAAAACCGCCGGCGAAGAAGCCACCGCCGCCGCCGCCCCAGCCGCCGCCGCTGCCGCTGCCGCCGACGATCGGCACGCCGCCGCTCGATCCGGTGAAGGCAGGCGGCATCGGCAACGGAGCGCCACCGGCGACCGTCACGACCGCGGGGGGGCAGGTCGTCGTGGTCGTTACCACCTTGCGCACGCGCGATCTGGCGGCGCTCGCCACACGAGCCCGCACGACATGCCGCTTGTACGTCTTTGCGTAAACTGGGCGAGCCTTGGCACCGTCGGCCACCTTGACCGCACCGCCGCCGATAATGGCGCCCCCGCATGCGCAGGCACATAGTTTAGCCATCGCCATCCGGACAGACATCGCGTCTACTCTCTCTCTAACCGTCGCTGACCCCACAGAGACGGTGGTGATTCTCGCAGTTGCTTCGCTGCTAGTCCGTTAGTGCAAAACAAAGAATTAAGCGCAATTCCGTTAACCATTTATAATCGCCAGATTTGATCTTTCCGTGGGCGGGCGCCGGTCTGAACATGGTTAACGTGTCATTGTGATACGACGTGGGTTAACTTCGCGGCTCGATCCCATGTGCCGACCTATGACCAAGGGATGAAGGAGCGGTTCACGCCGCCGTCATCAGTCCCGGATTATCGTGCCCCAAACGCGACCGATCTTTCGTCTGTCGTCAATCGCTTGTGGAGCCGCTTCCGCGCCGCTATAGGCCCGCTCGTCATTGGGGTCCGACAAGGCGCACGGGAACAGTGTTCCAAGGGCCGAACGGAGAGTGGGGATGGCAACGGCTTTGAATCGCATGGATGATTCCAGTTTCAGCGTACCGGCCAACGATGGCGACGGTTATCGACCGAGCCCCGACGAGCCGTTCATGAATCCCCGTCAGCAGGAATATTTCCGCGACAAGCTGCTGCGTTGGAAAGAAGCGATCCTGAAGGAGGCGGAAGCGACCTTGTCGCAGCTTCAGGTCGAGCCGCTGCGTGAGGCGGACTTGACCGATCGCGCTTCGAGCGAGACCGACTGGTCGATCGAATTGCGCACGCGCGATCGCCAGCGCAAGCTGATCTCCAAGATCGATGCCGCCCTTCGCCGACTCGATGAAGGCGAATATGGCTATTGCGAAGTCACCGGCGAACCGATCTCGCTCGGCCGACTTGAGGCGCGGCCGATCGCGACGATGACCGTCGAGGCGCAGGAGCGGCATGAGCGCAACGAGAAGGTGTCACGCGAGGATTGATTCGGCCCAATCCAGACGAGATTTTCTCTGAATCGGATTTTTCGCGGGCCTTGTGGTTTAACGCTTTCGACAATGTTTCGGCCTATGCGTTCGCGGGCGGCATAGACCCGTTTTTGGGCAGGCATATGGACCACATTTCGCAAGATCCTCTAACCGACGGCAGCGCCGAAGACACGGCTGCACAGCGTAACGACGCGCGTGACAGTCTGTTGCTGGCGGCGCGGTTTCGCATCGAGGGCTCGGCTGAAACCACGCAGGTGCGCGTCCGCAACTTGTCGTCCGGCGGACTAATGGCCGATGTGCCCAAGCCGATCGATATCGGCACGATGGTTGAGGTAGAGGTACGCGGGGTCGGCTGGGTAAATGGCCGCATCGCCTGGATCGCGGCCGGCCGCGCCGGCGTCGCGTTCGATCACCCGATCGATCCTCAGGCCGCGCGCAAACCGGTCGTAGCCAGTTCAGGCCCGGTCAAGGACAAACCGATCAAGCCGCTATTCTGACGGGACAACCCGGGCGCATCGCACCCGGGGCCCGTTGCACGCGGGATCAGATCGCCGCGATCGCTTCCTTCACACGCAATTTCTGCTTCTTGAGATTCGCGAGAATGCGGGTGTCGGGCGCAGGGCGCTGGCTTTCGGCAGTGATTTGCCGGTCCAGCACCATATGCTTCGCCTCAAGAGCTGAAAGGTGCGAGTTCTGCATGGGAGCGACCTCCTTCATCAAGGTGGGTGGACTAATAGAACACGAGTCGCGCGATTTGTCGCCATCGATTTCACTTTCGATTCGACGCGGCGCATCCTTTTGGCGACAGATCGGTTCTCGTGTGCCCAATGGACGCGGAGAGCGATGGACGAAGCGCAAATCCACAAACGGCTGGATGCCCTCAGGACCGAGCATCGCGACCTCGACTCGGCGATCGAGGCGTTGCGGGTATTGGGGTCGAGCGACCAGCTCCAGATTGCCCGGCTGAAGAAGCGCAAATTGTTGCTGAAGGATGAGGTTACCGCGCTGGAGAACCAATTGATTCCCGACATCATCGCGTGATTCGATCGGCCTGATCGACTCCGGCGCTGATCGAAATTGGGACGCGACGATCCTTTCGCCGCTTGCGGGAACCGGCGTTTGTGGCAATCGTGTTGCGCATGACAGGTGAAATCACCGAACTGCGCATCCACCGCAAAATGATCGACTCGCTCTACGTCGAGGCGATGGTGCTGGCGGACGAGGCGCGCGGCTATTTCGACCAGGGCGCGCGCGTCGAGCGCGAAGCGCTGGATCCGCTCGGCCGCGTCACCTTTTCGTGCGAATCGCTCAAGGTCACGACGCGGCTGATGCACGTCATCGCCTGGTTACTGACGCAACGCGCGGTCGATTCGGGGGAATTGTCGCCACGCGACGCGCTTGATCCCGCGCGGCGCCTGGGCGATGCGCCGATCACCGATGGCGGGGTAATCGAGCAGATGCCGGCCGATGCGCGCGCGTTGATCACCGCCAGCATCGATCTCCATCGCCGGGTCGCGCGTCTCGATGGAGCGCAGAGCGAGTCGCTGCCCGCCGACAGTCCCGTGCAATGGATGCAGGCCCGCCTGGCGATGGCGTTTTAAGATTCTGAAACGCTCTCTTTGAATCCCTCCCCGGCGAAGGCCGGGGCCTAGCCGCGATGTGGTCGCAGTGATGGGATGCCGCCTCCAAGTCGTCGAAACTGGGCCCCGGCCTTCGCCGGGGAGGGATTATCGGGACAGGGAGTAGCCGGTATGGCCGGCGCGTTACAGCGCCGCGATCCGGGCCTTCGCCGCCTTATATTCTGCTTCCAGCCGATCGACGCGAGCCGCCACCGGCTCGACCTTGTCGATCACGCCGATGCCCTGGCCCGATCCCCAGATGTCCTTCCACGCCTTCGCCTCGCGATTGCCGCCGAAGTTCATCGTGCTGAGATCGCCCTCCGGCAGATTGTCGGGATCCATCCCCGCCGCGACGATCGAGCCGCGCAGATAATTGCCGTGCACGCCGGTGAACAGGTTCGAATAGACGATGTCCGCCGCCTTGCTCTCGACGATGCCCCGTTTGTAGGCCTCGACGGCATTGGCTTCGTCGGTCGCGATGAAAGGCGAGCCGATATAGGCCAGGTCGGCGCCCATCGCCTGGGCGGCGAGCACCGCGCCGCCGGTCGCGATCGCGCCCGACAGGACGAGCGGGCCATCGAACCATTGCCGGATTTCCTGGGTGATCGCGAAAGGCGACAAGCGCCCGGCATGACCGCCGGCGCCCGCGGCGACCGCGATCAGTCCGTCTGCGCCCTTTTCAATGGCCTTGCGTGCGAAGCGGTCGTCGATGATGTCGTGGAGCGTGATTCCACCCCAAGCGTGTACCGCCTGATTGAGTTCCTCGCGCGCGCCGAGCGACGTGATGGTAATCGGCACTTGCCATTTCGCGCAGGTCGCAAGGTCGCCTTCCAGCCGGTCGTTCGACTTGTGAACGATCTGATTGACCGCGAAGGGGGCGGCGGGGCGGTCGGGGTTGTCGCGGTTCCACGCCGCGAGCTCCTCGGTGATCCGATGCAGCCATTCGTCCAGCATCGTTTGCGGGCGCGCGTTCAAGGCCGGAAAGGATCCGACGATTCCCGCCTTGCATTGGGCGATTACCAAATCGGGTCCGGAGATGATGAACAGCGGCGACCCGATCACGGGCAGGCGCAGGCGATCGAATATCGGCGTCCTCATACCGGTTTCATAGCGCAACCGAAACCACAGTCCAGCAGTCCGGACAAATTTTCGAATTGACGGTACGGAATGGGCGAATCGGGCCGAATCGATCCATTTGCCATTCGCACGCGCCGCGTTATGGCGAAACAATACACCATATCACCAAGGTCCAAGAATCGCATGAAGATCGCCGTCACTGCCGCGCTCCTGCTCGCCACCGTCTCCACGCCGGCGCTCGCCGCAGCGCGATTGCCGACCGACGTCGTGCCGGTGTCCTACGACATCAAAGTCGATCCCGACGCGCAGAAGATGACCTTCACCGGCACCGAGACGGTCAACGTCGCAGTGAAGAAGGCAACCAGCACGATCATCCTCAATGCCGCCGACATGACGATCAGCCGCGCGACGATCGACGGCAAGGCGGTGCCATTCAAGCTCGACAACGATGCGCAGCAATTGACCCTGACGCTCCCGGTGCCGGCCAAGCTCGGCAACCATGTCATCACCTTCGCCTGGACCGGCAAGATCAACGAATCGGCCGCCGGCTTCTTCGCGATCGACTATACCAATAGCGACGGGTCGAAGGCCCGGATGCTCGCGACGCAGTTCGAGGCGCCCGACGCGCGCCGCTTCGCGCCGATGTGGGACGAGCCGAGCTTCAAGGCAAAGTTCAAGCTGTCGGCGGTGGCGCCCAAGGGACAGCTCGCCTTCTCCAACATGCCCGCCACCATGACCAACCGTCCCGACGGTACGCAGCTCTACAGCTTCCGCCAGACCCCGATCATGTCGAGCTACCTGCTGTTCCTCGGCATGGGGGACATGGAGCGCAAGACGGTGATGGCCGGCAATACCGAGATCGGCGTCATCACGCGCAAGGGCGTGAAAGATCAAGGCGATTACGCGCTTGGCTCTGCCAAGCGCTTGCTGACCTATTATAACGATTATTTCGGTCAGCCTTATCCGCTGCCCAAGCTCGACATGATCGCCGGTCCAGGCACCAGCCAGTTCTTCGGCGCGATGGAGAATTGGGGCGCGATTTTCTATTTCGAGCCCGAACTGCTGTTCGACGAAAAGCGCGCGACCGAAAGCGACAAGCAGCGCATCTTCACCGTCGTCGCGCACGAAATGGCGCACCAATGGTTCGGCGACCTGGTCACCATGAACTGGTGGGACGATCTGTGGCTCAACGAGGGCTTCGCCTCGTGGATGGAGAACAAGGCCTCGGCCGATCTCAACCCCGACTGGTTCGCCCGCGAATCGGCGGTGGCGTTCGATCGCGAAGGTGCGATCGGGACCGACGCGACCAGCGCTACGCACCCGATCATTCGCCATGTCGAAACCGTCGATCAGATCGGCGAGGCGTTCGACGGCATCACCTACCAGAAGGGGCAAGCGGTTATCACCATGATCGAGTCGGTGCTCGGGCCCGACAAGTTCCGCGACGGCATCCGCCGCTACATGGCGAAATACAAATACGGCAACACCTCGACCGATATGCTGTGGGACGAGTTGGAAGCGGCGTCCGGGGTCAAGATCAAGGACAGCGCGCACGACTTCACCCTGCAGGGCGGCGTACCGATGGTGACGCTCACGTCGGGCAAGTGCGTCAACGGCCGGACCGTCGCGACGCTGGCGCAGGGGCGGTTCGGGCTCGACGAGGCGTCCAAAGCGGCGACGACGTGGCGTGTGCCGTTGCGGGTCGGCACGGTCGGCGGCAAGCCGGTTCGGGCGATCGCGACCGGTGCGTCGACCGACGTTACCATGCCGGGGTGCGGGCCGGTGGTACTGAACGTCGGCAAGGGCAGCTATTTACGCGCGCGCTATGGCAGCGACACGCACGCGGCGCTGGTGGCCGACTATGCCAAACTCGCACTCGCCGACCGGCTAGGCGCATTGGGGGACGATTTCGCGCTGGCGCGATCGGGCGACCAGGATTTTTCGGCTTGGGCGGCGACTTATGCGGCGGTGCCGAGCGACGCCAGCCCGCTCGAATGGTCGCTGGTCTCGGCCGAGCTGGGCTCACTTTCGGGGCTCTACGACGGCAGCCCGCTCCAGGATCAGGTCAATGTGCTGACGATCAAGCGGCTCGATCCGGTGCTTGCGTCGATCGGTTACGAGGCCAGGGCCGGCGAGTCGCCGCTGGTGACCAATTTGCGCGAGGACCTGGTCGGGCGCCTGGGGGCGGCCGGCGATCCGGACGTGCTGAGCCGCGCCCGCGCCTATTTCGCCAAGCTCCGCACCGACAGCGCGGCAATCCCGCCGGCGATCCGCGCGCCGATCCTCGCCACCTTCGCGCGTAACGCGACGCCGGCCGATTGGGACGCGCTCTTCGCGCTGACCAAGGCGGAGACCAACCCGGTCGTGAAGAACGAATATGTCCGCCTGCTCGGAGCGGCGCATGACCCGGCGCTGGCGCAGAAGGCGCTCGACCTTCTCAAGACCGACGTGCTGACCGCGCAGCAAAAGCCGGTGATCCTGGGCGCGGTGGCGCGCGGGCATCCCGATCTGGCGTTCGACTATGCCGTCGCCAATGTCGACATGGTCAACGGCTTCCTCGAAGCGAGCACGCGCGCGGGCTATATCGTCCGGCTCGGCGCGGGGTCGAACGATCCGGCGATGCCGGGCAAGATCACCGCTTATGCCGAGAAGAACCTGCCGCCGGCGTCACGCGGCGGCGCCAAGCGCGCGCTGGCGACGATCGCGGTCCGCAAGGCGGCGGCGGATCGGCTGCGGGCTGGTGTGACGGCCTGGGCGGCGAAGGGGAATTGAGCCTCTAGCAAATCCTCCCTACGCGAAGCGTGGGGAGGGGGACCGCCGCCGGAGGCGGTGGTGGAGGAGAAATGCGATACGCATCCTCGCCGCTGCGCGGCTGCGGCCCCTCCACCGCCTTCGGCGGTCCCCCTCCCCATCTGCGATGGGGAGGATTGGGCTCAATCGATCCGCTTCAACCCTTTGGCGAAGCGATGCGCGTTGGCGACATAATGGTCCGCCGACGCCTTCAGGAACGCGCGCTTGTCGGGCTCCAGCGTCTTGATCGCGCGCGCCGGCGCGCCGACGATCAGGCTGCCGGGGTCGAACGCCTTGCCCTCGGTGATCAAGGCATTGGCCCCGATCACGCATTCGTCGCCGATCGCCGCCTGGTTGAGGACGGTCGCGCCCATGCCGACCAGCACCCGGTTTCCGATCGTGCAACCATGCAGAATCGCGTGATGGCCGATCGTGCAATCGTCGCCGATGGTCAGCGGCACGCCATAATCCGAATGCAGCATCGTGCCGTCCTGAACGTTGGTGCCGCTACCGACGGTGATTAGCGACGTGTCGCCGCGGATCACGGTGCCGAACCACACACCGACATTGTCACCCAGCACGACCTCGCCGATGACATGGGCATCAGGGGCGATCCACACGCCGCTGCCGATGACCGGGACCTTCCCGTCGAGTTCGTAAATGGGCACCCGGTTTCTCCTCGCGAGGCGACTAAAAGTGGAAGATGCCGGAACGCAAGGCCGCGGAGAATTGCGCCACGGCATCCTCCAGCGGGCGCTGTCCCGCCCAACGCCGCAGCGATGCGGCGGCGTCGATCGCGGCCATGATCGCGTGCCCGGCAATCTCGGGATCGACCGCGCGCAGCGATCCGTCGGCGACGCCGTCGGCGATCGTGCCGGCAATGTGCCGCGTGACGCGGTCGGTCCGCTGCAACATCTGTTCGCGCAGGTCGATCGGTAGCGCCTGGTAGGCGCTGGTGCGCAGCAACGGGCTGTCGGCCGCAAATTGCAGCGCGACCAGGCTCGACACCATGATCGCCAGCCGCTCGCCTTCGTCGCTGCCGGCGACATCGGCGCGCGCCTGGGCGGCATCGAGCAACGCATGGCTGCGGTCGAAACAAGCGACGACCAGATCGTCCTTGTTTTCGAGGTGATGATAGAAGCTGCCGGTCGACACGCCGAGTTCGGCGGCGATCTTTTCGACGCTGGCGCCGACATAGCCTTCGCGATTGATCAAATTGGTAGCGGCATGGAGAAAACGCGTCTGCGCGTCACCGCCGTCCGGCGGATCGAGCGGAGCGATGTCGACCGGCCAGTCGCGGGCGGCGGCAAGACCGCGATCGAGGATATCGAACAACCGCGACTCGGCCCGATCGAGGTCGCGTTCGAGATAATGCGGCAGCCAGGCCGGCAGCCAATGCACATTGTGGATCAGGACCGAGCTGGCGATGAGCGTGCGTGATTCCGCCTCGGGCGCATCGCCGTCGTCGAAAAAGCCGCGCACCAGCCGCGCCATATCGGCGTAGAGCGTATCCAACGGCGCGCGCGTTTCGGGCTCGAGCGCACGCATGTCGGACAGCAACGCCAGTTTCGTCGCGCCCGGCAGCCGCTGGCGAAGGTGCAGATCGAACTGGTCGTGCAGGAAAGCGCGGGCGCGCGAACGGGGATCGGGTTCGTTCGCGGCCGCCGCCGCGCTGTCGCGCAGGCGAAGCAAGGTGCGCTCCAGGCACGCCGCCGCCAGTACGTCCTTGCGCTTGAAATAATAGGTCACGCTCGACGTATCGAGTCCGAGCGCCTTGGCGACCGCGGTCAGCGTCATGCCGCGCGTGCCGTGGACATTGATGAGGTT
>Ga0105241_10001502_pt1 | contig 17895 bp, 19 predicted proteins | sample KBSC64metaG_FD_80422 | JGI IMG/M metagenome (GOLD analysis project Ga0105241, IMG submission 80422) | Corn rhizosphere microbial communities from Kellogg Biological Station, Michigan, USA - KBS C6-4 metaG | ecosystem: Host-associated > Plants > Roots > Rhizosphere > Soil | place: Michigan, USA... | reverse complement strand
GTCCTCGGCTCTGCAGCCGACTCGCCTCCGGGGCGGCCCCTCCACGCGATCAGCGGTGGAGAACCAACCCTGTACGGCCTGGACGCGGTTGAGGTGACCGGCACCACGCTGATCCCGGCGACCCCCTCCGGCTCGGGCGAGGGCTTACAGACCACCTCGAACCGAGCGGTTCGACGCGGTGTTCGAGCGCCAGCGCATCGAGATCCGGGCGCAGCGGGACCGGATGTTGACCAGTGACCGGCCCCTGGAGATCGCCCGTGAAATGCGCGACGAGGCCGTCCGGCTCTTCCTGGCCGCGACGCTGCCGTCGTCCCGGGTGAGCTCGGCCCATCTGCGAGCGCTGGCTGAAGACCTGACCACCGTCCTGGGCCACCCGCCGCCGGCAGCGCTCCGCTCGCGGCGCCGGGATCAGGTGGTCGCGGTGGCACACCAGTTGGTCGCCACCTCCTGGGACGCCCGCGAGCGCCAGGCCGAGCTGGGACCGGAGCTCGCCCGCCGGATCATGTTGCAGGTGCTGGATCAGCGGTGGAGCCAGCACTTGGCCGCTTTGGACCACCTGCAGACGGCGACGTGGCTGACGCCGGCCCGCGGCGCCGACCCACTGGAGCACTACCAGCGCCGGACCGACGAGATGTTCGACGGACTCCAGTACCTGGTCCACCGGGACACCCTCGGCTACTGCCTCCAAGCCACTGCAGAGTAGTGGGGCCCGGCGTTCAGGTTTCGGATATGAAGGCTCGGCAAGCTGCTGCGCCGCCCTACGGACGAACGCTGATGATCGTCTTCCCCGAGCGTCGCTCGGTCGAGTTGAGGACCGCGACGGCATCGTCGAGGGTCGCGACCTTGCCGATGTTGGTCCGCAGTCGGCCGTCGCGCACCCGGCGGACGATCTCACTCAGTTGGGCTCGGTCGGCCTCGACGACGAAGTCGATCGCCAGGCCGTCCGCGGGCCGCGCCTCGGCCGGCCCGAGGACGGTCACCAGTATTCCCCCGGCCCGGATCAGGCCTGCGGACCGCCGCTGGATGTCGCCGCCGATGACATCGAAGACCAGGTCGACTCCGCCGACGTCTTCCAGGGCGTCGTTGTCGAGGTCGACGAATTCCTGCGCGCCGAAGTCGAGCGCCTTCTGCCGGTCGGCAGCGCGACCGGTGCCGATCACGTACGCGCCGAACTCGTGTGCGAGTTGCGTCACCATGGTCCCTACTGCGCCGGCGGCGCCGTGGACGAGCACGCTCTGCCCTGCTCGAAGGCGGCCGTGGTCGAACAGCCCTTGCCACGCCGTCAGTCCGGAGATAGGCAGGCTCGCGCCCACGGTGAAGTCGACGTCGCCCGGCAGCGGCGCCAGGTTCCGCGCCTCGATCGCCACATATTCCGCGAGCGTGCCGTCGCGATGCCAGTCGGAAAGGCCGAACACCCGTTGTCCCACCGACAGCCCGGTCGTGCCATAGCCGAGGGCGGTGACCACTCCGGCCAGCTCGTGCCCGAGGATCGACGGTGTCCGGTCACGGTCGGCGCGATCGGTCCAGGTCGAGGGCCACTCCGTCTCGGTCGGGACGTATCCCGCCGCATAGATCTGAACGATGACGTCGTTTATCGCCGCCGGCGGGTCGGGCCGCTCCACCAGCGTCATCCCGGCCGCTCCGGCGGCCTGATCCGTCACCACAATCGCCTTCATCCGGCACCTCCTTGTCTCCGGCCTTCGCCTGTACGGCGGTTCGTCAGTGGCAGTGGCACGAGTCCCGGCGTCCGACCGCGCCGATCGATGTCCGGCAGCGGCTGCTCAGGGCGGCTGGCCGAGCTCGACCGAACGGGCCGGGCCCCTGGGTGAGTCGCCGGAAAGATCAACGACTCCATGCCGGGTCGAGCGGCGGGCTAGGCCGTCGCGCCGGGTTCGGTCCTCGGGGGCAGGCGCCATTCTGGACGCACATAGTGGCAGGTGTAGCCGGCGGGATAGCGCTGCAGGTAATCCTGGTGCTCCCGCTCGGCTTCCCAGAACGGGCCCGCGGCGGTCACCTCGGTGACAACCTTGCCGGGCCACAGTCCCGACGCGTCGACATCGGCGATGGTGTCCTCGGCGACCTGCTTCTGCTCGTCATCGAGGTGGAAGATCGCTGACCGGTAGGAGGTGACCACGTCGTTGCCTTGCCGGTTCCGCGTCGTGGGGTCGTGGATCTGGAAGAAGAACTAGAGGACCTTCCGGTACGAGGTTGCCGTCGGGTCGAACAGGATCTCGATCGCTTCGGCATGTGTCCCGTGGTTCCGGTGGGTGGCGTTGGGCGTGTCGCCACCGGTGTATCCGACGCGAGTCGACACCACCCCCGGCTGGCTCCGGATCAGGTCCTGCACGCCCCAGAAGCACCCCCCGGCCAGGATCGCCTTCTGCGTGCCCGCGCTGCCCGCGCCCGTGCTCACGCCGTGGCCTCAGTCCGGTCGAACAGGTGCCGGTAGGCGCCGTAGCCTTCGGCCTCGAGCTGGTCCACCGGCACGAACCGCAGCGAGGCCGAGTTCATGCAGTATCGCAGCCCGCCGGCCTCGGCCGGGCCGTCGTTGAACAGGTGGCCGAGGTGACTGTCACCATGGGCGGAGCGGACCTCGTTCCGGATCATGCCGTGGCTCGTGTCGGACTTCTCCACCACGTTGCACGGCTCGAGCGGCACCGTGAAGCTCGGCCAGCCGGTATGGCTGTCGTACTTGTTGATCGAGGCGAACAGCGGCTCGCCCGACACCGCGTCGACGTAGATCCCGGGCTCCTTGTTGTCCCAGTATTCGTTGCGGAACGCGCGCTCGGTGCCCCCCTCCTGCGTGACGCGACGCTGCTCCGCGGACAAACGCGCGACCGCCTCAGGGTCCTTGCTGTAGGTCTTCGTCATCGCTGTCTCCTTCCTGCTGACGGCTTGCCGGTCCAGATCCGGCAACGTCCTGCTTCTCTTGCGCCGCCGCGCCGGGCAACTCTTACTCGGACGGCCACGAGTGGTCGGTGGCGCGGTGAGCGCCACCGCCACCCGGGTTGTACGGCTTCCGAGCACCCGGCGCAGGCGAGTGCTACGACTCGACGCGGGGATACCGCTCCGCCGCCGCGATCAATGGCTTGGCCACGTCGAGGATCGTGGGCAGCTGATCGTCGACTCGGCCGCGCCACACCCACAGCAGCAGTTCGTCATTCACGAACCGCCATTCCGCGTGGACGTCGGCCTCCGCGCAGCGGGCGGCGTTCTCGTTGGTCACGACGGCACGGCCGAAATCCTCGTCTTCGCCGACGAGGGTGAACACCTTCGACCACCGCTCGTGGTCGATGGGGATGACGGGGCCGGGCAGCTCGTCTTCATGCCACTCGAGCCAGTCAGTCCGCACCGAGGCGAGCGGGGGCACCGGGTGGTCGAGATCGACGACGCATACGAGGAACCAGTTTGCGGCGTCGCGCTGGTACCCGTTCCGCTCGACCGAGTCGCTCATGAGGAGGTAGAAGTACTCGAACGCCGTGATCGAACGTCCGTGCAGCGAGCCCTGCACGACGTTGCGTGCACGTCTGAAGCTGCCCACCCCGAACGGGTAGAAATCCCATTCGTGCGCGAGCTCATGTCGGCTGTGTTCGTGCTCCAGGCCGTGCGTCTCAGCGAACCGGATCGCTGCGGCGTGGTCGTCTCGATGTGACTGGTCAGCACTGCTCCGGCGAATCATGTCCCTGCTCTCTCCTGTTGCCCTCTCCGGCCGCGCCGAGCCTCGTGCTAGTTGCGGCCGGCCATCACGCCGCCGTCGACGTTCCAGATCGCGCCCGTGACCCAGTCGGTCTGGTCACTGAGCAGGAACGTGACGGTGGACGCGATATCGCGTGCGGTGCCGACCCGACCGAGGGGGTGGAAGCCGTCGAAGCCGGCCAAGGTCTGGTCGATCTGGTCCTTGGGGATGAAGCCTTCGTACAGCGGCGTCTTCACCACCGCCGGGGCGACCGCGTTGACGCGGATCTTGTGGGGTGCCAGTTCGAGCGCGAGGTTCTTGGTCAGCGCGTGCACTCCTGCCTTGGCGACCGAGTACGCCGACGACGGTGTGGCTCCGATCGCCTGGTGGGCCCACATGCTGCCGATGTTGACGATGGAGCCGCCCTGACCGCGGTCGATCATGCCCTTGGCCACCGTCTGGGTGACGAAGAAGATCGCGCGGGTCAGTTCCAGGTAGGAGTCGTAGAAGTCGCCGTCGTACTCGAGGAACGGCCTGGGGATGAAGAAGCCTGCGGCGTTGACCAGCAGCGTCGCGTCAGAGTGATCGGCGGCCAGTTGCTGGCGCAGGTCCTCCACGTGGGCGCGGTCGGCGAGGTCGGCCGTGATCCCGGTGGCGTCGCCCTTGGTCCGGAGTTCGGCGACGGTCTCGTCGACCCTGCCCTTGTCCCGGCCGACGATGACGGCGCTGCCGCCCTCGGCGACCACATCGGCTGCGTTCTCCCTGCCCATACCGCTACTGCCGCCCACCGCGATCAGTTTGCGTCCTTCGAAGCGACCTGACATGACTGCTTCCTCTCTGGGACAAGCTCGGGGTTGACACGGGCCAGAGCGTTCCTCGGACCCGTCGGGGCCGAGGGACTCGACCTCGCTCTACCTAGCGGCGGCGCGAACGTGTTCTCTTACGCGCCGGCCGCGGGATCGCTGTCAGCAGCGTCGCCCTTGCCGGTATCACCGGGGTTCGTTGCCCAGCCTCGCCCGCCGTCCCCGGGCATGGGATCCCGCTCCCAGTCATGCGACGAGCCGGTCCGGCGGTCGGTGAGGTCCGCCGTGTCCGGCCCCGGCGTGGTCAGTCCAGTAGCCCATTGGCTCGCAGTTGGCTGTGCAGGCAATGGCGAGCACGGAAGGCGATCTGGTAGATCGCGTTGGCGTTCAAACCCATCCGCGACGCCAGATCTGCAGGTGTCGCGTCCCGCATCAGCAGTGCGAGGAAGACCGTTCGCTGATGGGAGCTGAACCGGTCGTTCACGACACGGTGGATCGCCTCGGCAAGCTCCTGCCCCTCGGCCTGAACGGAGGGGTCGGAGTTGGCCGCGACCAGCTGCTCCTGGTGTTCCGGCGCCAAGGCCACCGTCCGGTGCCGGGACGCGTACTGACGCAGCTTGGCACGCACCTCGAACCTGACGAACCGAGTCGCCCAGGTCGTGAATCTGCTGTCACCACGAAACTCGCCCGCCTTGCGGATGATGAGCAACAGCGCATCGGAGGCTGCTTGGCAGGCGATGTCGTCGAGGTCCGCGCCGCCGAGCTGATGTGCGGTGCGCCGTTGCCCGACCTCGAACTTCGCGGCGCGAAGAAGTATGGCATGCAGATCACGGCAGGTGCGCTCGTGGTCCACTCCCCTGCCGGCCAGTCCATTCACCCATTGTCGGTCCTCAGCACCGAGGGTGTCGCCGGTCGCCGGGGCTTGCCGGCGGCCGAGCGGGAGGTCGCGGGTCACCGGCCGATCGACCGTGGCCGGGTGTGCCACGCGAGAGCCGGCCGACCCCAACAGAACAGGCTCCCGTCGTCGTACTGCCGCCGTCATCACGCACTCCGAGTCGCTTCGTCGATTGGGCGGCCGCTCCCAGGACCTACGCGGCTCGTTCTGCGCTGTTAGTCCCACAGGGGCTCAGGCTCTACCCATGCGGCGTCCCGGACCCGAGTCTCCTGCTTCATGAATTGGTCCAGCAGGTACGGTTTGGAGTCCGGCACGGTGGCCTTGTCACAGTGACCGCAGCCGTCGGTCGGTCGAGAGTCCTTCACTGTAGGCGTGGAAGGCACGATCCGAGCCGTTGGACGCGGTTGGCCTCGACCCACTGTCAGCATCCTAATGTACCTTGGGGTACATTCTTACCGAGGTGATGAGCGGAGTCAAGGGCAGGCCTCCGGGAACCTGTCCTCGGCACCCCAAGCGACCCGACAGCGATCGGCCGAGCCTACCGGCTCAAGCGGTCTGCAGGAGCTCGCCGCCGCTGCCCGCCACCACGGTCGAGGGCGCCGACGCGCCCACTCAGTCACCGCGATCATGACTGATCGCCTTCGATCGGTGTACCTGGGCGTACGATATGCCGTCGGCAGCCGGCCACATCGCAGGCGCGGCGGGACCCTGAGCTGCCCGGGGACGGGCAACGAGACGCTCAGGCCCCAACACCCTGACTTCGTCAAGTCCGTACTTGGCAGTACAGTGAGCGCGGTAACGTGACGCGAGATAGGCTCTTACGGTGACCCTGCAGGGCAGCGCATCTGGCACGCGACGGTTGACCAGCCGCGGCGCTGCCACCCGTGCCCGGATAGTTGAATCCGCGTCAGAGCTGATGTTGGCCCGAGGCGTGGCGGCGACCACGCTCGACGAGGTGATGGCGGCCAGCGGGACCGGTAAGTCGCAGTTCTACCAGCACTTCTCCAACAAGACGGACCTCGTCCGTGAAGTGATCGCGTTCCGAGCCAACCGGATCCTCACGCGGGAGCAAGGCTATCTCGAGCGTGTCGACACGCTGAGCGGTCTCGACCGGTGGCGAGTCGCCGTCGTCCAGCGCGTGACCACCCGCCGCGGGGCACACGGCTGTGAGCTGGGCTCGCTGGTCAGCGAGCTGGCTGATCAGGACGAGGATGCGCGGGTCGCTCTCGCCCGCCACTTCGCCAGCTGGGAGACGTTGCTCGTCGCGGCCTTGGAGCGGATGAGGGACAAGCAGGTCCTGCGCGACGAGGCCGACCCTCGGACTCTCGCCACCGGGATCATGGCCGCGTTGCAGGGCGGCTATCTCATGGCGCAGATGGCGAAAGACGGCGCCCCGATGCACACCGCTCTGGAGATGGCATTCGACCATCTGCGCTCCTACGCAGCCAGCCAGTAAACCTCGAGACCTCCTCGCCGGCGCGGCCGTAAGGCATGCCGGCGTCCACCCGCGTCTGCCACTGGACGGAGGGGTACGACCGTCGAGGACAGAGAGTTCCCGTTCCCCACGCCGCTCGGCGGCGCGCAGGAGGACGTCGGCGGCAGGCCGCTCGCCCGGTGCCGGACAATCGGGCCGCCGGCAACAGCGCGGCGGGAAGGCGGCGACCGCGACGGAGTCGGATGGGAGTCGCTCGCGTTCGCAACGGGTACGCTCGTCGGCTCACCCTGATTTGCCGTGCGAGGAGGACTCCGTGCCTGCTGTCACCGTCGAGGGGTGGCCGCGGCTACGGGTGGCTGACTGGGTCGACACCCGCGACACCCTGCACCTGTGGACGCAGATCGTGGGCAAGGTGCGCCTGGCCCATGCCCCGATGCTCAACCACTGGTGGCAGGCCACCCTCTATGTCAGCCCCCGCGGCCTGACCACCTCGGCCGTTCCGTACCACGGCGGCGCCTTCGACATCGAGTTCGACTTCCTCGACCATCTGCTGGTCATCCGCAGCAGCGAGGGCGGAGTTCGCAGGGTGCCGCTGGAGCCGAAGTCGGTCGCCGACTTCTACATCCAGACGATGGCCGCTCTGGGCGAGCTGGGGATCGAGACGGCGATTCATGCCAGTCCCAACGAGGTGGAGGACGCGATCCCGTTCGCCGAAGACCACGTCCACGCCTCCTACGACCCGCCGGCGGCTCGGCAGTTCTGGCGCCAACTGGTGCAGGCCGACCGGGTGCTCGGCGAGTTCCGCTCCCGCTTCGTCGGCAAGGCCAGCCCGGTGCACTTCTTCTGGGGCGCCATGGACATCGCCCACACCCGGTTCTCGGGCCGGCCCGCGCCGCCGCATCCCGGTGGCGCCCCGAACTGCCCGGACTGGGTGATGGTCGAGGGCTACTGGAAGGAACTCTCCAGCTGCGGTTTCTGGCCCGGCGGTGGTGAGGAGGGGGCGTTCTACGCCTACACCTACCCGGAACCGGACGGCTACGCCGAGCATCCCGTCCGCCCGAGCGGTGCCTTCTACAGTCGCGAGCTCGGCGAGTTCCTGCTGCCGTACGAGGTGGTCGCCGAATCCGCCGACCCGGATGCGGCATTGAGCGAGTTCCTGCAGGCGACCTACGAGGCGGCCGCGGAGCATGGCCGGTGGGACCGTGCAGCACTGGAGGACGACCCGAATCGACTCGACCACTACAGGCGGTAGCGGCAGCCTGAGGCGGCTGCCGCCCGCGGTGGACGGCTGGAGGGCCGGCCCGGCGGCCGCGCTGCGGTGCGGTCGGTGGCTCAGGCAGTCGCGTCGATCGCGTCGAGGTCGCGTGCGGCGTAGCGGTTGTGCTCCCACTCCTCCTCGAGGATCACGTGCAGGCAGGACAGCACGGTCTCCTGCCGCTCGGGCTCGTGCGGGTTCCTGCGCGGCGCGGCGAGTTCCTGTGGCGAGACGCCGGCGAGGAAGTCGCGCACCATCGCGACGCGGTCGGCGCGGGCCTCCAAGACCTCCGCGTACGACGGGGTCTCCGTCGCCAGCACCGACATGTCGAATCCTTCCCTGGTCCCGGAGTCCACCAGGGCCAGCGGATGGAACGGCTGCTCACGCTCCAGAATCGCCCGGCCCAGCCACATGTCGGTGGCCAGGACCAGGTGACGCAGCGTCTGCGCGAACGACCACTCACCGGCCACCGACACGTCGACCGTGCCGGCCGGCATCGCCGCGACCCGGTCGAGCGTCGCCGCCCAGGTGCCCTCCACTGCAGCCCAGGCCGCGCGCAGGCCGTCCGGGTCGGCCGCGTGCCGGTCGGCGCGGCCGGGAAAGCGGCGGTTGAGCTCGGCGTCGACGAGTGGGAGCACGTCGACGCCGTTGACGCGCAGGAAGCCGTCGCCCTCGAACAGCCACGGTGAGTCGATCTCCGCCCGCTGGATCTCGACCCCGCGCATCACGACGTCGGACAGGTCAGCCCCGACGAACCGGGCCCCCCGAAGGTCCGCGCCGGCGAACTCTGCTCCCCGCAGATCGGACCGGGTGAACGTAGCCATGATCCTCCTCGTCGCGCTGGTGAACCGTCGCTCCCGCGCTGGTGAACCGTCGCTCCCGCGTCGGGCGGTCGTAGCGCTACCGGGCCGGTCGGCCCTGGTCAACCGGTGTGTCCGGTCGTCCCCGCGAACACGGGGCGGCTGCCCACCGCGGCCGTGTCGTGGTGCAGCTGCGCTCGCCGGCAACGTCATCAACCCGGCGTACCGCTGTCATCGTCATGGAGTGTTGCGTGACCGATCGTCGTCGGACGCCAGCGGTCGAGGGGGTGGGTGACACGCAGCGCGAACCGCAGACGGGGGAACCAGCATGGCGATCACGGTTCGACGCGAGCGCGGCCAACGCCGCATCGTGATCGCCATCGCCGGTGCCCTCGACGCGTCGGCGGTCCCGACGCTGCGCCGCGTGCTGGCGAGAGCACTGCGGGCCCGAGCCGCGATCATGGTCGATCTGACCAAGGCCACCTCGATTCACCGGGACGGGGTGGCCGCGCTGCTGGCCGCCCACCGGCAGGCCCACCAGACCGGCCGGCCGCTCCTGCTCCGCGCCGATCCGGCGCGGATCCGCTCCGTCCTCGGCACGTTCGGTATCCCCGAAGACCCGGACTGACCAGGCCCGGGACCAGTCCGAGCGGCGCAACCGGCGCACTCGCGTGACGACCCGTACCGGCGCGGGATCGACCATCCGGCGGAGGATCGCCGATTTTTTTGCCCAGCGTGGCCGTTTCTTTGGTTACGGTGACCCACAGGCGGGCGGCGGGTTGCCGCGTCAGGGCCGTCGTGACGGACAAGGGGGTCCAGAGTGGCGAAACTGTTCAGGTCACCGGGGCGGGCGTCGGCCCGCTTCGCCGCGGTCGGAGTTCTCGGGCTGGTGGCGGCCGCGCTGCTGCCGGTGCAGGCGGCGAGCGCCACACCCGGCAACGGGTGTGCCAACCGCACCAACAACACGTACAGCAAGCTGTTGCAGTGCGTGACAGTGGAGGGGGTCCGCGAGCATCAGGCCCAGCTCCAGAAGATCGCGGACGCCAGTGACGACCCGTTCTACCCGGGCAGCCGGGCGGCCGGGACCGACGGATACGCGGACAGCGTCGACTATGTGGCCGGGCAGCTGCGGGACGCCGGCTACCGGGTGACGCTCGACGAGTTCCAGTTCGAGTTCGTGTTCCCGGCACTGCTGCAGCAGCTCACCCCGGTCAACGCCACGTACGAGACCGGGGCCTTCACCGGCAGCCCGCCCGCCGACGTCACCGGCACCGTGATCCCGGTCGACATCAACCTGACCGGGGACCGTGCGTCCACCAGCGGGTGCGAGGCGGCGGACTTCGCCGGCCTCGACTTCGCCGGGAGCAACGACATCGCGCTGATCCAGCGGGGCACCTGCACGTTCGCCGAGAAGGCGGTGAACGCCGAGGCCGCGGGAGCGGAGGCGGTCATCATCTTCAACCAGGGCAACGACCCCACCCGTGAGGCGCTGATCGTCGGCACGCTGGTGCCGTCCCCGGCCGAGATCACCATCCCCGTGGTCGGCGCCAGCTTCGACGACGGTGTTGCGCTGTCCCAGCCCGGCTCGACCGCGCACGTGCGCGTCGTGCCGAACGAGACCCGTACGGACGTCAACGTGATCGCCGAGCTGCCGGGCCGGAACGCGAACAACGTCGTGATGGCCGGCGCACACCTGGACAGCGTCACCGCGGGACCGGGGATCAACGACGACGGCTCCGGGTCGGCGGCGCTGCTGGAGACCGCGCTGCAGATGTCGAAGGTGAAGCCGGAGAACACGGTCCGCTTCGCCTGGTGGGGGGCCGAGGAGGAGGGTCTGATCGGCTCCACCGCGTACGTCGAGGGGCTGTCCCAGGCCGAGCGGGACCGGATCGCCCTCTACATGAACTACGACATGGTGGGTTCGCCGAACTACATCTTCATGGTGTACGACGCCGACGAGTCGACGTTCGAGGCGGCCCCGGTCATCGTGCCGCCGGGCTCGACCGCGATCGAGGACCTGTACGAGTCGTACTACACGATGGTCGGCGAGCCGTACGACGACACGGCGTTCGATGGCCGCAGCGACTACCAGGCCTTCATCGACGCGGGCATCCCGTCCGGCGGCCTGTTCACCGGCGCCGAGGAACCCAAGACGGCCGAGCAGCAGGCCATCTGGGGCGGCACCGCCGGTGCGCAGTTCGACCCCTGCTACCACTCGGCCTGTGACGACATCGACAACGTCGACCTGCACGCCCTGGAGGTCAACAGCGACCTGATCGCGTTCGCGATGCTGACGTACGCCTACTCCACCGAGACGGTCAACGGCGTGCCCGGCAAGCGGGTCCCAGGTCCGCCGATGACCCTGCCGGCCCCGGCCGGTCCGGAGGGCACCTTCGCCGGTGGGGACGGGGGCGCCGGCCCCGGCCCTGTCCCGGCATAGCTGATGTCCCGCGTCAGAGGTCTCGTGCCGGTCTTGCGAAGACCCTCTGACGCGGGGCGCTAGCAGACACCCCGCGGTGGCGGGTCCGTCCCGAGCGGGGCGGCCCCGCCACCACGGCACCCCACGCCGCGCACCGGCGACGGCTGACGGGCCAGTCGTCTCCGCCTCCCGGCGGCTGCCGACGAGGCCGGCGACGGCCGCGCCGTCAGGGCCGTACGGGAGCCTGACCGGTCAGAACTGCGCGTCGTACTGGGACGGGTCGATCCTGGCCTCGATCACCAGCGGGCGGGACAGCGACGCCAGACCGTCCAGGGACTTCTCCAGCTCGGCGGCGTCGGCGGCGCGGACCCCGTCGCAGTCCATCGACTCGGCCAGCTTGACCAGGTCGACGTCCTCGATCCGGGTCGCGGTGCTCGGGACCCCGCGGGCCCGCTGGGTGAGCTCGATCCGGTTGAGGCTGCCGTCGACGAACACCACGAACACCACCGGCAGCGACAGCGCCGCGGCGAGCCGTATCTCGGTAGCCGTCATCGCGAAGCCGCCGTCCCCGACCATCGCGACGACCGGGCGACCCGGGTCGGCGAGCTTCGCGGCGATGGCCGCCGGGACGCCGAATCCCATGGAGGACAGGCCGTTGGTCATCAGCAGGCCGCGCGGCTCGTACACGCGCCAGCCCTGGCCGACGAGGAGCTTGTGCGAGCCGACATCGGTGGTGACGAGCGTCTGCCGCGGCGCGGCCCGGCGCACGGCGTCGACGACGTCGGTCGGGTTGAGCCGGCCGGCGACTGCGCCCGAGTAGTACGCGTCGCGCAGCCGGTTCCGGTGGCCGCCGACCTCGGCCTCGGTCCAGCGCGGCTCGCCGTGCCACCCGTCCGCCAGCCAGCCGAGGATCGCGCCCACGTCGCCGACGCACTCGCAGTCGCTGGCGTAGACCTGCTCGACGTTCGGGACCGCGTCGACGTGCAGCACCGGCGTCCGCAGCGGCCACGGGGTGATCAGCTCGACCGCGTCGAACCCGGCCGTGACGATCAGGTCGGCTGCACCGAGCAGGTCCCACAGCACCTGGCCGCAGGCCATGTCGAGGACGCCGGCGAACAGCGGGTGGTCCTCCGGGAACACGCCCTTGGCCATCGGCGCCACGACCACCGGTGCCGACACCGTCTCGGCCAGCCGGACCAGCGCCGGCGTCGCGGCCGCCCGCACCGCGCCGATCCCGGCCAGCAGCACCGGCCGGCGGGCGGCGGCGAGCACGTCGCCCGGCTCCGCGCCGGTGGTGAACACGGACGTCGCGACCGCCGCCGGCGTCATCGGCGGCGCGGCGGCGTCCCCGTCCGTGGCCGTGCGCTCGCTCAGGTCGGCCGGCAGCGTCAGGTGCACCGCGCCGGGCCGCTCGGCGGTGGCCAGCCGGACCGCCCGGCGCATGGTCGTCGCCACCGACGACGGCTCGATCCGCCCGGCCCACTTGGTGATCGGTGCGTAGAGCCGGCCGTGGTCCACGACCTGGTGGGTGAAGTACTGCTCGCGGCCGGAGTCGATCTGACCGGACAGCGCGACGACCGGGACGCGGTCCAGGGTCGCCGACGCGACGCCGTTGGCGAGCGCCGTCGATCCCGGCCCCAGCGTGGACAGGCACGCGCCGAGGCCGCCGGTCGCCATCGCCAGCCCCTCGGCCATGAACGCGGCGGTCGCCTCGCGGCGGGCCAGCACGACGTCGATCTCCTCGACGCGGCAGGCCTCGAGCAGGTCGACGATCGTCTCGCCCGGATAGGCGAACACGTGCCGTACGCCCGCGAGGGCCAGCGATCGGGCTATCACCTCGGCCACGCGGGCGTCACTCATGACTGCGTCCTCTCCAGGGACTTCCGGTAGACCACGCCGTGCCGGCTCCACCCCGGGCGGTTGTCGTAGAACGGGAGCGACCGCGACGAGGCGTGGTAGGTGTCCAGGCTCAGCTCGGTCGCGGTGTCGCACCAGACGCGGGCGCAGCCCGGGCCGTCGCCGGGCCGGCCGGGACGGACCACGGGCCGGGCCGCCGACCGGCCGGGGCGGGGCGGCGGGGGCGGGGGCGGGGGCGGCATGAGGACATCATGCAGTCCGGCGCGGCGGTGCCCGGGTCGGGGCCGGACCGCCTTCACAGCCAACGCCTTGCCGCCGCACAGCGCGCGACTCGGATCCGGGAGTTCGGTGGGTGCCAGACGCAGCGACACCCCCGACGAGTAGGCGTGACATGGACGAGCACCAGGACGAGACCCCGACCGGCGCCATCCCGGCGTCCCCTTCGACGCCGCCGGCCGAGCAGCCGACCCAGCCCGCGGAACAGCAGACCCAGCCCACCCAGCCGGCGGAGCAGCCGACCCAGCTCAGCCAGCCGGCGGAGCAGCCGGCGGAGCAGCCGACCGGGCAGCCGATGTCGCCGACGAGCCAGCCGTTCGGTCCGCCGTTCGGCCGGCCGCCGGCCCGGCCGCGGCCCCGGCGCGGGGCGAGGGTCGCGGTCGCCGGCACACTGGTGCTCGCGGTCGGGCTCGGCGGTGGCGTCGCGATCGGCCACGCCCTCGGCGACCACGCGGTCGCCGGCAGCGGCACGCCCGCGTCCGGCTCCGCCCCGGCCGGCCAGCTCGGCTGGGGCGACCAGTTCGGCGACGGCGGCAGCGGCGGCAGCGGCGGGTTCGGCGACGGAAGCGGCGGGTCCGGCTCCGGAAACGGCGGGTTCGGCGACGGCAGCGGCGGGTCCGGCACCGGTACGGGCACCGGCACCACCCGCGAGGCCACCGCGGCCGAGTCGGTCGGCGTCGTCGACGTCACCACCGTGATCGACTACGGCCAGGCCGAGGCCGCCGGCACCGGCGTCGTGCTCACCTCGAACGGCGAGATCCTCACCAACAACCACGTCGTCGGCGGCGCCACCAAGATCACCGTGACCGTCGTCAGCACCGGCCGGTCGTACCCGGCGACGGTGGTCGGCACCGACGCCGGCGACGACGTGGCCGTGCTGCAGCTGTCCGGCGCGTCCGGGCTGGACACCGCGAAGCTCTCCTCCGACCAGGTGTCCGTCGGCGACGAGGTCACCGCGGTCGGCAACGCCGGCGGCACCGGTGGAACGCCCACTGCCGCGGAGGGCACGGTCACCGCGCTCGGCCAGAGCATCACCGCCGCGGGTGAGGGCGGCTCCGACCCCGAGCAGCTCACCGGCATGATCCAGGTGGATGCGGACATCCAGGCCGGCGACTCGGGCGGCCCGCTCTACGCCAGCGACGGCAAGGTCGTCGGCATCGACACCGCCGCGTCGTCCGGCCAGACGGCCGCCACGGCCGGCTTCGCCATCCCGATCGAGAAGGCGGTCTCGATCGCCGACCGGATCCAGTCCGGCGAGGACAGTGCCACGATCCAGCAGGGCACGCCGGCCTTCCTGGGCGTGCAGCTGGCGCGGGACGCCGCCGGCGCCGCCACGATCTCCGGCGTGGTCGACGGCTCGCCCGCGGCCGAGGCCGGCCTGCAGGCGGGCGACACCATCACCGCCGTCGGCGGGACCACTGTGGACAGTGCCGACGCGCTGTCCGCCACGCTGGCCGAGCGGAACCCCGGCGACCAGGTGCGGGTCACCTGGGTGGACAGCACCGGCACCAGCCACACCGCGACCATCACCCTGGTCGCCGGCCCGGCAGCCTGACCCCGGGCGGCGACACCGGCGCCGCGGCGGACTCAGCTCGAGTACGCCGCGGCGCCGGCGCGTGCGACCTGGTCGTCCTCGTCGATCGTGCCGGCGCTCACGCCGACGCCGCCGGCTATGGTGCCGTCGCCTTTGCGCAGCAGTACGCCACCGGGGAAGACGACCAGCCGGCCGCCGCTGGTCGCCTCGATCCCGTACAGCGCGGCGCCCGGCTGCACCAGCGGCACCAGGTCCCTGGTGTCCATCTGGAAGTAGACCGCAGTCAGCGCCTTCTTCTGGGCGATGTCGTTGCCGATCAGCTTGGTGTCGTCCATCGCCGCGAACGCCACCAGGTTGCCGCCGTCGTCGACCACCGCGATGTTCATCGGCTGGCCGACGCTGACCGCCTCCTGCTTGCATGCCGCGATGACCGCCTCGGCCTGGTCCAGCGTGATCTGGCGCGCCATACTGCCTCCTCGCGTGTCTCTACACTCAGTCATACCCGCCGATCCGGGCAGGGACATGGGGTGAAGCCCCCATCTTCGAGTGCGGGTAGTCGCCGGGAATGCCCGGACTGTCCCTGTCGACGCAGGGAGGCGTCCGTGTTCGGCCACCGGGGTGGTGACCTCGCTGACCGGTAAGCGCTTGCCCGCGGAGCCGACCCCGCCGCCCGGTTGAGGCCTGCGATCGGCCGGTGGGGCTGGTGGGACCGGCGCGCGGCGGGTAGGACCGGGACATGGCCATCGCGACCATCAACCCCGCCACCGGCGAGACCGTGCAGACCTTCGACCCCCTCACCGCCGCCGAGCTCGAGGACAAGCTGGCCCTGGCCGCGGCGGCCGCGGCGACGTACCGGCTGACCAGCGTCGACGACCGGATCGGCTGGCTGCGTGCGGCCGCGGACGTGCTGGACCGGGAGACCGACGACGTCGCCCGGCTCATGACGCTGGAGATGGGCAAGACGCTGTCCGCGGCCAAGGCGGAGGCGACCAAGTGCGCCCGCGCGCTGCGCTACTACGCCGAGCACGGGCCGGCGTTCCTGCTGCCGCAGCCGGCCGACGCGGAGGCGGTCGGCGCCAAGCAGGCATACGTGATCTACCAGCCGATCGGCGTGGTGCTGGCGATCATGCCGTGGAACTTCCCGCTCTGGCAGGCCATGCGGTTCGCGGCGCCGGCGCTCATGGCCGGCAACGTCGGGCTGCTCAAGCACGCCAGCAACGTGCCGCAGACCGCGCTCTACCTGGAGCGGCTGTTCCGGGAGGCCGGCTTCCCCGCGGACGTGTTCCAGACGCTGCTGATCTCCTCGGGCGAGGTGGAGAAGGTGCTGCGGGACCGGCGGGTGGCCGCGGCGACGCTGACCGGCAGCGGACCGGCCGGCCAGTCGGTGGCCGCGATCGCCGGCGACGCGCTGAAGAAGACCGTGCTGGAGCTCGGCGGCAGCGACCCGTTCCTGGTGATGCCGTCGGCCGATCTCGACCGTGCCGCCGAGGTCGCGGTGACCTCGCGCTGCCAGAACAACGGCCAGAGCTGCATCTCGGCCAAGCGGTTCATCGTGCACGCCGCGGTCGCCGACCGGTTCGAGGAGCTGTTCGCCGCGAAGCTGGCCGCGCTCGTGGTCGGCGACCCGATGGACGAGAAGACCGACGTCGGACCCTTGTCCACCTCGGACGGACGCGACGACGTGGAGGAGCTGGTCGCCGACGCGGTCGGCAAGGGCGCCAGGGTCGTCGTCGGCGGGTCGCGTGTGGACGGACCCGGCTGGTTCTACCCGCCGACGCTGATCACCGGGATCACGCCGGAGATGCGGATGTACCGGGAGGAGGTCTTCGGGCCGGTCGCCGCGCTCTACCGGGTGCCGGACCTGGACGCGGGGATCACGCTGGCCAACGACGTCGACTTCGGCCTCGGCGCCAACATCTGGACCAACGACGAGGCCGATCGGGAGCGGTTCATCCGCGACGCGCAGGCCGGCATGGTGTTCGTCAACGGAATGGTCACCTCCTACCCGCAGCTGCCGTTCGGCGGCGTGAAGGACAGCGGGTACGGCCGGGAGCTGACCGACCTTGGCATGCACGAGTTCATGAACGCCAAGACGGTCTGGATCAACTAAGGCGGCCCGGAAGGACCGCCCGTCCAGCTCTAGCCTCGTTCGGCGGACCCGTCGGCGGCCTCCTCGGTGGCCGGCTTCCGCCAGAACAGCGCGAGCTGGGCGGCGGCCCCGGCCAGGCCGAGCCCGGCCGCGAGGGCGACCCGCTTCGCCGGCGTGCCCCACTCGTGCAGGCCGAGCGCGCGGTCGAGGCTCCACCGTCCCGGTCCCATCGCGGCCAGCGCGACGGAGGTGGTGGCGAGGTTGCCGACGTACTCGTAGCCCTCGCCGACGACGAAGAACCCGTTCGGGATGTGGACGGTCCGCGCCGCCACCGCCATCGTGCCGACCACCGCCGAGGCCGCCACCGGAGTGGCGATCCCGGCGACGATCGCCGCGCCCGCACCGATCTCGACCGCCGCGCTGGTCGTCGCCTGCAGCCGCGGCCGGCGGAACCCGATCGAGCCGAACCAGCGGGCGGTGCCGTCCAGCGTCCGCCCGTGCCGGACGCCGTGGGCGATCATCGTGCCGCCCACCGTGACTCGCAGGATCAACCGGGCCAGCTCGCTGCCGCTGCTCACCCCCGCGACACTAGTGCCCCCGCGGCAGAAGGCCTCGCACCCGTCCCCGGCACGGAACCTCCGACGCGGGGCCCTAGTCGCTGAGCCGGATCCGGACCGCGCGGTAGAGGTCCGGCGCGTGCTGGAGGACCTTGAGCTTCGGATCGGGCACGTCGATCCGGGCCGGCACCGCCAGCGGCCGCAGCGGAGCCAGCCGCGGATCGGCCAGCACCTCGTCGACCGCCCGCCGGTCGCCGCCGAGCACGACGGCATCCAGTGTGGACACGGCGGGCAGCAGC
>Ga0105241_10001489_pt1 | contig 17945 bp, 9 predicted proteins | sample KBSC64metaG_FD_80422 | JGI IMG/M metagenome (GOLD analysis project Ga0105241, IMG submission 80422) | Corn rhizosphere microbial communities from Kellogg Biological Station, Michigan, USA - KBS C6-4 metaG | ecosystem: Host-associated > Plants > Roots > Rhizosphere > Soil | place: Michigan, USA... | reverse complement strand
CGCTGACCGTGGCCCGGATTCAAAGGCGCCGGGAAAGATAAAGAACGTCTATGCCCACGATCTGAAGGTGCAGATCGGTCGCCCCACATTGATGGATGAGCGCATTGTAGACAATATGAATTGTCAATATGCGGAATCCGAAATACTTAACACCACAAAGGGCAATGATACGCTGATCGAATACCAAGAGGGAGTCATCGACAACCACAGCATCGGATTTCAGTATCTGGGTTCAGGCCTGGAGCTAGTGACAGCCGATGATAGTACTTGGACCAAATGGCTTTCTATGCTGATGAACCCGCAGGATGAGGAAGACGCTGGCTATATGTTCATTGTGTCGGAAATAAAGCAATTCGAGTGGTCGCCAGTCGCTTTCGGTGCCAATGAACTCACTCCTTACCTCGGCGTAAAGTCCGGCAATAAAGATGGCATGGCCCTGAAAGTCATGGAGCGGATTGACATGCTGGGTAAACAGCTTCGCAATGGACGCCAGTCCGATGAAGCCATGTACGGCTACGAACTTGAAATACTTCAACTGAAGCAAATCATAAGCGAATTATTCCTGCAAGGGCCGTCCCTAAAAGACACGCTAATCGAGAAGCGCCGTCAGAATAACGAAGACACCCACCTGGAAGTAGATCTCGCCGGAATCCAATTTTTCAAAAACATTTCAATTTAAAAAAATGCCAATCACACAAGCAGAAATAGACGTGATCGTGGGTAAATGTGATACCCAGGCACAGGAGCTATTCAAAAAGCAGGCAGATAAGTTCAATGAACAAATCACTGCCTTAAAAACAGAGACGCAGGGCAAGGTGGATGCTGCCGTAGACCAGGCCAAAAAGGGGCTTATTTCACCTGAACAGCTGCAGGAGGCGACCACGAAGGCCACGGAAGAGCTTTCGAAAACCATCACGGCCCAGGAGCAAATTCTGAAGGCCCAGGGCGATAAGATCAATGGTCTGATCGAAGCTCAGAAGAAGCCATTCAGCGGCATGGAAAAGATCGAGGATATCTTCAAAGAGAATACGCAAAAGCTGAAGGAGATCCACAAGGCTGGCACTGGCTTTATTGAGGTCAACCTGGAAGGCAAAGCGGTTGATTCTATCGCCAATTCCATCCAGAACATGACGACGCCGCCCGGATCTCCCTACGCGCCTGGTATCAGCAATGTACCGCTGACGGTATACGATATCCTGCGTAACCAGCAGTTTGTATCCAGCTATACGGACAATGGCAATACCGATGTCAGCCGCCTGGCATGGATTAATGAAACCAGCCTAACCGGCGCACCTGCACTGGTATTGGAAGGGGCCCAGAAGCCGCTGACGAGTCGCACCTTCAAGGTGGAAATGTCTACGGCTAAAAAGATCGCAGCTGCGATACAGATCACCGAAGAATTCGACCAGGATTTGCCTTATCTGTCCAGCCAGGTTAAGTCTCTGCTTCAGTTGGACCTGGTGCGAGCCTTTGATGATCAGATCCAGACGGATGTCATCGCGCAGGCGTCGCCCTTCGATTTCACCACGGCAGGCATCGGCGGGTATAACCTCGGCGCACTGAAAGGTAATATTTACGATGCCACATTGTGGGATGCGCTGACCGCCATGGGCCTATACCCCCGTATCAACAACTTCATCCCGAATGTCAGCCTCATCAATCCCATTACTTGGGGTAAGATGCAGATGGGTAAGGATACGGTGGGTCGGTACAACTATCCCAGCGATGATCTGATCAGTCGAATCAACGCACAAATCGGCAACAAGCTATTCCCCGACTTCGCGCTGGTTGGTGACATGAAGCAGTTCAAGGTCCTCATTTATAAGGATTTCGTCCTGAAAATGGGCTGGATCAATGATGACTTCATTCGCAACCAGTTCACTGTCGTAGCCGAGGTGCGTTTCCATGACTATATCAGCACAGCCCGTCAAAAGGCTATTGTATATGGCGAAGCCAAGTGGGTAGCAGAACAGCTTAACAGCAGCAGCCAACCCATTATCGGTAGCTAATTTCTAAGCGTCAACGAATAGTTAAATGAGCCTGATCAACAGTTCATATTTCGTAGGGCCGCTGACAATAGCGCAGCTGGGACAGCAATCGGTGCAGGACAATCTCAACTTGTTCATCAACCGTGCTGAACCGCAGTTATTGGAAGCGGCCTTGGGATATGATCTATGGCAGGATTTCATGAATGGATTGCAACAATCAGTCATCGATCCGAAGTGGTTGGCTTTAAGGGACGGGGTAACGTTTAAATCGGTAAGTAGCTGGCCCAGCTGGTTCTATGGTTTTACGTGGTTCAACCGGTATTACTGGCTGAATTCGCAAAGGTCCATGCACTTTCCAGGGTTTGCTTCTCCGCTGAGCTTCACAGGGCCGGTCAACGGCCTAAGCACAGTGGTGCTGATCGCCGGCAATGCTACGGGTGATCCCACGCTGGGTGTTTCCAACCCTATTCCAGGGACTAACACTTTCACATGGTCTGGACTTGCCAATGCTGTCTATTCCATCGAGCGGAAGCCCACGGGGACCATGATCCAGGGTATTGACTACAGTCTGAGCAACAACAACCAAACCATCACCCTACTAAAACCGGGTGATAAATGGGGGATAGGAGAAATCTTTATCCTGAAGTTCACTCAGGGGATCACTACAGGTGGTCCTTCGAATAGCTACGTCAGCCCGCTGGCCGGCTATGTGTACTATCTGTGGGTGCGTGACCAGGTTACTCTTAATACCGGCTCCGGCGTCGTGAAAACCAAATCGGAGAACGCCGATAAGTGGAATCCTGGCCCCCGAATGGTCGATGCATGGAATCAGATGTCTCAGGACATGTACAAACTCTGGCAGTACCTGGAAGCGTCCAATAATGCTGACCCGACGACTTATCCCAGCTACGACCGCACCAAGATCCATTATGGATTTTTTCAACCCATCAATGTCTTCAATATATGACAACACAACCCGTCTATATCGTTGACATCATCGGGGATGTGGTGCAGAAGACGCAGGCGGCTATCCTTGCCGCTATTCAGGCAAATGAGGCTGCGGCACTCGGCACGACGAATATCCAAGCGATCAATTACCAGTATGGTCCTTTTGAAGAGCTCATTGAAACACTGGCCCAGTACGACACGGATATCAACCTGCGGAATCAGAAATATCCGCTGATCTATCTGGTAACAGATTTCAAGGAACAGCGTGGCCGTCAGGCGGGGGTATATGCGGATACAAGGCTCAATATCGCTATCTGCCATCAGACCGAACCGACCTACAAGTCGGCGGAAAGAAAGGCAAAGGTGTTTGCGCCGGTACTATATCCGATTTATTACCAGTTCATGGAAGAGATCACTAAGCATTCTATGACGATGGCCGGGTCGCCGGACATGCTTCAGCACGATAAAACGGACAGGTATTACTGGGGAACCCGGGAGCTTGGGACATCCAGAAACAAGCTAGCAGACTACGTTGACGCAATAGAAATAGAAAATCTTCAAGCAAAATTCGATTATCAACCCTGCTTTCCATAAGCAGAAAAACAAATAACCATGGCAGCAGTTCACGAACTCAATTGCGCATCCAGCCGAAAAAATGTCGGCTATGGCGCCGGTTGCCCTTTGGATTGGAAAATTATCGCCGGCGCGTTCATCTGGGACCAACCTAAGACGTTCTCCGCCGCAGAGTTAGCCAACCTTCAGGTAACCTTACAAAATCTTGCATGGAGCGATACGGCAGCAAGCCGCATGTATCCTATCAGCAAGTTCCTTAACCCACAGGATAATTCGCAGGAGCCCGTCATTCAGACATTCAGTGACGGTTCTGAAGCGAAGGTCCGCGATGGCATTATGGATTGGAAATTCGATTTCACCGCAGGCGGTTTCCCGCTTTTGCAGGCCCTGCGGACGCACAACGGCAACAGCTCGGTATATGCCCTGTTCTATGACAAGAACAACAATATTCTGGGTTACAATAATGGCGGCAACCTGGCGGCTATTCCGCTGCAAATCTTCGACGCGGAGGTGTGGAAGATGAACACCGGCCAGGCAACTGCCGTATACCGCGTTCACTTCGTGTTCGATCCCTACTACGGTACGGACAATGCGGAATACACGAACGCTGGCTTTGATCTTTCGCAGATCGTCGGTCTGCAGGACATCAAACCCGTGGTTCAGGGATTCAATCAGACGACCGGTCTGGCGAACCTGAAATTCCTGACTGAAAACGGCGGCTCCAACCTGTATGATGTCTACTCTGCGGATTTTGTGACGGCCATTTTTGCGGCCACGAATGCCTCTACAGGCGGTGATATCACGATTACCAGCGTTACGCCCCGCTTGGGCGACAAGTCGTTCAACATTCAGCTCAACCACGCCGATGCTGATTGGCCGTCGGATGGCAACGTCATCCTGAGCTTTAAAGCACCTTCGGTGCTGGCGGCCAATGGACTGACGGGTTTTGCGGGTGAATCCGTCTACCTGGAAGTGACAAGTTCCTAATTGAATAACCAATGGCCCGGTTTTCGGCCGGGCCACTATTTCACATTATGCGTTACGAAGGAATAAGCTGGAATGAAGAGTGGGCTCGATCAATGACAGAAGAAGAGTTTGTCAACTCTCCGCTGAATAGAGTCCATTGGAGCGAAGCGCCCAATGTCATTCCAAGCGATCAACGGAAAAAACGGCTCAGAGAATTATGGCAATTGCTAAATCCAAAAGCCAATGCGAACAATCATCAGTCTGCTGAAAGCGGTGGAAAAAATACAGATACAGCTGGTTTGCGAAATAGCAGTGGATCAAACCAAAGAGAACCTTCTTTCCCTGAATAGACAACAGATGTTTGATGGGAAAACAGAAACGGGGGATGATATTTCTCCGTCCTACTTGGAAGATCCATATTTCAAAAGCCGGGAATCTGCACAGCGATATTCCGACTGGAAAGATAAAATCACGCCAAACCCTAAAAGAAAAAAGGGGGTGCCCAATCTGTTCATTGTTGGCACTTTTCACGATTCGATAAGTATAGAGGTGGCGGGTAGTTCAATCAAATTCCAATCATCCTTTGAGAAAGCAAGCGCTATTGTTAGCAAGTTTAGCGGCAATATATACGGACTTGGGGGAGAATATAAGGCAGATTACATAGTAACTGATCTCTCGCCAGCAACAGGAGTAGAATTGGTAAAACAACTGAACAAAAGATGAGTTTCTGCCCCACCTGCGTAGATGCATACAGGGAAAAGAATCAGGCCATATCTGACAGGACCGGGCAGGCAAAACAATTAGCACGTGAAAAAGGGAAAGCACAAGCGATCTGCAAAGACGAAGTCAACCAAACGTACTTCATTACTGACGCCGCTACGGCCTTCCAGCAGCATTTCCTCATCGAGCAAGTGGTATCGGGACTGCCGGATTGAGCTCGACAGATTTTTAGATACCCTATATGAAAAAGATTATAGCCGCCTGATCATTGAAGGGAGCGTTCCGGAAGAGGTTTTGCGAGATGCATGGCGAACGATCTATGCGCAGTTTTGCGAATTGACACAGGAAGGAACATACAATGAATTACTGGACAAGTCAATTCAAGTGCAGGAGTTAAACGCCAGGATCACGCTGCTGGATGGAATTATACAGCAGCTGCAATTGAACTACGACCCTCTTTTAGTCCGCCTCGTGAATGAAATGGCGATTCCTCTACAATTGACACCCGATGAGGATCCGTACAAAAAGCTGAAGCAGGTTCAAGGAAGGGTCAAAAGAATGCTCTTCGAGCTTGGCAAGTTGGAAAAAGAGGTTGAAGCCATTCAAGCAACGCATCAAGAGGGAAGCGGAATTGAAGTTTTCGAAGATTGGTTGTCCGCCATGAGTCGGAACTTCCAGTATGCAGTAAAAGCAAAAGATATTTCTGTTTTGCAGTTCGTTCGAAATCAGAAGATGCTGCAAAAACAATTTGAAAAACAACAAGATGGCAGAAATAGAAAGAATTGATTCCCTGTTTAACCTTCCTGATATTCAACAGGAGTTTGCTGCTGTTAAGGCAGGTCTGGCTGATAGTCAGAAGGGCCTTGTTGACTTATATAACCTAATCAAAGGTTTCAAGGATACTAATATCAGCAACCTTGCCACCAATTCCGAAAAGCTTTCCCAGGCGATCAATGGCAGCGTTCAGTCCACAGCTAAAGCGGCCCAATCATACGATGTTCTCACAAAAAAGATAGTAGATCAAGTAAAATCTGCATATGATTTGCAAGGTGCGGTCAAGGTTGCGGCAGATTCTTATGAGCAATTGATTAAGGGTTCTATAAAGAACCGGATTGCCATGGACGATCTGAGAGCCTCCGCTGTTGATCTAAAATTGGCCTATAAGGAAGGAAAAATTACCCAGGAAGGATATCTTAAATCGTTAGAACCTATTGTAAGCGCTCAGCAGGCTCTTAAGATATCCAATCAAGAGATAACCAAAGCGCTCAATAACCTCGAAAGGCAATCACAGTCTTCGTCTGGATCTGTTGATGAGCTTAGGGCATCATTGAACCTCCTTACTAATCAGTATGATAAACTTTCGGAAGCGGAGCGCGAAACAGAGGGCGGCCTGCAACTTAAAAAGCAAGTGGATGACCTCAGCAGCTCTATTAAAAAACTAGAAGGGGATACTGGGCGCTTTCAGCGCAATGTAGGAAATTATTCCGGAGCCTTCCAAGAGGCATTTAAAGTGTTGAAAGATGAATTATCGGCAGTCAATAAGCAGATGGGTGATCTGGAAACAAAAGGTAGCACAGTGGTCCGGAACTTAACTGGCGGTGGAAAAATCGGATTCGATCCCAGTAGGCATAAAGGGGATGTGACATCATTCACCAAAGCAGGCGGCGAGACTGCCAACATTGCTGCCGGAGATGCTGGAAATTATCAAGCACTTCAACAAAAACAAGAAATCCTTAATAAACTGGTTAATAGCACCAGTATTGGTTTCAAAACTACCCGACAGGAGGCCAGAGCTTTCCAAGAGGCTGCTGTTCAATTAGGATTAACAGTGGGTCAGACAGACGAGAAATTCATAGAGTTTAATAAAGCCATCGGGGAAGTCCAGAATGGGATCAATGACATAAAGGCCGCGACAAAGTTCCAGGCCCAGGATGCGAAATTGTTTGTCGGTCTTGTGTCTGCTGTCAATGGATTGGTAGGGGCATTTGGGGCCGCTCAGGCCGCAGCTGGCCTTTTTTCGGACGAGTCCGAAGAAACTCAGAAGCAAATGCAAAAATTGCAGCAATTGCTCGTGCTAATCACAGGCTTACAACAAGTTGCCAATACGGTACAGGAGGAATCTGGCGCTGTGCAACTGGTTCTTGCTGCACGGATTAATTTGACCAATGCGGCCAGGAGAATACAAACCTTATTGACCACCCAGGCTATTGCTGTGGTTACAGCGGACACTGCGGTAAATGAAGCCAATGCCGTTTCGCAAGAGGCAATGGCCGCCAGCGCTGGAGAAGCAGCGGTTGCCATGGAGGCAGAGGCGGTAGCGAGCGCAGAAGCCGCAACGGCGACGACCGCATTTTCGACAGCATTTATTGCAACAGGGATTGGGGCTATTATATTGGCCGTAGGCGCCGCCATTGTCTATCTGGTTAGTAAGATCCCCGGATGGATACAGGGAAGCAAGCTCACCATTCAGCAGCAGAAAGACTTGGCAGATGCTATTAAAGCAGCAAACGATGTCATTGTTGCGCAGGCTGATATCATAAAAGAATTGGATGGAGTCACGAAAAGGTATTATGAGAACCAGTTGACGCTTGCCACAGCATCCGGGCAGAATGAATATAAACAATTTGCGCTGAAAAAACAAATTGCCAAAGAAGAAAAGCAGCTCGCACAGGACCAGGTTGACTTACTGGGCGCAACAAACGCCAATCAAGTAGAGCAAGCGGCCGCTATCCAGAAGTTGAATGACGAGCTTTCGCAATACTTAGATATACAAAAGCGCATTAATTCCATCCCTAAAAAGGACCAGACGAGTAACGACAAAGATCAATTGCAAGCCTCGAAGACTAACCAAGAGATCACTGAAAAACAGATTGCGGCCCAGACCTCTCTTTATAATGCAGGCAAAAAAGCCCGCGCGGACCTTTTCGCCGCGAACTTGAAAGCTGATGAACTGGATCTTCAGGAAAGTAAATTTTCAGCCGACGAGCAGCGCAAGCTTATACTGGAGACCGCCAAGCTTGAAGTAGACGCACAAAAGGATAAAAACAGTAAGATTCTTTCCGACCAAGCGAGCACCTTGCAGGAGCGGTTGCAGGCTATTCGCAGCAATGCTCAACAGGAAAAGAAGGCTGCCCAAGCTGAATTTAAAAGCGTTCAGACCGATCCATCTACAACCCCATCACAGCTTTTGGAAGCCCGTCGTAAGCTCAACGCTGCTTTTGCACAGGCCGACCGGGATGCGGCTAAAGAAACACAGGATACCAACAGGACGTATTATGAACGCGACAGGGATGCTGCGTTGGCAATATATAAAGATGAACAGGAGCAAAAAATACGTATTGCACAGGATCTTCAACAGGGTAAAGTCAATAATCCAAATCCTTTTCAACCCAACGAGGTTCCACTTTCTAAGCGTTTGAAAGGTTTGTATGATGAGTATTCGGCTAGAAAAAACATGCTCAATGCCGAATTAAAAGTGGAGCTGGATAAAGAGGGGCAAACGGAAGAGGAGAAACTGGCGATTTATGCAAAATACGGTAACGATATCGATTTGCTCAACCGAGACTTTCAAAAATCTTATCTGGAGATGGAGAAAGAGGCGCAAGAATTGAGCCTCCGGCAGTGGGAAATGTATTATTCTAAAAGAAGAAATCAAATTGATAGCGAAGCGGACGACGCTATTAAGGGACTTAATCAAAAAAATATTGGCGATAAAGAATATGCGAGGCAACGGCAAAAAATTGAAGATGAGGCAGCGGTAAAAAAGGCCCAGATTGCCGTGCAGGACGCTGAGGTGCAGAGAAATGCAACCAAGGATGGGACACAAGCAAGAATTGACGCAGACGCAAAATTGGCCCAATCTGCTCTTGAACTCAGCGATAAAATCAAAAAGGCTAAAGAGGATGGCGAAAATGCCACAAAGGACCGAGTGAAAGAAGGTGTTGATGAAATTGAAATGCTTGGTGATGCCGCTGTAACGGTTTTAGATATTGGCTATAACACGCAAAAAGTGCATCTGGAAGAATTGGAAGCCAGACAGCAGCGCGCATATGAACAGCAGGTAAAAAATATTGACGACTCCACCGCTACCGAAGAACAAAAAGCGATCCGTCTGAGAATATTGGATGATCAGCGTGCAGCGCAAAAGGAAGCTAACGACCGAAAGCAGCGGCAGCTGGATATTCAAAAAGCACAGTTTGATAAGGCAAATGCCATAATGCATATTATACTAAACACCGCCGTGGCAGTAATGCAGGCTGGCGCAAATATTCCCTTGGCGGTAGCCATAGGATTGGAAGGTGCGGCTCAACTTGCCGCAGCTATCGCTACCCCCCTTCCACATTATAAAGAAGGCACACTCAACCACCCGGGCGGCGAAGCGGTTACCGGTGATGGGGGCGCAAAGGAATTGATCCTGGAGCCCGGTCGTCCTGCTCGCTGGTCCAAAGATCGTCCTACCATCGAAAAGCTGATGCCGCATACGAAGGTTATTCCTCCACATAAAATAGAAGAATGGCTGATGGCTGGCATGTTCGTGAATCAGCAGGGTGCATTAGTCGATACGCGACAACCTGATATTAAGCAGGAACTGAGAGATATCAAAGACGCCATTGTATGGGCGGCAAGAGAACAGCGCGAATCGAGTAAGGCAAATAGACCAAGGATCATCAACAAGGTAACGGTAAATGCCGGGTGGCATACCTATATCGAAAACAGCGTGTTAAAATGAGCATCTCACGCATATACTGGCGCTTCTTCCTGGTCGATACGCCCAGCGGACTCTGCTATTATGTAGATGGCATGGGCAATATTCAGAAGGGCAATATCATGACTGGCATTGATTATTCCCTGCCACAGTCCCCCGGCGGCTGGGAGGATATGCAGTTGTCGTTTGGCCGTTCGTCACATTATTGGGGGCTGAATCGCACCTTTACCATCCCTCTCAAATTCATTGGCGACGGCGCCAAGATAGTTAGGAGCGTTTTTTATACAGGACGGGGAATAGAGGCGCCGGTGACGCTGGTTATAACGAAGTGGGACGATGTGACCGGGGTCTTTCGCCTTTACTATTCCGGCCAGCTTGACCTGAGCAAGATCGAGGACATGGTGGCAGAGGGCGTGACGGTAAACATCATGCAAGGCGGGGTTGTGCAGATGCTGAAAGCGTATGAGAATACGGTCATCGAGATCCCTTGCGACGGATCTATCCCGGAGAATATAAAGGTCAACTGTGATGGGATCTTGCTAAATGATGTCTTCTACTACCAGATCGTTCCAATTACTTTGCCCTACCCGAGTTTGAACCCGCTTCCATGCACCTTTGTCAGCAACGAGGGGGACAATATAGGAATTACCAAAAATAGCCCCCAGCTCGAACAGCCATACCTTGGATACTATCAAAAGTCGGGCAATTTTCTTTTCTCGTCTGAGCAGCCAATAACTGTCAGGATTAAAGGATCCATCATTGTAAAGAATGACCCCGGCGTATCGAACGCTACCTTTTACATGCATACAGCAACATCTCTATCGCAGGCAAGGGGATCGGGCGGGACAAATACTGACCATGCAGTCGGTTTGGTAACTCCCCAAAATCCGGCAGACGGAATATTCAAGCCAGTCGATAGCCAAATTAACCTGCGGACACAAACAGCCTTCGGATTCGACGAAACGATCCATTTGGATGCCAATGAACATCTGTTCATTATGATATTCAATAACTTTTCTGAATTTCCTACGACTATTGTGGGCGGTAGCTTCTCACTCACGTTTAGTTCTCGATACCGGCCCTCGCGGGTATGGGGAATAAAGCCCTACGACCTCGGAAAGCTGCTGATCCAGAAAATGAATGCACTATCCAGCAACTTCCTGCAATCATTCAATTACCTTTTCGACAGTCTTTTATTGCTTTCCAAGCCCAATTTGGTGGTTACGTCAGGAGATGCGTTACGGGCCAGTACAGACCCCAATTACTTTCAATATTACAATCAGGCTACGCTAAACCCAGCCAATCCCAATAACCAGGATTATACACAGTTTCCGACGCTGGGGCCGGTTATAAAAACAACGATAGCTGAGTTCTTCGACTCCTACAATGCTATCTTGAATGCAGCCCTCAGCAACCAACAATTGCCGGGGCAGGCAGAGAGCGTATTTATCGAGAGCAAAACCTACGTCCTTGATCCATCGGTCATCACCATGGCTTTGGACAAAATATCCAACTTCAAGGTGAGCGTCGCGACTGAATATTTTTTCAACTGGCTAAAAATAGGGTATGAGCCCCAGCAGTATGATGAGAAAGCCGGTAAGTATGAATACAATTCTCTGGTCCAGTGGCAGGCGCCTATCCGGACACTGGCTAAGACGCTGGAGATCATGAGCAAGTACAGGGCTGATAGTTATGGTATCGAGTATACCAGGTATAATACACAAGGGGGCAAATCAAGTACGTTCAATAGTTCTGATAACAGTAAATTCATCCTCAACACGGATTTCACCAGTTCTTTTCTGGATTATTACCTGGCTAAATTCGATTCCGGTATTCCACTGCCTACCTCAGCCACAAATGGTGACCAAAGGACGGCGCTTAACAAAAGCTACCAAGCTGTTTATATGGATATCCTGGACGGGGAATATCTCACTAGCCAGAATGATTACAGCATCTTCATGTTCAATCAACCGACGCCGGGGCTTCAGACGGTGCTGGTCTCCTTTACCGCCGTCATCAATGGATTGATAGGAGATAGCGCCCTGATCCAGATGTGGGTAAATGGCGCTGTTCTTACTTCCTGGTCGCAAAGCGTGAGCGGTGTAAATACAGCATTCAACGGCACATTTTCTTCGGCCAGATTCTTCAACAAGGGAGATGTTATCTATTTCACGATCGATACGATCCGTACCTGCACTGTTAATATTTCTGACTTTCAAATCAACATAGGCGGTGGCGCCTATTGGTCAGCGCAAAGTAGTGGTCCTATTGATGCGCCGGCCGGTTCTACTCAACAATTGATCTCGTTACCGATAATTACGTCTATTCTGGTGAGCGGTCAAGAGGTCGTATCATCGGCTTTCCAATACTTCAGGTTCTTGTCAAATGTTCAAGATACCGGCTTCTCTTGGCTGTACGGCATCTCGGCTTATCATCAGGGAAATAGCCTTGAGACCATAACTTTTGATATTTGGAAGAACGGCCAAAATATTGGATCAGTAACTATCCATGGGAACGCCAATATTTTGACTTGGTATAACCAGCCGGTTCTGCAGGTGACGCCGCCCATTCTGTCGGGTGATATAACCTATAATTTGTACGATATCGTCTGGGTGACCGTCTCCAACACCAATATCAACGTATGGGTAACAAACCTTCGCCTTGAATTTACATCACATTCTATTCGTGCTTATCCTTTGCTGCGCAGGGCTTACGACAATGTATCTGGTCTTCCGAACCCAGAAACGGCCTTTAACATCGAAGACTTGACGCCTAAACGAATGTTGCAGCGCAGCAGTAATATCCTGTCTCCTGCGCTGTTTAATCTTGCGCCTGGCAATCTATCCTTTCAAACCGCTGATAAGAATCAATTTCTATCAACTACTGTAGGAGGATCAACTATACAGGAAAACGCCTCCGTCGATATTCATGACTTGGATGCGCCACTTTTTTATCCGCTGATCTTTGAATTTGATACGGAGGTTCCCATCAATTTCGCTGACCTGTTCAATAATGCGGCAAACGGCCATATATCCTTCCCTTATAACAACAAAACGTTCTACGGTTTCCCGATTCAGGTAACAGCCAAACCTGCCCTGAATGAATCACAGACCTGGAAACTCCTTTGTTCACCCAAAACGAACCTTTCCGATCTGGTTGATCTTGATTGGAATGGGCTACCGATACTTATGCCACTCGATATCAGCATACCGATTATATGCCCGATCCACGCCATCCCGCTGAGTTATATCAAGCCTGATGTTTATAAGAACGCCACCATGGATGAAGATTGGTATAAGAACCGGATCAAGGCATGGATTGACCGTAAAGACTATGCGGCGCCTCGCCAGAATGACGAACCGATACCTATTCAACTACAAACTAATGGCCTGGCCCCTGTTACTATTCAGATCCTGGACTGCAAGGGGACGAATGTCGGCTCTCCGATTAATATTCCGTCCGTAACTGATCCTATGGTCATCATGCCACAAATACTTTATCAAGGGAATGTAGACATCAGCACCCTGGCGGATGGCATTTACTATTTCCTTTGGTCCATCGGGTCAGGAGAGGCTACCGGTCTTTTTATTTCCGAGGGCGTTCGTGTGAAAGCAGATTGGGACGCCAGCACTATCAGGCTGGATTATAAAAATACCCGCAACAAGCTCAGCACTGTCTTTTCTACCGGGTATTACCCAAACATCCGCGTTCACGGCCAGATCAGCAGGTATACTCCCAAGAGCAAATTTACAACGTTCATAGACCAACCGCAAGATATCGACCTGCTGAACGCCATTCCATATGATACCTGGAAGCTGGAAATAGGGAGGGGTTCCGGCATCCCCGATTACATGATGAGGAAGATCGCCCGCATATTCGACCTGGACACGGTATTCATTGACGGAAATCAGTACACAAGAGACGCGGATGCGCAATGGGAAAAACAAAACTTCCCCGGCCAACCGAAAGAATATATGACCCTGGATATCCGCCGGGCGAAGAATATCGACGCAATTACATTAAATACATCCGGACAATTGACGAGCGACATGCTGGGCGGCTATACGCTTGATCCGGCGGCATTCGGTCAGTCATTGGATGGGCAGGATCTTATACAAGTAGGAAGCTAAATTATTGAATATGAATCTTAGTCTTTGGCAGGAAACAAAACCGGTGAGCGCAGGGCATACGCTGGTGATGGCGATCAGTAAGAAATCAGCGCCATCGATTATAGTGGCTTACTTTGAGCTTCCGTTACCTTATACAGGCCAGACGCAACTTCATACATTTACTGGTTTGGATAATGTGGTCTATTATTACCAACTTTTTGAATCGCCAGATCATGGGCCGGACGGGACGGTGCGCAATTATTTTGATATTCAGCCCAATCAGAATGCCTTTAATGTTCGTGATAATCTTTATCTCCGGGCCGACAATAGCCCGTTCTTTGCCTCCAACACTAACTTCTACGGCCAGGATAGCAGCTTGATCGGCTGGAATTGGTATCTGGAAAATCCGACGCTGGGCACCCTCAACTATGGAGAGGTTTGGACAAAAACGATTGCGGGAGTAGCAACAACAATAGATGACATGGCGGCTGATGGTTTTCAATATCTCCAGCCCGGCTATCTCATTGGAAATGACGAACGAGCGGTAATTCATTTCTATCCGCAACTGTCGGCGACTTCCACGCCTCAGAGTAGCGCAATGATCAGCCAGACGACGCTTCTGACTTCCACCACAACCCTTACCAATAGCGCGGCAGGTCAAGCGTTTCAGTTGGAAGGGGGCGGAGGCTATTTTCAGGTGAATCTGCCCGATATCACGACCGTACCTGATTCTGTTCCTATTTTTTTCAACTCCGGCGGCGGCAATCATGTGAATGTCGGCATTTCAGCCTTTGCCGGTCAGTCATTGCAATGGTTTAATAACCAAACGAATCTCGGATCTGCGACCAGGGCGTCTATTATCTATCTCGGGCAAGGCGAAAATATATGGATAATACGATTTACCTACCCCGATGGGTCTAAAAGATGGCTTGTCCAGGGCGATACATTCGGCGTCCGTACTGTGGGAGAGGTTATCTACGATTGGTCCAAAATTCCGCTGAATACGGTGTTAATGGCCGGCCAGACGCTTTCAAGGACGAATTACGCTAGGCTTTGGGCATGGGTACAGACCCTTGACGCCGCATGTCTTATTTCAGACGGATCATTCAATTCAACCACCACCCTTGATGGTATAGCTTACTATATTAATCAAGGTAAGTTCACAACTGGCGACGGATCAACAACTTTCCGCGTTCCGTTGCTTACTACGACTGGTGCCAGCGGTTCGGGTTTCCTTCGCATGGTTGACGGATCGGGAAGATTTCCCGGCAGTCTCCAGGCGGACGCCATGCCTGATCACCGGCATGATACACTTACGGGTAAATTCCCAGGTGATCCCAATGGAGAGGGTTCAATTAAGTTCGGCGGCGGATACAATGGAACCCATACACAGGAGACGGACTTAACTGGTTCGCCTGGTCTCATTGTTGGATCAGCCTTTCAAGTATCACAAAAATTAAGTTTTGAATCCAGGCCGGTAAATATCGGAGCTTATGGGCTGCTACGAATATAAAAAGATGTACATTTAATTTCAGAAAGTTCTGAAAAGTCTGAAAGTAATGAAAGTTAAAAAAGAATAATATGCAAAAGGCTTTCGAGCCGCATCCTACAAGGACTTTCTGGAATAAATATCCGGCGGTCCTTTGGATGACGGCCCTCCTGCTGATGTCCATTGCTGGGCGATCTCAAATCTTTGTTTATCCCAATCCCGGTCTCTGGGGCCAAGGAATACACCGATTCGTACCCGATAGCACCTTGTATTTTCCTACTGGCTGTGGCGCACCTTCCGGTCTAGCCTCTCTCCGTAGTTATGGTTTTAATGGATTTGGACAAAAGATCAAGCAGGCCGCTCTCTATGCCGATACCTGCGGCCATCACGTCTACTGGTTCGACTGGACCGATACGACATGGAAGCAAGTGGATGGCGGAGGAGGATCAGGCGGCATAGGCTCTCTCAACCAGGTAACTCAAAATGGCAACGGCTCACAAGCTACTTTGCGCGTTACTGATCCAGGCGATTCATCGATTGAAAAGGCGGTGCTGGGCCGAAGTGCCGATAATGATCATGGTGTCGTGTTCCTGGAAGATGGATTAGGTGCGGTGACCGAATTCCATATGGATAGTATTGTCGTGCGCGGGAGGGTCTATTATTTTCCTATTGGCTCGGCCCCGGATACTTTTGCCCTGAAAAGTGACCTACCTGCAGCCCCAAGCCCGTTCACTGCCACAACGCCCGGTATCGTCAATGCTCCAGGGACAGGAAACAGTCGAATATTTTTAAGATGGGACAATACCTTTTGGCCGGTTGTTATTCCAAATGATACGGCCGATAAGTGGGTAGGATGGGGATATCGCAGTCATGATAGCATCTACCTGTGCAAGGGATCTACATGCGCGTTTGCATGGAAGGATAGTGTAGGCGGGGGTGGAGTGAGTTCTATTTTTAAAAGAACCGACAGTGTATTCTACGTTGACGGATCAGGAAATCATTTCTCCCACAGAGACTCCGTCCAATGGGGCCTGGCAAAAGACACCGTTGTAAAGGCGACAACCCTTTCGGCTCGCAATGACGCCAATAGTGTTATCATGTTGCCCGATGGTTCGCTTATCTGCGCCTATACGGGGTTTGGCACCCAGGTGGGAGATGTTGATTCGGCGGCTATACTTTGGAAACGGAGCTATGATCACGGCCGAACCTGGTCGGCCCCTGACACTGCTGTCAGACTTGGGGAAACGGGAAGCTATATTCCTTCCTTGTATGTACGCGGCGACGGAACCGTTTTGATGCTGTACCTCCATCAGCCAAACGTATCCATCGGGTATATCAATATGGTCACTTTGGCATCTCCTTACACACCAGGAACATGGTCGGCGCCAACAATTGTCTATAACCCCTCTCTATATCAAAGTCCGGCAGCTGATCGAATACTGAAGACAAAAAGCGGCTCCCTGCTCTATGCAACATGCTACCCGACGACTTCCGATCATGGAAGTGCGGGTGGGAATTACTATGTGAAAATATTGAAGTCGGTAGATGATGGTTCTACGTGGTCTGTCAAAAGCTATCAGATTGCAAGTCCGGATAGCCTTGCTGTAGAACCGGGTCTTTTCCAGGTAGAGGACGGATCTATCTATTGCTACTGGCGCAATAGAAGCGGGTATGTCGGCATGTCCTTAAGCACGGACACGGCTAATAGTTTTAGCGCCGCCTTTCCCACTAACCTATATGCACCCAATTCGACTACATCTATCAAATTTATTCAGCAATACAAGAGGCTGATAGCTATCCATAATAAGCATGATCAATGGGTTGGAGACGCAGTAAATGGCACAGGTGGACGTTACGCCATGCAGATTTCCACCTCTCCCAACCAGGGCATTGACTGGTATAGGCAGGCTTACATCGACTCGACGACGGGATATTACAATTTTGAACCTTCAATTTTTATTGACACAGTAACCAATGAGATCATTGCAACTTTTTCTAAATTCAATAATGCAGGCACTTTATGTAATCTGCAAAATGTACGCATTCCGATATACCATTTAATTGGTAGTCCGGATGTGCATGAATTCAACGATATCAAAATTACTCCTTCCTATTCTCGTAGCTATAGTCAGGTAAGCGGAAAGCCCTATGGCCACCAGGGTCTAGACTTTATTACGATGACCCAAAAGGAAATTGGATTCGTGCAGAACACAAACAATGTGGCGGGGGACTATTTCAAGCTCACACAAGGCCACTCGAATGTGGGGATTTTTAACCCTCTTTTAAAGGGATATACGCATAGCACAGCTGGCGGAATGGCGTTTGAAATGACTACCAAGGACGAAAGTGGAGATCCGGTATTTCTTATGTCGGGCATTGATTCGGGTGCACTTAATAGTACGGGATCGTTCCCGGGTACTGCAAAGCTGTTTGGAGTATACAATAAT
>Ga0105241_10001486_pt1 | contig 17962 bp, 18 predicted proteins | sample KBSC64metaG_FD_80422 | JGI IMG/M metagenome (GOLD analysis project Ga0105241, IMG submission 80422) | Corn rhizosphere microbial communities from Kellogg Biological Station, Michigan, USA - KBS C6-4 metaG | ecosystem: Host-associated > Plants > Roots > Rhizosphere > Soil | place: Michigan, USA... | reverse complement strand
TAAAACCAATAATTTCTGGTCGAGGTGGCGCACTGCCTGGCTGGTGCCTGTTGCGGCTGCCCTCGTCATGGTTGCCGGACTCAAGCTTTTTCACCCATTTAACGCTGGTGACCACGAGCCCATTGCAAAGCAAGCTCCCGCGCCAGCTGTGGTCATAACGCCTGTTTCCCGCGAAGATCAGGTTGTGCTGAATTCAGTGGCAACGCGTATTCCCGCGCAGCGAGCGAGATACCGCGCGGATCTTGAGGACGCAAATTCTTTTATCCGGGACGCCGAGCAGTCCATCAAGGATGACCCGAACGACATTTACACCCAGCAGATGTTGATTAACGCGTACGCACAAAAGCAGATGCTTTATGACTTGGCGGTGGACCGGGGCAGTGGCCAGTAATGTTGTGGGGAGAAGGCAAATGTCTAGCCGAAGAAGTGCCGCGCAGTTTGTAATGGTTTTGGCCTTGGCCGGAGTCGCATATGCAGCCGGCGACGTCCGCAAAGACCTGCACTTCAAGGTCGGCAAGCATCCCATGATCACCATCGAAAACCCCTATGGCCCTGTCGTCGTCAGGGCAGGCGCAGCCCACGAGGTACTCGTTACCGCCATTCTCCATTCCGACAAGGTTGAACTGGAACAGAGCCAGAGTCACAATCGCATCGAACTTGTCTCCCATCTTCTCGCCGGCGCCGACCAGAACAGCGGTGTCGTTGAATACGAAGTGCAGGTTCCAGCAGAAGCCAATCTCACTCTCCATTCCGATAATGGGCGGATCCACGCCGAGAAGTTGCGTGGCGATCTAGCGATGGAAGGCAGCAATGCCACAATGGAAGTGGTCGATTGTGCCGGCGGTCACGTTCACGTTAAGACCCTGAACGGCCCGGTAAACCTCACGAATGTTCGCGGCGGGCATGTGGAAGTCATGTCGATGGGTGGAGATGTGGTTTTGATCGGAGTATCCGGCCCGCTGGTGAACGTCAATTCCAACAGCGGCAAGATCCAATACAGCGGCGACTTCGGCGGCGAAGGCGAATATGACTTCACCAGCCACACCGGTGACATTGAAGCGATCGCTCCGGCGTATGCTTCCATAGACGTATTTGCCCGCTCGAATCAAGGCCGAGTCGAAAGCGACTTCTCCCTCGAACCGAAACACAGTTCCATCTACAGCAAAGGCGGGAGTGCCCTGATAGGCACCATGGGCAAGGCTGCATCTGCGGTAAAGCTCGTCTCCTTCAGTGGTAAAATCCACCTCAAGAAACGTCAAAATTAGTCTTCGGCGGTCCCCTATTTGCCACAAATGACTGAGGAAACCGTGCTGCCGCTTTCGTCGCGGCCCGTCTCGGGAATAGCGCTCGTCGGTTTCATGGGCGCAGGTAAGACCACGGTAGGCCAGGCTCTGGCGGCTCGCCTGGGATGGGCGTTCACCGATCTCGATCGGCTGATTGAACGCAGGGATGGACGCACGATTGAACAGATATTTCAGCTTGCTGGGGAGCCAGTCTTCCGCCAGATCGAGCAAGAGTCGCTAAGAGAGGCGCTGGAGTCGTTGCAAGAAAGACCGTCGGTCTTGGCTCTCGGTGGCGGCGCAACTACCCGCGGAGAGAATCGTCACCTTCTGGCATCGACAGAGATCGCCATTGTTTTTCTTGATGCGCCGGTTGAAGAGCTGTTTCGGCGCTGCGAGCAGCCCGGCGTGGTTCGACCTTTGAGGCGCGACTTAAATCGGTTCCGGGAACTGTATGAAGCGCGGCGTGCGTCTTATGGAAACTCGACGCTGAAGATTTTCACGGGCGGCAGAGATATTCCTTCGATTGTTGAAGAGATCATATCGGGGCTCAAACTGGTCCCGATTTCGGGAGCGTCCGAGTGAAGCTTGTTTCGGTGAGATTCGCGGGCACTGCGGCTCTGTACCTGGTCGTTATGCTGTCCTGCGCGTGGTCGAAGGACAAGGCAAAAGAGGAATCAGCCACGCTGGTGGACTCGGGTACTTTCGGCGTGTTCACAGGAGGCCAGCGGGTCGCCACTGAGACCTTCTCCATCAAGCAGAGCTCTCAAGGTAGTATGGTTTCTTCGCAATTCAAATCGGCCCAAGGTGAGCAGAATGCCGAGCAATCATCTCTGCTGCAACTTACGCCCTCCGGCGATCTGCGCAGTTACGAATGGAAGGAATTGAGTCCCGGGAAGACGGTGGCTTCGGTCACTCCCGACGAGAGCTTTCTGATTGAGCAGTTCAGCGACACGCCAAACTCCAAGCCGCACGACCAGAATTTCCTGTTACCGGCTTCAACCGCGATCCTTGATGACTATGTTTTTGTGCAGCGTGAAGTTCTGGCGTGGAAATATCTGGCAACCGCCTGCAAACATCAGCAAGGGCCCGTACAATGTCCTATCAACCAAAAAGTTCAGTTTGGGACGTTGAATCCGCACGAGCGCAGCTCGATGTCAGTGAGCATCGAATTCACCGGACGCGATAAGGTCAACATTCGGTCCAGTCAACGCGATCTCAGCCGATTTTTACTGAAGGGCGAAACCGGCGATTGGGCGTTTTGGCTTGACGATCAGTTCAAGCTGGTGCGACTACTGAACGATGGCGGCACGGAGATCGTCCGCGATTGATCCTCAAGGATTTGCGGGGTTGAGAATGCTTCTCGTCCCAAACGCCTGAGCGGCGTACAGCCATGGCGCTGATTGACTCACGCACGACCCGAATTCTATTCACCGTCCTGGTGTTTGCGGTCGGCTTTGCTTTTCTCTATGTTGCTCGCCGAACCTTGATCGCCTTTCTTTTCGCGGTCTTCTTTGCGTATCTGGTCGATCCCGCCGTTTCGCGGGTAGAGAAATTTGCTCGCAGCCGGGCCGCGGCCATCACGGTGATCTACCTGCTGATCGTGCTGCTGCTTGGCACTTTGTTCTTCTTTATTGGCCCGCGAATTGGCCATGAAGTCCAAAAGCTTACGGAGTCGATGCCCTCGCTGGTGGAAAGAATAAACAGCGGGCAAATTGTCCAGGACATCGGCATCGAACACGGACTGACCAAAAACACTCGCGATCAGTTGAGCGCGTTCCTCAAAGCGCATACGGGCGATTTGCTCAAGGTGGCCCAGCGCGTGGGTTTGCGCGTGGCAGAAGCAGCGCAGGAGTCCTGGATTCTGGTGCTCATTCCGATTCTAGCCGGGTTCTTTCTGAAGGACGGGCGTGTGTTCAGTCAAGTCGCGCTTTCATTTGTTCATAGCAAGCCGCAGCGCGAGTTTCTACAGGGCGTCATCAATGACATGAATCTCATGCTGGCGCAATTTATTCGTGCCCAGTTGACGTTAGCCGCGCTCTCGTGGCTCGCCTACGCATCGTTTCTGGGGTTGATCATGCACGTGCCGTACGCGCTTATGCTGGGGACCGCCGGTGGCATTCTCGAGTTCATTCCAGTAGTCGGACCGCTGGTTGCATCCTTTCTGATCATCGGAGTTGCATTGCTCAACGGGTACGAGTATTGGCTGATTGTGGGAATTTTTCTGATCATCTGGAGACTGGTCCAGGACTACGTAGTCTCGCCCCGCATTATGGGGAAGAGCATGGAATTGCACCCGCTGGCAGCGATCTTCGGCGTACTCGCTGGAGCCGAGATCGCCGGAGTTCTAGGCGTCTATCTTTCCATCCCGGTCATGGCCAGCCTACGCATCGTATGGCGGCGGTGGCGGATGTATGCCGAGAAGAAACGCTTCGGGCCGCTGAACGAATATTCTTTCCTGTCGGAGTCTTCTCCTCGTCCCTGAGAATGGTCGCTCTCAGGTGGTCACGAGTGTCCGAGTGTCCGCGCAACACAGCCCCCGCCTCTGTTGTAGAATTTCATCAATTCCTTTATGTCAGCCAAAATTCCTGTAGGAATCCTGGGCGCCACCGGCGTCGTTGGGCAGCGTTTTATCCAGATGCTCGAGCACCATCCCTGGTTCGAAGTAGCCTGGCTCGCCGCTTCCGACCGATCTGAAGGCCGGGAGTACGCGGACGCCGCACGCTGGAAACTGAAGACGCCAATTCCGGCAAACGTTGCAAAAATGCGGCTTTCACCCGCAAATCCTGATGGCGCTCCCAAAGTAATCTTCGCCGCGCTGGATGCTTCTGTCGCAGCCGAAATGGAGCCTCGCTTCGCGGAGGCTGGCCGCGCTGTGATCACTAATTCCAGCGCTTTGCGCATGGTGAAGGACGTTCCTCTGGTCATCCCTGAAGTAAATCCCGATCACATCAAGTTGATCGAGTGCCAGTCGTGGTATCGCAAGAACGGCGGGTTTGTTGTTACAAATCCCAACTGTTCGGCGATCGGACTGGTCATTGCATTGGCTCCCCTCCATCACCGCTTTGGCATCGAAACTGTCATGGCCGTGACTATGCAAGCAGTAAGCGGCGCAGGATATCCCGGGGTTGCATCGCTCGACATTCTGGGCAACGTCATTCCTTACATCCCGAAAGAAGAAGAAAAGATGGAAGAGGAGACGTTGAAGCTGTTGGGCAAATTGAATGGGTCCGGCATCATCTCTGCCCCATTCAAGATGAGCGCGCATTGCAATCGGGTTGCGGTTGAGGACGGCCACACCGAGGCGATCTCAATCAAGTTGAAGAAGAGCGCGGGAAAAGCAGAGATTCTGGAGACCTGGAGCGCGTTCCGCAGCGTGCCTCAACTGGAAAAGCTGCCCAGCGCACCCGAAATTCCAGTACGCTACCTGGATACCTCCGACCGTCCACAGCCGCGCCTGGACGTCGAGTTTGGGCGTGGCATGACGACAACAGTGGGACGGCTTCGCCCTTGCGGGGTTCTCGATTGGAAATTTACGGTTCTCTCGCACAACACCATTCGCGGAGCTGCCGGCGCCGCGCTCCTCAACGCCGAACTACTGAAGGTGCAGGGATATCTGGATTAATCCTGCGCTCTTAGCTCTTAGCTCTTAGCCTTTAGCCACTTCCGATTCAGCTAAGAGTTAACAGCTAATGGCCAAAGCCTCAGTCGTCATGAAATTCGGCGGCACTTCGGTTGGTGACGCCAATGCAATCCTGCGGGTCTGCGAAATTGTTCGTGGCCGGCTGCCGCAGCGTCCAGTGGTTGTGGTCAGCGCCATGGCGAAGGTCACCGATCAATTGCTGAAAATGGGTCGCGCCGCGGGCTCCGGCGACCGGAAGACCGCTCTCACTCTTGCCCGTGAACTCCGCGAGCGCCACTACAATACTGCGGGAGAATTGCTCGGGACCGCGCTGTTCACGCAATTTCACAGCGATCTCGGCACCGAATTTGAAGAGTTAGAAGAGCTGCTGCGCGGCATCTCCGCCGTAGGTGAACTGACCCCGCGCACTACGGACCACGTCGCATCTTTTGGCGAGGTACTCTCGAGCAAACTGGTGGCGGCAGCCATGTCTGCGCATGGGATCGAAGCCAGTTTGGTTGACTCTCGTGATTGCATCGTCACTGACGACGCGTTTACCCGCGCCGCGCCGTTGTTTGAGGAAACAAATGCAAAGCTGGCGAAACTGATCCAGCCATTGGTGGAAAATGGGCGTGTGCCCGTGATGGGTGGCTTCATCGGTTCGACCCGCACGGGAATCACCACCACCATCGGGAGGGGCGGATCGGATTTCTCTGCGGCGATCGTCGGCGCCGGACTGGGCGCGGAGCGAATCGAAATCTGGACCGACGTGGACGGAATGATGACCACCGATCCAAACCTCTGTTCTGACGCACGCCGCATCAAGACCATCAGTTTCGATGAAGCCGCGGAACTGGCATACTTTGGCGCCAAAGTTTTGCACCCGGCAACGGTCCTTCCCGCGATCCAGAAAAATATCCCGGTATACATTTTGAACTCGCGCAATCCCGGTTGTGAGGGCACTCGGATCGTCGCCCGCGCGCCGCATTGCAAGAATTTCTTCAAGGCCATTGCCGCGAAAAAACGAATCACAATCGTCGATGTCGCCGCTCCCCGCATGCTTCTGGCGCATGGATTTTTGAAATCCATCTTCGATGCGTTCGACCGGCATCGTATTGCCGTTGATGTGGTTTCGACCTCTGAAGTGAGCGTTTCATTGACGGTCGATTCCAACGAATCCATCCCTGCGCTGGCCGCCGATCTTGAAGAACTCGCAGACGTGAAGTACGAAGGCCGCAAAGCCATCGTTTGTCTGGTCGGCGAGAACCTGCGTGAAATTCCCGGCATAGCCGCACACGTCTTCGGAGAACTTGGCGACGTGAAGATTCGAATGATTTCGCAGGGCGCATCGGAGATCAACTTGACTTTTGTGATTGACGAAGATCAGGTGCCCAGCGTTGTGCAGCGGCTGCACAACGCGTTCTTCGCCGAACTGGATCCCGAGATCTTCGCGTAAAGATTTTTCTATCTGCACTGCAACGCTTGAGTTTTCGAAAACCGATACACTAGGCTCAGAATGCGAGTGCTTGTTCTTGGCTCAGGAAAAACCGGGTCGCTGGTTCCGGAGATCGCCCATGATCGCGGCCATAACGCCAAGGTTTTGCGCGCAACCGAAAACCCTGGCGCCTCTGCCCTGACTTCGGATTTGCTGGCACCCATCGATGTTGTCATCGATTTCACCGCCCCCCACTGCGTGCTCGCAAATATCGGCGCCTGCGTGTCCGCGGGAAAAAATATGGTTGTGGGGACTACGGGCTGGTACGAAGAGCTTTCGACCGTACGCACGCAAGTCGAAAAGAACAACACCGGATTCGTCTACGGCCCCAATTTCTCGATAGGAGTGAACCTGTTTTTTGAGCTGGTACGCGCATCCGCCCCCGCGATTCAGCACGGCTACAGCGGACACATTTATGAGCGACACCACGCGCACAAGAAGGATGCTCCCTCGGGCACGGCGGCGACCATGCAGCAAATTCTACAAGCAGGCAACAAGACGGAAATCGAGATCACGTCTTTTCGCGAAGGGGATGTCGTAGGCATGCACGAACTCGTATTCGACTCGCCCGCAGACTCCATTTATCTCTGCCATGACGCCAAGTCGCGTCGAGGCTTCGCCGAAGGTGCGGTACGCGCCGCTGAATGGATCAACGGCAAACGCGGATTCTTCGAATTTCGGGACATCTGGCGGGATATTTAGTCGGCCCATTTTCGGAACTCACCAGTTCGCGTTATCTTATTCACATGCAAGTTCGCGGATGCGGCACCGCTCTTATCACCCCGTTTCACCAGGACGGGTCTCTCGACGAGCAATCGCTGCGGAACCTAGTCGCCTGGCAAATTGAATCCGGCATAGATTTCCTGGTTCCGTGCGGGACTACAGGCGAAACTCCGACCCTCTCACACCATGAGTGGCTGCGGGTTATCGACCTCACGATCGAAGTTGCCACGGGACGTGTTGCGATCGTTGCAGGGGCTACGTCAAATTCCACGCATGACGCGGTCGAGAAAGCGAAGGAATTGGCGAGTCGCCCCGGAGTGGATGCGATCCTGACGGCATCGCCGTACTACAACAAGCCCACGCAGGAAGGTCAGTACCAGCATTTCAAAGCGATCGCAGAAGCAGCGAGCAAGCCGATCATTCTTTACAACGTTCCGGGGCGCACGGCAGCGAACATTGAACCGGTCACAATATCGCGGCTGGACGAGATTCCGAACATTGTCGGAGTGAAGGAGGCCAGCGGCAACCTCACTCAGATTGCAGAAATCTGCAACCTGGCCCGACCGGGCTTTTCTGTTTTTTCCGGTGACGATGCGATGACCCTGCCGGTGATCGCAATTGGAGGCGCGGGCGTGATATCAGTCGCTTCTAACGAAATTCCGCGCGAAATGGCTGAGATGACGCGGGCGGCCCTGAACAACGAGTGGGATGCGGCTCGGCAGATTTTCCGTAAATACCTGCCTCTGATGCAGGCCAACTTCATCGAATCCAGCCCTATGCCGGTGAAGGCCGTGCTGGCGATGATGGGACGAGTTGAAGAAGCTTACCGCCTTCCCATGGTTCCCGTCCGGCGCGACACCCGCTCCAAGCTGCAAAAGCTGGCGGCTGAGATTGGCTTGATCGCGAAGCCAACCGCCACGCCATCTGACGCAGCAAGCTTTTTTGTGTACGAGAATTGGGCGGCCGGACCGCATAAAGCGGTATTGCACCGGGCGAACTGCGGGCAATGCAATGCTGGAAAAGCGCGGCCTGCCGGACATTCGACCAATCATGCTCGCTGGCACGGACCTTACCCTAGCCTCGCAGAAGCCCGCCAGATCACTCAGACGTTGCCGAGCGTTTTAATTCGCAGCGAATGCAGGTGTATTTAGGATTCCGTCCTGTGCCTGGTTGCGCTCGCGGACCCCACCTCTAAGACCGTGGCCGCCATCATTTTAGGCGGCGTGCTGACCTGTACAGGGTGAGCCTTAGCAGTCGCAGTAAATGCAGGCGGACCATATCTCCGGGTCCAGGAAGTGCAGAAATCGAACCAGAAGCACAAACGCAGGAAACAGCGTCCGACAAAATCCGCCACCGGATAGGCCTCCCCATTGACGCCATGAGTTCTTGAGATTGTACCGAGAGTAGCGATTGCGGTTCGATTCCCCGGCGACGGCGAGACGGGTTCCACCGGCGAGTAAACAGCTTTCGTAGAAGACAACAGTTCCTTAAACATGGCCAATGCTGGAGCAACTCCCTCCCAAAGCTGAGTTGTGATGCTGCAATACTGGACGAAGATGGCCGAGTTTTTCAAGATTTGATCCAATATTTTTGGAAATGATCTTCGAGCCGCGGGGGCGACCAATTCAATCGGGCCCGTGTCGCTCAGCTATACTTTTGCTTCCATGTCTCCCTTGCAGACCGAAATCGAACGCCTGGCTTCTTCCGGCAACATAGAAGATGACGCCCACGCCCGTTCTACATTCCTCGAATTCAGAAACGCACTCAGCCGAGGAGAAATTCGGGCGGCTGACAAAATTGACGGCGACTGGGTGGTAAATGTGTGGGTCAAGCAAGGCATTTTGCTTGGATTTCGAATAGGGCAGCTTTCGTCAATGGGCAGTGGCGAGTGCCTTTCTTTTGTGGATAAGGACACCTTCCCCGCGCGTAAGTTCACCATTGAAGACCGGGTTCGAGTCGTGCCCGGGGGGTCGTCGGTGCGGCTAGGAGCTTACGTGGCACCGTCAGTGATATGCATGCCGCCCATGTTTATTAATGCGGGAGCGTATGTGGATGAAGGTACGATGATTGACTCTCACGCGCTGGTCGGTTCGTGTGCGCAGCTAGGCAAGCGCGTCCACTTGAGTGCATCTGCCCAAGTTGGCGGGGTGTTGGAGCCGGTGAACGCTTCACCGGTAATTATCGAGGATGACGTGCTGGTCGGAGGCAACTGTGGCGTCTATGAGGGCACGTTGGTTCGAACGCGCGCGGTTCTGGGAGCGGGCACGATCTTAACGCGATCTACGCCGCTCTATGATCTTGTTCGCGACGAAGTTTATCGTGGAAGCGATCAGTCGCCTCTCGAAGTGCCGGAAGGCGCGGTAGTCGTTCCCGGATCGAGGGCGGTTAAGAAAGGCCAGGCGGCAAGTTGGGGAATTTCGCTCTACACACCAGTGATCGTTAAATACCGCGACGAGAAGACAGCACGCGGGTCGGAACTGGAAGACTGGCTCAGATGAGTGCGCATCGCCTTGCGGGAAATGACTCTGATCTCGATTCGTAACGCGACCGTTGCAGACGGTCAGGGCATCACCGAGTGTTTGAGTTCAGCGTTTGAGTGTTATCAAAGCAGCTATACGCCGCAGGCCTACGAAGATACTGTCTTGAGCTCCCAAGCCTTAAATGTCCGCCTGCGGGAAATGTGTGTGCTGGTTGCGGTAACGGAGCCAGACGAGAATGTCGTTGGCACACTCGCGTTCAATATCGCTATAGCGGGAGAAGGCCACTTGCGTGGAATGGCCGTGCGGCGTGATTGGCAAGGACGCGGGATTGCAAAGCGCCTTCTGTACAACGCTGAAGGTCAACTGCGGGCCCAGAACTGCAGGAGAGTCACTTTGGATACGACAGCGCCTCTGCTCCACGCTATCAGCTTCTACGAGCTCAATGGATACGCAGCCACAGGGAAAGAAGTTGACTTCTTCGGAATGCCACTTTTCGAGTACGCGAAGAACCTGTGACTGCGACGGCTTTTCAATACTTGACAATCGCAGCAAACGATTTGGGATCGAGACTTGCGCCGCCGACCAGCGCACCATCAATCTCGTCTTCGGACATTAATGCGGTGGCATTTTCCGGCTTTACCGAGCCACCGTAGAGAATCCGCAATCCATCGGCGAACTCCTGCCCGAAGGCCTTGGCCGCTTCGCCGCGGATCAACACGTGAGCATCCGAAGCCATCTGTGGAGTAGCGGTCTTGCCAGTTCCGATAGCCCAGACGGGCTCGTAAGCGATAACCAACTTGGCAGCTTTCTTCCCTGAAATGGTATTGAAAGCGCGCAGGCATTGCCGACGCAATATGTCTTCAGTCAGGCCCGCCTCGCGCTCTTCGAGCACCTCGCCGACACAAACAATCGGAGTCAGTCCGTGCTCGAGCGCGGCTTTCAGCTTTAGATTCACGGAATCGTCGGTCTCGCCAAAATACTGCCGCCGCTCCGAGTGCCCGATGATGACGTGAGTACATCCGACAGCAACCAGCATGGCCGGAGAAATCTCACCAGTGAAAGCGCCGTCGTCCTTCCAAAAGACATCCTGAGCGCCAATTGCAACTTGCGAGCCTTTTGTGGAACTGAGGGCCGCATGTAGATCGACGTAAGGAGGACAGACCACGATCTCGTCCCGGTCGTGACCATGAACCAGTGGCAGGAAGCCGTTGAAAAACTGCTCCGTCTGTTCCGGGCTCTTGTACATCTTCCAGTTGGCTGCGATTAGTTTCTTACGGGGCATTCGACGGCGCTCCTTTTTGGACCTCGATTGATGGGTTAGTGCAGAACTTCAGAAAGTTCCGACAGACTTGTGATTACCGGCGCATCGAGGGTCAACCTGCCGCTTCGATCCAGGCAAACCCCGCGCATTCCCATGGCACGGCTGGGAATCACATCGGCTTCGACGTTGTCCCCGACGTGTGCGCATTGCGATGGATTTTGACCCGCCCGCCGGCAGGCTTCCAAGAAAATGCTCGGCGCCGGCTTGCCGAGACCCACATCCTCTGAAAAAACCATCACAGAAAAATGCTCCAGCAAGCCTGCGCGATGCAGCTTTCCGATCTGCTGCTCGCGGGCTCCGTTGGAAATTATTCCGAGCTTTTGCCCCGCGAGCTTTTGCAAACACGGCGCTGCGTCACTAAAGGCGCGGGTTTGAGATTCGTAATCGCGGATGAATATCTGATAACGCGAGTCGGCATCAGTGTCGGACAACTCGGGCGCGGCGAATATGTCCCGCATGCGCTCGCGGCGCTGCTGCCAGATCGAAATTTCTCCCCGGCAGAAACGGTCAAAGTGCCTGTTGAGGATCTCTTCATATCGCACGGGAAACTCTTCGCGGGTAAAAGGAATAGCGCCGCAAAAGTGATCAAAAAACGTGAGGCTGGCCGCGGCGGAAGCGCTGGCATGATCGATCAGGGTGCCATCAATGTCGAAGAAAATCATTTGGTGAAAGGTGCAATCAGCCCGCCAAATACCGGACCGTCAGCGTGCGTCGGTGAGGGCTTCCACCCCGGGCAATTTCTTTCCTTCCAGAAATTCGAGCGAAGCGCCTCCGCCGGTAGAAATGTGCGAAATTTTCTCCGCGACGCCGGCAGCCTTTACCGCGGCAACCGAATCCCCGCCGCCCACGATCGAGACCGCTCCGGGGTTATCGGCCACCGCATGGGCAATCTTGAATGTGCCCTTGGCAAATGGAGCCATTTCAAACACACCCATGGGGCCATTCCAAACGATGGTTGCGGCACGCGAAATCTCTTCGGAGAATTGTTCAGCGCTTTCAGGGCCAATATCGAGGCCCATTAAATTGTCGGGGATGGCCTGCCCGGCACTGATCGTCTGCGGCCTGGCGCTGACATCGAATTTGTCAGCAGCGATATGGTCCACAGGTAATAGCAACTTGACGTCACGTTTCTTTGCGTCCTGCAAAATCTTCCGCGCGAGATCAAGCTTGTCGTCCTCCACCCGCGACGTACCGACGGCGTGCCCCTGCGCCCTGAGGAACGTATAAGCCATGGCCCCGCCAATAATCAGCGTATCTACCTTGGTCAAGAGATTTTCAATGACCGCGATCTTGTCACTGACCTTTGCGCCGCCCAGAATGGCAATGAATGGCTTTTCCGGATGCTCGAGGACCCGGCCAAGATATTGGAGCTCTTTTTCCATCAGCAGTCCTGCGGCTGACTTCTTCACGAATTTTGTGATGCCGGCAGTAGAAGCATGGGCGCGGTGGGCGCTTCCAAAAGCGTCATTCACGTAATAGTCGGCCAGGTTCGACAATTGCTTAGCGAACTTTTCATCATTGGCTTCCTCTTCCGCGTGGAAGCGCAGATTCTCCAGCAACAGTGTCTGGCCTTTCTCCAGCTTTCCCGCCATTTCTTCGGCTTCCACGCCCACACAATCCGGGCAAAAGCCGACATTTTCGCTGGATGCGAGCTCGCGATCAAGCATCATGCGCAGCCGTTCGGCCACCGGCTTGAGACTCATCTTCGGGTTCGGCTTGCCTTTCGGGCGGCCCAGGTGCGAGGCGAGGATCAAGCGCGCGCCATGACGAAGCGCGTATTCGATACTCGGCAGTGTTTCGCGAATGCGAGTATCGTCCATGACCCGTCCATCATCGAGGGGAACGTTGAAATCGACTCGCATGAACACGCGGTGATCGTTCAAAGGCAAATCGCGAATGGAGAGCTTGGACATAAGATTCCTTACCGAAGCGACAGTTGTCGGTGTCAGTTATCGCTATGGCAGTGCCAGCGGTCTTACAGACCACTGGCCGCTGGCAACTGATTAACTTTGTTTCACAGCCCCTTACTGCCGATGAAGTTGATGAGATCGCGAACCCGGCAGGAATAGCCCCACTCATTGTCGTACCAGGAAACGACCTTCACCAGATTGCCGACTACCAGAGTTGAAGGCGCGTCCACGATGGACGAACGTGGATCGCCTTTAAAATCTGACGATACCAATTCGTTCTCTTCGAATCCCAGATAGCCCTTGAGCGGTCCACTCTCTGAAGCTTTCTTGAGCGCCGCATTCACTTCTTCCTTGCTGGCCTTGGTCTCCACAAGAGAAACCAGATCCACCACTGAAACATTAGGAGTGGGCACACGAACAGCGAATCCGTCCAATTTCCCAGCCATTTCGGGGATTACCAGCTTTAAGGCTTTCGCGGCACCGGTGGAAGTGGGAATCATTGATAGCGCTGCCGCGCGTGCCCGCCGCAAGTCTTTATGCGGGAAATCGAGAATGACCTGATCGTTGGTGTATGAGTGAATCGTGGTCATGGTGCCGCTGACAATTTTGAAATTGTCGTTGATGACTTTCACGATAGGCGCCAGACAGTTGGTGGTGCAGGATGCATTCGAAATAATGTGGTGCTTGGTGGGATCGTACTTGTCCTGGTTTACGCCGAGCACCAGGGTGACATCTTCATTTTTCGCGGGCGCCGAAATAATAACTTTCCTGACCGGTCCGCGCATGTGCTTTTTGGCTTCATTGGCGTCGGTAAAGCGGCCAGTGGATTCAATCACCACCTGTGCGCCCACGGATTCCCAGGGCAGCGCCGCCGGGTCTTTCTCTTTGAAAACTTTGATGGTCTTTCCGTCCACCTGAATTGAGTCGCCACTGGCGCTCACTTTGTTTGGGAGGTTGCCGAGCACTGAGTCGTACTTCAGCAAATGGGCCAGCGTTTTCGGGTCGGTCAGATCGTTGACCGCCACAAATTCGAGGTTCGGGTCCTGCAACGATGCCCGCAGAACATTGCGCCCAATGCGCCCAAAACCGTTAATGCCTACTTTTATCGCCACGTCGCCTCCGGATAAAGAGATGAACCGCCTAAACAGAAATTTGATTTAAGGGGAACAGAAAATGGTAACAGTGTGTGACGGGCTCCGCAAACCGCGCAGGCGCCCTAACATTAATTTTTTTGAAGCGACTGCTCAGTTTGGGAATGCAGCTTCATGGGGACACCTCGATTTCCACGATCTCGTTGTGTTTGCTCCAGAAAGGCAGACGTGCCAGCCAGTACTTCCGCTGTATCAGCTTGTGCGCCGCCCAGTCTTGGGCGGGCAGAATTCGCGCACGTCCGGGGAATTCCGGGCCTGTGACCTTCCCGCGTATCGTGGAAGGCGCTACCTTTACATTCGGGTTGTTTCGGATGCGTTTGTATTTCCACGAGTCGTTCCGGGGCATGATGTAGAGCTTGCCATCATTTTCAGCGAACCACAGAGGCGTGCGCACGCCTGTGCCATCTTTCTTGAAGGTGGTCAGCGAAATGTATTTCTGGCCTGACAGTTGTTGCGGAATCGCCATAATGAACTTAACTTCGGTTAAAGGGGAGCCTTTAAGGGCATGGCTTCGGAATTGCCCACATGCGCTCCAATATGTTACAAGCCAAGCATGCGTAAATGGATGCAAGACAAACTGAAACGGCGCAAAAAGACGCCTCAGGAAAGCGCCGCTCAGCCCGCGCCGCTGCAGCCGGCATATTTTATTCCCGAAGGTGAGAGCCCGGCCCCTGAGCCGCAGCGGGAAGAACCAATTGTCGAGGCTACACCAAGCCGTGAAAGCGAACCCGCAGCCGTGTCCGATTCGAGAGGGAGTGCCGAGACCGCTCCGCCAGGAACTGCGGTTCAGCCTGGCTCTGGCGCGGGTCGCCCACGGCGGCGGCGCGGTCGCGGCGGACGCGGCCGCAAACGCCCAGCTCGACCTGTAGCTGCTCCCGTGGGTGCAGCTGCAGACACTGAAGCAGTTCCGGTTTCAACGCCAGTTCCGATTGATGCGGTTCCAATGCCGCAACGTGCCAGCAAAGGTGTTGTCGTTCTAGCTATAGGATTACCGGGTTCAGGAAAAAGTTCGTGGTTCAAGCGCAACAACATCAGTCCGCTTTCGAGCGATCTCGTCCGCTCGCTGCTTTTTGATGATCCTAACGAGCAGCGTTTTCAGGACCTGGTTTTTTCGAATTTGCGTTCCATGCTGCGGGCCAGGCTGATTGCGCGACGTCCCATGAATTACGTGGATGCTACCAATTTGACGCCGCACGACCGGCATAGCTGGATCAAGCTGGCCAAAGATTCGGGCTATGAGGTGCAGGCTTTGTATTTCGACGTTCCGCTGGATGTCTGTCTCGAGCGGAATCAGCGCCGTCAGCGCGTGGTCCAGGAAGACGTGATGCGAAAGATGGCCGGCAAATTAAAGCCGCCTACTTTTGAAGAAGGCTTTTCGAAGATTACGGTGGTCAGGGTGAAACAGAAGGAGTAAATGAAGAGGGTTTCAAGTTTAGAGGCGCTCACCTGAGATAGCGCAGCATCTCCTTGAACGCCTCCGTCCCCGACCCGCGCAGCAACTCGTAAATCATCATCTCGGTTGAAGAAATTACGGCGCCTGCCGCGCGCATTCTTTCCAGGCCAATTTTCCAATTCCATTCGGTCCGCGAGCTCACCGCGTCGGATGCGACATGCACCAGATATCCTTCACGTAACGCAGCCAGTGCCGTTTGTGCAACACAGATGTGACTTTCCATCCCGCACAGCAGAGCCGTATTGCGCTGACCTGGCAGGCGTTTCATCGCCGAGCAGAACGCGTCGCTGCCAAAACAGGAAAAAGATTGTTTGTCGATGGCTGCACTTGGCAGCAGCAACTTTACATCTCCAACCGTTTCTCCCAAGCCTTTTGCGTATTGCGTGGTCGCGATAATCGGGATTTCCAGAATCCCTGCCAACCGGATCAGTAACTGGGCATTTTTCAGCAACCGATCTTTTTCAAAGATCGGGGGAAGCAGTCTTTCCTGGATGTCGACGACAATGAGAGCGCATTCCTCAGGTATCGCAACGCGACGGGCAATTTCGCTGCTCTCGGCGGCCATCGCTGAAATGGATCCTGTCGGCATCTGAAACTCCTCTAATATCCTCTCTGCTTATCAACCAGCCCAAGCAGTGGCTCGTCCTTCAAGAATCGCCGCAGATTTTCCGAGAACAACGCGTAATGCCGCCGCCACAGATCTCCCGACATACCAGCCGTGTGCGGCGTGATAAGAAGATTTTCTACGTCCCATAGCGGAGAATCGCCAGGCAGCGGCTCCTGATCAAATACGTCGAGCGCGGCGCCGGCGATTTTACGGCTGTTCAGAGCATCGATCAGCACCGACTCGTCAACCAGCGGCCCTCGCCCCACATTGATCAGGTATGCCGAGGATTTCATCTTTGCAAACTGCTCGTGGCCCATCATGCCTCGGGTCTCGGGTGTCAGGGGCGGCGAGAGCACGATGTAATCTGCCTGCGTCAGCATCTCGTCCAGTTTTGACGAAGGCAGTTCATCATCCACGAAGTCAGGACGCGTCTTTCCGGGGCGCTCTCGAACCACGAGCACTTTCATGCCCATGGCCCGGGCATATCTTGCGACAGCGCTCCCAATGCTCCCGAAACCCACAATACCAATCGTTGCGCCCGCGATATCGAGTGGACACGCTTGCCCATCCCAGAGGATTTCCTGTCCCCAAACATGCTTTTCCTGAAACCGGACCGATTCAGGGATTCGCTTGGCGATGGCGAAAATGAGCGCCATCACGTGTTCGGCAACGCCGAGGCCATGAACTTCGCGCGCATTGGTCAGTAAGACGTCGCTCGATACCAGTTCCGGAAACATGAATTGATGGACTGCTGCTGCGGACGAGTGGATCCAGCGGAGTTGCCGTGCCGCCACAAACTGCTCAGCCGAAATGGACTGCGTGAACAATATTTCGGCATCGGCGAGCGCCGTATCGACATGGCCGCAACTTATGACGCGCACCACTTCAATCTGTGGGAATTCCTTTTGGAGATTTTCGGCGAACCACTCTGGCGCGACCCACAGATCAATGCGGCTTACGGTCACGATGACGAGCTTCTTTATCGGGAAATCCGGAGATCGGTTCATCGCGGTGAATTTTATTATCTACCAGCAGTGCTTCGGAAGCCATGAGTGGACGTTAGCGATCAGCCTTTGTCGCTCAAATGACCGGATGGCCCGATCACATGGTCTTCTTGACTCGCAGATCGCTGCCCGTCATTTCGTGGGGTTCGGGGATTTCCAGCATTCCTAAAATCGTCGGCGAAATGTCGCGCAGCGAGCCGCCAGACTTCAGGGTAAATTGTTTCGCGTTTTCTGCGACCACGATGAACGGGACGGGATTGGTTGTGTGATAGGTGTGGGGGCCTCCGCTTACGGGGTCGATCATCATCTCGGCGTTGCCGTGGTCGGCGGTGATGAGCATGGCTCCGCCTTTGGCACGGACAGCGAGGTCGATGCGGCCGAGGCAGGTGTCCACGGTTTCGACGGCTTTGATGGTGGGCTCAAGTTTGCCGGAGTGGCCGACCATGTCGGCGTTGGCGAAGTTGACCACGATAACATCGAAGGCGCCGTCTTCGATGGCCTTAACAACCGTGTCGGCGATTCCCGAAGCGGACATTTCTGGTCTCAAGTCGTAGGTGGCGACTTTCTGTGAGGGCACAACGGTGCGCTCTTCGCCGGGAAAAGGCTGCTCGACGCCTCCATTAAAGAAATACGTCACGTGCGCGTACTTTTCGGTTTCGGCTACGCGCAGATTGCGCATCTTCCATTCGCCCATCACATTGGCAAGGATGTTGTCCAATGACTCGGGCGGGATGACGACGGGGAGGCTGAACTTCTTGTCGTACTGGGTCATGCAGACGTAGTGGAGATTTTTCGGGCCGCGGTCTTTCGGGATGGTTGTATCGAGATCTTCGGCGCCGGGGAGATCACGTCCGGCATGGTCGTTGAGGCCGCTGTTGCGGGTGAGGGCGCGGGTAATCTCGCGGACGCGGTCGGC
>Ga0105241_10001483_pt1 | contig 17971 bp, 13 predicted proteins | sample KBSC64metaG_FD_80422 | JGI IMG/M metagenome (GOLD analysis project Ga0105241, IMG submission 80422) | Corn rhizosphere microbial communities from Kellogg Biological Station, Michigan, USA - KBS C6-4 metaG | ecosystem: Host-associated > Plants > Roots > Rhizosphere > Soil | place: Michigan, USA... | reverse complement strand
GTTCGTTATCATACCCTTGTGGATGTCGTTGCCGCGCCCGTCGGTGCTGGTTTTGACGGAGTAGGTTTCCTTGTCGGCGAGCACGTCTTTGATTACGCTTTTTTCGCCGCTGCCATAGACCGGCTCGTAGATCTTGCCCGGCTCGACCCGGCGCTCGCCATTGACCTTGCCGTAGCTTTCCTTGACCCGGTGGCAGGTGATGCAGCTTATGCCCTCGCGGGAAATCTGACTGCGCGCCCAGAGCGGCGATTCGCGTGCCTCGCCGAGCTGTGTGCCGACCTGCTGGTGGCAGCGCACGCAAAAGGTGCCGACCGTTCCTTGGGTAAGCTTCTGGAACTTCTGCTCGAACTTATGGAACATCGGCGAGATCGACGCATAGGCATGCTGCGAGGACGACCACTCTTCGTAAATCTGCTTATGGCACTGGCCGCATTGCGCAGCGGTCGGATATAGAGAGAGGGTCTCCTTATCGATTGCGGGGACGGGAGCTTCTTGTTTGCCTGCGGCATCGGTTTTTCCGGCCGCCTTTTCAGAGTTGGCTCTTTTCTCCTTGTCCCTCCTGATAAGTATTTCGAGCGCAGCGTTAGCATCGGTTGGCGCGGCCGCTTCATCGTTCTCTGCTACTCGCAACCCAGACTGGGCTTGCACGATTTGGGTTCGTACCGCACCGCTGGGCCCGGCGACGGCATTCTGGCTAGAGAATGCAGCGTGAATCAGCAGGGCGCTCGCGAAGACGCAGGAAAGCATCGGAATACCTGATAATCGCTTCATGTCCCGTTTTTATTGCTGTCGAAATTGTCTGCCATATGGCCGTTTCTATAATGAAAAGCGTGAGATAACTGCGATGCATTTCCAATTCCGTCGAAATGAACGCCATCCAACTAAATGGATTACAATATAATTCGCACTCCACAAATGATCGAATGGCGGCAAGCCAGGTGCCTGGAAACTTAAAGAAATTTGTCTCGCAGGCAAATTACCTTGGTGGACCGCGAAGCCACCCGTCATCGGAAATTTTGCCAGGCGTCAGAAATCTAGAGCGCTATCTGCTCAAATTCGGACTTTCTATTTTAGTCGCCCATTTTTATCCATATTATTTCCGACATTTTTCTGAATGGCTTTTTTCGGAATCCATAAGAAGTGTCCCCGGCGTACGGCATGTAATATTCAACGGCCATTGTCTGACCATGATGAGAGGATAGACCGCTGCCGATAATCAAGGCGCACCAATCACGTAACGACTGAATTGAGAGTCTCGAATCGTATCCGTCTACGGCTTCGATTTTCGATAGGGGGTAGCAAGTGACGAACGATAGAAAAAATCAGCGTTTCTATTGCTCAACGATGAGAAGGCAAATCCAGAATGATCGCTTTGCTGAGGATCCCAGGATGCGCCGCGACGACGGGTCACCCGGACCAGCTGTAGATCAAAAATTTGAAGGCTTCCGGGATTAGACAATGACAAGAAGCAACCAAATTACTGTCAATGGCAGTAGCTTTCTGGCGCGTCGTGGCGAGTTGCTGCTCGACGCTGCTTTAAACAACGGCATCGACCTGCCCTTTGATTGCCGCGCGGGCCACTGCGGCACATGCTGCGTGCGTCTGGTGTCCGGAGAAGTGCAGGGTGGCGAAGGCTCCGAGCCGGGCATCGTTCATGCCTGTCAGTGCCGGATCGTCGGCGATGCGGTGATTGAGAGAAGCCAGTCGTTGGGTGTTCGCACCGTCGACGGTGTGTTGAGCTCATTGCGTCCCCTGTCGCCCGAGGTGATGGAAGTTGGCATCACGACGGATAGCGCGCTGCCCTATCTTGCGGGACAATATGCGCGAGTGCGGTTCAGCGGATATCCGAGCCGTCCCTTCAGTATTACCCATCCCTTTCGCGGCAGTCAGGACAGCCGATCGGTCTGGTTCCACGTCCGGCGAATGCAAGATGGGGTTGTCACCTCGTCGCTCGGCAAGCGCATCAGGCTGGGCCATCAGGTGAAGCTGACCGGGCCTTATGGCTCGGCGCATTTCCGGTCCAGTTTAATGGGCCGGCTCATTCTCGTCGCCACTAACACCGGTTTTGCGCCGATCTGGTCGATCGCCGTTGCAGCGCTACGCGAGAATCCAGAGCGCAGAATGATGATCATCGCTGGCGGCCGCACCCTCGAGTCCCTCTACATGGGCCCAGCTCTCGTGCAGCTCTCCAGATTCCCTAATGTCCTCGTCGTGCCTATCTGCAGCACGCCGCAGACCTTGACCAAAGCGGTGTTGCCGGGCCGGCCTACCGACTATTTGCCGCGCTTGTTGCCGACCGATGTTCTCTACGCCTGCGGCGCGCCAGGGGTGGTCGATTCAATCAAATCGATCGCCGCGCACATCGGCGCGACTTGCTATGCGGATCCATTCCTACCGACCACAGATGACAGCGTCGAGGAAGGCGTTCTAACCCGCGCCATGCAGTGGCTCGCAGCACCGGCCAGCAGGCGGATGCGCCAGCTCGCCCTCGATCGCCCCCGCGACCAGCGGGATCTGCCGATGCTGGCGTAACGATGGCTGAAGCAAGATAGGACGGCTGAAGCGAGAATGAGAAGTCATTGTGGTTCTCAGAGTGCATAGCCTTCGGTCGCTTGGGTTCGGGCGACTTTCGTCCGTGCTTTATCTCTGCGGCGTGCTGATGACTTTTGGCTTTGCCGCGTTTGGCGCAGTTGCGTCTGATCCGGCCAAGATCGTCGGTCCGAATGCCTGTGCCGAATGCCACAAGCAGGAGGCCGAGGCCTGGAAGGGCACGCATCATTTCAAGACCTTCCGTGAAATGCCGCGCAAGACCGAGGCGAACGAAATCGCGAAAAGAATGGGGGTGCGACGCGTCAAGTCGGAGAGCTTGTGCCTGAATTGCCATTTCACGGTTCAGCAGAAGGACAATAAGGAGGAGCCAATAACGGGCATCTCCTGCGAATCCTGCCACAGCGCCGGGAAGGATTGGATCAAGGTCCACAGCGGGTACAGCGGCAAGAAGGCCCAGACCGAGAGTAAGGCCGAGGCGGCGACGCGCTGGAAGCTCGCCGAATCGAAGGGAATGATCAGGCCGTCCTCGGTCTACCGGTTGGCAAAAAATTGCTACAGCTGCCATGTCGTGCCGCGAGAGGATCTCGTGAACAAAGGCGGCCACCGGGCCGGCAGCGCCTTCGAGTTGGTGTCCTGGTCACAGGGCGAAGTGCGGCACAACACTTGGCACTCCAAAGGCAAGGAAAACGTGCCGGCCAGCGCGGCGCGCAAACGGATGCTCTATCTCGTCGGCCTCGGCGTCGAGCTTGAGACTGCATTGCGCGCGGTCGGAAAGGCGACTGTCAGAAAGCCCTATGCATTCGAGATGGCTATGCGCGCCGACCGGGCTCGGAAGCAGCTCGCAGCTGCGGCGAAAGCGGTGCCGAACGTGCCAGAAATCGCAAAAATGCTCGAATTTGGCCATTCGGCCGGGTTGAAGCTGAACAATGAAGGCCCTCTGACGGCTGCGGCCGACGGCGTCTCAAAGATGCTCGTGAGCGTCAGCGAGAAGTACGACGGCAGCACGATGGCCGGGCTCGATAGCCTTATTCCCGGACCGGATAAGTTCAAGGGCACGGCGAGAAAAGCCAGCGCGGTCAATTGATCCCAAGCCGGCTGGGCAACCTGAATGGGCTTGATGGGAAACAACGACCGCGATGGGTTATTTCGGGGAGCTGCCGTGAGACCGGTGGGGCGGCGCACGTACGACGGCTCAATCGGCGGACGCAGTCCAGGCTCGGCGGGATATCTCAACAGCCAGACAATTCAGGGCCTTCTGATAGCGGCTATTTCTGGCGGCTTCTTTTGGCTCGTCTGGATTTACGGCAACGGGCTCCGCGACGCGCGTTATCTCGATGGCTGGGTGCTGGCCGGCGGCATGGGTTTGCAGCTCTATTTCCATATCTCCCTCAAAACGGCCAGCCTACCGCCGAAATCCGCCCTTCGCTGGCGGAAGTTCCATATTTTTCTTGGCTACGTGCTGATCGCCGCCTTCATCTCGCATTCGGATTTTTCTCTGCCCGACTCCGGCTTCGAATGGGCGTTGTGGGCGTGCTTCGTGCTGGTGACGCTGAGCGGCATTTTCGGCACTTATCTCGCATGGTCGCTGCAGGCCAAACGTGGGATGGACGAGCGCGTCGGCTATGATCGCATTCCCACCCGCCGCGCCGAGCTGGCACAAGATGTCGAGGCCGCCGTCGCAAAGACCGATCCGGCCGCCGATGCGATCGCTTTACCGGCGCCGCCCTATGACGCCTGGATCACGGAGCTCTACACCAACCACCTGAAGGACTTTTTCCAGGGGCAGCGCAATGTCACCGCCCATCTCATCGGCTCGCAGCGTCCGCTCAAGCAGTTGACCGATGAGATTGACAACCTGTCACGCTATGTCGACCGGCCGAGGCAGGAGAAGCTCGTAGCCATCAAGGACTTAGTGGTCGAGAAGGACCGGCTCGATTTCGCACGTGTCTTTCTCGGACTCACCAAGGCCTGGCAGTTCGTGCATGTACCCGTCACCTATGCGCTGATCGTACTGACGGTGCTGCACGTCGTCGTCGTCTATTCCTTTTCAGCCGGGACCTGGTGATGCGGGGCCTGAGACGGATCAGATCGGTTCAGCCGCCGAAGTCCGAGGGGCCGGCGCGCCCCACCTCGCTGCGTGACCGTCTCGCGGTGGTGCTCGCGCTCGTGACCGTTGTCTGCCTGGGCTCAGTCTTCTTTCTTGCCAACGGCAAAACGTTCCTGATGCCGGGACCGCTAACGAGCGCTCACGGCGCGATCAAGAATTGCAGCAGCTGCCATACCCGTAGTGGCAGCGGCAAACTGAGTTGGATCCACAGCCTCGTTGCCGGCGATCCGCACGCCGACAGCAAGGCCTGCCTCACCTGCCACAAAATGCCAGACACGGCATTCAACGCGCACAGCGCTTCGGCCGACGCGCTGAAGCAGAGCACCGAGCGGTTGTCGAAAATTGCTGCTGCATCGCCTGTACCGCGATCGGCCCGCGCGCAGAGCATCGCATTCCCGACCCATGATATGGTCGCACGCGGTCTTTATTGCGCGACGTGCCACCAAGAGCATCAGGGCGCCAATTTCAAACTGAACAAGCTTTCCAACGAGCAATGCCAATCCTGTCACGTGGTGAAGTTCGACAGCTTCGACGGCAATCACCCAAAATTCGAGAACTATCCGTTCAAGCGTCGTACACGGATCGTCTACGACCATGCCGCCCATTTTGGCAAGCACTACCCGGAAGTGGCGAAGAAGTATCCGGCAAAGCGGATCCCTGCCACCTGCTCAACCTGCCACAACAGTCGTGACGACAAGCGCATTATGGCCGTGGCGCCGTTCGAGCAAACCTGTTCCGCCTGCCATCTGGACCAGATCAGCGGCAAGGAACGGGTCAGCGGGCCGAAAGGCGTTGCCTTCCTGAGTCTGCCTGGCCTTGATTTGCAATCGCTGAAGAAGAAGAACGCCGCGATCGGCGAATGGCCGGAGGCGTCCGACGCCGCGCTCACACCGTTCATGAAGGTGATGATCAGCCGGAATGAGCAGGGCCGCGCGCTGATCAAGACCGTCGACAGCTTGGACCTTCAGGATCTTGCCAATGCAAGCGACGACCAGATCAAGGCGGTCACGAAACTGGTGTGGGAGATTAAGACGCTATTCTATAAGTTGATTTCGGGCAAAGCGTCGGACGTGCTGGGCGACCTCAATATTGGCGGCGGGGCGAAGCTGAGTGCGAATCTCGTTGCCGATCTGACCGCGAGCATTCCGCGCGATGTGGTCATCAGTGCGCAAAAGCAGTGGCTGCCCGCTCTCGCCACGGAAATGGCGAAGGGCCCAACCGCGAGCGAGCAGCAACAAGGCGGCTGGAACGCTGTCGTCACGGAACCGGCGGCTACGCAAACGGAAGCACCCGGACCGGAATCACCCGAAGAGACGCCTGATCAGGATGCGGAGCAGGAAGCCCGGGAACCCGACTCGCCGGCTGCGGCGAGCAAAGAAGCGAACACAGTCAAACTCGATCCGCCGGCTTGCCTCGTGCGCGTTCTTGGTCAGTGTCTGGTGTCGAAGGGACCGGAGGCTACAGCAGCAAAGTCTGAAGGAGCTGCCGAACAACCCGATACCGCGAACCCAGAGCCCGACGGTGGCACGGAAAAGTCTTCCGTCAAAGAACTGCCTCCCGCGATGCAGGCTGGTCTCAAGGAGCTTGCGCAAGCAGCCCAACCTGAAGCAGCGGCCGGTAAAAACGAACCCGCGAAAAACGGCAAGCCCGAAGGCGGCAAGGAAACGCCTTCCGTCAGCAAACAGCCTCAGGGCAAAGCGACGGACCAATCCGATGAGCTGCTTTTCCCCACAGCGGAAGAGCTGCGCGAGATCAAAGCGCGTAACAAGGACACGGGGAAGGTAGCCCTGCCTGCCGAAGCGCCAGCCGGTGCCGTGGAGAATTCAAACACCGCGCCAGCTAACACTCAAACAATGGCTGCGCCTGTCATCAGCATCGAAAGCGACGTAGATCCGGAGAATTGGGCTGAGTATGGTGGCTGGTACCAACAGGATTATGCGATTTTCTATCGCCCAGCCGGCCACAAGGACAAATTCATCTACTCTTGGCTCACTCTGACTGGTCCGCAAGCGCCCAAGGGTGATAGGAGCCCGCCGGCGGCTGTCTTTGATTTTCTCACGAACAAGGACGCTCAAGGCTCATGCACGAAATGCCACAGCGTCGACGACATCCAAGGCAAAGGACGGATTGTCAATTTCTCCCCGCTTTCCGTCGAGAAGAAGCAGGGGCAGTTCACGCGCTTCATCCATGAGCCGCATTTCGGGATCGTCGGAGATCGCGGTTGTCTAACCTGCCATAACCTCGAAAAAGGCCGGCCTTATCTGAAGAGCTACGAGCAGAGCAATCCGCACAACTTCGCATCCGAATTCAGTGAGGTGAAAAAGGATCGCTGCCAGAGCTGCCACACCAGCAGCATGGCGCGTCAAGACTGTCTCTTATGTCATAAGTATCATGTGAATGACGTGATCACGCCAATCACCAACACGAAGCTCCCGACCCAATAGCGTTTAGCGGCGCAAGCGATTTGGCGCATCGACCCGCAAATACGTTGTTTGGGTTTTAGCACTAGCGATTATTACGGACGCCGCACAGGGCAACCGTCCCGGCTCTCGCAGCCTAAATTTGCGTCAATTCCTCTGCCAAAAGGCTCGCAAGGATTGGACATGATACAGCTCTATGCATCCGTCGCCATCGGTACAGCCGCCGCGTTGCTGGCGGCCATTCTCGTTCTTTTACGTGTAAAATTCCAAGGTCGCCGGCTATTCGTGGCGCTCACACGGCGGTGGGTTGCAGCAAGCACCCGCACTTCAGGTCTTGTCTTAGGAGTGCTGGGTGTGATCGCTGTGTCTTGCTTTGCACTTATCCGCGCGGATGAGGAGAGCAAATTCAACGGCGCGCTTGACTTGGGCGTTCATGCAAACGCGCCGTCCGAGCAAGGCACGGTATCCGGATCGGACGAGAGCTCACCTACGCAGGCATTGGAATCTCTCCGTGCGTACGCAGACAAGATCGACGCCAATCGTCAGTCGACGGCCGCCACGCCGCCGGCTCCAGGGTCGGTCGAGTTGCCCGACGTCAATACGATGATCGCAAAGCTCATCGCACGTCTTGAAAAGCAGCCGAACGACGTGAAGGGCTGGAAAATGCTCGGATGGTCGTACCTCAATACGGACAGGCCTGAGGAGGCCGCAACAGCTTACGAAACAGCTCTCAAACTCGAACCTAACGACCTTGAAATTAAGAAGGCACTGGACCAGGCAAAGTCGGCGCAGAATGCAGCACCCCGAACTCTGCCGTCTGATCCAAAAACTTCACCAACCGCGGACGACGTCAAAGCTGCACAGGGCCAATCGGATACTGAGCGTAACAGCATGATCCGCGGCATGGTCGACCGCCTCGCCACGCGGCTCGAAACCTCTCCGAATGACGAGGAGGGCTGGCTGCGTCTGATGCGCTCGCGCATGACGCTCGGCGAAAAGGATGCTGCAAAAGCCGCGCTCACGAAAGCCCTCGAAACGTTTGCGGCCGATGCCGCCGCGAAGGGCCGCTTGACTGCTGCGGCGCGCGAACTCGGCGTGGAGAACAACTAGGCACGACCGTGGGCTTCAAATGCGCTACCTCAGCTTAGCCGACTAAGAATGTATCTCCATCGTGACTGACCACACCGCGACGAGCCGAGACTCCATCGCATCGATGAAAATTCGCACGTAAACCGAGCAAAGGACAAGCAATGGCCAAGAACACGATTTGCCTATGGTACGACAAGGATGCTGAGGCTGCCGCCCGCTTCTACGCCGAAACCTTTCCCGACAGTGCGGTGAGTGCCGTCCACCACGCACCCAGCGACTATCCGTCCGGTAAGAAAGGCGACGTGTTGACGGTCGAATTCATAGTCGCCGGCGTATCCTGTCTCGGCCTCAACGGCGGTCCCGCGTTCAAACACAACGAAGCCTTCTCGTTCCAGATCGCCACCGACGATCAGCAAGAAACCGACCGCTATTGGAATGCCATCGTTGGCAATGGTGGCCAGGAGAGCGCGTGCGGCTGGTGCAAAGACAAGTGGGGCATCTCTTGGCAAATCACGCCGCGCGTTTTGACTGAAGCGCTGGCGGCCGGTGGCGATGAAGCGAAGCGCGCGTTCGATGCAATGATGGACATGAAGAAGATCGACGTCGCCGCAATCGAGGCAGCGCGGCGCGGCTGACGTTTCTCCACTAACGACCCAAGCGTGACGACCGTTTCTTGCCCATAACAGACACGGCGCAGGCGGACTACAGGGGGTATCGGCGTAAACGTCGTTGCTCGGGCAAGTGGACGGCGTCTAGTCTGGGCCTCGCTCTTGCCCCGACTCGTGCATTAAAAACGCCCGATGGAACACCGGCTTCGGCAAAAAATGTTCAAAAATGAGCACATCGATAGGTTGAGAAGGGTGCTGCTCGTTTCGGCGACGAGTCTTCTATTGTTGCCTTCGGCTTATAGTCAGGCGCAGCAATCGAAAAAGACCGGCACGGGATCTGCAGCGGCGGCAGCCGCCGCCGATCAGATCGCCGACTTCTTCGACAAGGTCGGTGATCAAATTTATGAAGACTGCATCTTCGAACTATCAGAAGAACAGATCGAGGTTCAGCAGGCCCTCATCCAAGCCTACATAAAAAAGGGAGCCAGCAGCGCTGTTGCGAGGCGGCTCGCGGTAAAACAAATTCACCCACCTAAATTGTCGGATGAATGCGAAAAAATCAGACGGCTCCCAAGGCTTGCCGCGCCAAGCACCGACACCATGCCACCGGCGGCGAAAAAGCCGACGATCGCGGTGGCGCCGAAACTACCAACCAAAATACCGGCCCCAGTGATCAGTCTTGCCGACAAGAAGGGGTTGCCTCAGTGGGACTGCGCCCCCGACGTCGACTACGTCACCATTCAACACAAAGGCTATGCGAGAAAGCTTACCGGTGGCGAAATCTGCAATCCGTTCGAAGATGTCGTTCGTGAAGTTCCCGCACAGCTGCGAAGTTTCCACCTTGGCTACACGATAAAGACCGGACGCCTTTTTATCGTTGCCGACGACCCGCAAGTCCGTGGTCAAACAATCGCCTGGGCGATCTCCGGCAGAGAGGTCTGCAGGAACAATCCCGATCCTGACTGTCTCGCCACACGAGCGGTTGGTCCGCTGCCTCCGGGAAAATATTCGTTTGCAGCGAATAAGGCCCAACGAGTCAGCTGGGGACCAACGATCAAACGGAACGTTGCCGGCGTCTATCTGACGGAGTTATGGAACAAGGACCGGTTTAATCCTCGGCAAACAGCCGCCATCTTAGCCCGAGGAAACATTGCTATTCATGAGCGCTTGAAGGGCGAAATGTCGGAGGCCTGCCTCGGCTTGGAGCCGAAGGGCTGGGCCTATGTCGCTTCGCTGATCAAGGAAGCCCGTGCCACGGGCCTCGACGTTTATATCGATGAACCCTATCCACAAATCGCAGAAAATCCGCCGGTCGTCGTCGCGTCCTCATTCTCTTTTTCGTCCCTGTTCAAGTAAGCCAAGGCTCCCGTCAATTCACTGTGATTCTCTCGGTCTCCGAGATGCGAAGACCTCCATTCTCGCTGATGTGAAAATCGTGAACGTGAAATACGCCTTTGGCGTAGTTGCCGTCGTAATTGCCGAGCACCGCGGAAGGGGCGGAGCACAATCCGAAATCTCCGCAATGTCCGATCCAGTCCCTGTGCCGATGACCGTGCATGATAAGAATACGTCGCGCATGCTTTCCCATGGACGCAATCAGGTCAGGGGCATTGATAAGCGTGAGTCCGACGCGTTCCTTCAACGTAGCGCCGGGTGTGGGGTACTCAACCACCTGATGATGGAGTGCGATTAGCCAGGTCGCGTCACCGAATTCCGCTAGCAACTGCGTTACTGCCCGAAGTTGCTGCGGATCGATGACGCCGATTGCGTTATTCAGAGCCATATGACTATCGCTACAGGAATTCAGCAGAATGACGCCCGGTTGTCCGTTGGCAGGCGGAACGACGAGCGGAAATAAATCGTGCCAGATCCGCGTCACGTTCATTGCGCCACGTATCGAGCCCACGGAAGCCAAGCTCCGGACTTGGCCGTCTCTTCCGTCTGATCGCAGGAAGCTGTCGAGCTTTGGGCCGAGTTTCCCCGAAACATGATCGACGACGTGGACACGCGTGCCCTGCAAGCTATCCGCAGCGACGAGGAACCTCAGCTTTCTTAAAGCCATACCGACGCTCAAGGGCAACTCGAGTTTGGCAGCGTCGGTTCGATCGGCAATGTTCACGTCGTGATTGCCGGGAAGCATGAGTAACCGGCCAGAGAATTGGGGGTAACGCGCGGTTCGATCCAGAAACTCAACCCACTCCGTCCGTGTGCCGGCATCGGTGACATCGCCGGTGAGCAAGATCCAGTCGAAGGGCTTCTCGGCATCCAGTATAGCCAAGCGATCAAGAACCGCCGACCAACGATCGTTTCCGCGCGGACCTCTCGTCCCCGGTTCCATCCGAAACTCGTTCGGACCGCCGACGATGTGTGGATCTGAGATATGGGCGACACGAATATTTTCGCGCGGCGTCCGCACAGAGCCCGGAGCCCAATTGATTATGGGAGATATTGCCGAAAGCTCGCGCCACGCCCAAAAAAGACTCGACGCAACTGTCGAAAATGCCAGAACGATCACACCATCGATGATGGCGGCGCGCATGATGTCCCTCGGCGGCGCCGTAGTTAGGGACACGGACACGATACCGTATGTCTTGAGCAGCACCAGGGCGAGGAGTAGTGAGCCTCCTGCAAACAAGGCACCTGCAATCAGGGTTCCGATGCGTCTCAGGTGATGAAGATCAGCGACGGAGGACCGCTCACGCATCCTGCCTTCGCCGATCAGTTTTACGGTTTCTCTGACGAGAACGAAAACGGGAAACACGAGCGTGTAGTGAAGTTGCCATATGTTTCGCAAAGTGTACTTGGCCAACGACACGCCCCACCAGTAGGCAACGGCCGCGCATATCGCGAGCACAGCCAACCCGCGATACGGCTCATCAAGCAGACGCGTCATCGCGCCTTTAAGAACGGCTCCGTACGTGCGGGCCACGGACGGAACAAGTCCGATCAAAAGTGCCGGCAGAAGGATGAGCAGTAAGAATGCGATCGCACCCTGCAAGAGGTTGAACTCAAACAGTGTCGATAGGATAATCGAACGCAGCCCTCGGCCACCAGGACTGAGGCGATCGTCGTCAGCATCGCCGCGCCGCAAGTCCCAGATCGCCATATTACGCTACTCGCGACTGCCGCCACGCTCCCGCGTCAAACAATTCAGTTCAATGGTCATCAGGATTTCGTCACTTGGGCAGTGTGTTCTTGTAGATCACGCCATCCTTCATGATCATCAAAAAGTTTTTGCCGGGATCTTCGACGAGCTTGATATTCTCCAAGGGATCGCCGTCGACGAGAATGAGGTCGGCGAGTGCGCCCTCTTCCACAAGACCAAGCTTGCCGGGGTAAGGATTGATAAATCCGGAGAGTGCCATCAACTCGCCGTTGTCGGAGGTCGCCATCTTGAGTGCTTCGGCAGGCGTGTACCAGCGAACCATCATTGCGAGATAGGATCCCTGCCGGCTGGCGGCCCCCGCGTCGAACAGAATATCCGTACCCCAAGCCGTCTTGACTTTGTACTTCTTTGCCAGCCTGTACGCGTTCTCTGTTCCGGCGAACACTTCCAGTGCTTTTTTCTGCGATACCGGGCTCATGCGCGCAAATACTTCTGCATCGTATGTCAGGGGCTGCAAGCTCCACCAGATGCCCTTGTCGGCGAGCAGCTTGGCGGTTGGTTCGTCGATCAACTGGCCATGCTCGATACATTTGACCCCGGCGGCCAACGCCTGCCGGATCGCACGCGGAGTGTATGCGTGCACGGCGACGTAGGTACCCCAATTCTCAGCAGCTTCGACCGCGGCGCGAATCTCCGCTTCGGTGTACTGGGTCGACTCGATGGGGTTGTAAGGCGAGCTGACCCCTCCACCTCCCATCAACTTGATCTGGCTCGCGCCCTGTCTCAACTGCTCTCTTGTGCGCAGCCGAACCTCATCGGGGCTGTCGGCAATCGCTGCAATGCCTTCGACCTCGGAGTTACTGAGCGGACCGCCCGGCGATCGCGGAACCTCAAAGGCAAATCGAAAATCGCCGTGACCCGAGGTTTGTGAAATCATGGCGCCGGACGGATAAATGCGCGGACCGACCATGACGCCCTCGTCGATGGCGCGTTTGAGCCCGAAGACGGGACCGCCGAGGTCGCGAATGGTTGTGAAGCCTCGCATCAGCGTCGCCTCGGCCTGGCGGGCAGCAAGCAGTTGAAGATACGAGGAGTCGGCGGTCATGAGGACCATTTGGGACGTGGCCGCCATGAACGCATGCCAATGCGCGTCTATGAGGCCCGGCATCAGCACGCGCCCGTTCCCGTCGATCGTGCGTGCATCCGAACCGACGTTCGCAATTGGCGCCGTCGATATGCGCTCGATGGTATGGCCCTTCACTAGGACGTTCGACGGGGCCGACAGGGCGGCGTTCTTACCATCGAAGATGCGGACGTTCTGAAACAACGTGACGCCGCCGCCGACGGAGGCGGCTTGAGCTGAGCCCGGCGCTGCCAAGTCATAGTCTTGTGCAACACTCAGCTGGCAAACACCGAACGAGAGCGCCGCGAAAAACACGAGGATCCGTATCGATCCGATCGGGGCCCCGGTCATTTCAAAGCTCATTGCAAGGCTGCTTTTTTATATTTCTGGCATTCGTCAGTGATCGAGCGGGCGACCTCAGCCCTTTGGAGAAAGCCCAGGACCGCGGTGGGTAAAGTCAGATTGGTAATTTATCCATTTGGTGATGTTGCTGAACTGCCAGAACACGGCAACCGCGGCCAAGACGATTGCGAGAACGGACGGAAGTATGCCGCCATTCACAACGTCAAAGATCCTGGCATTGGGCATTAGGATATGCGCTCCGGTCATCACCATGCCTGCTCCGCTTACCGCACTCGCGAAAATGACGAAAAGGTCGAAATACCGGGGCACGACGTTGCCGCCGATCAATCCGAAAACGACAGCAAGAACGCCACCGATGAGGGTGCCGATGGTGCCACTGAGCCCAAAGCCGGCGGCCAACGCGAGGCCAATCAAGACACCAGCCGAAACGCCGAGCAAGATCCGCCGATAGGGCTCAAGAGAATAGGATGCGAAGGCGAGCACTACTGCGCCGATTGCTCCGAGGATGATTGCGATGATGCCAACGTCGCCCGTCAGCCATCGGCCGAGAAGGAGACCGATGTCAAAGCCGACAAAACCATAGAGAAACGGAAGCCATGCGTAAAATAGCAAAAGACCCAATGCCATAATGGCAAGTCCTGTCACTATGAGCAGTATTGCGCCGGCTGATGACATGACGCGTCTCCACTATGAGCCGATTGGCATGTGCCGTTCGATACAGTGCAACGGAACATGACAAAAACAATCGCTGAGCGTGTGGGCCACAAATCCGGTGCTGGGTTCGGAAAACTCAACACCGGAGCAGAACCTTTATCAAGCAAGAGGCCCTTTCTATTTCTTTGTCGAGTCGGCCGGCGGCGTCATTTCTGGAACATTGCCGCTGACGTTACCCGTGGCAGGAAGTTTGCCCGAATCTCCCATCGTGTGCGAGCCCGTGGAATCGACCGGAGCCGTTGGAGCCATTTCAGGAACCGCGCCGCCGACCTTTTTGGTTGCTGGAAGCGTGCCACTGTCGCCCATTGTCTTGGGTGGGGTTCGATTGTCTTCAGCAATGGCGAACGTGGAGGCTGCTGCACCAAGCAGTATAGCAGCGGTCACAACATAGATTTTCATCAGCATGTACTCCGAGGTTGTTAACCACATCCCCGTAGCTGTCGGCTGAATCAATCACGTACTGAGGTACACATCAACGACGAATTGGCTTTTTTTAATACGTGCTTTTTTAAATGTGCACTGTGACGGGCTATTTTTTCGAAATACCAATTGGGTGCGAGGACTGAATTACGTTCGCGATTAGGGAAGGCTAAACAACCAGCCGGCTTTTCATCTGTATGACCGATTAACCTAACACTCCGCGAGCAGGACGCTGAGGTCGGCCGTCGAACGGCGCCCAATATCGTCACCGGAGGCGGCGAGAAATTCCTCCGTGCTCTTACGCCCCTCGTTTTTGAGCATCGTGACAAACTCCCATTCCGCATTGAGTTTCGAGGAGGCACCTAATCCGGCGAGCATGTCGGTCAGAATTCTGTGCGTCCGCATCTTCGCCCAGCGAGCCCCCTCGCCGCTCCCGGGGTCGGCCGCTTCGCGCAGGACTGCCATCATGCGCAGCTCCTTCATCAGCGGGGAGTTAAAGGAAATTTCGTTCAGACGATTGAGGATTTCGCTCGCGGAGCGCGGTGTCTCTACTCGTTCGCGCGGATTGATCTGCACGAGGATCGTGTCGATCGAGTCACTTTCCCGAATGAGCGGCGTGATCGTGGGATTACCAGCATATCCGCCGTCCCAGTACGGTTCACCATCTATTTCAACGGCTTGAAACATCGTCGGGAGGCAGGCGGAGGCCAGGAGCACGTCGGCGGTGATTTCGGCATTCCGAAAAATGCGGCCCCTCCCCGTATGCACGTTGGTAGCGGTGACGAACAACTTGATCGGCGAACGAGCGATGCGCTCGAAGTCGATGCTCTCGTCGAGGATGGAGCGCAACGGATTGATGCCTAGGGGATTAAGGTCGTAAGGCGAGAGCACCCGCGTCATCAGATCCATGGCGACGTAGGCGGGAGATGTGTCGAGTGCCCAGCGGCCCAAGAGCCTGTCGAGCGGCGAACGTTGCAGTGGGCTGAACGCCGCGGCACGCGATACGCGCTGCCAATAGGCGTCGAGCGCCGCTCGTGCGCCTTCCGCTCCGCCCGCAATCCATCCGTCGGCAAGAACGGCGGCATTCATTGCACCGGCGGATGTTCCCGAGATTGCTTCAATCCGAAGCCAAGGCTCTTCCAGCAGCCGATCAAGGACGCCCCATGTGAAAGCCCCATGAGAGCCGCCGCCCTGCAGAGCGAGATCGATCAGAACGGATTCGCGGCGGAAGGACACCGAACCTCCCTGGGCTCGTTGAGACCGTTAGGCAATCGGCAAGGACTGATCAGGGTTCAAAGAAAGTTAAATATTTGGCGTCGCAGCTCTGCTGAATTATCAGATCACAATAGCGATCGACATCAGACTTTCAATCACCGTATGCGGATGAGTTTCGCCAGAAGCTGTTTTTAATCATTCTTGCTCGCGGAGATGCTGACCAAAAAGGTCCGACACCCAGCGGCTCGATGGATGTTGTTCACATAGGCTGATGATCGCGATCACAATTGGGACGCCGATGAAGGCGCCGGGCACTCCCCACAGGAAGCTCCAAAAGAACACCGCGAACAGAACAACAAAAGGAGAAATCGATAAGGAGCGGCCCGCCACTCTAGGCTCTATGTAGCTGCCAACGACGAACTGGATGATGTTCAGGCAAACGAAAATCAGGACGGCCATCGGCAATGATCCGAACTGGGCCATAGCAAACAACGTTGGGAACACGGTCGCGATGAATGGGCCGATAAACGGAATGTAGTTCAAGGCGAAAGCCAAGACGCCCCATTCAACTGCAAGCGGCAATCCGGAAAGCCAGGCGAATGCCCATACCAGCAGGCCCGTCATGACGCTCATGAGCGTTCGGACAAGCATGTATTGGCGGAGCTTTTCCGCCGTCTGAACGCCGCCGTCGAGCAATGTCGAACCCAACGCGCCAAGCCGCTTATTGCGGAGCTTTTGACAAACGTCGTCCACCTCGAGCAGGCCCAGCAGGACATAGATAAAGACAACGATAGAGAAGCTCGCCACCGTGTTGAGCCGCATGGTCACCTCCTGAGCCAGTCGTACCAACCTCGCGCCGTTGATGTGTTCGGCCCACAGTTCCGCCAGCACAACGCCGTGACCTTCCAGCCAAAGGACAGCTGAGTTATAGAGTTCTTGCAGCCGCGCCGCGTCGGTGGTGATGAAACGCGTGATGCGGGTAACCGCCCAGGTGACGAGAGACGAGAAAACGATCACGACCAGAATTGTCATCGCCATCGTCAGAGCAAGGGCCAGCAACTTCGGCACGTCGCGCTGCAACCGTCGCTGGAGAGGCCAAACCAGGGCCATGATGAATAACGCGAAGGCGAGCGGCGCGAACACCGATTGGGCCGCGTAGAGCGCCCACCCAATCAACACCACTGCGCACACGCCCAGCATTGTTTGGCGCGGGCGGCTGATTGCCGATGGGGGTAAAGGGTCCGTGGCGGTCACGACGTCCCTGCAATACGCCAGATGCTAATTCGAGGTCGACGCAGCACCGCGGACACTTCCCGCTGACTGCTCGACCCGATTGTTTTTGCGTGCCGAACATGAAGTTAGACGTGTTTGGTTATGGCACTTCGAGGCCGACACGCAAAGGCTGCGTGCTTTAAATGATCGACGTTTAAAAGCGCGATTAGCAAGCGCAATTCCTTGTCTCGGGAACGTCGGTGAGGCCTGCGTTTGCATTATTTTTGGTCGGCACGTCGATCATTCGCGCGAGGTCGACAGGACCTCGCATCTTTCGTTAACCAACGTCGAAATTGCCGTGTATTTGCAATCGGCATTTCTGTAGCTTCCTTTCCGTCGCCGATCTCGATGCGTTTTGAACGGGGTGCTGAGCCATGGGCCTCCTCGGAATCTTGGTGGCTCTCGGATTTCTGATCTGGCTGTCGTATCGTGGTTGGAGCATTCTTTTATTAGCTCCGGCGGCGGCGATCGTTGCCTCCGCTTTTGCCCGCGAGCCGCTTCTCGCCCATTGGACACAGACGTTCATGGGAAGCGCTGCGCAATTTCTGGCGCAGTTTTTCCCGCTATTTCTGCTGGGTGCGCTGTTCGGCAAACTCATGGACGACAGCGGGTCTGTACGGGCTATCTCCCGCTTCATGACCGAGCGCTTGGGCTCAGCTCACGCCATGCTGGCGGTCGTTCTCGCCGGTGCGATGGTCACGTTCGGAGGTGTCAGCCTGTTTGTCGCCTTCTTCGTGCTGGCGCCGATGGCGCAGGAACTATTTCGGGCGGCCGATATACCCCGCCGGCTGATGCCCGCCGCGATCGCGCTCGGCACATCGACGTTTACGATGTCGGCGCTGCCGGGCACGCCCGCTATCCAGAATGCGATTCCGATGCCGTTCTTCGGGACCACGCCGTTTGCGGCTCCCGGCCTCGGCGTTATTGCCTCGGCCATCATGCTGGGGTTCGGCATGTGGTGGCTGCGTCGTGCCCAGGCCGCTG
>Ga0105241_10001482_pt1 | contig 17982 bp, 10 predicted proteins | sample KBSC64metaG_FD_80422 | JGI IMG/M metagenome (GOLD analysis project Ga0105241, IMG submission 80422) | Corn rhizosphere microbial communities from Kellogg Biological Station, Michigan, USA - KBS C6-4 metaG | ecosystem: Host-associated > Plants > Roots > Rhizosphere > Soil | place: Michigan, USA... | reverse complement strand
TTTCTCTCCCATGTGTGACGGGATTGCAAGCATGTTCAATACCGTGAATCGCCTCCCGCAATCTAATGTCGGTGGGCGAACGTTCGGGAAAAGGAGCCACACACCCTCTGTTCAATAAGGTGAAAGCGGGTTGACATTCAAGGTCGAAGGGATTAAAAGACGAGGTTCCGACGCCGCTGTCTCACAAATGAGACTGTGCAGAGACGCCCATGTTCAGCCGTATCGCGATGGGCATCGCAAGCTCCGGAGGTAAAGGAACAATGCGGCAACGCCCAGCCAGGACCACACTGGCAATCGGACTAATTTCGGCGTGCCTGGCATTGCCCATCCGACTGCCTGCTGCCAATTTGCGGAAGGCCGCCCCGAATTTTACTCTCATTGATTCCAAGGGCGCTTCGGTGAGACTGTCCGATTACAAAGGCAAAGTGGTGTTGCTTTCTTTCTGGGCGACCTGGTGTCTGTGGTGCGAGACTGAAATCCCCTGGTACATGGAGTTCCAGGACAAATACAAAGACAAGGGTCTCTCGCTCATCGGCGTTTCGATGGATGCGGACGGTTGGAGGTCGGTGAGGCCATTCCTCCAAGAGAAAAAAATGACCTACACTATCGTGGTCGGAAACGAAGCTCTGGCCTCGTCCTATGCTCTCGATGCCTTACCCTTGACTGTGTTGATTGACCGTGACGGGAAAATCGCCGGCTCACAGGCAGGTATCGTGGACAAGGACTCATTTGAGAACGAGATACGCGTGCTTCTTCGGGCCACACCCAGAGCACGGCAAAGTAATGGGAATTGATGGCGAAGCAAAAGCTGCAAGGGCTCCGGATGAGTATCGCCTTCCGATCATTTCGGTTTCTCTCTTTCTGCCTGATTGTCCTGCAAACGCTGACGGAATCCTCACGCATTTGGGCCCAGACTGTTGGCCCCGCCCTTCAGTCGAACAGCCCGGTCTCGGCTGATGACCAGAAGCGGACTCTCGGAGAATTAATGCGGCAAATGCGATGGGTGGAGGCCGCTCCCATAGCCCAGGCGCTCGTGCAGACATATCCGGATGATCCGAATTGGCACTATTTGCTGGGGGTGGCACGGTGGCGGCTCGAAGATCCGATCGCCGCCATCCAGGCGCTCCGTGAAGCAGAAAATCGAGGCATGGACACGCCGCCTCTCCACAAGGCCCTGGGGCTGGCTTACTACAGCATCAATCAGTTCATACTTTTTGAAATGCAAATGGACAAAGCCAGTAAGTTGGCCCCTCTCGACTTCGAGCCCATCTATTCGCTCGGCCGCTATCGCGAATCGATCTTGAATGATTATTCAGGCGCTCTCAAGTTCTTCGAACGGGCCACGCTGCTCCAGCCGGACCACTCGAAAAGCGTCTACTACAAGGGACACTGCCAGGAAATGCTCGATATGTGGCCCGAAGCCCTCGGCACATTCCAGAGCGCCATCGTGTTGGTAGAAAAGAACCGCGAGAGATTCAGCTTACCGTATCAGGGGATGGCACGTTTGCTGCTCGAAACCAAGACGGCACAAGCGCTCGTTTTCGCCCGAAAGGCGGTTGAACTAGAACCGAATTTGGACTCGAATCATTCCACCCTCGCCCGGATCTATGAACTGCAGGGTAAGCTTCCGGAAGCCGAGCAGCAGTTGCAGATTGCTGTGCGCCTCAGCCCGAACAAACCCGGCAACCACTATGTTCTTTCTAAGCTTTACCGGAGTCTCGGCCGGACGGAAGACGCTCAGGCCCAACTGCAGACCTTTCAGAAGTTAAAGGCGACGTACGATGAATCGCCACAATAGTCTCAGGGTGAAGAAATCGAAACGGATTCTTCTTATCGCCTTCGCGATCATGTGCGGGAGTGTGTGCCCCATGGCCCAAGTCGGGCCATTCTCAAGCCCAGCTCATGCACCCCAGGCGAAGACGCAGGAGGAACTGGATGCATACCTGCAAATTGCGACCGGGCAAGACCCAAATATGGTGATTCGTAACACTGAAACTTTCGTCTCGCAGTACTCTCAATCGATGTTGCTGGGCATGGCATATCAGTACCAGATGCTCGCGTACGAGCAGAAAAGTGATTTTCAAGGTCTGCTCAGTGCCGGCGAGAAAGCCCTGAAACTACAACCGGACAATGTGAACACCTTACTGACTTTGGCCAACGCGATTCCAAACGCCCTCGCTGGCCGTCCAGATTCCGCTGATCTTCTCACCAGAGCGCAAGAGTATGCTCATCGCGCCCTGAGAGGAATTGACCAGATGCGTATTCCGCTCACCATGCCACTTGAGCGATGGGAATCTTCGAAAGCAGAGATGGTGTCTCGTGCCCACGAAGCGTTCGGTCAAGTCGCAATGAAGCGCAATCAGTTACCGCTGGCGGTGTCCGAGTTTGAAATGGCGGCTCGAGGCAACCCCAAGCCGCGCGGCTCCCAGTTCTACCGCCTCGGGGCAGCATACGCAGCGATCGGAAATAACAACGGCGCAGTGACTGCTTTGCGTCGTGCTGCCGACTTAGGACCTGACGCCCTTCGAGAATTGGCGGAGCACGAACTCAAAGAGTTAGGTGGAATGCACCCTGAGTAGACTGGCCGATTCGACGAGCGAATACCCGCTACCCGCACGCTTTCGAATCCCGCCGCCGTCGCTGAGATCCATGCGCCACTAAGCAAGCCCCGCCGAGATGCCAACTCTCGTCGTGTTTTCAATACGGTGAACACGCTTGACGCAGTTCCTTCGGACGAAGCATAAGTTCAAAAGGTGATTTTGCAAGTCCTTTGAAAATCAGGAGGACGTATATGAATCGGAGGAAATTTCTCAAGCAGGCCGCCAAAGTTGGGGCAAGTCTGGGAGTCACGGAGTCCTTTCTGGGACAGGAGAATGTGGCCACGGCGAGCGAGGGCCAGCCTGGCCAAAACGCGGGACGCACCTCTGGAAAAAATGGACGCGCAAAATTCGCCGAGGGACAGTCGGCCCTGACCTCCCTTGTCTCATTGGATGGAGAGTGGCGGCTGGCAACCGATCCCGAGAATGTCGGTCGTTCAAAACAATGGTTCGCCGGTCCCGTGTCAGAAGCGAGAGTAACCACGGTTCCGGAGGCCATTCAGGTGGTATTCCCTGGTTACCATGGCGTGGTCTGGTATTGGCGTGACTTCGACCCGCAGTCCCATCCTCATAAAGGGGGGCGATATCTCCTTCGATTCTGGGCGGTAGATTACCTCGCTGACGTCTGGGTGAACGGCGTTCATGTTGGGGGACACGAGGGAGGGGAAACCCCGTTTATCCTGGACATAACCGATGCCGTCAAACTCAACTTGAGCAATCGTCTCGCGGTGCGTGTCTTGAACCCAGGCAACGAACCCATTGACGGGATCGTCTTGGCCGAGACCCCCCACCAACACAAGAGAATTCCTTTCAGAAACGGTCTGGTCTACGATTTCGGCGGCATCATGCAGCCCGTCGAACTCCTGACGACTCCCGCAGTCCGGGTTGAGGACCTTTTCGTCCAGACCAATTGGAAGACGGGTGAGATACGGGTCCAGCTGAACATCCGAAATGCATTCAGGAAGACCACGCAGGGCCATCTCCAGATTACCGTCGCGCCCGCGGCAACGGGGGAAACCCTTCTCGTCAGCCACCAACAGCAGGAGCTGAAACCGGGAGACACGCTTATCGACACGCAGGTTCAGGTAGAAAATCCGCATCTTTGGGACCTCGCGAGTCCGTTCCTCTACCGAGTTACGGCCCGTGTGCAGGCCGACCAGATGGAGGGTGCGGATGAAGTTTCGGTGCGTTGCGGCTTCCGGGATTTTCGGGTTGTGAACGGCTACTTCCGATTGAACGGGAAGCGCGTTTTCTTACGGAGCTCGATCACTCTCAATCACTGCCCCGTCGGCTTTAGGCTTCCCCCTCCGCAGACCCCTGATCTGTTGCGCCGCGACATGATCTACTCAAAAGCTTCGGGCTTCAACACGGTCCGCTTCGCGGTGGGCACGGCCTACCCGTACCAACTGGACCTTTGCGACGAGATTGGACTGATGGCATACGAAGAGACTTACGGCGCCGACAGCTTCCAGGATTCACCGAAAATGAACGAGAGGTTTGATTGCTCCTTGGCAGAAATGATCCGTCGCGATCGAAATCATCCCAGCATCACCATGTGGGAGTTACTCAATGAGACCGGCGACGGCCCTGTGTTCCGGCATGCAGTGGAGAGCCTGCCGCTGGTCCGGTCTCTGGATAAGACTCGTCTGGTGATGTTGTCCAGTGGACGATTTGACAGCGATTTGGGCATCGGTTCTGTAAGCAACCCGGGCGGAACCGAGTGGGAGCATGTTTGGGGAAAAGAAGCACCGGGAGCGGGACACGGTCCAAAGTGGACAGAGGGCGGCTACCCTTCGCCTCCAGGAGTTGGCTCCTTTCATTCTTACCCCGGCACTCCTTTGACGCCGGAAGCAAACCGCATGATCAGAACCCTCGGCCAAGGTACCAAGCCGGTCTTTCTTGCCGAGTATGGAATTGGAAGCCTCAAAGACGTTGTCCACGAAGCCCGAATGTACGAGCAGGTAGGGGCCAGCCCCGACCTTGAAGACTACAAATTCATGCAGTCGATGGCTGCTGGTCTTACCGCTGACTGGAAGCGTCTTGGAATGGACAGTGTCTATGCCTTCCCTGAAGACATGCTGCGCGAATGCCAGCGTCAAATGTCCCGCTATCGGAGATTTGCATTCGATCTGATTCGCTCCAATCCGAAACTCTGTGGCTACGATCTCACCGCCATGCTCGATGGAGCGATGTCGGGAGGAGGCGTGTGGCGATTTTGGCGCGACTGGAAACCGGGAGTGATGGACGTCATGCAGGATGGCTGGTGTCCTCTCCGTTGGTGCTTATTTGTCGAGCCGATGCACAGCTATGCCGGACGTGACTTTAGAGTGGAGGCGGTGCTGGCCAATGAGGACGTGTTGCGGCCCGGAGAATATGCGTCGAAGTTTCGAATATGTGGGCCGGCTGGAATTGCCTGGGAGCGCCAGGCGGTGGCCCGGATTCCGCAAACAACGCCCGGTCAGGATGGGCCGCTGGCACTGCCTGTATTGAACGCAGAAGTAAAGGTGAATGGGCCGACTGGTGTCTACGAGTTAGTCGCTAACATGGAGCAGGGTGGGGCGCCCATGGGCAGGGCTCGCCCATTTTATCTCTCGGATCCAGCTTCCTTGCCGCGCCTCAACCAGGCGGTCACCGTGTGCGGAATCGAAGAAGGGCCGGATGCCTGGCTCAAACGGCACGGGTTAACTTCGGAACGTATGGATGGATCGGCTCCGGCTCGACGCGAGATCATCCTGGTTGGGGATCTGTCAAGAGGCGGGGGCGATGGGAGCACATGGAGGGAGTTGGCACGGCGCATGGCGCGAGGAAGCACAGTGTTGTTTCTCTCCTCCGCAGCCTTCGAACGCGAAAAGGATTCCGTCGGTTGGTTGCCACTCGTCAAGAAGGGACGCTGCTACAAATTCCACGATGTCTCGATCTACCACAAGGAATGCGTGGCCAAAGCCCATCCCATCTTCGATGGACTGCAAGCCAAAGGGGTCATGGACTGGGATTACTATGGTGCGCTAATTCCACGCGATGTTTTCGACGGCCAGGAGACCCCTGATGATCTGGCCGCGGCAGCTTTTGCGGTGGGGCATGGCGACGCTCCCGCTGGCTATGCCTCGGGCACCCTGCTCGGCGCCTATCGGTTCGGAGAAGGCCGTTTCATTCTCAATACAATTCCCATCCTAGACAACCTGGATACGCATCCAGCGGCCGACCGATTACTCCTTAATCTAGTTAACTTTGCAGCCGATTCTGTAGGGAAACCACTCGCGGAAGTGCCATCGAATTTCAACGCCCAGCTCCAGGCGATCGGCTACCTATAGCAGACAAGAGGTGTCGGGACACTGAACCTTCCGGAAAGGGGTTGTGTCCTTCAACCTAATATCCTTCAACCTAATAATAATGAGGAGTACGCGAGCATATCGCCGTTGCCAAGCCTCCTCCTAGACTGGCATGACTTGAATCGTGGGCTCTCCTGAGGGTTCAGGGATGACGGGGTCGAGTGTCTTCACCAGAAACAAGTAAATTGAAGCTCCTGACACCAGTACTCCGGCTGCGATCACGAATGCCATCTTGAACGACCCCGTCGTCTGGACAACCCATCCGGTAACAATCGGCGACACGACGCCGCCTAGATTTCCGACCAGGTTCTGAACCCCGGCCCACCTTCCGATGTTGTGAGGCCCAGCGATGGATTGACTGATGGCCCAGATGTTGGCGGAGTAGAAGCCGAAGAATGCGCAGGCCAGCAGCAGATAGAAAAACGCCCTGCCGGGTGTCGAAGCAAAGCCTGCCGGGACAAACAGCGTACTCATCAACAGCCCCGCGGTCGCGAACCGAATTCGCACTTTGCTGGCCGACCAACCGCGCCGGATCATCCAATCACTCGTCCAGCCCACAGCGATTGAGGTCAGACCAGTGGCAAGAAAGACGACTGAAGCGAACACGCCCATCTTCGCCAGTCGAAAGTGCAGGGCCATCACGAGATAGGAAGGAATCCAGGTGAGCATCAGGTACCAGATGTACCCGCCGCAAAAATTACCGGCAAAGGTCGCCCAGGCGCGAGGCGCCAGCAATATCTGTCGCATGGTCAAGCGCGGGGCGGAAGTTTCCGCAGGTGCTGTTCCCTCGGGTGCCGGCGCGGCATTCCCCCTTGACGAAGTGACACGAAACCAGGGGACCAACCACAACAGGCCGAGAACCCCGGTAATGAGGAACAGCGGACGCCAACCATGATGCGCGATGTATAGACCACCGAAGAATGTGCCAACTGCCGGACCAAACTTGTTTCCGCTATCGAGTATCCCGTTTGCGATTCCGCGCTCGTCCTCTCGAAACTCAGTGGCTAAGACCTTCGAGCTGGCGGGCAACGATATACTTTCGCCGATGCTGAGCAGAATTCGAAAGACCAGGACGGAGAGAAAACTCCCGGCCAGAGCGGTCGCAGCCGTCGAGCCGGACCAAATAACAAAAGCTGCAGCGTACAGCCATTTGACATTGAATCGGTCTACCAACCAGCCTGCGGGGACCTGCAACAATGCGTACGCTGCGAAGAACGCTGAGAATAGGACTCCGAGTTGGACGGGATCGAGGCCAAACTCCTTCTGGATCAGCGGCGCAGCTACGGCAACATTGCCACGATCAATATAGTTCACGACCATGCCGAGCCCGAGCACCACCGAAACCGCCCACACACGCTTTTTGTCAGCGGTCATTGATCTCTCCGAACTCATCACGATTAGCGCGGCTCGGACTCCAGACAGTATCGCCGAAGCCAATTCCGCCATCGCCGTCATTGCGGACCGGGTTGCGCCGCAAATCCTACTTCAAGCTATAAGTTCTCTTTCCTCGCACCTTGGTTTGCACACGGAATACAGATCCAGGCGCGGTCATGTAAAGCATCTGATAATCGCCTCCACCCCAGCCAACGTTGGCCGGCACATTGGCGAAGTCCTGCATCGTACCCGGGAAAGTGTTGATCTTGAGATTCGTTGCTCCAGGAAGCCGAATGGTTCCCAGATGTACGCCTGATTTGTCGATGATCCAGACGCCGCCGGGCCCGGTCGTCCAAATATTTCCTTGCTCGTCCAGCTTCATCCCATCGACGGCCCCCTTTTCGGTCGACTTCAGATCAGCCAGCAGCCGCTGGTTCGACAGCGAACCATCAGGAGCAACGTCGAGTGCGTACACCATGGCTCGGCGCGAATCGCCAATGTACAGAGTTTTTTCATCTGGGGACAATCCGATGCCGTTGGGCAGACCGAAGTCCTTCGCTTCCGGCGATATCTTTCCGTCAGGGCTGATCCGCCATACGGCTTGGAAATCAAGTTCCTGGGCCGCGCCCGGCGGAAAACTCCACCAAGGATCAGTGAAATAAATGGTCCCGTCCTTCCGCACAACAACATCATTGGGACAATTCAATTTCTTCCCTTGCCACTGGTCCGCCAGCACCGTCAACTTGCCGTCCTTTTCCAGGCGAATCAAACGCCGAAACTTTTGCTCGGCCATCACCAGGCGGCCTTGCTGGTCGTATGTATTACCGTTGGGGAATTGGCCCGGATCGCGGAAAACTTCCAGCTTTCCGTTTGGATTCCACCGGTAGACCTTGTCTTCATAGATATCACTGAAGATCAGGAAGCCCCGTGGGTTCCAAACTGGACCTTCGGTGACGCGACCGACGAAATCGCCCGTGATATTTTCGATGTGAGCATTCTTGTCGATCAGCCGATCAAACGCAGGGTTGAGAGATTCAATCCGCCCTGGATTGTCCTGCGCGAGCAAGCTGATACTCGCGAAAACGAAAATTAGACAACATGCCACAGTGAAGACTCGGCGATAGTTCGCCGCCCTCAGTCGAAAGGAGGAGTGCCCCGATTTCGGTCTCAAAGCCGGTAACATTTTGGTTGTCTCCTTGATTGAATCCGCTAACCCATGCTCAAGTGCCAATGTCTCGATACGATCTGGACGCATGCGTATTCGCCCGGAGTGCCGGGCTGCTGCTTTCCTTCAAGCGGTACGTCGCCTTTCCTCTCACCTTCGTACGAACTCGATATACCGACCTTGGGGCAGTTAGATAGAGCGTCTGATAATCGTCGTCGCCCCAGGCGCAGTTGGCCGGCACGTTGGGAAATTCATGCGTGATTCCAGGGAAGGTAGTGATCTGAACGATGGATTGCCCTGGCAGGCGGAGCGTTCCGAGGTGTGCGCCAGTTTTGTCGATCACCCAAATCCCGCCCGGACCCGTGGCCCAAATATTCCCAAGTTCGTCCACCTTCAATCCGTCGGCGGCGCCGTGGTCGTGGGTCAGTGCATTCATATCCAGTAACAATCGTTGTGCGGACAGCGAGCCATCGGTAGCAATGTCGAAGGCGTATAACCTACCCACGCTGCTATCTGAAACATAGAGCGTCATCTCGTCTGGAGACAGCCCAATACCATTAGGGCCGCTCTTAGGTCCGCTAAGATTCTTGGCGGCTACGGTTAGCTCGCCTTGCGGACTGATTCTCCAAACTGCCTGGAACGATAAGTCTTTGATGGCACCGGGCGGGAAGTTCCACCAAGGATCAGTAAAGTAGATCGTGTCGTCCTTGCGAACGACAACATCGTTGGGGCAATTCAAATTTTGCCCTTCCCAACGGTCGGTCAGTACAGTCAAAGTGCCGTCCTTCTCCAGGCGAACCAATCGTCTCAACCTTTGCTCGCACATCAGCAGGCGTCCCTGCTGATCGAAGGTGTTGCCGTTCGGGAACTGGCCGGGGGCTCGAAAAACCTTTAGAGTGCCGTCGGGATTCCACTGATACATCTTGTCGCCGTAAATATCACTGAATAGAAGGAAGCCCCGAGGATCCCACAACGGCCCTTCTGTGATGGTCCCTTCAAACTTGTGTGTGATTTTTTCGATCGGGGCATCCGCGTCGATCAGTTGATGGAATTCCGGGCGAACCACTTCGATGCGCCCGCTTCGCTCCCGGGCAAAGCTCAAACGCCGTGCCAGGATCGCGGACGCCGTCGTCGTCGCCAGAAACTCTCTTCGGTTCATGGTCCCACTCATTGCGATATTCGAGTCATTCAGTTCTCACTTGGCAAAGTTGGCCAGCTTGGCGCGGAAACCAGGCCGATCCAGGACCTCTGTGTTCAGAATATTGTTGGGCAGACCGCCATCCGCAATGCGTAGCATCCCGCGCAGGATGGATGCGACAGTGGAGCGACTGGCTTGGCGAGTGGCCGGCAGGTAGTGAGGCGTGAGAATGACGTTATCAAGCCCAATTAAGGGGTTGCCGGCCGGCAACGGCTCCTCTTCGAAAACATCCAACCCTGCTCCAGCAATCCACCGATTTTGGAGACAGCGGATCAAAACATCCTGTTGCACAAGCTCGCCTCTGGCTACATTGATAAAATAGGCTGTTGACTTCATCAGGCGGAATTCACGCTCCCCCATCATCCCCCGCGTATTCTCCAAGAGACGGCTGTGCAGACTCACGAAGTCTGACTCGCCCAGCAAGTCTTCGATCGTTGGGACCAAGGTTACGCCCAGGGCCCGCGCACGCATCGGGTCCGCCTGTGGGGAGTAAGCAAGCACGCGCATCTTGAACGGAGCCACGATGCGGGCCAGCTCCTGACCCGTGTTACCGAAGCCGACAATGCCCAACGTCTGCCCACTCAGGTCTCTCCCCTTGACGCTGGCCTGCTGATCCCATCGGCCGCTGCGGGCAAGCCGCTCCTGTTGAGGCAGCCGCATGGCCAATGCCAGCATGAAGAGCAACGCCGCCGACGCAGTGGAGTGAGTGAGCGTGTCGGGAGAATAGAAAACAGCGACGTCATTTGCGGTGCACGCTTCCAGGTCGATCTTGTCGTAACCCGCCCCTGCACGACCGATTACCACCAGATTGTCAGCTCCCTTTGAGAACGCGGAGGCCTTCACCCACGGCCGGAGGACCACGAGTCCATTGGCCTCGGCAATGTGGTGCGGCTTGATTTCGAGCGAATACAAGCGGTCCCAGTATGTCGGATCGTTCGAGTCCGGTTTCTGGTCCAACAGAAAACCGGCGCGAACGTGGGGCACGTTGTCCAGCACGTCAAGACCAATATCGCCGGACGCAACCTGTCCATTCTCGCCGAGGTAATCTCCCGTCAGAAGAATGTTGAACGTGCGCATAGCGTCGTCTCTTACTGCTTCGCCAGAATTTGCTGCTCGCTGCTCACTTCCACGTGAGCCCCCGACCGCGACAGAAAATCGTCGCGGAGCGAGGTCCCAAGGCCGGGCTTACCGCTTAATGTCAGATAGCCATCCTGCACGGAGATGCGGTCCTTGACGACATCGTCATACCAACCCTCGACGTAACCCCGAACGGTTTCCATCATCAATGCATTCGGGATGTGCATGAGCAAGTGTGCGGATGCCCACAATGATGCTGGCCCGATGCAATCGTGAAGGGTGATAGGAAGGTAGTAAGTATCAGCTAGACTGCAGATCTTGCGCGCCTCGGTAATCCCGCCGCACCAGGCGATGTCAGGCATGATAATGTCGGCGATGTTCTTCTCCACCAACTGGCGAAACCCAAAGCGCGTAAACACTCGCTCGCTTTGGCACAAGGGAACCTTGGTCGCGGACTTAAGACGGACGAAAGCCTCAGGGTTATCAGGCGGCATGATTTCTTCGAGCCACAAAATATCGTAAGGTTCAAGAGCCTGGGCGATGCGCACCGCTGTGGGTAGATCCCAGCGAGCATGACCCTCTATCGCGATCTGTACTTTGTCGCCTACGCTGCGACGGATGTCGTCAACCACAGCCAGCCCTTTCTTCAGGTCTTCATTGCTCAGATGATGCCCCAGGACGCCTGCGGACTGTAGTGGCTGACACGTAGGTGTTTTGCGGCGTGGTGCCGTCGGACCAGCCAGGGTTGGACCGAAACGATCGAACGGCCACACCTTCATGGCCTTGATGCCGTGTTTTAGCAAGTCCTGGGCCAGTTCCCCGGCGCGACCTTCTATCCAAGCCTGATAGTCAGGGTATTTCCCGTAGCCGACGCAGGTGTTGTATACGGGAACCTCTTCTCGGTTTCGGCCGCCCAGCAGGTTATAAATAGGTTGGCCAGTATGCTGGCCCGCCAGGTCCCACAGGGCAATATCTACCGCGGAGATGGCGCGCATTTCGGAACCCGCGAACCCGAAGAAATTAATGATCGAGAACATGTTGTTCCAGTGGTTCTCGATATCGAGCGCATTCCGGCCAATCAACAACGGCGCCAAGATGTCGTGGATGACCGCGCTGACTGCACGGGGTAGATAGTAAGTCTCGCCGAGGCCCACTAATCCGTTGTCCGTGTAGATACGAACCCAGAGGTTATTCGGCAACGCCTGGCGTGAACGGGGATTGTCTTTTTCCCACACCGAGGTGGGCAATGCTTCAAACCAGATAGTTTCAATTTTTGTAATCTTCATTGAGGCATTGCCAAGAAGTCGGGAGTCCTTAGCCCGTGGGCGAGTTCATTACGAGTTGCTCACTGAAGCCTCGATTGAGCACTCGAGTACTCTGTGTCCTCATTCGGGACACAGATGGCAAGTTCTGAGGTGTCGGCTGTCGGGTGCAGTCCCGGCATCCGAGCGGCGCCTTATACATGCACTAGCCTACCGTCTGCGGTAGCTGACGACAGCGGCCCCGGGCTGATCCCTAAGCGTCACCGAGAGCCCCTGTTCCATCAGCTCGCGGCCTGTACGTTCTTCCCCACCAGGCGCGTCCGCATTCGTGATGGTGTAGCGCGCACTTGGATCCAACCCTCGTAGTTTGAAACGCGCTGACTCGTAAGAGCTATCCGCGCGACGAAAGGCCTGGACCACTCCTTCACCCGCCTCTGGACGGTCAAATTGCCACGCCACCCAGATATCATTCGCCCGCGAGTAGGGCGTCAGTGGGTAGTAATCTCCAAAATAGTTCGGGGCAATTTGTCGCCACTGCGCCACCAGATCTCGCAAGCGGCCATAGTTCACGTCTCGACGGCGCATATCCCAATGACCGTGTAGTGCGGGACACATCTCGCTGCGAAAGGCATAAGGCTCGACGGCGTCGGCTATGGTTCCGTAGTAGGGCATCCAAAACGCGATGCCGTAAGTGTGGCCTTGTTGCCCGACGGGCTCGAGGACATTGTCGCTGCGTGTTAACGGGACAGAACGACGCAGGGTCTCCACATCGTTGCGACGCCCGCCGGAAGCGCAGGAGTCAATGGGCATGCCCGGATGGTTACGGCGCAAGTCGTCCCAATAGGCCAGGTAGCCCGTGACATACCGAATCTCCGTGATGCCTTGGCGATCATCTGCATCGTTAGCTCGCCAGAAGTAGAGTGGAGCCATGTTGAAGTCCTGGCGATAGAGGTCAATGCCATTGTCCGTAATCAACTTGTTGAAGTGTTCCGTTGACCATTGCCAGGCTTCCGGCTTTCCAAAATTAAGCAGCCGCCATTCCGGGTTGTAGAGTTGATCGCCAGGATTTGACGGTGCCTTCAGAAGCCAGTCCTGATGATTGTCGTAGAGCCATGTTCCCGGGGTCACGCGCTCCGGCTCAAACCAGACGATGAACTTGAGTCCCTTCGAGTGCGCGTAATCGGCAACTCCGCGCAGGCCCCGCGGAAACCGCTTGGTATCCACTTCCCAGGTCCCGGTGTTTGTCCATACGCCGCTGGTCGGATACCATCCTGCGTCGATCCACCAGTAATCGAGCTTCACGCCCTCTTCTGCGTACCGGTCGATGAATAGCTTTTGATTTTCCTCGTTGTTATTGACATATGGGCCGTAGTAGGGGCAGCTCCCTCCAGCCAGCTGGCCGAGCCGAAGCCGGTCACCCATTTTCGGCATGTTGTGCGCAATCATCCAGTGGCGCCAGAGATTTTGGCCCCGAAGCCAATCCCCTTTGTAGAACTCCATCACCATTAGCGGGGTGCGGATCTCTTCGCCCGGCAACAACTTCAAGTGCGTTAGTTCCTGGCCGGCCCGCACTGCGACTCCATTTCCTTCGTTCCGGGTAAACGTAGCCGCCCACTGCCCCGGCCAGCCTACAACGATGATCTCCCCTTCTCCCGGCGACGCCAGGTTGAAATATGGAAGGGCGCTATTGGAGGGGCGGCCACCGGAGGTCGCGATGCGCTTCTCTACCCCTGGCCCGAGCGCAGTTTCGAACGGCTCGTAGTCATCCTGCTGCGCCAGGGCTCCATTGAAATGGTGCAGAACAAATTCACCTTCTCCATTTCGTTCCAGCCTGGTATCGAGAGCTTGAATGTCCTCCAGGATTGGAGAGTTAGCGCCACTTGTATTCTTGAAATAGATTGTCCACTCGACGGTGGGAAAGTCCCGGTAAACAACCGCCACACAACGTACTTCAAGACCGGTCTTGGGGTCGGTAAAGGTGAGGGTATGCTCGGTGCGTTGCTCGTCGAGTTCACGGGAACCGCGTTTCGATTCCCAGATTTTCAACAACTCGCTCGACGGCCGGTCGCCGTAACGGAAGGAAAATGGCGGTTCGACCGCGTCGGGAGCAGGCAGCGGTCCTATCGGCAAATCCGCGAGCCAGACTGTGCTTCCGTCCGCTAACGTAACTTTGCCTTCGGCCCAGTCTGCCTGATCCCACTCGCTCTGGCCTTCTGGATTGCTCACATCGAGAGTGAATTCCGTCGCACCGCCCAGGTTCACCTGGACAGGAGTCTCAGGCATACCTTCCCGCATGACGGGAGAATGGAAGACCACCTTGCCGTCTACTTCGACTGACGCAACTACATTGCCCTGACCTTGGTTCGAGCTATAGCCCTTGTCGTTGCTATCCACGCCGACTTCGGCGTTGAAGCTTTTGGCCGGCCCTGGCAAATGTACGACGACCCTTCCCACCGACGGCATGTGCAAACCACGCTGATATTTCTTGTCTGCAATTCGAAGAACGAAGTGTCCGCGAATCCCGGTCACTCCATTTCTCGCAACTGAGCCTGACTTGTTGTAGACCATCAGGTAGCCTTGCGCGGTGTTGCTTTGCGGTTTTCCCTGGATCTTCGCCGCCACCCAACGATTGGCCACCCCCATCTCCTCCGGGGAGGCCGTGGCTGCGTAGGTTAAAGGAGCGAGCACAGCCACCAACAGGATGGACGCTGACTTGAGCATCTTTGTCATTTTTTGTCTCGTGTACACCGACTCCTGTACTAACCGCCTCCTATGTCTGACTAACAGCCACACAAGACCTCGGAGGTTCGCACTTCGCTAGCGCGATATTGGCAACTTACTGAGGCACGCACACCTCGCTACTTAGCCCCAGGCCTCGTCTCTTACCATCACCAATTAAATTTGAGACTGACCTGAATTTGGCGTGGCTGGTTCTCCTGGGCCGATACCACTCCGAAACCTGCGGTGTCATTGAAATTTGTATTGATGTTTCCGCCGTAACCCGTGCGGTTGAAGAGGTTGAAGAACTCGGCTCTGAATTCGATGTTTGTCGTCTCGGTGATAGTGGTTCGCTTTAGAAGCGTCATATTCTCGTTGTAGAAGGCAAATCCCCGGGCACCCAGGAACCTTGGCGCATTTCCGAGTGTGAACGGACCGGGCTGGGAGAAGGCCGCCGCGTTTAAGTAGACATCCGTTGCAGGATTGAATTTGCCACCTTTAAACGCTACTTGCGGCACGCCCTGTACTACATTGGGCCGGTTCCCGGCGTTGAACAGGGGAAGACTGTCGCCGCCGGATATCGGAAGGAAGGGCCCGCTCCGGTAGTTTCCGATGTATCCTAACTGCCATCCTCCGACCACCTTACCCAGAGCGCCTCCCTTGGACGCAAAGCGCTTGGTTGGGCCAAAAGGCAATTCATAAACTGCACTTACTGCCAGCACTTGAGGATAGCCGTCTGGGAGTGGGGCCTTGTCCCTTCCTCGATCGTAGGTGTCGATAGCACCCGGGTTAAAGGCGCCGAATGTCAAGACAGAGTCGCTAAGGGTCTTAGACCATGTGTAAGCAACCAGGAAGGAAACGCCGTTGGAGAAACTTTTCTGGGCCCTTGCCTGAAGAGCGTGATAGGTACTGCTGCCAGTCTCCTGAGTTAGGCTCTGCACACTGGTGTACTGAGGGAAGGGACGAAGCGCCTGGGCGACGCTTCCCGTAAAACCGGCATAAGGAAGCTTCACCCCCGCCGCCACGGCGTTAGGACAAGTCCCGTTGCCTAGGCAACTGATATCGGCAAGGAGTTCGTTGCCCAACGACAGAAATTTTGTTCGCACTTGATTGAGATTTTCCTCGTTCGCGTTCAGGCGAGTACCCTTGTTGCCAACGTAGCTCAACTCAAGCGCAATCTTTCCTGGCAACTCACGTTCCGCAGTCAAACTCCACATTTGCATGTAGGTCTGCCGTCCACTTTTTGGGTCCCAGTAGTCAATGTTTCCGTTGTTGGCTGCGGTTAAGGACCGAACGGGATTAGGTATTGCGGGTAACCCTTGATCCCAACCTTTGGTGGTGACATTAGTAGGATCAATAGCTGCAATAGGGCTGATACCACCATCAAGAGAGGTCAAGGCTTGCTGAGAGCGATATCCCGCCAGGAAATTGGAATTGATCACAGGCCCAAATATCTTGGTGCTGCCTCCGGCAATAAAAGTGATCCCATAGCCACCACGCACCACGGTCCGATCATTTAGGCGATAGGCAAAACCTACGCGAGGTTGTACTTCCTTATAGTCAACGGGGGCAAGGTGGGATTGGCAAGTCGATGCACCACCCTGGCTGAGGCACGGACCGCCATTGTGGCCCGCGAAGACTAACGCGCCAGGGATGTTGCCGGCCCCTGGATTGGGAACCGTCAGATCGAGGGTCCCTAGCCGGTCCTCTTTCTCGGTCACACCGATCGGGATATCGTAGCGCACACCCAAGTTCAATGTGAGGTTGGACGTAATCCGATAGTCGTCCTGGAAGTAAAATGCGCGATAGGCGGTCCGAAGGCTTCGAAAGCCGAGCGGAAACGTTTTCGTTACTGAAGTCGGAAGGCCCAGGAGAAAACTCGCGAACGCGTTCCCAAACGTCCCAAAGTTGGGCGAATCGGGAAGAGAGGTTGTTGCTGTCGAGAATCCGTATATGCCAGGGAAAGTAGTATCAGCGATCACCGTTTGATTTTCCTGCCGCATCTCGAATCCTATCTTCATGACGTGGCGGCCATGTGTCCAGGTGAGGTTGTCTTGTATACCGACCCCGGGTAAATAGCTAAAAAGAGGTGAAAATCCGCTTCCCAATGGAGCGTACCCGGCGATGTTAAGGCCTGGCATTTGAGAGCCCGCCGGCGCTATCGCATTATCCAGGATTGTCTGTTCTGCCGGGACCCTGCAATTGCACCCTTGCGGCCTCTGCCAGGTCGCCCCAAATGTGTTCAGCAGGTTGGAGGTTATGTTTCTATCGATGCTACCGCGGACCATGTGACCAGAAAACAGCGTGTCGGTTTCAAATGACATCGGACCCGTAAAAGCAGCAGGAGTAACCGCATCCGAAAACGACCTATAGTAGGAGACATGCAGAGAGGTCTTGTCGTTAATGTTATGGTCCACTTTGAATAGGTAATAGTGATTGTTGATGGGCGCGCTCGGGACGCCAGCCAACAAATTGTTGAACGTCTTGTTCTGATTCGTTGCGGTTGGCAAGAGGGGAAGGAAAGGCGCACTAAGAGCGCTAAACCGATCAGGGCAAATAACGTTTAGCACCCCGTTGCACTGAAATTGATCTCGTGTAAGTCCTCCTGCTCCGTCGGGACGAGTAGTCGCGGGATCGTAGATAGGAATCAAATTTCCCGAAGCGTCGAAGTTCTTGGTGAAGTCCCCCTTCTGAAAATCGTTAGTCGGTACCGAGATCAGGGAGGTCCGTATGGCCCCGCGGAACCTGAACCACGTCATGGTAGCGTGCCAGAATGTCTTGTTGCGACCATCATAGATCTTGGGAATGTAGACCGGACCTCCGGTAGTTACGCCGAATTCGTTTTGCTTGTTGATGCTAACGCTTGGATTGAAGTGTCCGGCGGCATCGAGCGCGTCATTACGAAGAAAGTCATAAACGTCGCCGTGAAACTGGTTTGCGCCGCTCCTGAAGTGAAAGTTCATGACTCCAACTCCACGTCCATATTCCGCGGAGTAAGCATTGGTTTGCATCTTGAATTCGTCGACCGACTCGAACGGTGGCTCATAGGATTCCAACTCTCCGTTGCAGCACCCGTCGAGAAAGGGCATCCCGTCCATCAGGATCTCTGTCGAAAAAGCTGGTGAGCCGTTGATGCGCACCTGAAAGGTGTCGCCCGTCACACCGGGCGTCAAGAAAACGAATGACTCAATCCGGCGGTTGTCTTTCGAGAGTTCGACCGGCAGCTCGGCCAACGTCTTGGTGGCGACGATAACCCCCCGGT
>Ga0105241_10001480_pt1 | contig 17988 bp, 12 predicted proteins | sample KBSC64metaG_FD_80422 | JGI IMG/M metagenome (GOLD analysis project Ga0105241, IMG submission 80422) | Corn rhizosphere microbial communities from Kellogg Biological Station, Michigan, USA - KBS C6-4 metaG | ecosystem: Host-associated > Plants > Roots > Rhizosphere > Soil | place: Michigan, USA... | reverse complement strand
TCATGGGAACGCCGCACTACATGTCGCCGGAACAGGCCCGCGGACGATTGCTCGACGGCCGGAGCGATTTGTACACGATGGGCGTCGTGCTGTACGAAACGTTATTGGGGTTCGTCCCGTTCGATGGGGCCGACATCTATTCCATCAGCTCCAAGCACATCACGGAGATGGCGGTTCCCCCCGATCAAGTGGATTCACGCGTCCCGCCCGGGTTGGCGGCGATCATCATGCGTTGCTTGGAGAAAGATCCCGCCGAGCGGTATCAGCGGGGGAATGATCTGGCGGACGCGTTGATTCAGTTCCTGGCCTCCACCGGAGCACCACCGGTCGACAAGCGGACCAGCTGGTTGGCGCGCGCGCTGCCATCGTTCGTCAACAGCGGGTCGTAACTCATGTTGCGGTTGGCTTGGGAGACGATCTCGCTCGCGACGACGTTCCCTTTCGCCATTGCGCGATGGGGATACGCGGGGCATCAGAACGTCATCGTCACGGTGACCGATGATGATGGGATGACAGGGATTGGCGAGGCGGCGCCCAACCGATACTACGGCGAATCGGTCGATTCGGTGATTGCGGCGTTGGAGCGCTATGCCGACGTCTTGCGCGACGCCGATCCCGAGGCGCTCGAAGCAAATGAGACGGCGCTGCTGGCGGCGTTGCGGGGAAATACCTCGGCGCGGGCCGCGTTGAGCACGGCGCTTCATGATCTGTGCGCGCGCCGGCTCGGGTTGCCAGTCTATCGGTTGTGGGGATTGAGCGCGTCGCCCACGCCGGTGTCGAGCTACACCGTCGGGATCGCGGACGACGCGGGGATTCGTGCACGGGTTCTGGCCGCCGCCGACTATCCCATCCTCAAGATCAAATTGGGGACCGATCGCGACGAGGCGATCCTCGAGATCGTTCGCGACGCCGCGCCACACAAGCGTCTGCGGGTCGACGCGAACGCCGCGTGGACGCCGTCGCATGCCGTACAGATGGCGTCGCGATTACAAGCATTTGGCGTCGAAATGTTGGAGCAGCCAGTCTCCGCGCACGATATCGACGGGTTACGGTACGTGCGGGAGCGTTCCCCGATTCCTGTCGTCGCGGACGAATCGTGTCTCGTCGCGACAGACATTCCTCGGCTCGCCGGCGCGTGCGACGGGATCAACATCAAGTTGGCCAAGTGCGGAAGTTTGCGCGAAGCGATGCGGATGATTCATGTCGCGCGTGCCCACGGGATGCGCGTGATGGCGGGGTGCATGATCGAGAGCTCGGTCGGGATCTCCGCGATCGCGCAACTGGCGCCACTCCTGGACGACGCCGATTTCGATGGGGCGGCGCTCTTGGCGGATGATCCCTATACGGGCGTGACGATCCCCAACGGCGTCGTCACACTCACGACCGAGCCGGGGATCGGCGCACGACGGCGCCACGAGACGTGAGCGCAAACGCGTGAGCGGTAGCATGCCGGCCCGGTTGATCGAAGTCGCGATCCCGGTGCCGTTGTTTCAGACATTCACGTACGCTCTCCCCACCCAGACCACGAATCCGGTCGCAGTCGGGTCGCGCGTGCTCGTCCCATTTCGGAAGAAACGGGCGATCGGGATCGTCGTTGCCGTCGGAGTGCAGCCTCCGGCGCGCGGCGTCGTCAAAGAGATTCTCGACGTTCCCGATGCGACGCCCGCAGTCGGCGAATCGATCTTGGTGTTGTGCCGGTGGATGGCGGAGTACTACGTCGTTCCGATCGGGCTCGCGATTCGCGCGGTGCTTCCGGTGCTCCTCACGGGCGCTGGCGAGCCCCGTCCGACGCGCAAGACGCGTCGTGTCTTGCGGGTCCGTGGAGACATTCCAACGTTGTTGCAACGGGAAAAAGCGTTCGCCCGTGCGCCGCAACAGCGCGCCGTCTTCGAGCTCCTCGAATCGCTCGGTGGAACGAGCACTGTCGAGCACGTCGTCGAACAGCTCGGGTGCTCACCATCGGTCATCAAAGCGTTGGAGAAGCGTGCGCTCGTCTCGATCGAGTCGGAAGAGGTCGATCGCGATCCGTTCGCGCAACGCGCGCGAGGGCCCGTGCATCGGCATGTGTTGACCGACGCCCAGCAACACGCCGTCGAACGTCTTTCTACCGCAACGCCGGGGGAGACGTTCGTCTTGCACGGCGTGACAGGGAGCGGCAAGACACTCGTCTACATCGAGCTGCTGCGGCACGTCGTCGATGCGCGAGGTCAAACCGCGATCGTCCTCGTTCCGGAAATCTCCCTCACGCCGCAAACGGTCGATCGGTTCCGCTCGGTCTTCGGGGATCGGGTCGCGGTGTTGCATAGCGCGCTGAGTGATGGTGAGCGGTATGATGCGTGGCTCGCGTTGCAACGAGGCGACAAACGCATTGCGGTCGGAGCGCGATCGGCGATCTTTGCGCCGTTGAAAAACGTGGGCGCAATCATCGTCGATGAAGAGCACGAGGGGAGCTATAAACAAGGAGAGACACCGCGATACCACGCACGCGAAACCGCGATCGTTCGTGCACGGAATGAAGGGGCGATCGTCGTGCTCGGGAGTGCCACCCCATGTCTCGAAACGTGGACGAACGCAGCGAGCGGCAAGTACACCTTGTTGACGCTTCCCGAGCGCGCGGGCGGGGCACGCCTTCCACACGTCGAAGTCGTCGATCTTCGCCGCGCGCTACAGGATACGCAGTACGGATACGAAGAGTATCGCCGGATCGTCACCGATCCACTCGATGCCGCGCTCAACGAGCGGTTGGAGAACAACGAACAAAGTATTCTCCTGCTCAACCGGCGCGGATATTCGTCCTTCGTCGTGTGCGAAGCGTGTGGGCATGTGGCGACGTGTCCGAATTGCAGTATCACGCTGACGTATCACAAGTCGCCGGAACGCTTGATCTGTCACTACTGCATGCACAAAGAGGCAGTGGCCCACATTTGCTCCCGGTGCGGTGGATCGACGCTCCGCGAGCGTGGTTTGGGGACGCAACAAGTCGAACGGCTCTTGTGCGAACGTTTTCCCTCCGCCCGCATCGCACGGATGGACGTCGACACGACGACGGGGAAGTGGGCCCACGCCGACGTCCTCGACCGTGTCGGCCGCGGGGAGATCGACATCCTCCTCGGCACCCAAATGATCGCGAAGGGGCTCGACTTTCCGAACGTGACACTCGTCGGTGTCATCGATGCGGACGTGGGGATCAATCTTCCGGATTTCCGGGCGAGCGAGCGCTGCTTTCAACTGTTGAGTCAGGTTGCGGGGCGCGCGGGGCGGGGACCGAAAGGGGGACGGGTGTTGATTCAAACGCGTGCGCCTGGACATCACGCCGTGCGCTGTGCGGTCACACACGACTATCACGCGTTCGTGACTGAAGAGTTGGCGGGGCGTGTCTCGCCGCCGTATCCGCCCAACAATCGACTCGCCAACATCGTCTTCAGCGGCCTGACCGATCATGCCACGGCCCAATTGGCGATTGCTGGCGCCGATTGGCTTCGACGTCTGTTGGACCGATTGGCCAAAAGGGGCAAACCGGCCGACATCATCGTCGTTGGACCGGCCCCATGTCCGGTCGAGCGGATCAAGAGCCGGTGGCGCTGGCATGTCCTCCTCAAGACGGAGCATCCGGCCGATCTCACGCGCGTGGGGCGCTATTTCCTGCAGCGATTCCCGGTCCCGCCGCGCGAGGGGCTGCGTGTCACCCTCGATCGGGACCCGGTCAGCTTGATGTGATTCGCAGATTCGCTGGCGCAGTTGAGCCGCCCTCCTCCCTCATCTAGCTTTGACACCATGAACGAGACCACCGAACGCTTTCTCCAGGTCATCGCTGACACGGTCGGGTACGACCACGTGTCGGAAGTCCATCTTTTCCCCAGCCTGAAGCAGGGGGGCGTCGAGTCGGGGTTGGCGGTCGTGGCGACCAATCCGGAGACGGTGACTCCGGAGGGGGTCGAGCGGCACGTCGTCTATACGGCGCGGTATCGCTGCGTCCTCAAAGGGCCGGACCGTGGAAAATGGGACGCCGACGTGAAAGCCGAGGCGGACGCGCCGCTGGTAACTGTGGATGAAGTGGTGCGGGGGGTCGTCCGCCGGTCAGGCGACGAGGTGCACGCCGAGCGAATTACGGGAGAGCAGTTTCGATCGATTGTACCTGCGCCAGCAGCTCCCGAACCGGAACCGGCTTCACCAGAACCGCAAGACACCCCCGAGCCAGACACCGTTCCCGAATAGCCGGATCGTCGTGCCCCGTCAGAACGACGGTGCGCGGCGTGTGATGTCGTTCGACGAGTTGGTCGAGCACCGAGAGGCCGCTCCCGTCGGGGAGCGTGAGGTCCAACACCATGACGGACGGTGGATCAGCGACGTATCGTGTGACAGCGTCCGCCGCCGTTGCGGCTACGCTGACGCGATACCCGCTAGCCTCACACAACACGCGTAGTGCATCGGTGACGAGCGGACTATCGTCAACAATGAGCAGGTGTCGCTGGGCCATCCACGCGCGTGGGAATCGTAAAGAAGAACCGCGAGCCGGCGCCAATTTCGCTTTCGACCCACAGTCGTCCGCCATGGAGCTCGACGAGGCGGCGGGCGATCGTCAACCCGAGTCCGGTTCCGTGATGCTGCCGTGATGCGGACGAATCGACTTGCGAGAATTCCTGAAAGATGAGCTCGAAGTGCTCCGGAGCGATTCCAATTCCGGTATCGCCGACTTCCACGATCGTGCAGTCTCGGCCGCGATCCTCGCATTGCCGCACGTGCACCCAGACGCGTCCGCCGATCGGTGTGAAGTCGATCGCATTGCCGACCAGATTGTTGATCACGTGGATGATCTTTTCGCGATCTGCAAAAGTCGACGGGACCTCGGGCTCCACCATCGTGTCGAACGTGATGGCGCGCTTGCTCGTCACCGATTCATTGATTGCTCGCACTTCGTGCAGCACGTCGTGCATCCGGAATTCCGCGGCGGAGAGACGGAGCCGGTCGGCCGCGGCTTTCGCGTAGGTGAGAATCTCGCTCACCATTTCGAGCAACTGGCGTCCGCCAGCGATGATGCCGTTGACGCTGTCGAGTTGCTTGTCCGACAGCTCGCCTAACATCCCTTCGCGAAGAATTTCGCCGTGCGTGATGATCGCGGTGAGCGGCGTTCGCAAGTCGTGCGAAATATTCGACAGGAACTGAGTCTTCAGCGCGTCGCGCGAGCGCAATTCGGCCAAGTCACGTTGCGCGTCGAGCAATTGTGCTTCGAGCGCCGCGACGCGCAGGTCGAATCCCGAGGCGGGATCGGTGGCGTGCATCTTTTAAAACTACACCCCGGCCACGACCTCCTCAACCAATCGTTGCCGACGAACCAAGCTCCAGTACCGCCCCTCGGCGGTCAGGAGTTCGGCGCTCGTCCCCCGCTCGACGATCCGGCCGCCGTCCAGGACGATGATCGAGGCGGCGTCCCGGAGGGCACTGGCCCGGTGGGACGCGATGATGGCCGTCCGTCCCGCCAGGGCGGTGCTGAGGCCATGGAGGATTTCGGCCTCGGTGTGGGTATCGACCGCGGAAAGGGCGTCATCGAGCAGGACGATCGAGGGGCGGCGGGCCAGGGCACGAGCCAGAGCGGCTCGCTGTTTTTGTCCACCGGAAAGGTTGATCCCACGCTCGCCGAGCATCGTATCGTATCCACCAGGGAAATCACTGACGGCCTCATCCAATTGCGCAATCCGCGCCGCCACGCGCCACGCATCTTGTGTCGATCCGTCGACGGTGGCCGAGCCCGATGCCGTGTCGGTAGCGGCGAGCCGGTCGTCGTCGGTATCGACGACCGGGGCGATGCCGTATTGCAAGTTCGTCGCGATCGTGTCACTGAAGAGCACGCTCTCTTGCGGCACATAGCCAATTGCCCGCCGCAACTCGTCGACGGGGAGATGCCGAATCGAGACGCCGTCGATCAAGATGTCACCTTCCTGCGGATCGTACACGCGTGCGAGGAGATCGATCAGCGCACTCTTGCCGCTCCCCGTTGCACCGACGACACCCAGTGTCATTCCGGCGGCAACCGTGAAGGAGATATCCCGCAACACCCATCGCGGTGTAGTTCCGTCAGCAACGGGATAGTGGAAGCCGACGCCACGAAATTCGATGGCACGCCCCGCAGTCGTCGAAGGGAGGTGTGCAACCGGCTGTTCCGTCGTAATCCGTGGGCGTTCTTGCAGCATGACGTCGAGCCGTCCCATCGACGCCGCGCCACGCTGGAAGAGGTTGATGACCCATCCAAATGCGATCAATGGCCATGTCAGCATCACGAGGTACATCCCGAAGGCGACGAACGCACCAACGGAGATCGCGCCCCGTAACGCCATCGATCCACCAACGCCCAGCACGACCACCGCGCCGGCGCCGGCGAGCAGCGCGAACATGGGGTGGAGTGTTCCCCACAAACGCACCAACGACATGTTGCGTCGGACGTATTCGTCGCTCAAGTCATGAAAGCGCGCAACCTCCGCGCGCTCTTGCTGATACGCGCGCACGACACGCACACCACTCAAGTTTTCCTGTGCGTGCGTCGTCAACGTCGAAAAGTGTTCTTGAACCGATTCGAAGCGCGTATGAATCTTGTGTCCGAGCTTGACCGTCAAGATCGGCAGCGGAATCATCGGAATGAGCGCCAGCATCGTCAACTTGACACTGATGTGCGACATGAAGCCGAGCGCGAAGAGGCTCCCGAGCACCGTGTTCGCCAAGTACATGATGGCCGGTCCCGCGGCCATGCGGACCGCGGCCAAATCGTTGGTGAGCCGAGCCATGATGTCGCCGGTACGCGTCCGGTTGTAATAAGAAGCGTCGAGCGCTTCGAGATGGCGGAAGAGGACGTTTCGCAGGTCGTATTCGACCCATCGGCTCAGTCCGTTCATCAGCTCGCGCATCCCGTACCGGAGCCCGCCTCCCACGAGGGCGACCACCACCATCGCACCAGCCAGCTTGGCCGTGGCGGACGTGGTGGCGCCCGCGCGCATCCCATCGATCGCCCGTTCCATCAGCCAGGGGATCACAGATGTGATGGCGGACGATGCCACCACAAACATAAGTCCCGCAACGAGTTGCAGCGTGTACGGGCGGAAAAACGGGAATAGCGGACGAAGTTGGCGTATGGGGTATGGCATGGCGATTGCCCGATTAAGTTTTCTTGAGGACAACGCTTCTTGGAGGAAGACCGATGCCGAAATATATGAGCCGGACCGCAGTCCCTCTCCTCGTGACCGCGATGTTGGCCGCGGCGTGCGGTGGGGAAAAGAAGTCGGACACACTCGCGCAGGATTCGACGCTCAACGCTGACATGCAGATGGCGAATCGCGACACGACGGCGAATCCGCAGTTGAACGACGTTCCGGCGACGTCCAACACGACGGCACCAACCACGTCGTCGCACACGACGACGACGCACACGACCACGAAGACGCATACGCCGGCTCCCGCGGCGACGTCGACGAAACCGGCGACCAGCACCGGTGCTGCGCCCGCCGCGCGGACCGGAACGATCGCGGCGGGGACGAGCCTCGCGCTTGCATCGTCGTCCCGCGTCTGCACGAACACCAACAAAGTTGGCGAGCGTGTGAACGCGACGCTCAGCCAGGCGGTGAGTGGATCGAATGGCGCGGTGATCCCGGCTGGGGCGTCGGTGGCGCTCGAGATCACGCAGCTCAAGCGGAGTGAGAACGTCAACGACAAGATCCAGATGGGCTTCCGTCCGGTCTCAGTGACGTTCGGTGGCCATACGTATCCGCTCGAAGGGCACTATGCGGATGCGCAGATCGACAAGGTGAAGAATCAGCCGGGGAGCAAGGATGCGCAGAAGGTCGCCACCGGTGCGGTGGTCGGCGCGGTCCTCGGGAAAGTCATCGGCAAGAGCACCAAGGGCGCGGTGATCGGCGGTGCGGTCGGCGCGGCGGCTGGAGCAGGAGCGGCAGCCACGACGGCCAACTACGAAGGGTGTGTCCCCGATGGTGGGCGCATCAGCGTGACGTTGGACGGCCCGGTTCAAGTTCAGCTGTAAGTCACACCATATCTCGCTGGGGAGACGGTCGATGCTGACCGTTTCCCCAGGTAGGTGGCTCGACGTAACTTAGACGGGTGACCAAACCGGGACCCGAGCTCCGAGCCACAGAACGCCGCAATCCACGCACGGCGGAAATCGACCTCGCAACGCCGCGCGAGATCGTCGACCTCATCAATCAAGAAGATCAAGGCGTCGCACGCGCCGTCGCGGAACAACGCGACCCGATCGTCGAGGCGCTCACGCTCGCCGAGGCGTCGTTTCGCCAGGGCGGGCGTTTGTTTTATGTAGGAGCGGGAACGTCGGGGCGGCTCGGCGTGCTCGACGCGAGCGAATGTCCGCCGACGTTCGGGACCGATCCGGCAATGGTGCAGGGGATCATCGCGGGCGGCTTTCCTGCGCTCACCCGTGCGCAAGAAGGGGCAGAGGATAATCGCGCGGCGGGTACCGCGGCGATGGACGAACATGGCGTCACATCCAAGGATTTCGTCGTCGGTATCGCGGCATCCGGAACGACTCCCTACGTGATCGCCGCGTTGTCTCGTGCTCGTGAGCTGGGCGCCAAGACGGCGCTCGTCGCGTGCTCACCACCGCCCGATGAGGCGCTCGCGGTCGTCGACGTCCCGATCATCGTGCTCGTCGGTCCTGAAGTCGTGACCGGTTCGACGCGACTCAAAGCGGGAACGGCGACGAAGCTCGTGCTCAACACGATCACGACCGGCGCGATGATCCGGCTCGGAAAGACGTACGGCAATCTCATGGTCGACCTGCGCGCCACGAACGACAAGTTGACGGATCGCGCGGAACGGATCGTCGTCGAGGTGTGCAAGGTGTCGCGCGAGGAGGCTCGTGCGTTGCTCGATGCCGCCGGACGAAGCGTCAAGCTCGCGATCGTGATGCAACTCCTCGGTGTGGATCGGGATACGGCGGAGCAGCGGCTCGCGGAGCATAACGGCGTAATTCGCCAAGCGGTTCCGGGGGCGGTCCCGCCCGACGCCGATGATTGATTGGCGTTCTGCAGTGGCGGCGCAAGAGCCGGAGCTGTCGGCCGTGTACGTCGGGGTGATGTCGGGAACGTCGCTCGACGGGATCACGTGTGCCGTCGTCAGATTCACATTGGCGCCCGATAGCGATGTCTCGGAGCCTTCTGTGATCGTCGAGCATCGACTCATTGGACACACCGTGAAGCCCTACACAGCGGCGCAGCGTGCGCGGCTGCTCCGTGCGCTGAGTGGCGCAACGCCAGAAGAGTATTGCCGTCTCAATTTCGATCTTGGCGCGTGGATCGCCGATGCCGTCTGCGACGCGATCGCCGAAGCTGGCATCGCGCGCGCAGACATTCTAGCGGTCGCGTCCCATGGACAGACGGTGTGGCACGTCCCGGGCCACTCGACGTGGCAGATAGGGGAGGCCGCCGTCATCGCCGAGCGAACCGGGATCGACGTCGTCAGTGATTTTCGTGTGCGCGACATCGCCGCGGGTGGGGAAGGGGCACCGCTCGTCTCGATGGCCGACGCGATGTTGTATGCCGCGCCAACGGAATGGCGGTTGTTGCAGAACATCGGTGGGATCGGCAACGTGAGCATCGTTCCGCCGGGTGGTGATGTTGCCGGTGTTCGCGCGTTCGATACAGGGCCCGGCGTTGGTGTGCTCGATCATGTCGTGCGAACGTTGTATCCCGAGCTTGCATACGATGTCGATGGCGCGATCGCGACGCGTGGGACGCCGATCCGCGAAGTCGTGCAGACGTTGCTCGATGATCCATACTTCGCGCAACACCCACCGAAGTCGACAGGGCGCGAGAAATTCAGCCCCGCCTACGCGGCGCGCGTCATCGAAATGGCGAGAAACGCTGGCGCGAAGGATCCGGCCGACATCGTTGCGACGGCCGCATTACTGACGGCGGCGTCGATCGCCGACGCGTACCGGCGCTTCATTCCAGTGTCTGTGGGCGATGTCCTGGTCTCCGGTGGCGGTGCCAAGCATCCGGGGATCATGGCGTTCCTTCGGCAAGAGCTTCCCGGAATGCGCATTCGTTCGTTCGAGGACGAATTTTACGACGGCGAAGCGAAGGAAGCGGTGGCGTTCGCGCTATTAGGACTTCTCAATATGGAAGCGAGTCCGGGAAACGTCATCGGAGCCACCGGCGCACGCGGGCCACGAGTCCTGGGGAAATTGACTCCGGCGTAGCCGCCGGAATAGCACGTGCCGGAACGACTGGCGTCGCGTGTGGCGAGGAGAAACGCGCCGTCACGACCGAGATGTTGTCGTGTCCCCCGCGCGCGTTGGCGCATTCGACCAGCGTATCTGAGACGACCGCCACGTCGCGCTCGGCGCTCGCGATCTGTGCCATCGTGTCGCCGGTGACGTGGTTGGACAGCCCGTCGCTGCAGAGTATGAGAATATCGCCGACCTTCGGCGTCACGCGATAAAAATCGGGGTGCACCGTGGGCTCGGAGCCGAGCGCTTGCAAGATGATGTTGCGGCGATCGCTGAGCGCGGCTTGATCTTCCGTGAGCTCACCGGCATCGATCAGCCGCTGTACCAACGATTGATCTTTGGTGATCTGCCGAGCGCGTCCCTCTTGAATGAGATACGCTCGGCTATCCCCCACCTGCGCGATCACGACCGTCGAATCGAAGACGACCGCCGCGGTGGCCGTCGTCGCCATGCCGCGGTGATGCGGATGGCCGGAGGCATACGTGTAGATCACATGATTCGCCGCGGCGACGGCGTCGCGCATCGCGTCTTCGACAGCGTTGAGCGAGCGGAGTTGTCCGCGTTCGTACCGGCGCCGCAGCTCGATCAAGATCGTGTCGGTTGCCATCAAGCTGGCGATTTCGCCAGACGCCGCGCCGCCGACGCCATCGGCGACCACCATCAGTGCGGGGGCGCCATCGGTCCGGAGGGTAGCGAGGACCCCTTTGGTGACCGTCGCCCCTTCGCCGATGGCCGCGACGAGGTATGCATCCTCATTGTGCGAGCGAATGCGGCCGACGTCGGTCCGTCCCGCGGCGACCAACCCGAGCCGTCGGGCGCCGTCACGGGTGCCGTCGCGTGCGCTATCTCGGACGCCGTCTCGTGCGCCGTCGCCGGGGGTCATGTGCGGTTCATGTGCTAGTGCGCATCTCCGGGTGGGGAATATATCGTAGTGACCAATTGAGAGGGTGGGCCAGGGATCCTACCTTATAGAATGCGTCGCCTCGCTCATTTCTCGGTTCGTCACGCGATCTCCCTCGGAGGGATGCTGGGAGTGCTCATGCTGGGCGCCTGCGCCGGCCGCACCCCTGCGCCGTCGACCTCCTCGCCCCCGGCCTCAACGTCACCCTCTGCTGGCATTACGCGGGCGCCGCTCCCGCCAGCCAATCCGCGCCTTCCCCAGATGCCGAGCGTCGAGGGGCCACTCCGGATTTCCGTCGTCTATCCGCATGAAAATGCGCTGATCGCGTCGCGCGATTCGAATTTCATCTTTGGCAGCGTCGGTTCCGGCACCGCCGGGCTCCGCATCAACGGGACGCTCGTCCCTGTGTGGCCCAATGGCGCCTTCATGGGATGGGTCGCCAACCCACCCGCCGATGCACCCGCGTACCAGCTCGTCGCGTACACGGAGCGCGACACGGCGCGTCTGACGTATCCCGTTCGCATTCGTCAGCCGGCGCCGCCGGGACCTGCCGCGCCAGGAACGGCCGACACGATGATCCCCGTTCCCGGTGCGCCATTCGCGCAACTACGCGACGATTCGCTCGAGCGCACGGTGAGCGACACCGATCGCGCCATCATCGGACGGCCGACGCCAACGGGGACGTATCGATGGTTCCTCTTTCCCAACACCTGGGTGCGCGTCACTGGGTACCTCGATGACAAAGCGCGCGTGTTGCTCGACGATGCACAACCGATTTGGGTCGATCGCCGCGACGTGATCGTTCCGGCGACATTCGCTACGGTGCGCAATACGACGGTTGGCGCACCGCGACTCGTGCCCGCGCACGAATGGATCGACGTCGAGATCCCCGCATCGACGCCGCCCGCCTACGTCGTCGACGAAGAAGAGAAGAGTTTGACGGTGACCTTGTATCGCGCGGCCGGAAAGTGCGTACAGCCAACCATTCCGTCCGGTGAGCGGTCGATTCAGAAGATCACCTGTCAAACCAGTGGATCCCGCATCGCCTATCGCTTCGATTTGGGACGCCCGGTGTATGGCTACCTGGCGCTGTATCACGACGGTGTCATGACGTTCCGCGTCCGCCGTCCGCCAGTGGTCGAGCGCGCACACCCGCTGCAAGGGCAAACGATCGTTGTCGATCCGGGACATCCCCCGGGTGGCGCGATTGGGCCGACAGGATACGCCGAGCCGGAAGCGACACTCGCGGTCGGGCTCAAAGTCCGCGAGTTGCTCGAAGCGCGCGGCGCGCACGTCGTCATGACCCGCACCGACCCCGGTCCCGTCGCACTCGGCGATCGCCCGATCATGGCGCGCCGAGCCGATGCGCAGGCACTCGTGTCCGTGCATCTCAACGCGCTGCCGGATGGGATGAATCCGTTCCGCAGTCATGGAACGGGGACGTATTACTTCCAGACGCATTCGCGTCGCTACGCCACCGTCATGCAACAGGCGTTGGTGCGAGAGCTCGGCTTGCGCGATCTCGGGAGCTTCCGCGAAAACTTTGCCTTGGTGCGTCCCACGTGGATGCCCGCGGTGCTCACGGAAGGGATTTTCATCATCATGCCCGATCAAGAAGCGGCGATCCGTACGCCGGCATATCAAGCGGCCTATGCACGCGGGATCGTGGACGGGCTCGAACAGTTCTTCGCCTCCCTCGCCGAATGAACCGATCTCTTCTTTCTTGGACGCGCATGAATCCTCGCGTGCGCGTCGTCGCGGCGGTATCTGCGATTCTCTTCGCGACGCTTGTTGGGCTACCGTCGACCACGTCCGCGCAGCTCGCGGTGAACGAAACGTGGTATACGATCACCACCACGCATTGCCGCATCCATTTCACCGCTGGGACTGAAGCGGTCGGCCGCCGCGCCGCCGCCGCCGCGGAGCGAGCCTATGCCAATCTTGCCCGCGAGCTCGTTCCACCGCGTGGGGTTGTCGACGTCGTCGTCTCCGACGTCGCCGACGCGTCGAACGGTGCGGCGGGGACATTCCCGCGCAATCGCATCATCATCAATGCGCGTCCTCCGGTCGATCAGACGTCGCTCGAGAATTACGACGATTGGGTCGGGTTGGTGATGCAGCATGAGATGGCGCACATTTTCCATCTCGATCGCGCGCGCGGCTGGTGGCGCGCGGCACAATACGTCTTTGGTCGCAATCCGGTCTTCTTCCCGAATTACTATACGCCGTCGTGGTTGACCGAAGGGTTGGCCGTGTACTACGAGTCGCGGTACACGACCGGCGGACGTTTGGAAGGGAGCTATCAATACGGTGTCGCCCGCGCGATGGCGCGCGGCCGCGGCGTTCCGGACATCGACGAGCTCGCGCTCGTCACGTCGCGGTATCCGCTCGGACAAACACCGTACATCTACGGCTCATTCCTCGTCGACGCCGCGGCACGTCACGGCGGGCCCGCGAGTGTACGCGCCTTTGTCGAGCGCACGAGCGCCGAACCCATTCCATTCCTTCTCGATCGCAACGCCAAGCGCACGTTCGGCGAGACGTTCACCTCGCTTTGGCGCAATTGGCGTGACTCTGTCACACGTGTCACACGCGCTGCTGTAGGACCCGATTCGTCGGTCCACGTTCTCCCAGGCGGAGGATTTTCGATCTACCATCCACGCTGGCTGGATGCGCAGACGGTCGTCTATCTCGCCGACAACGGTCGTGAGTCGCAAGGGCTCTACAAAGTGTCCGACGGGACGACACCGGTTCGCGTCACGCGCCGCGCCAGTCTGGACATCAATCAACCGACGGCGGATGGTTACGTCTTCGCGCAAGTCGAGAATGTCGACCGCATCTATGTACGCGGCGATCTGTACGAAACGCGGCACGGTGTTACGCGCCGGCTCACGTACCGAGGGCGTCTCAACTCCCCCGACGCAAACGCCGCCGGCACCATCGTCGCCGTGCAAACGCTCCCCGGCACCACTCGGCTCGCGCTCGTCACACCACCGCCTCCGCACTCGAGTGCATTGGCGACGGTGCGTCCGCTGATGCACGCGTCGCTCGATACGCAATGGGTGTCGCCACGATGGTCTCCCGACGGAGAGTTGATTGCGGCGGTCCGGATCAGCGCTGGCATCAACGAGCTCGTCGTGCTCGATACGACGGGGACAGTGCGCCACGTCCTCCGGCGCGAGCACGCGGTGGTGCGCTCTCCCGCTTGGCGCGGGGACGGCCGCGGTGTCTTCTATACGTCCGACAAATCGGGCACCGGAACGATCTACTACGCGGACACACTTGGCACCGGTCCCGGTTCCGTCTCAGGAATCGCGCTCCAATGGCCTGACGGCGGCGCGTATGGGCTCGATGCGCATCCGCGTCCAGGCGTCCCCGATGGAACCGCGCTCACGACGACCGTCTTCATGGGCGATGGGTATCACGCGGCGATTGCACTCTCTCGCAATCTCGGGACGGATACGTCGGCAGGGAACGGCGTCGCGTACGGCAAGAATGTCGTCGATCACTTCACGCCGATCGAATCGATGACCGACAAGGCGACGCCATATTCGCCGTGGCGAACGTTGCTCCCCACGTATTGGTCACCGTTGCTCGCGACCGGTGCATCGTTCGGCACGCAAGTCGGCGCCGTCACATCCGGGAGCGACGTCGTCGGACGACACGACTACGTCGCACAAGCCCTCGTCAACACGCAGACGCATCACGCCGATCTCTTCGGAACCTACACTTATTCGCGTTTCGTGAGCGCGACGATCAACGCGCAAGCCGAGCAGTCGTGGTCGTATGCGAACGTGTATTCATCGGCGGGGGCCAAGGTGGGGCGTCTCGACAAAGTGACGCGCACCTATTCGTTGCAGACCACCTTCGAGCGTCCGCGGGCGTTCACCTATGCCTCCGCGACCTTCGGCGCCGAGTTGGAGACGTACGACTACGCGACACATCCGTCACCGCTGCTGCCGCAGTTGCGGGCGTTTTATCAGCGCTCGCACCGGTATCCGGCGTTCATGACCAACGTCCAGTTCTCCAATACACAGCGGCCGACGTTGAGCATTTCCCCGGAAGATGGATTCGCGGTGTCGCTCACGACGCGCGAGCGCTGGGCGTCGGGGGCTGGCGCCGTCGCGATTCCGAGCGCCGTTCTCTCGACAGTGTTGTTCAAGTCTCTCGATCTCCCCGGCTTTGCGCATCACGTGATTGCGGTGCGTGCATCGGCTGGGGCGACGGGCTATCGATCGCCGAGTGTGTATTCGGTCGGTGGCATCAGTGGAGCGTCGTTCGAGCTCGTTCCGGGGATCACGATTGGCGATCAGGCGAGAACCTTTCCCGTGCGTGGCTTTACGCCGGGAACGGAGGAAGGGAACGTTGCGATTTCCGGGAGCGTCGAGTATAGGCTCCCGCTTTCGATTCCGTCGCGCGGGCTGGGGTTGCTCCCCATCTTCCTCGACAAGACGTCGCTGTCGCTCTTTGGCGATGTTGGGCGCGCCAGCTGTCATCAATCCGATGTCACATATCCGACTGGGGCGGCGAGCAGCCAACAGCAGCAGGTGGCCTGTTCGGTCCTTCCGCCGGCTGGTCCCACTTTGACGTCCGTTGGGTTAGAATTGAACCTCGACTCGGCGTTGCAATTCGACGTTCCGTATCGGTTCCGATTCGGCGTTGCCGAGCCTTTGAGTGGTCGCGTCCAGTTCCAGCCGCGTTCACCGGCTGTGTATTTGACTCTGGGTGGGTCGTTTTGACCATTTCGTGATATAAACAGACGTAGGCACGTCTGATGCGCCGAACGTGAAAGCAAGCAAAGACGTTCTTTCGGCCGTGTGCAAAGCTCGGTGGTCACAGATTTTCGTGATTGTGCACTTGTAAGTCTTTTAATAACAACGAGTTATAAAGACACTGGCGCGGAATCACGAGTCGGCATAGCTTCACCCCCCCTGACCCTGCGTGTCGCCAATTTGGGTCACACGGTTGCAGTCCGTTGTTCTAGTTCACGGGTACTATCCTGTGGACCAACCATCCAGCAGTAGAGTTCACGAGCGCATGTCCAAAGCCTCCTCTCCCCAGCAGCACTCCCTCCCAGAGGCGCAACTCTCTCAGAACGCCCGGACCGTTCTGGAGAAGCGCTACCTCACCAAGGACAGCTCGGGTAAGCCCACCGAGCGACCGGAAGACATGTTTTGGCGCGTCGCGACCACGGTCGCTGAGGCGGACCGGCGGTATGGTGCGAGCGCAGGTGCGGTGACGGCCGTCGCCGAAGAGTTCTACGCATTGATGACGCAGCGCCGGTTCGTCCCGAACTCGCCCACGTTGATGAATGCTGGGCGCCCGCTCGGGCAGCTGTCGGCGTGTTTCGTGTTGCCGGTCGAGGATGCGCTTGCCAACGGACAGAATGGCATTTACGACACCCTCCGCTCGATGGCGCTCATCCATCAGAGTGGTGGTGGAACGGGCTTCTCGTTCTCGCGGTTGCGGGCGAAGGGGTCGATGGTCCGCTCGACGACTGGGGTGGCGTCGGGCCCAATCTCGTTCATGGAATTGTATGATGCGTCGACCAACGCGGTGAAGCAGGGGGGGACTCGCCGCGGGGCGAACATGGGGATCTTGCGCGTCGATCATCCGGACATTCTCGAGTTCATCTCGTGCAAGGAAGATCTGACCAAGATCACCAACTTCAACATCTCCGTCGCCGTGACCGACGTCTTTATGCAGGCGGTCAAGGACGGGACGTCGTACGACTTGGTCGATCCGGGGTCGGGGAACGTCACCGGGCAGCTCGACGCGCGGGACGTGTGGGACAAGATGATCGACGGTGCGTGGCGGACGGGTGAGCCTGGCTGCTTCTTCATCGATCAGGCGAACCGGTACAACCCGGTGCCACACATCGGTGCGTACGAAGCGACCAATCCGTGCGGCGAGCAGCCGCTCCTTCCATACGACGTCTGCAACCTCGGTTCGATCAACGTCGGCTGGTATGTGAAGGATGGCGTCATGGATTGGGACGCCATGAAGCGCGACATTCACTTGTCGACGCACTTCCTCGACAACATCATCGACGTCAACAAGTATCCACTCCCCGAAATCGATGCGCTGTCCAAGCGGATTCGCCGCATCGGGTTCGGCGTGATGGGCTTCGCCGATGCGTTGATTCGGTTGGGGATTCCGTACAACTCGCCCGAAGGTGTCGAGTTTGGCCGGACGCTGCAGGAGTTCGTCGACAGCGAAGCGAAGCGTGAGAGCGAGCGGCTCGCCAATCAGCGTGGACCATTCCCGGAATGGGCGCGCTCGATCTTCGGGCCGGACGAAACCTGCGCGCGTGCGGCTGATGGGAGCCGCGTCCGTCCGATGCAGATGCTGCGCAACTGCAACGTCACGACGGTCGCGCCGACGGGAACGATCTCGATCATCGCCGGCTGCTCGTCGGGGATCGAGCCGCTCTTCGCGGTGGCGTTCATGCGCAATCAGGCCGGCGTCATGATGCCGGACGTGAACGAGGATTTCGTCGCGATCGCGAAGAAGGAAGGGTGGTATAGCGACGCACTCATGGAGCGGATCGCGCAACAGGGACACATTCACTTCGACGAAGTGCCGGAGCGGTGGCAGCGCGTCTTCGTGACGGCGCACGACATTGTCCCGGAGTGGCACGTGCGCATGCAGGCGGGCTTCCAGGAGTATTGTGATTCGGCGATCTCCAAGACGACCAACTTCCCGCACGTCGCGACGCGCGAAGATGTGCGCGCCATCTACGAATTGGCGTACGATCTCCAGTGCAAAGGAGTCACGGTGTATCGTGACGGCTCGCGCGACAACCAAGTCCTCTCGACCGGTGCGACGGCGCAGGCCGCAGCCG
>Ga0105241_10001473_pt1 | contig 18050 bp, 11 predicted proteins | sample KBSC64metaG_FD_80422 | JGI IMG/M metagenome (GOLD analysis project Ga0105241, IMG submission 80422) | Corn rhizosphere microbial communities from Kellogg Biological Station, Michigan, USA - KBS C6-4 metaG | ecosystem: Host-associated > Plants > Roots > Rhizosphere > Soil | place: Michigan, USA... | reverse complement strand
TAGAAATTGCTGATTTTGTGATTGCGGGATTTTGTGATTTGCTGAGCCTGTAACAGCATCAGCAGATTGTAGCATCCCGAAATGGCCGGATTAGAAATTGTTGATTTTGTGATTGCGGGATTTTGTGATTTGCTGAGCCTGTAACAGCATCAGCAGAATGTAGCATCCTGAAATGACCGAATTAGAAATTGCTGATTTTGTAATGTAGCGATTTCGAAATTTCTTTTGGTGTAACACTATCAGCAAATCCCGAAATCTCAAAATCTCAAAATTCCGAAATCCCTCAATCAGAAATAGTATGAAAAAATATGCTGTTATAGTTGCAGGTGGCGCCGGTTTGCGGATGGGAACAGCAGTACCCAAACAGTTTTTATTGTTGCAAAATAAACCTGTGTTATGGCATACGCTTACAGCATTCCTCAGCGCTTACAATGACCTGCAAATAATACTGGTTTTACCCGGGCAGTACCAGGAAACGGGTGTTTCAATAGCAGCCACCACCGCTGATCCGCAGCGGATACAAATTACTACCGGTGGTGATACGCGTTACCAATCCGTAAAAAACGGGCTGCAACTGGTAGCACCCAATTCAATTGTTTTTGTTCATGATGGTGTAAGGTGCCTGGTTACGGCAGGTTTAATAAACCGCTGTTATGAAGCAGCGCTTAAAAACGGGAATGCTATACCCGCCATGGCCGCTGTTGATTCTATCCGGATTGAGAATGGAAACAGCCATTCAGTAATGGATAGGAATAAAATCCGCATTATTCAAACCCCGCAAACATTTTTAGCTGAGCAGTTGATAAATGCATTCGATCAACCCTATGATGATGCTTTTACCGACGAAGCAACGGTAGTAGAAAAAACAGGTATTGCCATTCATCTTATTGAAGGCGAAGCCTCCAATATAAAGATCACCAGTCCGCTTGATTTAATAGTAGCTGAAAAGCTGTTGGAAGAAATGGGGAGGAAATAAACTATAAGATTCCGTACCTGTTTATGGCCGGTGAGGACACCGGCCATGGGGGCAGAGCCGCCCGGCAAACCTTATAGGTTTTCTGCTGAGCCGGTTTATTTTTTCAACCATCTCAATAGGACAGGTAAACGATTGTACTTTATACCAGGATATGTTTCTTCTGATGCGCCAAAGCTGCTGTAAAAAAGGGCCAGGCCAGGAATGTCTGATCCTTCAAAATCAAGCAGGATATTTTTTTCCGCATGGTCTTTTATAAATGCGTTGATAAGTGCGTGCGAAGCGCCGGTGGTCCTGCCATCAGGGTGGTTGCCGGCAAGGATATAATAAGCGCGGTTTTGCCAGGTAAAAAATACACAGGATGATAGCAGCTTGCCGGCTGCCGAACTGATGCCATAAGTTACAGCGCCCTGCTGTTGTTCAAGCCAATGATATAATTTTGTAAAGCGATTAAAATCATCACTGCTAACCCGGGCAAATTCTTTCATCTGTAATCGGGCCAACTGCAGCACTTCCTGTAATGCCGGTTTACTAACGCCATACTGCGACTGCTCTGCCTTTTTAATATTGCGTTTAATATTATCGCTAAACCCGGCGTACAGTTGATTATAAGGTTTGTTGAGCGGCAGAATATAGTTTTTCCTGTCATGCACATGAAAGGCCATATTGGTAACCAGGTTGCCGGGGTTAAGGCTTATATCCCAGAAGCGGAATTTGCCTGGTATGCCTGCAAGAAAATCTTTTACTACTATGCCGTTTAAAGATTGGCCAAATACGCCCAGCATAGCACAGCAAAAGGGTTGGTATAAATAATAAATACCGTATTTCCGGTTCCATGTCAGCGGCATTACTGCTTCGTAATCATTCAAAACAAGTCCATCCCATTGCTTTGCCATGGCATCCAGGTAAAATGAGTAGGCATAAATAAGCTGGTTGGAAGCATTGCTTATACAGGCATCCCATTTCTCCCTGTCAATCTCTTTTTGTGTAAGATACCGTATGGGATGCTGTGTGCTCATGAGCAGGTTAAAACTCCAGGTTTTTATTTATTTTGCCCAGCCTGAAGTTTTGAATATCTATACTAAATGAAATGGTTTTAAATAAATAGCTGCCTCCCAGGGTAGATTTGAAATAATCCCTGAACACCGGGCTATACACAAGTGGCAGGTAAATGTTTACCGTTTCATGCAACAGTGAAAGCTGTAAGCCGGCATCAAATAAAAAACGCGAAGTGGGTGCATCGGCCTTCCATGCATCTGCATATGTACCAATGTCTGCAAATATTTTTATGGGGAATCTTTTATCGGCAATATCAGACACTACATTGACTGCACCCAGCCAGTCATCCGTTTTACCTACTTTGCTGTTTAGCAAATCGGTTCTTACTTTAAATGCACCATCGCGCATCATTATCTGCCGGTTGGCCGTGCCTTCAAATTCGTTTCTTCCCAGGAAATAATTGCTATAGGTATAGTCTTCATACCCGTTGGCCCCGGTTAGGTTAAGCTGGTACCGGTCTGTTTCAAATTGTTTGCTGATTGTTTTAGGGGTGGTATAGAAAAATTTTCCTGCAAACAGCCGAAGGTTCAATCCTGATTTATTGTTTGAATAATTAAAATAATAGCTGCCGGTAAACGCCGCACGCACAAAGCCATCAGCCTGTTCCAGTAATAATTGTGCACTGTAGGGATACAGCACGCGGTTATTTTCCAGCACAAATTTCAACTGGGTAAGATAACGGCTGGACGATGTTTTTCCAACCTGGTTCGTGGTATCTGGTCCATTGATAACGGTTGTAAAGTTTAACGCGTGCTCATTTATAAAAAATGGCGTAAACTGTACATAGCTTTTTAATTTATCGTGCGGGTTGTTTTGTTTAAATGTAAAACGCAGAAACGGGGCTATCTTCCGGAAGCCGAGTGTAATCTTTGCTGCATTGGCAGGCTGAAAATCATCCATAGAAAAAGAAGAACTGCTGACGCCAATTTCAGTTTTGTAAAATAAATTATCCGGAAACCAGGTGTAAGACACACGGGCCAGGTAGTTCATTTTTTTGCTGCCGGTTGCATACAGGGGCACCACCAGGAACCTGAATTTGTTGGCCGGAAAATCATAATTGTGCACAATGGCGCCAATCATGAATTTATCGTACTGGTTATAGCCGATGGCCGGAAAAATATTAATGTAATTATATCTTTTTGTATCGGCAATATTCAATAAACCCAAGGCCGGTTGTATTTTTCTTTTTGCGGGTGGCGGCAGGGCGCCTTTTTTGCTAAGCAGGTCAAATATATCATCGGCGGGTTTGCCGCTTACTTGTGTAACGACGGCTTTAAAATCCTCCGGGTAAGGGTGTTTAAATTGCCAGCGTTTATAATATTCATGCATGCAGGAATCAAACATTGCTGTACCCAGGTAGTCCTCCAGCAATTTCATCCATTGGCCGGTTTTATAGTAAGCCACCAGCCCGTTGTTTAATTCTGTGAAATCGTCTGCCGCCGTATTGATGGGCTGGTCCTTGTTTATGGCAATAAGTGTTTGCAGGGCCGTTTCTTCAATATTTTCCGGCAACTGTTGTTCCAGCAGGTTCTTTTTATGGTTTGTTGTATTTGTCTTTTTTAGGAGTTCCTGGTAGCGGTTATCGTAATAAGTATTCATACCCTCATCCATCCAGGGGTATTGTCTTTCATTGGTGGCCAGTATACCCTGCAGCCAGTTATGTCCGGCCTCGTGTTCAATCACGCTTTCCAGCTCTGCGGGCGAACTGCCGGTTGAGATACTGGTGATGGTGGGATATTCCATACCTCCGTTAAAACCCATTTTTGCTTCTACAGCGCTGATGGTATTAAACGGGTATTCGCCTATAAGGGCCGACCGGAAGCGGACGGCGCTTTTTAAATATTGAACGCTGTTTTTCCAGGCGCTTTCCCTGCCAGGCAGGTAATAACTGTAAGCAGTAACCGATTTTCCCGACGGCAATTGCAGCGTGTCCTGGTTTACTACAAAACGTTTGTCTGCAAACCAGGCAAAATCATGTACATTATTTTGCAGGTATTGCAGGGTTTTTGTTTTTGTGGCCGATACAGGATACAGTTGTACTGTTTTGTTGACATGTTTGTAGGAACCTTTTTTTACAATTTTTTTGGTGACAATGGGTTCCCAGATAAAGGATGATCTTTTTTTCAGCCATTCCTTTTCGTTTTCATCCTGTAAATCGCCGGTAGCAGCTACTACATAATTTTCCGGAACGGTAATACGCACATCGTAGTTGCCAAACTCGCTGTAGAATTCCCCCTGATCAAGATAGGGAATGGGATGCCAGCCTTTACTATCATATACGGCCGGTTTTGGAAACCATTGTGTAAGCTGGTAAGACTGACCGGTATGGCCGCCGCGCGAAAAATTTTCGGGCAGCTGTACATGAAACGGTGTATTGATAAGCGCCTGCCCACCCGGTGGAACCGGCACCGGTAGCAGCAATTTGATAATATCGATGTATTGCGGATGGTCTGTTATTTCTGCGGTGGTGCCATTTACTTTAAAATCCAGCCGGTTAATATAGCCCCTTTGTTCCCTGTTGCTAAAATAAAAATCGGTGCGGTTGTTTATAAGCAATTGCTCGCTGAAAGCGGTTTTATCATTTTTATAGGCATTGGGCCAAACGTGGAACCAGATGAAATGAAGGGTATCGGGCGAGTTGTTGGTATAGGTGAGTTTTTCAAAACCATCCAGGCTGTGTTCTTTGTCGTTCAGGACCACGTCAATGGTATAATTGACCTGTTGTTGCCAATATTGTGCGCGGGAGATAGCCGGCAGGGAAAGGACTGCAAAAAAAATAAAAATTGCTTTACCCAAGTATGCTGAGTTTTGGCCAAAAATAATTGAAAAACCGGTGAATATTGTACAAACCAATAACGGTGATAATGCCAATTAATTATATGAGGGGGAGGCATTTATACGCCCTTGCCCAAAAAGATTATCCTGAACGTGTGCAACATGATTTTAAAGTCCAGTTTCAGGGAAATATTTTCTATGTATATCAGGTCGTACTGCATCCTTTCAATCATCTGCGATACGTTTTCCGCGTAGCCAAACTGTACCATGCCCCAGGAAGTGAGCCCGGGCTTTGCCTTTAGCAGGTATTTGTAATAGGGTGTTTGCTGAGAGATAAGATCGATAAAATAGCGTCTTTCCGGTCTTGGCCCTACCAGGCTCATTTCGCCAATCAGTACATTGTACAGCTGCGGCAGTTCATCTATCCGCCATTTGCGCATGGTTTTGCCAAAGGGGGTAATGCGTTCGTCCTGGTTAGACGCAAGTGCCGGACCCGTTTTTTCCGCATCGGCATACATAGAGCGGAATTTGTGAATATAAAACGGCCTTCCCTTGTAGCCTATCCTTTCCTGTGCAAACAAGATGGGCCCTTTTGATGAAAGCCGTACGCGTATAGCCACATATAACATCAGTGGCGACAGCACAATAAGGCCGGTAACCGCCACAATAATATCCAGCAACCGCTTTACATTTTGCTGCCATTGTGGTATCAGGTTGGTGGCAATGCCGGCCAGCAGCGGACTTAACACATTTTCTGTTTTTACTGAACCCGCAATAATATCGAGTGTGCTGGGGATGATATTGATATCTACTTCTTTTTCGCTGAGGCGATTGATCAGGCTTTCGGTTTCTTTTTTATCGGGGTTTTCCAGGGCTATTATAACATGGGCTATATGATCCCGGTCGATGACTTCTTCCAGCTGTGACATGGTGCCCAGGTAGGGCAAATGCGGTGAAATGACGTTTTTGTCATTGCTCACAAATCCTGTATAATAGATGCCCGATTGTTTTAACTGGTCGTGTGTGTGGGCGTATATGCGTTCAGAGGTAGGATAATCGCCGGCCAGCAGCGCATTAAATTTTATTTTGCCCGAGAGCATTTGTTTCTTGGCTATGTTGAGCAGCACCAACCGCCCTGCTGCCGTAAGAAAAAAATGCAGCAGGATAAAACAGCATAAAGCGGTATAGTAGTAATAAAGAGAATGGTTTTTGTCGTTCAGCACAATTACAAAAAATATAACAATACAGCCCACCAGGGTGCAGGAAAAAGCGGTGGTCATTTCATTCAACCTCGATTTTTTGTACAGCGAACCATAACTGCCGGCAAGAAAATAAAAGGCTACCCATAAAAAAGGAAGCAGTGCAATACCCAGTATAATGCGGTTATTGAGCGCCAGGTGATTGCCCCTGTAAAAAGCTTCACCCAGTAATTCTTTGCGAACCACGGTGAATAATATATATGCCAGCGCTGCTGCCAGGTAATCGCTGAACATATACCAGCCTATATGGATCTTTTTTGAAGAAGGCATCTGCAAATCAGGAATTGATAGTGGCGTTTTTAATTTTATTGAGAATCTGGTGTGCTATATCCATGGCCCGGTATCCATCCACTTCGCTTACAATGGTGGGTGTATTATTTACCACGGCATCGCGAAATTTTTCCAGTTCCATTTTTATTGCATTCACTTCCGGCACCAGGGGGTTGAGGATGGCAATGGTTTTTTTGCCATGGGGGGTATCCAGGTCAAATGAAAATGCTTCCAGGTCTCTGGGTGTTTTAAGTTTAATGATCTCCGTTTTTTTATTCAGGAAATCAATACCAATATAGGCGTCTTTCTGAAACACACGCATTTTCCGCATGCGCTTCATAGAAATGCGGCTGCTGGTAAGATTTACCACACAACCGTTATTAAATTCTATGCGCACATTGGCAATATCGGGCGTGTCTGTCATAACGGCTACGCCGCTGGCAGAAATGGCTTTTACTTCGCTTTTTACGAGGTTCAGGATAATATCAATATCATGAATCATCAGGTCCAGTATAACGCTTACTTCTGTGCCGCGCGGATTGAACTGGGCAAGGCGGTGTACCTCAATGAACATGGGGTTTAACTCCACATCCTGTGTGGCCAGGTAGGCAGGGTTGAAGCGCTCCACATGGCCCACCTGCATTTTTACATTGCTTTCTTTAACCAGTTTTACCAGTATCCTTGCTTCATCCATGGTATTGGCCAGCGGTTTTTCTACAAACACATGCTTGCCTTTTTTGATGGCTTTCTCGCAAAGGTCGAAATGAAAAGGGGTGGGGGCTACTACGTCTATGGCATCGCAGGCAGTCATCAGGGTTTCCGCGTCCAGGAAGCGGGGCAGCTGAAATTTTTCGCTTACCTCCTGGGCAGAGACATCATCGGGGTCATAAAACCCCACCAGTTCAACACCACTTATCTCTTTCCAGTTGTTTAAATGAAACTTCCCCAGATGACCAACGCCAAAAATACCCAGCTTTAGCATATCATAAAATTGTGCGGCAAAGATAGCATACCTGTACCTAGCATAATGTGTTAAGAATCATATGGGGAAAATATGTGCAGGGTTGTTTATCTAAGAGCCTGGCCGCACCTGCAGGTGCAATTATAACGTGCAGGAATAAGGGATGCGGGCTTATTTTTTCTTTTTTGGTTTGGATGCTTTTGCCAGCTTGTTAAATTCCAGGCAAAGCTTAATCCAGAAGTCAAACTCCTTTTTAGATTTTAGTGCGTCCTGGTGTACAAATACAAATCCGGTCATGGTTTTGCCATTGTGTACCATGGGGCGGCAGCCATTCATTTCCACAGCCATTTCAAATTTATCGGGGCCGATACGGCACATCAGTTCATTCTTGTTTGCACAAATGCACATTTTGCCATTAACCATAAAGCAGGTGCCGCGGAACATTCTTTTTTCTTCCACCTGTTTAATGGTTGAAAGTGCTTCGCGGAGGCGATCGGTCAGTGGTTCATCTTGTATCACTGTATGAATATACAAATTTATAAAAAGCCGCTCCGCACGATTGTGCCCCGGTTTTTCAACACATAGGATCATAGTATCATAGGTAATCATAGATCTTTGCGTGGATTCTATGCTCTTCTATCTTCCTATTGATACTATGTGGTAAAACTGCCGCACGTGAAATAAAAAAGACCACCTGAGTGGTCTTTAAATAATGTTATTTGTAATTACAGTGCCAACGGGTTTACTGGTGTAAACTCATTTTGCGTTCTTTGATAACAGTAAATGAATAGCGCCGGCCGGTTTTCCTGGCGGCTTTTGCGGCTGCATCCGTTACTTCCAGCAGGGTATAATTTCCGTTGCGGTTAAACTCCAGTGGCGTGTCAATAGGGTGCAGGCGGCTGTTGTTTTTTGTAACGTCTTTAAAGGCGGCTTTCTTCATTTCTTCTTCCAGCTTCTGGTAGTCTTTTTGGCTGGCGGCCTGTAGTTCGATACGGGTGATAAAGCTTGGCATAAGGTTAATCGTTTGAGTGTTTTTATTGGGATAGAGCGTGTTCTTAGAGCAAAATTAGTGGTTTTTAATAACGCTGGTGTTAACAAAATATTGTTTGTTAAAGGGGGCTTTTTTGGGTGAAATCAGCCTTGTTTTTTAGTGTTTTTGCCTTGGTTTAGTGCCCATTGGCAGCACCTGCCGGGTTTTGCATGGCATAGGCAAAAGCACCGAATTTTATGTAATGGTTTGCATAGGCGCCTTATTTTGAGGATTTAACTGGCGCTGTTGTTTTTGAAATGATTGCGCCACCGCTTTCGGCCATAAAAAGATAAAAAAGAATCAAAAACTTTTTTTGCCGGGAGGTCAAATCTCTTATCTTTGCCGTCCCTTAAATAAAGGGGGAATGGATCGGTAGTTCAGTTGGTTAGAATGCCGCCCTGTCACGGCGGAGGTCGCGGGTTCGAGTCCCGTCCGGTCCGCAGAAATCACTCTTAAACCCGCGCTGGTCGCGGGTTTCTTTTTTAGTCGGATTTTAGCCGAACACCCGCTGCTTTTTTAGCACTTTTTACACTCCCTTACACAGCGCAACCCATTCTTACAAAAGGACAAATACTGTAGTTCCTGAATGGCATACGCTTCCGTTTCAACTTTTCACGTTATAGCTGGATTTACTAAATTCACCGATTATTTTAAATGCGCATACACATTCCAGTACCGCTTACATAAATTTATCAAAGCAGGTCTGTAAACAAAAAAACAATGAACACAATTGTTATTAATAATTATTCCAAACTCAAACCATCTTTATTCTTTTTACCCCTGTTGTTGTTAGTTGCAATTGTTGTATTTCTTTATAGTCAGCATTCCCTGGATGCTGATAAATATGTACAGGTTCAAAAGGATTGGTTCTTTTTTATTAATCATCATTTAGGCCAGTTTCCAGGTATCCTGTATAATGTTACCCAGTTGGGAGATGCTTTAATTATTTTATCGTTTCTAAGTATTTTCATTGTGTATGCCCCAAAAATGTGGGAGGCTTTAATATCCGCATCGCTGGTTTCTACTGTATTTTCCAATTCATTAAAAAATATATTTGGCGTGCCAAGACCGGCTGTGGTGTTTGATAATACCAGTTTTATCATCGTTGGAAATACTGCCGTAGGGCATGCCAGTTTACCCTCCGGGCACTCCATTACCGTGTTTACAACACTTACGGTTTTGTTGTTTGCATTGATGCCCGGAAAATGGAGCCATAAAATGGTGTGGGTTTTTTCGGTAATCATTATTGGATTAATGATTGCCTTTACAAGAGTAGGTGTAGGTGCACATTATCCGCTGGATGTTACGATTGGCAGTATTGTCGGGTATATTTCGGGACTTATAGGTATTTTTATCAGCCGGAAATTCAGGATCTGGGCCTGGATTGGCAATAAGAAATACTATCCAATTATTATTTTGTTATTGCTGGTTTGTTGTATTTTATTAATCAGCAAAATAATGGATGAAAACCTGGTCATCTATTACCTGGCATTAATTAGTTTATTTGTTGCACTTTATAAAATCATTTATGCAGTTGTTAAAAAATAATATAAAAATCATTCCTTTTGTTTTATTGATAAGTGCCCTTAATTTTTTATTCTTTCATTTACCGTTTTTTAAATTTGTTGTTAACAACGTTGATTATAAAAGCCTGAACGGCATTAACATCATTGTCACTTTCGTAATCCTGATGCTGGTGGCCAATGCATTTGTTTTTTTCCTGTTTTTTTTCCTGTCGCGCTATGTGGGGAAATTTTTATTGGTAGTATTTTTTATTGGTAATGCCATTGCCATCTACTTTGTTAACACCTACCATGTTATAATAGACGAAACAATGATTGGTAATGTGCTCAATACCGATTATAAAGAAGCCACCAGTTTTTTTTCCATCAAATTAATACTCTACATCATTGTGCTGGGTGTTCTGCCCGCCATTTATATCATTAAGGCTAAAATCATAAATGTAACAGTAAAGCGGTTTTTAGTCATTACTTCTCTTACTTTATTATTTATGCTGGTGGTGGTATTTGTCAATGCCAGCAATTGGTTGTGGATTGATAAAAATTCAAAAACATTGGGCGGACTTGCCATGCCCTGGTGCTACACCGTAAATATTTCTCTTTTTTATGTGCATAAACACCAGGAAAATAAAAAGGAAATTTTATTGCCCAATGCCACCATAAAAGATAACCAGAAATCGGTGGTGGTGCTGGTGATAGGAGAATCTGCCAGGAGCCAGAATTTTTCTTTGTATGGATACGAAAAAAATACCAATCCGCTGCTTTCCAAAACACCCGGTGTATTTCATTTTAATGCTACCTCCTGTGCCACCTACACTACTGCAGGTGTAAAATGTATTTTAGAGCATGCCAATACCGGTGACTTATATGAGATTTTGCCCAATTATTTGGAAAGAAATGGCGTGGAGGTTATTTGGAGAACTTCCAACTGGGGAGAACCGCCCATTCATATAAAAAATTACCAGAATGAAGAAGCGCTGAGGAAAAATTGCAAAGGCGAAGGATGTAATTACGATGAAGTTCTTCTGACTGATTTAAAAGAGCAGATAGCAGCCAGTACAAAAAATAAGGTATTGATAGTATTGCACACCAGTACCAGCCATGGGCCTACCTACAGTAAGAAATACCCGCCCCGGTTTGAAACTTTTAAGCCCGTTTGCAATACGGTAGAATTGGGAAAATGCTCTCATGAAGAGCTGGTCAATGCTTATGACAATACGATTGGGTATACCGATTATATTTTGCATACTATCATTGAAGATTTACAACAATTAAAAGAATATAAAAGTGCCATGATTTTTGTTTCGGACCATGGTGAATCTTTAGGCGAAAAAAATCTGTATATGCATGGTTTGCCTTTAAGTCTTGCGCCTAAAGAACAATATGAGATTCCGTTTATAGTTTGGATGTCTGATAACAGTTCAAAACAATTGAAGCCTAATAATAGCTTGTCTCAAAACCATGTATTTCATAGTGTATTGAATTTTTTGGGTATACAGAGTCCTGTTTATAAGGAGGAGTTGAATATTTTTAAATAAGTGATGCTTACAGCTGGTGGTTTGAAAAATGGTGTAAGAGGCCGGTACGGAAATTAACTTAATACGGTTGCCCAATTAATTTTTCAAAAAAGTGCTGCCCTTCATTCTTGAACGCATCCCTGTTCCTTGTCATCCCGACGAAGGAGGGATCTCAGCGGCTAGTAGTAAAGCAATGACAATTAAACGGAAGACTGCCTTTAACAAAGTGTTACAACTAATATTTTTTGCCGGCGCTTCGTGCTACACGAGCAGATCCCTCCTTCGTCGGGATGACAAAAGAGCCGGGATGACAAAGCGTCGGGAGGACAAAACGCTCCTTCGCCGGATTGATCGAAATTTTTCATACGCTGTTCAACGGATCTGTCAGTTCATATTTTGGTCACTGAACATCATTCTTTGTCATCCCGACGAAGGAGGGATCTCAACGACTTGCAGTTGAGCAATCACCAATGAAAAGAAAGATCGCCGGTAATAAAGTGGTTCAAATAATATTTTTTGCGGGCGCTTCGCGCTACGCGGGCAGATCCCTCCTTCGTCGGGATGACAAAAGTGTTGGGATGACAAAAGCGTCGGGATGACAAAAACGTTGGGAGTACGATGGCCGGTTAATACTAAAATGAAATTGAATGGCATCGCGGACTTATTTGCCGGGATATTCTGTACCTGCATTGTCGCATTCGCCCCCTTTAAATGTCATACTTTCCCATCTGAAATTTACTTTTACACCTATAATTTTACAGTGCGATAAAGCAATGACAAAGATTGTGTGCATACACCTGGCGATTGCCGAAATACGATTTAAAAATTAAACATCTTTAAACTGATATATGGAAAAGATAAACTCAAACGATATTCGTTTTACCGATCTTGCAGAAAGGCGCTTCAACAAACGCTTTACCGGAAAGCCTGAATACTTTTACGTGCCGGAGTCGACGCAGGATGTCGTGGCGGCGGTGCAGGAAGCTGTCACTGCTAAAAAGAGAATAGTAGTTCGCAGCGGTGGTTATTGTCTTGAGGGATTTGTATCAGACCCTTCTGTGCAGGTAATTATCGATATGTCTTTAATGAAAAGCATCTCTTACGATGCTGAAAAATCAGCTTTTAAAGTGGAAGCAGGGGCCACTGTTGGTGAGACGTACCGAAGACTTTTCTTAGGCTGGGGCGTGGTTCTGCCGGCTGGCGAACATCCCAATATAGGAATCGGCGGCCATGTTCTGGGAGGAGCTTTTGGTTTTCTTTGCAGAGAATATGGATTAGCCGCCGATCATCTCTATGCTACAGAATTGGTTGCCGTAGATGCATCCGGTAAGGCAAGAAGCATCATTGCCACGCGCGAAGAAAGTGATCCAAACCGGGAGCTTTGGTGGGCGCATACCGGTGGTGGTGGCGGAAATTTTGGCATCGTTACCCGTTACTGGCTTCGGTCTTTGGGAAGCGACGGTTCTGACCCTGCTACGGCTCTTCCCAAAGCACCTACAACCATTACAACTTTTAGGGTGTCGTGGGACTGGAACAACTTTGATGAAATACTGTTTTCACGCCTGGTTCAACATTTCGGAACATGGGCGCAAAAGAACAGCGGCCCGGAGTCTGCCTCTAAGCAGTTATTCAGTTTGCTTTTTCTGAATCACCGTAACATGGGTAAACTGGAAATGAAAGGTGTTTGCACCGCAGGTCCAACAGCCATGAAACTCATAGATGAACACTTGGCATCGGTTGCCGATCCTTTAGGTTTATCTTATACGAAGCAAGTGGAAGAAACTGCATGGCTGCAATTTGCGCTGAATCCTTTTCCAGAACTTTTCCAGCCGGGATATGACAAGGCGAAAGCTAAAATTAAAGACGCTTTTCTTCGCCGCCCCTTTTCAAATGATCAAATTGCAACGATCTACAAATATCTGGCAAATAATGAGCCGGTAGGCGGAGGATTAGGTATGGCAACCTATGGCGGCCAGGTAAACGCCGTTATGCCTGGAGCAACTGCTTCGGCCCAACGGGATTGCATACTCGATATTGCATGCAATACGGGCTGGGCAGATCCGGTGGGCGAAGCCGCTAGTCTTAACTGGGTACGCAATTTCTATAAAGACCTGTTTGCCGCTTCGGGCGGCGTTCCGGTACCCAACGAGCGGAACGGTGGTTGCATGATCAATCATCCCGATACAGACCTGGCGGATCCGCAATGGAACAATTCGGGTATTCCGTGGCAAACCTTGTATTACCAGGACAATTACCTGCGATTGCAGCAGGTGAAACAAAAATGGGATCCAAAGAACGTCTTTCATCATGCCTTGTCAATTGGTTTGTGATAAGGTTGTCACATTGCTTTATGCCTGTACTGAACGCCTTCCTTTGTCATTCCGACGAAGGAGGGATCTCAGCGGCTAGTAATAAAGCAATGACAATTAAACGGAAGATCGCCTGTAACAAAGTGTTACAACTAATATTTTTTTGCCGACGCTTCGTGCTACGCGGTCAGATCCCTCCTTCGTCGGGATGACAAAAGCGCCGGGATGACAAAGACCTCATTTGCGGGATTGATCGAAATTTTTCATACGCTGTTCAACGGTTCTGTTAGTTCATATTTTGGTCACTGAATATCATTCTTCGTCGGGATGACAAAAACGCCGCGATGACAAGTATTAATTCGCAAACACGCTATCATTTTTCAACCCGGAAAAAAGCCTGACTCTCACGCAGATTTTATAAATACTACGAAAAGGGTATTTGTTCAAATATCCGTGCAGGGTAACTTCGGTTATGCGTTGAAAAATCCAATGGACATTCCGGGCAATCAAAAAAAGGCCCGGACCTGCAATAAGCAGGGCATCCATATTGATGCCTTCGATACCAATTTCCAGTAGCCGGCTGGTCGTTCGTCAATTTAAAACGTCGTTCACCAATTGTTACGCAATAAGACGCTGAAAGGGCCTTAGATTCGAAACCAGGATAACTGCCACACCTTAAAACAAAAGACATGCACCCATTTTTACCTGCCAGCAGACAGGCTGCTACTGCATTGCTATTGCTGCTGTATGTACAGCTCATATTAGGCGGTTCTGCAGCCCACGCACAAAATACCAAACTAGTATTGCAACCGGGTTCCAACTTTATAGCTGCGGGTGGCAACCTGGTAATGAACAATGCAGATATTAAAACAGACGGCACCTTTAACGCCGATGGCGCGGTACTGCTGATAACCGGTAGCAACAATACCTCCTTTTCTGGTTCAACCCCGTTGCAGGCAGGCATGCTGCAATTAAACACCAGCGCCGCCAGTACACTAACGCTAAACAATACACTAAAAATATCCAATGCCTTTGTTTTTCAGAATGGCCTGATTGATCTTAATAATAACCAGCTACAGCTAACCGGCAGCGCTGTACTGCAGGGCGAAAATGAGGTGAACCGTGTAGTAGCTGTTAGCGGCGGTTCTGTAATTGCCGCTGCTACCGGTGTAAACAATCCTTTACAGTTCAATGCGGGCAACCTTGGTGCAGTAATAACTTCTACCGCTAATCTGGGAAATCTTTCCATAACAAGGTTCGGTAAACCTGCCACCAACCCAATCAATCCGGGTATGCATGGCATCCAGCGCAGTTTTCTCATTCAGCCGCAAAACAATGTGGCGCTCAACGCCACCTTACGGTTTTACTACCTGGATGCAGAACTGAACGGCGATAATGCCAATACACTCGCCCTGTGGAAGAGCAACAATGGTATTGCATGGAGCCTGGTCGGGGCGGATAGCAGGAATACTGCCAGTAAATATGTAGAAAAGACCGCCATCGCAGATTTCAGTTACTGGACGCTGACAGATGCACTGAACGCATTGCCATTAACCCTGGTTTCTTTTAGCGCCCATTGCGCTTCTTCCTACACACAATTGCAATGGCAAACAGGTATCGAATCTGATATGGATCATTTCGATATTGAAAGAAGCACCAATGGCAGCAACTGGACCAAAATAGGGGAGCTGCCCTGCAGCAACAATGCAGCCGGTTCAACTTATGGCTTTAAAGACAATGCCGCATTGCCCGATGCGCTTTACCGGCTTAAAATAATCAGCCTGTCCGGCACATTCAGTTATTCGCCGGTATTTAGAGGAGGCTGCGCAGATATTGCCATGCCGTTTACGGTGTATCCAAACCCGGCCCGTACAAATGCCGTAGCGCAGGTGGCTGTAAGGGAAGCCACTACTACCACCCTAAAACTGGTTAGCAGCACCGGGCAACTTTTATACCATGCACAATGGAAACTGGCGCCGGGCATGAACCAGCATCCGCTGCCGGTAACAACACTGGCTGCGGGAACTTATTTTATACAGCTGGAACTGAATCAATCGGTGCTGCAATCAACATTCGTAAAGCAGTAACTGACCATGCAATAGCTCAATCAACCTGCAAATCATACAAACGCTCTTAAATATTATCAAACATGAAAAAAGTTATTTGGTACTGCATGCTGCTGTTACTGGCCGGCCCGCAGTTGGTCCGTGCACAGGTGGCCATTAATACAGATGCCAGTTCACCCCATGCCAGCGCCATGCTGGAAATTAAAACGAACAACAAAGGTTTTCTTGGGCCAAGGCTTACCTCTGCGCAACGTACCGCCATTGCCTCACCCGCCGATGGATTGTGGGTGTACGATACAGATACCAAAACTTTCTGGTTCTATAAAGGGTCTGCCTGGTCGGAGCTTGCTATGGGCGGTTCCACCTTTGCTTTGCCTTATACCGCCACTATCAATTATACCGGTACAATACTGGGGCTTACCAATAATTCTACCGGTGGGGTATATTCGGGAATAACAGGTAATACCGGCAGCAGTGCCATATATGGCGCCACAGCCAATCTTGCCTCCGCGGGATTGCTGGCAGATAATACCGGCGGAGGCGAAGCCGTTACGGGCAGGACCGGCAGTAGTACCGGTACACCCACTGGTGCTGTAGTAGGCAGAAACGATGGGCCGGGTTATGGGGTATACGGTTTTTCGGCTACCAATACATCGGGCAACGCCATTGGTGTGCTGGGGCGTGTGGGCATTAGCGGTAGTACAGGTTACGCAGGGTATTTCGAGAACCTGAATGCCGCCAATACCACCAATACATTACAGGCGGTCTCAAACGGGCCGGGTGTAATTGCCGATCATTCAAAGGGCAATACGGCCAACTTTTTTATGAACAATACCAATGGTGTGGGAGCCGGTGTACGCGGAGAAGTAAATTCCATCTTTGGCAATAATGGCACTGCGGGCGTTTATGGTACGGCCAGCGGAACCGGCGGTTATGGGGGCTATTTTGAGCACAGCAATACCAGCGGTTTTGGCATGGCGCTATACGGCGTAACCCAGGGCCAGGGAATGGTGGCCGATTTTGAAACCGCGCCAGCTACCAATACGCAGACAACGCTGCTGGTAAACACTGCCGGCTTGGGTAGTGCCGCGACTTTAAGTGCCGGCAATACCAGCAACACCGCCAATACGCTAAATGTGTCTGCAGTTGGACCGGGCGTGATTGCCGATCATTCAAAAGGCAATGCCGGTAATTTTTTTATGAACAATACATCCGGCGTAGGCGCCGGTGTGCGCGGAGAAGTAAACTCCATCTTTGGTAATAATGGAACTGCAGGTGTATATGGTATAGCTTCAGGTACAGGTGGCTACGGCGGTTATTTTGAACATAGCAATGCTACCGGTTATGGTTATGCGTTGTATGCGGCTACCAGCGGACAGGGAGCAGTGGCCGATTTTGAAACCGTCCCGGCTGCGAACGATCAACCCACTTTAAGAATAAATACTGCGGGTATTGGTAATGCGGCATCAATCAGGAACCTCAATGCCAGTAACACCTCCAATACGGTGGACGTAAGCAGCAATGGACCGGGTGTTATCGCCGATCATTCAAAAGGCAATGCCGGTAATTTCTTTATGAACAATACGTCTGGTGTAGGCGCCGGTGTGCGTGGAGAGGTAAATTCCATTTTTGGTAACAATGGAACAGCGGGTGTATATGGTGTAGCTTCCGGTACGGGTGGCTACGGCGGTTATTTTGAACATACAGAGAACACCGGTTACGGAAGGGCGTTGTACGTTACCACCCAGGGTTTAGGCCCGGCTGTTGAGATTGTTGGCGGCAATACCAGCTCAACGGCAAATATTGTAAGTGTAACCAATAATGGACCGGGTGTGATTGCCGACCATTCTCAGGGTAATGCCGCTAATTTTTTTATGAATAACACATCCGGAGTAGGCGCCGGTGTACGTGGAGAAGTAAACTCCATCTTCGGTAATAATGGAACAGCAGGCGTATACGGAGTAGCTTCCGGTACGGGTGGTTACGCTGGTTATTTTGAACATACAGAGACCACTGGTTTCGGTATTACCCTGCAGGTGGTTACCAAAGACCAGGGCACTGCAATGGTGGTGGATCATGAAGGCAGTTCAGGCAATCTTGCCATCTTCCAGGCAGGTGGTTTTAATAAAGCCAGGATTGATCATACAGGAAAGGGCTTTTTCAATGGCGGAACGCAAAACAGCGGGGCTGACCTTGCAGAGGCTTTTGATGTAACCGGCGCATCAGCTTTGTATGAACCCGGCGATGTGCTGGCGATTGCTGTGGATGCGGATCGCACAGTGCAAAAATCGCAGGAAGCCTATTCAAGTTT
>Ga0105241_10001463_pt1 | contig 18097 bp, 9 predicted proteins | sample KBSC64metaG_FD_80422 | JGI IMG/M metagenome (GOLD analysis project Ga0105241, IMG submission 80422) | Corn rhizosphere microbial communities from Kellogg Biological Station, Michigan, USA - KBS C6-4 metaG | ecosystem: Host-associated > Plants > Roots > Rhizosphere > Soil | place: Michigan, USA... | reverse complement strand
CAATCACCTTCAATCATTTTATTTATCATGGGAGTGTTGGAATCATGTGTTACATCAGTAATGATGGCAATGTCGGGTTTGATTTTGCGGGCAATCATTTCAGCACCGCGAAGCCCAATTTCTTCCTGAACTGCGTTAACAATGTACAACGAGTAAGGAAGTGTTTTTTTATTTTCTTTTAATAAACGGGCTACCTCAGCTATTATGAAGCCGCCAATGCGATTATCAAATGCACGGCCAATTAGGTTTCCATACGATAATTCATCAAATCCTTCTGCATAAGTTACTACCGATCCAACATGGATGCCTAAATCTTCTACTTCTTTTTTGCTGCGGGCGCCACAATCGAGAAAAAGATTTTCTACTTTAGGTTGCTGTTCTTTATCGTTACCGCCAGACCTTGTATGGATGGCCGGCCATCCAAATACAGCTTTTACCGGTCCCTTTTTACCATGTATCGTTACTCTTTGGGAAGGTGCAATCTGGTGGTCAACGCCCCCATTCCTTTTTAAGTAAATAAATCCTTCGTTTGTTATATAATTTACAAACCAGCTTATTTCATCTGCGTGGGCCTCAATTACCACTTTAAACGGTTTTGTTGGATTGATAACTCCAACAGCAGTTCCATATGCATCGGTAAAAGTGCTGTCCACATAATTTTTTATATAATTAAGCCACAATTTTTGCCCACCGCTTTCAAACCCTACTGCAGAAGGTGTATTGATATAACTTCTTAAGAAATCAAGCGATTGCTCATTTATTAACGATTTTGCTTTTTTGCTTTTAGCCATAATGTAAATGTTCTTTTAAAGATGAAAGATGCAATTTAAAACTTTAAACCGATAAGATAAACGTGCCATGCCTGCAGCAAAATCATATCATCAATATATACAAGCCGTCGCACAGGTCGCAATAAAATGCTGCTGCTTAAACCAAATTCCGCAATTTGATTAAACTAACCTTTAATTATAAATAATAATCGTGGGCGAAGATGCCGTATCACTTACATGGCCGGCATTATCTTTTAATACGAAACGAAAAACGGTGGTGTCATTAAGCGGTGAACATTGAGGAGTGATATCGCCATAATTCAAAGACACATTTATAGTTCCTCTTTCATCTTTGGTAGCCGGAAAAACAGGCAACGTAAAAGTGGCATAATTATTAGTAATTGTGCAGGCTGGCAGCATTCTTTGTGGGAATTCTACATATATCGAACCACTATCGGAAAAATCGCCTTCTGCATCAGTAAAAGACAAGGCGAAATTTAATACACCCTGCGGATGAAGTGCCGTTGTGTTTACAGATTTGAATTTTAAAGATGGTGTTGAGGAAAATTTATTCTTGGAACAAGACCAGGTAATTAATATCAATACAAAAAATAAAAGGGTATAACGCATCTTTGTGTTTTAATTGTTCAAAATTAAATATTAAAACCTGAATAATTTTTTAGAAATATCTAAATGGGAAGATAAAGTTTTCTCGGCCAACGATTATAATTTTAACCAAATGGCTTTGGAAATATTCCGGTTACAGTATAAATACAATAAAATATACAACAGCTATGTTGATGCACTAAAGGTAGATCCGCTAAAGGTTGATACAATTGAAAATATTCCTTTTTTACCCATTCAGTTCTTTAAATCTAATTTGGTTACTACTTCAAATTTTGACCCTGAAATTATTTTTGAAAGTAGCGGAACCACAGGAGAAAACACCAGCCGGCATTTAGTAAAAAAAATATCGGTTTATAAAGAAAGCTTTATGGAAAGCTTCAAACTTTTTTATGGCAGGCCGGCAGACTGGTGTATTATTGGGTTACTGCCGGGTTACCTCGAAAGGCAAAATTCATCTTTGATCACCATGGTTGATCACCTTATAAAAATGAGCAATCATCCGCATGGCGGATTTTATCTTCATGATTACGAAAAACTTTACCAGGCTTTAGTGCATAACGAAATAAGAAATCAGCGTGTTTTATTAATTGGTGTAACTTTTGCTTTACTGGATTTCGCAGAAAGGTATTCGATGAAACTTAATCATACAACCGTTATGGAAACAGGCGGCATGAAAGGGCGAAGGGAAGAAATTACGCGTGACGAAGTTCATAGTTTTTTGCAGCAAAAACTCGGGCTGCAAAACATTCATTCAGAATATGGGATGACTGAATTATTATCGCAGGCATATTCGAATGGAAAAGGTATGTATAGGTGCCCGCCATGGATGAAAGTATTGGTAAGAGAAGAAAATGATCCTTTTGAAATAACAGCATTGCCTTCAATAATTAAGCCATCTGCGGGTTTAATAAATGTGATAGACCTTGCAAACCTTTATTCATGTTGTTTTATCGCAACTGACGATGTTGGCAAATTATACCTGGATAGCTCTTTTGAAGTATTGGGGCGCAGGGATATCAGCGATATGAGGGGTTGTAGTTTACTAGTTTCATCGAACTGATTTTCAAAAAAAATTCTGGCAATTCACAATAAGTTAATGGCCGGTCGATGAAATAAAAAAGTTAATTGACTGGTTTCACTTAACTTTAAAAAAATTAATTTTTGCATTAAAAGTACAATTGTAGATAGCAGGAAATTTCCGTTGATAATTAAAATTTAATCGTGTAGTGGTAACAGTTAGCAACAACAGTAAAACTAATTATGATAATCCCCGTCATTATAACGCTTTGTGGTTTATTGCTGATCGCCTATGTCTTTGATCTTACATCCTCTCTCACAAAAATACCTTCGGTTCTCCTATTATTACTTCTTGGATGGATTGTACGCCAGGTTTCACAGCTAATGAAAATCAATATTCCAGACCTTACAGGGTTGCTGCCTTTTTTAGGCACTATTGGACTAATATTAATTGTACTGGAAGGTTCGCTGGAACTTGAATTCGATAAATCAAAAAAGACCCTGATAACTAAATCATTTTTTGTGGCTTTGATTCCTATGCTTTTCTTATCGTTCGTCCTTGCTTTCCTGTTTCAATATTTTGAAAATATACCTTTTAAACTAAGCCTTACAAATGCCATTCCTTTTTGTGTAATAAGCAGTTCTGTGGCAATTTCCAGCGTTAAAAATCTGACAACTACCGACAGAGAATTTATTGTTTATGAGAGCAGCCTTTCAGATATACTTGGAGTTTTGTTTTTTAATTTTATTGCGCTTAACACAGTTATTAATTTGCAATCGGCAGGCCGCTTTACTTTGCAATTAATATTAATTGCAATTGTTTCATTCATTGCCACGTTAGGGCTTTCTTATTTACTCAGCAAAATTGAACATAATATAAAATTTGTACCCATTATTTTACTGGTCATTTTGATTTATGCTATTTCAGAAATCTATCATTTACCAGCCCTTGTTTTTATTCTTCTTTTTGGACTTTTTTTAGGAAATCTTGACGAGTTAAAACAATTTAAATGGATACAAATTCTTCGGCCAAGAGAACTGGACAAGGAGGTGCACAAATTCAAGGAATTAATTGTTGAAGTTACTTTTTTAATCAGGGCATTGTTCTTTTTACTTTTTGGATACCTGATAAAGAAGTCAGATATCTTAAATGCCGAAACCTTTTTATGGGCAATGACGATTGTTGGTGTAATATTTCTATTTCGTGCAATCATACTCAAACTCCTAAAATTATCCATATCGCCCCTATTATTCATCGCACCAAGAGGCCTTATCAACGTCCTGCTGTTTTTGGCAATTACACCAGCAGACAATATTACATTTGTAAATACATCATTGATGATCCAAGTTATAGTATTAGCAGCATTAGTGATGATGTTGGGACTTATGTTTTCCAAGAATCCTGGTGTAGTCATCGCAAAACGAGAGAAGGTTGAAGAGACTTCTGATTGAATAGAAACGAAAATGCGGCATTCTGGAATTAATCAATTAAATATCCACACCTCGAGCTTTTTCAATCCAAACCTATGCAATTTTATATTGACTATCAATTGTTTACTATCAAGTAAATTCCGCCCGAAAAAAGCTTTCCACATAGGCAATTAAATAATTATTTTCCCGTTTATCATTTATATCGCTATCCACAGGTAGCAATGTACAAATTCAATATACTAGTTATCCAAGTTAAGCAATCCAGTATATTATTTAATTTAACCTGGCAATAATGAATCCTAAAAAAGAAAAAACCACCGTACTGTTTGTAAACAAAAATGCCCAGGGTATTAAGCCCATGCAGATTTCAAGCAAACTAATTCTCAATTGGAAAAAATACCTCGCAGCCATGTTGCTTGTTTTTTTTGGCCTGATAGGCGCAATTGTATTTCTGACCTCGAATAACCTGAAGCAGTCTCAAATTCGTGAAGCGCTTACACAAAAAATACAATCGATGCATGTGACTTACGCACAAGTGGATACCAATGCGATCCGCGATAAGTTTACCACTATAGATAAAGAGCTTGTAACTATTAATGGATATTTAAGAGCCAGGGGCATTAAATCGACCTTGAAAGTACCGGAAGGCGGTGAAGAAGATCATGACATTATATCCACAGACGAGATCAGCGATTTTTACGATAATTATTTAAAGAAGATAATTTATAATATTTCGTATACGCCTTTGGGTTATCCTTATCCCGGGGCAATCACTTCTACATTTGGACATCGCGAAAATCCATTTAGTGGAGAAGGAGTTGAAACCCATAAAGGCGTGGATATTAGAGCAGCCTGGGGATCTCCGGTTAAAGCGATGGCGAAAGGCGAGGTTGAATTTGCCGGTTTAAGAGGTGGTTTCGGAAACTGTATTATGTTAAAACATGGCAATGGTTTTGAAACTCTATACGGGCACTTATCAAAAATTCTTGTAAGTGTTGGCCAGAAGATTGAAATAGGCCAACAGATAGGTAACATAGGTTCTACCGGCCGCTCAACCGGGCCGCATTTGCATTACGAGGTGCATAAAAACGGCGAAAAAATTGATCCCAAAAACTTTTTAACCCTTAACTGATATAACATGTTTAAAAAAAATAACAAACAACAGACACTGGAAATTAACCAACAGGAAATTTCAACCATAATTGGTGAAGGCTTTGTTTTTACAGGAAAACTGCAAGGCACCGCCGCAATAAGAATAGAAGGCAAAATAATTGGAGATGTAAATGTTGAAGGAGGCGTGATATTAGGGGAAAAAGGCACCATTGAGGGTAACCTGAATACTAAATCGGCAGTTATATTCGGATCAGTAAATGGCAATGTAAAATCGATTCAGTTGGAAATAAAAAAGACGGGACATGTGAACGGAGACATTACAACCGACACACTCGAAATTGAATTAGGGGCACAATATAACGGCAAATTGAATATGAAGAGGCAGCAGCCTCTACCCCAACAGGAGCCTTTAGCAGAAGCTTCATAACATAGATGAATAGTTGAAGCAATCAATCTACTCTAATAAAATTTATAGTAACAAAAACGCCCCGCAATTGCAGGGCGTTTTAAGTTTAAAAAATAAATTATTAAAATATATATCTCAATCCAAGTTGCATACCCCATGTGCTGAAGGTAGAAATATCTTTTTGAAATGGAGTTGTAATTAATGCCTTATTAAATTCTGCAAGATTATAAACAGGAGTTCCTGAAGCGTCGATTGATTTAAGGGTTAGCGGATTGCTTACTAAATTAGTTGCCGATCCAAGCGCTGTATATTCTTTAAGTCCCCAATCTTTATTAAGCAGATTAGGAAGATTCAACACATCAACACTAAATTCAAGCGTGTGTTTCACTCCACCGGCCGTGATAAAGAAATCCTGCAGAAATCTTGCATCAATACGGTTGTACCAGGGAGTTAGGGCAGAATTTCTTTCTGCATATTGACCCTTATGTCTTTTTAAATAAGGATCATTACTTACTAACTGATCATAAGCTGCCTGTTGTTGTGCAATAGTGTACTTAACGGAGCCATCGGCATTTTTAAAATCTGAGAAAGGAACATCAGAGCCTTTTGCATAGATATACATAAGATCAGAAGAGCTATTGCCGTCCTTATTAATATCACCTCCAACTATATAGCTAAAACGCGCCTGTGCTTCTCCTTCATAAAAAAGAGATAAGGTGCTTGCAAAATGATGTGCATACTCTTTCCGGTAAGAAATAGTGCCAATAACTCTGTGGGGGATTGAATAAGCAGAATTGTATAGTTCCTCACTATTAGGAGTTCCCCTGTTAATAATAGATTGCCATGCAGAAGTAGCCTGGGAGCCGGGGTTTGGACTTACTTCGGTTGCTAATGTATAAGTATAAGCTACAGAACCATAAAATCCATTTGCGAATGCTTTGGATAATTGAAAACTGCTTGAAAAAGAATATCCTTTTTTAGTGTTTTCAAGAACGATAACAGAACCTACGCTGGGGTTAACAAATTTGGAACTTCCCGTTTGCACAGAAGGATAATATGGCCTGTTGTCTTCGCCTGACAAGGTTCCTGAAGGAGCGATCAGGTTAGCATTGCGCATTTTAACTGCGTTCAAATCTTTCGTATACAAAAGGTCTACCGTGGCCGTAAAGCCATTTCCAAGTTGTTTGTCAATTCCAAGATTTGTTCTGAAAACCTGGGGAAACTTAAATTTAGGATCAATCAAAACAAAACTTCCAGGAGCCTTAGCAGTAATTGTGGAAGGGAACTTAGAAACATACGCATCAGGGCTTGGATTGAAAGTTATACCCGCCAAATCAGCCGCTTGGTTAAGAACAACACCATTTTGATAAACCCCGCTGTTACTTGGCATATTGGTTAAAAATACAAATGGTATTTTGCCTGTGAACACACCTGTTCCGCCACGCAAAACAAGCCCTTTTTCGTCGGGAACTTTCCACCTGAACCCAACACGTGGCGAATATAATACGGTCGCCTTTGGCCACTTACCACTACTATAATTTTTAAGATTCCCATTCTCATCGGGAAATTGTAATGCATCAATTGCCGGATTTGCAAGTGGTTGTTTAAGATAGGTAGGAACATCTCCCCTTATCCCATAAGTAAGTTTAAAATTACTGTTGATGTTAAATTCATCTTGCAGATAAGCTCCCAACTGACCGAGCTGTAGATTGGCCGAAAATACCTTAGGTTGGCCTGCAACTAAAGAATAGGTGTACGAAAAATAAGCAGGCGGAGCATCATTTACAAAATCATTTAAATCATTATAAATATAATAGCTCTCAGAGCCGGGCATAAATGCATTACCTACTTTTTGATATTCATAAGTTGCACCGGCAGTTATGGTATGATTTCCTGTAAAAAAAGTGAAGTTATCAGTAAGGTCGGCAATATTGTTAACCACTTCATTATTCCTTGTGAAAGGATCGGTGCCTGCACTCATATAATTACGTCCTTTAGTTACACCGGCTACAGTTCCATCTGCATCGAAAATTTCTATCGTAGGAAAAATTCCTCCGGGACTGTTTCTTTTATCATCTATGTGGGTATAGGCAAGCAATAGTTGATTTGAGAACCTGCTGTTGAAATTGCTGTTCAACTCAATTGTGCCTGATTGAACAATATGATCTGTTCCATAGTCAGAATTAGAAAACCCAATTGACTGATTACTGTTCCGGTTATTAGGTAATCTTGACAGAGCCCCGGTTGTTCCCCTGATTGTAAATCCTCCTGCCCCACTATTTGGTACGCTGCTTCCATTTAATGGAGATTGATCTGATCCTTTAAAATCACTAAACTTAATTACCAATTTCTGTTTATCACTTATGTTCCAATCTATTTTACCAAGTAATTTCCTGTTTTTGGTGACATAGTTTGGCCGATTATCATAACCTCCTGCATCATACCCATATTTTGATTTTAAGACAGAAGCGAATTTATCTAATGAATCTTTTGGTGCAGCAGATAAAGTGCCTGAAGCGGAAGAACCGGTAGGAACGAAAGTATTTCCATTAGGCACAGATTTGTTTTCCCACTCAGCATTTACAAAGAAAAATAATTTGTTTTTTATGATTGGCCCACCAAGGCTTGCACCATACACTTTATTTTTTTGCGGGGTTTGGGTAAGATCTACATCTCCAACATGTTTCCCGTTGAAGCTTTGATCGCGATAGAAACCATAAGCAGTTCCATGAAATGTATTGGTTCCACTCTTTGTTATTACGTTTAGACCAGCTCCTGTAAAGCCCGATTGTCTAACATCATAAGGCGCAATGTTCACTGAAATTTCATCATAAGCATCTATTGAAATTGGACTTGCGCCACCGCCCGGTTGCGGGTCCGTAGATAAACCAAAGTTGTTATTGAGGTTGGCACCATCAATCTGGAGATTATTAAATCTTCCGTCCCTACCGGCGAAACTGTTGCCGCTGCTCGCTTGTGGAGTACCTCTGGTAAAGTCGGTAATACTTCTTGAGATAGAAGGCAACATCATAATTTGTCTTGCATTAAATACAGTACTGGCTCCGGTTTTCGTTCTTGAAGCACGATTACCCGCCGCATTTACAGTCACTTCTTGTAATACCGAAGGATTAGTAGAAAGGATGACATCAGCAGAAAATGGTTCGCCAAGAATTAGCGAAACGTCATTTAGGGTTTGAGGTGTATATCCAACATATTCAACTGTTATGCTGTAGGGACCTCCAACTCTCGCATAGGGAATTGTAAAGTTCCCATCCTTCTTTGTAATTGTTTGATACTTGGTACCTGAAGGCTGATGAATTGCCGTAATTGTCGCACCTTCTAATGGTGTTCCTACATCGGATTTTACAAAGCCAACAATGCTGCTGGTTGTAACCTGTCCGCTAACGGAAAAAGCGGAAATAAGAGCAACAATTAGAAATAATATGAGTCTTCTTAGTTTCATGATTAGAGTTTTAGTTTTAGCCGCAAAGGAAATAAATAAAATGCTATTTGTGATCGTGATTTGTTAACATTTATTAACATTTGCAAGGCAACCTATTGATGGCAAAAGCTGCTTTTGTTATATTAATAAATTATTAAGACATCGAAACGTTTACTATTTCAGCAATTTTCAAACACTTTGAATAGTAAGGATTTTCATTCAACTATCTTTGCATAAATAATAAGCAATATGTTAGACACAATAGATGCTGCAATTGAGGATATAAAAAATGGGAAATTAGTAATTGTAGTAGATGATGAAGAGAGGGAAAATGAAGGAGATTTTATTACTTCAGCTAAGAATGTCACTCCCGAGATCATCAATTTTATGAGTAAACATGGGAGGGGCCTTATATGCGCACCTTTATCAGAAAAGAGATGTGATGAACTGGGACTTGAACTTATGGTAAATGATAATACGGCTTTACATGGAACACCATTTACAGTGAGCGTTGATCTTCTGGGTGACGGATGTACGACAGGAATATCAGCACATGACCGTGCCAAAACCGTTCAGGCATTGATTAACCCCGAGACCACACCAGAGCAACTTGCAAGGCCTGGCCACGTATTTCCGCTAAGAGCGAAAAATGGCGGTGTTTTAAGAAGAACAGGACACACAGAAGCTACTATAGATTTGGCTAAACTTGCCGGCCACGGAGAGGCTGGTGTTTTGGTAGAAATTATGAATGAAGACGGAAGTATGGCACGACTTCCCGAACTCAAACTGATTGCAAAAAAACATCAACTAAAGATCATATCAATAAAAGATCTTATAGCTTACCGCCTCAAAAAAGAGACGCTCATTAAAGAAGATGTACGAGTGAAAATGCCTACGAAATACGGCACTTTTGAATTGATAGCCTATAAACAACTTAATACCGGAGAAGAACACATGGCGCTTAAAAAAGGTGAATGGAAAAAAGATGAGGCTGTGTTGGTGAGAGTGCATTCGAGTTGCATGACGGGAGATATTTTAGGGTCACTGCGATGCGATTGCGGAGACCAATTACATGCAGCTATGAAAATGGTAGAAGAAGCGGGAAAAGGTGTTGTATTATACATGAACCAGGAAGGCAGAGGAATCGGTTTAGTAAATAAATTAAAGGCGTATAAACTACAGGAAGAAGGGTTAGATACCGTGGAAGCTAATTTAAAACTCGGTTTCGGAATGGATGAAAGAGATTATGGTGTAGGAGCGCAAATTTTAAGAGAACTGGGCATTTCAAAAATAAAACTCATCACTAATAACCCAAGGAAGAGAGCAGGTTTATTTGGGTACGGACTTGAAATAGTTGAAATTGTTCCAATAGAAATAAAACCCAATTCCCACAACAAAAAATATCTTACTACCAAGAGAGACAAACTGGGCCATAACATTTTACAAACAGGCAAAATCTAAATTTATTTTTTAGAAGTTGCATCCACCCTTGGTTTTTTAAGTCTTCTTTTTTGATTGGTAAAAAATTCAGTAAAAGTGTCGAACTCTCTCCGGTACGAAAGCTGCACACCTGTCCGGTTACGACGCGTGATTCCGGAAATATCCCCTAAGTCTGCATCGCTGTGGTTAAACCCAATAACTCTTAATCGTCCGTCGGGCGAAATTAAATATTCGAAGGAAACATCGGGCGTGAACAAAAAATTAGAGTTTGAATTGGTAGCGCTTTGTGCAAGTTTATAGTCAACATTTCCCCCAAAATTCACGAGTAGCCTGTTCTTCAGAAACGCTGTGTTCACACCAAAGTTTCCAACGTTTTGAATTTCTTTTTGTGTACCTCCTTTTTGGAAATTGAAATCTGCAGTATTGATGTTAGTATAAAGATTAACAGTATTCGTATTCAGCAGTTTTTTTAACCATGAATTAAGTGAAGTAGTAAGCGTTGAAGATAAGAGCTGGCCAACACTTCTCGTTACAAAATTTCCTGTATTGTTACCGGTAAGCAACCCCTGCTGACTTCCCATAAATGTATTAAAGAGAAGTAACGATGTTACCTGCCTGTTTAATTCGTTTTGATCTGACTGAAAAGTCTTTAAATACTCATTAGCTATTGGATCGGACTTTAATGGATTATCAAAAGTAAATTGAAATTCAAATGATGGCGTAGGCTCTTTAAGTGTTCCTCTCAATTTAAAGATGATATCGACATCGCCTTTGGCTGTAGCAGAGCGGCCTAAACTCGTGGGTATATTACTCAGGTCAACTTTTGGCGCCCTGTAAATAGCATCGATATTGAGATTAGCAAGGTAAGGATCTCCCTGCCATTCTATATAACCTTGCTGTAAAGTGAACGGTGTTTTTAAAAACGTTTGAAAATTAAAGGTGTATTGTCCCTCATCTATATCATATCTTCCTCTTATCCTGAGGGGATCAGTTGTTCCGGCAGTAATATTTAGCTTGCCATTTCCCTGTGCCTTAATTACATCCCCGGTTGTCTCGTCAAGTATTACATCAATTTTTGCATAAGGATTGGCAGTAATAGCCATGTCAACTTTTATGTTTGAACTTTTATGAGAGTTAAGGTCCGCTTTCATTTCATGCCCGAATTTAGTAAACTCAATATAATCCAATGAACCAGTTTCCGCAGTTTCACCCGTCGGCAAATAAATATGACTACTATCCGTTGGCCGGCCACTGATACTCATTTTCATATCAGTAACAAAACCATTCAACGACATTTCTGCCTCGCCTATAAGATTTCCATAAAACTCATTATTATCTTTCGAAGTTGTATTTAATAAAACAAATTTTGCCGGGCCTCTTCCTTTTGGATCTGTTTTTAAATGCAAATCATTAAAGAAAAAGTTATCAAAAAAACTATGGTATATTTTTCCAGTTACGGTAGCACTATTGTTGAGCGTATCCCTGATTATAATTGTACCAAGGTCAATCTCATCAGGATTAAAAGTTAATACAGAATTGTTTTCTAAAATATAACGGCATTGGGTATAGTCCACTGTCATTGTGGTGCTGTCGAGGTACACCCTTCCTGTAAGTTTTGTATCTGCTGCTGTACCTGAAATATGCAATACGCCTGTAGCCTTTCCGGATATATTACTAAAGATATCGCTAAGATACTTTTCGAGAATGTGTATTCCTGAATGATTGAGTGTAACCGTTCCATTCAATTGATTACTGCTGGAGTCGTTAGGTGAATATGCAAAGTCACCCAAAAAATTATATAAACTGTTGTCGGAAACTGCATGAACTTTTACTGCACCAGTTTCAGAAAGATATTCGCCATTTGTCGATATCAATCCTACAGAATCATTTTCAAAACGGAACTGTTCTGTTTTTGTATCAAAGTTTACCGCCAGCTTGCCAAACGGATTATTAATGCGAATAGCTCCACTCATCAATCCATTTATCTTAGGCGTCTTAAAAAATAATGGAGCAAAATCACCCACCTCTAATTTTTTTATTCCAACCAAAACATCGTTTCCTGAATCTACACGGGACGGTTCTGTTGACACGTTTATTTCCTGGCCTTGCTGGTTGAACTTTACATTATTGGCAAATAATTTATTTTTATTGAGTTCAAGCACCCCGCCTTTAGCTATGGTCCATTCCTTTTCATTTATAGTAAAAGTTGAAGGATTAAACATCAACCTGAAGCCATTAGAGTTTGTAAGAACTTTTGCTGAAAGATTTGCAGCATTTAATGTTTTGTTGGCAGAAGTATTTATTGTTACATCCGATATATCATTGTGAGCAATAACCCTGATTTTTGTTCCCGGTGCATGAAGGCTGTCGTTTATTACCACATCATCAATATCTCCATTAAAAGCAAGTGTATCCTCATTTCCACGGCCGGTAAAATGAATATCATTAAAGCTGATATTCTTAAAATTAAATTGCGGAACATTGGCTTCAATGTTTAGCATATTTTCTGCAACATTAATATTCCCTATAAAGACGGAATTATCCAATCCACTTATTTTACTATTTATAAGAGATACATAATTGCTCACATTTTTTGTCTTCACTGAAAATGTAAAGTCCTGGTTTTCTATTTTACTTTTTGGTTTGTTGATATAAGCGGGATAATATCTGTTGAGAAATAACTGAAAAGCGGTTGGCAATTCCAGAATTTTGAAATTGCCATTTAGCTTGGCTTCTAATTCATTTGTTTCAACCGATAAATATTTTTTGCCGTTGTCGATTGATGAATTAATGGCAAGAGAATCGAATGATAAATGTTGATCCTCATCAAGTAAAATAGCATCGTAGATTTTTGCAGACCCCAAAAAATTATCAATGTTACTTCCGGCAAAATGAAGATTAAAATTTCCCGTTAAAGAAATACTATCGTTGGTAAACCCAAGGTTTTTAAGATTGAGCCGGCCAACACTTGCATTCAAATTAAACTCAGGATCGAGCCTGCTGAAATTAATTGAGCCTGTAAGCGTATCAATTTTAATGTTAGGATCATCAATGCTGGCCGTACCCGAAAACAATTTCTTTCTGAAATTTCCATGTGCAATAATATTCGAGTACGGGTAACCGTTAAATTCTACCCGGCTGATGTTGCCATCAATTCCAATATCAACATCTTTAGCACTAAATCCTTTTCCGTCTATTTTACCATTAAACGCAATTTTGCCGATCTGGCTGTTGTTTATGAATTTCCCCAATTGAAAATTATTTGTTGAAAGAGTGCCGTTATAAACCGCTTTCCCTTCAGTTGAAACCTTCATTTGAACATCAGACTGCAATGTGCCGATATCTGTTGTCAACGTACCGTAGGTTACAAAGTCGCGTATAAACCCAGTATAACTTCCGGTAAATTTTATATGACCGAATGCACTTAGGTTAGGATTGGTTATGGTTTTAATATCTGGGATGAGTCGTGCCAGTTCGCGGTAGCTTGTCCTGAACTCCCGTGAACGAAAGTCAATAAATGTTTGATTTATATCAGGCAGCCCACGTAAATTTATTTCCCCTTCTAAATAGTTATCGGGCCCTGCTTTTATTATTATTTTTTGTGCTGATAAATTATCGATCGTTCCTTTTGCAATTCCACTCAATACAAAATTTTCTTTCCATGTAGCAGCAGCCGGGGCAAAATAGGAAAGATCATCACTGCTTAGTTCACTTTTATCAAAATGCCCTTCAAGTGTTACACTATGAATAAAATCTCCCATGTCATCATTAAAATCTTTATACCGCATCGAATAATAATTTGTGAGATGGCTGTTTTTTGTAACAAGGTCAAATTTGTTAAACTCCATCAGGTGCGGTGTAAACTTAAAATCAGCCGCTAAATTTTTTATTACAAACCCATTTCGGTCTTTGCATGAAAGTTTTATTTTGGCACTTAAAGTATCTTTTAAAAAACTGAAATTTTTAAATGAACCGGTAATGTTTGAAATAACAATATGCTGATCATCGAACCCTTCTGTATAAACCGGCCTGACCGTTTGTTTTTCAACGGCAAGCTCCGCGTTACTTATTTCCAAATTTTTTATGGAAACTCTCCAACCGTTTGTATTCCATTCAAGAGAGTCTTTAGGTAGTTTGCTATCTGCAGGAATTGATGCAGACGTGGTGGTATCTGCCGGCTCATTACCATCATAATCATATTGCGAAAAAAGAGGATGATCAATACTAACGGTATTAACATTAATAATATTCCTGGTCAAATCAAATGTATCAGCATCGCAACTTAATTTGTTCAACGACAAAAGGATATCGGTTCCCGTCCATTCGTCCTTTTGCCATAGCTTAATTCTGTTTAATTGAATCTCTTTCAAATTCAATTCAACAGTATTGACAGAAGTGTCTGTTGTGCTTTTCGGCCCCGAAAAATAATCTGCCAGGAACTGATAATTCCATATAGAATCTTTACGATTCAGATTAATAATTGCATCATCCAGGCCAATATATTTAATCGTGATGCTGTCTCTAAAAAAGAACCAATCGGTGATGCTTACTTTTACAACTCCTGCATATAACAATGTATCATGATGGTGATCAAGCACCAAAGTTTGTTCTAACAGCATTTTATCAAAAAGCTCAAAATCTACATGTTTAATAGAAACAGTAGTATGAAGGCTTTTAGAAAGACGGTGCGTAACCCTGCTAACGATATAATTCTGAAAAAAACTGGTTTGTAATAAAATCCAAAGCGCCAATATGAGCACAAAAAATGCGAGCAGGATTTTGAGAGATATTTTATAAACTTTTTTCAGGGAAGAAAATTGAGTGGCAAAAATAATCAAACCCCTGCTACAGCCAAATCAATGCCACGTTAAAGATTAAGTAATTATAAACCATTTCCCTACATTTATTTGATGAATTCTAAAATGCCGTTTTATAAGTTGTTGTACCATCAATAGCCTGCCGCGGCATCGTCTCCCCTTTTATCGCCTACAGCTATTAATGATCCATCGGGCTGAACCATTATCACTTCAGTCCTGCCAATGGCTTGCCTCATTGAAATAGTATAACCCATTTTTTTCAATGCTTCAATAACGTTTTCGCTAAAGCCTTGCTCAATATAAATTACATCCGGCAACCATTGCTGGTGAAACTTAGGTTTATCAACCGCATCGCGTGGCTTCATTTTGAAATCAATGATATCAACTATAGTTTGATAAACACTTGTCGGTATGGTTGTACCACCGGGAGTTCCCACAACCAAAAAAGGTTTATTATTTTTAAGAACAATCGTTGGAGTCATGCTGCTTAGCATTCTTTTTCCCGGCGCAATGGCATTGGCCTCTGCACCCACAGCTCCATACATGTTAGCAACCCCGGGCTTCACACTAAAATCGTCCATTTCATCATTCAATAAAAATCCGGCGCCCGCAACCACCGTTCTGCTGCCGTATCCACCATTTAACGTGGTTGTAACAGATACCGCGTTGCCATCTTTATCCAGTGTATTAAAGTGTGTAGTTTCTTCCTTTTCTATATCAATCATTCCTTCTTTTATATCATTACTATTTCCCGCCTTGCCAGGTTCATAATCCTTCATTCGTTTTTTGAGGTAAGTGTCACTTACCAACGTGTTCACCGGAACTTTTACAAAATCTGCATCCCCCAAATACTTCGCCCGATCTGCAAATGAGCGACGCTCTGCCTCTGCCATTAACTGAACCGATTGTGGCGTTTCAAATTTCATATCGCGGAGATTCTTATAACTGCTCATTTTTAAACATTGCTCCAAAATAATTCCGCCGCTGCTGGGCAATGGCATGGTAACAATCGTATATCCTTTATAGTTAAAAGTTATCGGCTCCCTTATTTTTGCTGAATAATTTTTTAAATCACCTTCAGTTATTATGCCATGCCCTTTCTTCATTTCTTCAACAATTAGTTTGGCAGTCTCGCCTTCATAAAATCCGTTTGCTCCATTGTCTCTTATTAGTTTTAAAGTTTTGGCAAGATCCTTTTGCATAAGTTTATCTCCCGCTTTCCACGGTACATCTTTTACAAAAACAGGAATAGTCGAGTTATACTTTATAAAATCATTCTTTGTTTCATTGAAACTTTCGGCTTGTCCTTTCGAAATCGCAAAACCATTTTCTGCAAGGTCAATAGCCGGCTGTATTAATTTTTTAAAAGGAAGTTTAGCATATTTCATGGCGGTAAAAATTCCGGCTATAGAACCGGGTACGCCTACAGAAAGATATCCATCCTGCGATAGGTGCATTTGTGCATTGCCATTAGCATCGAGGTACATATCTCTCGATGCCGCCGCAGGAGCCGTTTCACGAAAATCAATGGAAATATTTTTACCGCTTTTTAAATGTATCATCATAAAGCCGCCACCGCCAATGTTTCCTGCATCAGGATACACAACGGCCAAAGCAAGTTGTGTCGCTATTGCCGCATCAACGGCATTGCCACCCTGTTTTAAAATATTCACGCCCACTTCGCTTGCTAAAGCATGCGCTGATACCACAGCTCCATTTTTGCAGGCAACTGTTTTGTTGGTTACGTATTTATATAGATTTATTTTTACAGGCTGGCCGTAAATCAATTGAAAAGAGGATAAAGCGATTGCCAGGATTGACGATGCAACAATTTTTTTCATGAATAAAATTTAATCCGAAATTAAAGTTATTATCTTAAAACAGGTTCCGGCAAATAGCAGTCATTCTAATATCTTTTTATTTAAGCGGAACCGTTCCAAAATTACATTCCCTTATTTTCGTATAATAATTTCGAAAATATGCGCAAGATTTTTTTAATGGTTTTTACATGTATCTTTTCTCTTTTTGCTTTTTCTCAATCGCCTGAAACCTTTACCTCATCTGAAATTTTTCAACAAATAAAAAAACTGAATGTGCTTGCCTCTGTGTTGTATGTTGCTGCACACCCGGATGATGAAAACAATGCACTTCTCCCCTATCTCGCCAAGGAAAAATTATATCGCACTGCTTACTTAAGTTTAACACGAGGCGATGGAGGGCAAAATTTAATTGGTGATGAGCAGGGGATTGAGCTCGGAATGATTCGCACCGAAGAATTATTAGCTGCAAGAAAAGTAGATGGCGCCGAACAATATTTTAGCCGGGCCTATGAATTTGGTTTTAGTAAAAATGCAGCAGAAGCATTGCGCATTTGGGACAGGGAAAAAATCTTAAGCGATGTGGTTTGGGTAATTCGCAACTATCAACCCGATGTAATTATCAGAAGATTTCCTCCCGATAAAAGAGCGGGTCATGGTCACCATGCGGCTTCTGCAATCCTGGCCCAGGAAGCGTTTACAGCTGCAGCAGATCCAACTAAATTTCCAGAACAATTTAAATATGGAGTAAAACCGTGGCAGGCAAAAAGAATTTTATGGAACACCTATAATTTCGGCGGAAATAATACAACCAGTGATGATCAGTTAAAAATTGACATTGGCGGATACAATCCATTAATCGGGAAAAGCTATGGCGAATTGGGCGGCGAAGCAAGGACTATGCACAAAAGCCAGGGTGAAGGAAGGCCAAGAAGAAGAGGGGAATCTTACGAATATTTTGTAACGACTGGTGGCGACCCTGCAAAAAATAATTTGATGGATGGAATTGTTACAAATTGGAAAAGGTTGCCCGGAGGCGAAGCAATTGAAACTATGATTAACGATATCATCAGCAAATATAATATTGCGCAACCCGATTTGTCGGTGCCAGCTTTAGTAAAATTATACCAGGCAATTAAGGCATTGCCGGAAGGGAACTGGCGAAATAAAAAATTGGATGAAGTAGCACAAATCATTGTTGAATGCAGCGCACTATT
>Ga0105241_10001460_pt1 | contig 18116 bp, 16 predicted proteins | sample KBSC64metaG_FD_80422 | JGI IMG/M metagenome (GOLD analysis project Ga0105241, IMG submission 80422) | Corn rhizosphere microbial communities from Kellogg Biological Station, Michigan, USA - KBS C6-4 metaG | ecosystem: Host-associated > Plants > Roots > Rhizosphere > Soil | place: Michigan, USA... | reverse complement strand
TATCGACCACCATCGCCACGGCAATCCCGTTAATCCTGGCCTGCACGGCGAACCCGCCGTTCGAGCCGCGCGGTATCTGCATCGCGTGGATCGGCTCAGGCTGGCGCCAAAAATCCGAAACAGTGCCTTTGGCACGGGCGGTCCGCTCCGGACTCTTGGGAGCAATAACGGCGATTAAGGCCAGCAATATCAGCAGAAACAGCAAAATCAGCGGGCGCCTCATGGTTTGACCCCTCCAACGGCGCGGCGATGCCTTGCTCGCACTCTGGATCCGTCGCTGTCGTCGGCAAGCCGGCGTCCGCCATGCGTTGTTCCGCTATAACGGCGCGCTGCTCGGCGCCGTCCATGCCGTGCCAGCGCGCGATCTTGGGGAGTGTGCGGCCGCGGCCAAAACAAGGGCTGGTTTTGGGATCGATCATGCAGACTGCGATACACGGCGTCTCCTTGTTCATTCAATCGAAAGACCCCGTTGCCAAGCAGCGGTCCTCGACGTTCCAACGTTGCCATGACTGGATCAATATTTGATCAACGCCTGGCGACCATCGGCTTGATTGGCGGCTTCGCGCCGTTTGTCGTCACCACAGTCGTCATCGCGACCGGGAGCATTTTCGGCGGGACGGAAAAAGTCCCCGGACAACCAAAAACAGCGGCTGGGAGTTGCACCCTTGTGCGCAGGGCGGGCGACGCGATCGCGCTCAGGCGGAATTCGCGTTGTGTCGAAAGCGTGGCGACCGTGTCCCGGTCACCACCGGCCCGGCGCCCAGTACAAGGCCAGCCGCTGGCCTTCGACGATCTGACTGGTCGACATCTTGGAAGCCACTGCATTGCGAAGCCTGAGATAATAGTCACGCTTGCGCCTTGTGGCATGTGCCGCGGCGAGGTCGAGCCATTTGTAGGCCAGCACGACGTCCTGCGGCACGCCGTGGCCCTTGTCATAGCTCAGACCGAGCCGACTCTGGGCAAAGGGATCGCCTTGCACGGAGACAAAACTGTTGGCGTGGGAGTGCAGTGTCTGGCTCCCGCCGGTCTCGAGCATGTTGGTCCACATCTCCTTGACGGTCCAGCGCAACTTCTCGCCAACTTCACGCCTTGAGCCAAATTCACATGCCAAATTCACTCTCCTTAGTGACTCATCGAACAAGGGTTGTTAACGATAAGCTGTTTCGGGCTCCTGGGGAGAGGCGTGATGATGGTCAGCGGTACAGCACCTTCGTCAGACACGTGGAGGGTGGGTGTCCTGTTCTCCCGCGTGGGGCTGACGGCTGTCACTGAGACCGAGCACTTCCTGGGCACGGCGCTCGCGATTCAGGAAATCAATCAAGCCGGCGGAATCCTCGGGCGCGAGATCGAGGTGGTCGCCTACGATCCTCAATCCGATCCGGAGACCTATCGCAGGTTGGCCGACCGGATGTTGACCGATGACGGCATTTCGGTGGTGTTCGGCTGCAGCTCATCGGCCGAACGCAAGGCCGTGTTGCCGGCGATCGAACGCCGCAACGGGCTATTGTGGTATCCATCCCTCTACGAGGGCTTCGAGTATTCCCCCAACGTGATCTATACGGGTGCGTCGCCGAACCAGAACAGTTTTCCGCTCGCCGAATATATCGTCCGCAACCATGGGCGCCGCGTGTTCCTGGTCGGCTCCGATTACATCTATCCGCGGGAGTCGAACCGCATCATGCGTGATCTCGTCGAGTCCTATGGCGGCAAGATCGTTGACGAGGTTTACGTGCCCATGGCTGCGACGGAGGCGCGCCTGCGTGAGATCGTGGTGCGGGCAAAGGATCTGGCGCCCGACGTGATCTTCTCCACCGTGGTCGGACGTTCGGCCCAGATCTTTTATCGGCTCTATCGGGAGGCCGGTCTCGATCCGGCAGCGATGCCGATCGCCAGCCTCACCATGGCGGAAGGCGAGGTGCGCGAGATCGGTGCAGCGCTATGCGAGGGACATATCACGGCGGCGACTTATTTCGGGTCGTTGCAGGGGCCGACCAATCGCCGTTTCGCGGACAGCTTCAAAAGCGAATTCGGTGCGGACCGGCCGATCAGCATGTGGAGCGCCGGCGCCTATGCTCAGGTCCACTTGTTCGCGCTTGCGCTTGCGCGCGCCGGAACGCTCGACACGCAACGGCTGGTCGAGGCGGCGCTCGGCCTGTCATTCGAGGCGCCGGAAGGTCAAATCCAGATCGATCCCGATAACAGCCACACCTGGCTGACGCCGCGTATCGGACGGGTTCGTAGTGACGGCGGTTTCGACGTGGTCTGGGAAGCGAAGGCGGCAGTGAAGCCGGATCCCTATCTGGCGGTGTCGCCGCTGGGCGGGCGCTGGATCGGGGAGGAGGCATCGGTCGCATGAAGCCGGGCATCCGCCGCCTGATCGAAGAACTGCGCGGCGCGCGCGTCCTTGTCGTGCACCCGCGCGACGCGGAAGGCGACGCGCTGCTCGATCAGTTGAAGCGCATCGGCTGCAACGTGCGCGGCATCTGGCCGCCGCCGGTGGAAATACCCGGTGATGTCGACACGGTATTTCATTTGGTGGAGACCGCCGAGACGCCGGCCTTCGTCGCCTCCGCGTCCGAGGGCGGACCGACCTTCGTCGCGATCGTCGACTATGAGAATCCGACCGTGCTTCGGCGGCTGCTCGACAGTAATGCCCACGGCGTCATCAACAAGCCGATCCGCCCGTTCGGCATCCTCTCGTCGATGGTCCTCGCCCGTTCAATGCGCGGCTACACCCGCCGTCTGGAGAGCAAGGTTCAAAAGCTCGAGGAGACGCTGAAGGCGCGCCGCGATGTCGACAAGGCGGTGAAGATACTGGTGGCCCTGAAGAAGATCGGCGAGGCCGAGGCCTATGAATTGATCCGCTCGCAAGCCACGCAGAAGCGGTTGTCCATGGCCGAGATCGCCGCCACGATCATCAGCGCTCAGGATGTCATGGCCGGATTGGGCCTGATCAACGAACGTTGAGACAGCGGGCGTCTCTGGCGCTTGCACAATCCATCATCACCGGTGCCGATAATTCCGTCCGGTCACGCGATTGACATTTTCATCGCGTTACTGCTCTACTTTGGAAGTCGGCAATGCTCGCCCCCTCGCGGTCGAGATTGTCGCGGCGGCCGGTTGGCCGTTTTCAAATGTGGCTATGTAGCCCTCGATAGGTGCCTGACGGCGCTATCGGGGGTTTTTGTTTTGCGCACTCCAGGAGTTTCGCGCGATGACGTCGCACGTCTCTAGCAATACCGCGACCGGATCGATCGTCGTTGCCTGCATCCAGATGCAGCCGGCATTCGGAAACGTCGCTGCGAATGTGGCGCACAGCCTGGAGCTGATCGATCGGGCCGCGTCGCGCGGCGCCAATCTTGTCGTGCTGCCGGAATTGGCCAACACCGGCTACATGTTCGCCTCGCGCGAGGAAGCCTTCGGTCTGGCCGAGCCGATTCCGGGAGGACCATCGGTCGCGGCCTGGGCGGAGCGGGCCGCGCGGCACCGCATGCATATCGTCGCCGGCATCGCCGAACGTTCAGGGCCCGATCTCTACAACAGTGCTGTCGTGATCGGCCCCGAAGGCCATGTCGGCACGTTCAGGAAAGTGCATCTCTGGAACGAAGAGAACCTCTTCTTTGAACCCGGGAATCTCGGCTTTCCGGTGTTCCACACGCCGATCGGCCGCATTGGCGTCGCGATCTGCTACGATGGCTGGTTTCCTGAGAGTTTTCGACTCTGCGCGCTGCAGGGCGCCGATATCGTCTGCGTGCCGACCAACTGGGTCCCGATTCCTGGACAGGCCGAAGGCCGCGAAGCGATGGCCAACGTGCTGGCGATGGCCGCCGCCCACAGCAATTCGATCTTCATCGCCTGCGCCGATCGCGTCGGTGTCGAGCGCGGACAGCCCTTCGAGGGCCAGAGCGTGATCGTCAGTTATACCGGGTGGCCTGTGGTCGGGCCGGCCAGCCGGGACACAGAAGACATCCTCATCGCCGAGGTCGATCTCGGCGAGGCCCGGCGCAGACGCAATTGGAATGCCTTCAACCAGGTTCTGCGCGACCGCCGCGTCGACGTCTATGACGAGATGCTCGGCTCCGGCACGAAGCGCGGCTGGTACTGACCCTTGCTTGCCCATCCAGATCAGTTTCATTGAACCCCACAGGAGTATCGATCATGACGCTTACCCGTTCGCTTTCGACGCTGCTGGCCGCCGCGGCATGCACAGCGTTCCTAGCCTCTGCGGCGCCGGCGGCGGATCCCATCAAGATTGGTGTGCCGGTCGGTTTGTCCGGTGCAAACAGCGTAGTTGCCCCCTCGGTGGTGCAGTCGGCACAACTCGCCGTCGATGAGATCAATGCCAAGGGTGGCGTTCTTGGCCGTCAATTGGCGCTGGAGGTCGCCGATGATGCGTCCGGCGCCGCCGGTGCCCAGAAGGCTTTCGACAGTCTGGTGTTCCAGAAAAAGGTCGACGTGCTGATCTCGATGGAGACGAGCGCGGCGCGCAATGCGGGCCTGCCGATCGTAACGCGCGGCAAGCTGCCCTACATCTACACCTCGTTCTACGAAGGCAAGTCGTGCAGTCCGTTCCTGTATGTCAACGCCTGGGTGCCCGAACAGCAGGTACCGCCGATCGTCGACTATTTCGCCAAGGAGAAAAAGGCCTCGAAGTTCTTCCTGATCGGTTCCGATTATGCCTTTGGTCGGGGCATGCTGGCCTTCACCAAGGCCTATGTCGAGAAAATCGGAGGCAAGGTGCTCGGCGAGGAATATCTGCCGATGGATGGCAGCGACTGGACGCCGATCATCTCGAAGCTGAAGGGCGCGGCGCCCGACGCGCTGATCACGTCGACCGCCGGTGGGGCGCCGAACGTCACCTTGACCAAGCAGCTTCGCGCCGCCGGCGTCACGCTTCCCTACGGCAATCTCGCGGTCGACGAGGGCACCGCCAAGGGCATGGGAGCCGACGCGGAAGGCATCTATCTGTCGGCTTCCTATGTCACCGGCATCGACAGTCCCGCGAACAAGGCCTTCCTTGCCGCCATGCAGAAGAAGTTCGGCACCGAGCTGAAGACCCCGAACGACCTTTCGGTGCCGGAATATGAAGCGGTCTATGCCTACAAGGCAGCGGTCGAGAAGGCCGGCGGCACCGACGCTACCAAGGTTCTGAAAGCGCTTGCCGAGATCTCGGTGGAAGGTCCGCGCGGCAAGATTGCGATGTCAAAGCAGCATCACGCGCCGTTAACGATGTATCTCGGCCAGGTGCAGGCCGACGGCGGGGTAAGGGTCATCAAGAGCTTTGCCAACGTCGATCCGGGCGAACAGTGCCCGAACCTGAAGAATTGATGTCGACCATCCGCGGCGGGAGGAGGATAGTGCCTTCTTCCGCCGCGGCCCAACCTGGTTCGCCCTCATGATCACACTCGTGCTCGATATCGTCACCACGGCTGCGATCCTCTTCATCGTGTCCGCCGGTTTGTTGGTTGTGTTCGGCGTGATGAAGATCATCAACTTTGCCCACGCATCGTTTATCACCATCGGGGCCTACACCGCACTGGTTGCCTCTCGCTTCGGTTTGCCGCCGGTGCTGGCTCCTGCTGTTGCCTTCCTGGTCGGCGGACTGATCGGGGCTGCGGCCGAACGCATCGTGGTGCGGCAGCTCTACGGTCGTCCGCTGGACGCGATCCTGGCGACTTGGGGTCTGAGCATCGTCATCGGCCAACTAGTGACCCTCGGCTTCGGGCGGGAAGTGCAGTTTGTGCCGGCTCCTGTCTCGGGCACGCTGGCGATCTTCAGCGAGGACTATTCGAGCTATCGCCTGCTGCTGGTGGTGGCGGCGTTCGTCATCGCCGGACTGTTCACGATGCTGCTCAACGGTACGCGGCTTGGTCTCTCCACCCGCGCCGTCATCATGAACGAGAACCTGGCGCAGGGTCTCGGTATCGACAGCACGCGTGTTCGTCTCATCACCTTCGGCATCGGTTGCGGCCTGGCGGCCATCGCAGGTGCGCTGATCACGCCGCTGGCGAGCGTCGATCCCAATATGGGGCTGTCCTGGTTGATCGGCGCGTTCATGCTGGTCATGATTTCAGGCGGGTCGCTGCCGACACTCGGCCTATCCTGCCTCGTGCTCGGCGGGCTGCAGGTGCTGGCCTCGACGTTCATCAGCCCGATCCTCGGCGGGCTCACCATCGCCGTGCTTGCTGCCGTGGCGCTGCGGCTTCGACCGGAAGGATTCGCCCGTGCCTGACCTCGGCTCCGCCCTCTGGTCCCACGCGTCGCTGTCGTTGCCGGGCTTGCCGCGCGCACTTGTCCGCGTCGCGATTCCTTCGCTCCTGGCGGCAGCGCTCGTCGTCGTCGGCCCATGGATACTCGATACCTACACCTTGAATATCCTGGTCCGTGCGCTGTTTGTCGCGATCGCCGCGCTGACGGTGGATGTGCTGTGGGGATACAGCGGCACGCTCACCTTCGGGCAGTCCGCCTTTTTCGGCATCGGCGCCTATGCCCTGGCGATCGGTTTCACCCAGTTCGGCTTCGGGCCGTGGCAAGCGCTGATGGCGCTCGGTGCGGCGGTCGGACTTGCCGCCGTTGTAGCGGGATTTGTCGGCTGGCTTTCTTTCTATCCGGGATCGACGCCGCTCTATGCCTCCGTGGTCTCGCTGGTCCTTCCGATCGTCCTGGTACAGCTACTTTACTCGGGCGGCACGTTTACAGGCTCTTCCAGCGGGCTGGTCGGTTTCGAAAGCTTCGACCTATCGCTCGAGAACTGGTTCCGCCTCGCCGGGGGCGCCGTCCTCGCCACGCTCGTTATCGCCTGGATCGCGCTCTCGAGTGATGCAGGTCGGGTGCTGGGTGCGATGCGCGACAACGACGAGCGCTGCACCTATCTGGGAATCGATACGGCGCGGGTGCGCATCGCTCTCAGCGTCGTGATGGGCGTCGTCGCGGCTTTGGCCGGGTTCGGCTATGTCGGCTTCAGCGGCGTCGCCGCGCCCGAAAATGCCGGCTTCGTATTTGGCACCCAACTCGTCGTCATGGTGGCGCTGGGGGGACGCGGATCCCTGATAGGTGCGGTCGTCGGCGCCTTGGTGATCGAAGTTGCAAGCGCCTATCTCTCAAGCAGTCTGCCCTTTGTGTGGGAGCTGATTGTGGGCGTGGCGTTCGTGCTGGTCATCGTGGTGCTGCCGGGCGGACTGTTTGGCAGTTTGCGCGACGCAAGCGCGGCGATGCATCCCCGCCTGCGGGTGTTGCTTGGGCGCACCCTTTCGCCCGTCAGTCTGGCGACGCTCGAACGCACCGCCCCAGCGCCGGACCGCGACGCCGTCGTGGTGGAGGTCGACAGCGTCTCCAGACATTTCGGCAGTCTTTCGGTGCTATCAGGCGTTTCCTTCACGGCGCGGCAGGGCGAGCTTGTCAGCATTGTCGGGCCGAACGGCGCCGGCAAGACGACATTGATCCGCTGTCTGGCTGACGGGCGCGAGCGCTCGGAAGGTGCCGTGCGCATTTGTGGACAGTCGATCGGCCGTCTGTCGCCCGATCGCATCGTGGGCCTTGGCCTTGGACGCAAGTTTCAGGCGGCATCCGTTTTCGAGACGTTGAGCGTGGCCGATTGCCTGCGCGTCGCGCGGACGAGGAGTGAGCGGCCATCCCTGATCGCAGCCTCGCCGGTGCTGGCCCTGCCGGCAGCGGCGCGCGCCGTGGTGGAGAGTTCGGGTCTGGCCGAACGGCTGGACCAGGAGGCGCGCTTTCTCAGCCACGGCCTGAAACAGGCCCTTGAACTCGCGATGGTCCTGGCGCTTGAGCCGCAGGTGCTGCTGCTGGACGAACCGACGGCGGGGCTGACGCGCGCCGAACGTCAGGGGTTCGCCGCGGTTCTCACCGATCTGGTGGCGCGTGAACGGCTATGCGTGTTGATCATCGAGCATGATCTCGATTTCGTCCGCCGGATCTCCTCGCGCATCATCCTGCTGCACCAGGGGCGGGTCGCCCTCGACGGGCCGGTGGCCGAAATTGTCGATGACCCGCTGATCCGCGAGATCTACACCGGCAGCACCCGGCCGAAGCAAGCAGGGGTGACGCCATGACCGCTGCGCTCGAACTCGTCAATCTGACCAGCGGCTACGGCAGTTCGACCGTGATTCACGGGGTTTCGCTGCAGGTTGGGCCCGGCGAGATCGTCGCCCTTGTCGGCAAGAACGGCATGGGCAAGTCGTCGCTGCTGAAAACGATCCTTTCGTTCCTGCCGGCATGGGACGGGGCAGTCCGCCTTGATGGACGCGACGTCACGCGGCTCGCTCCGTTCCGCAAACGCGCGTTGGGGCTGGCTTACGCCCCGCAGGAGCAGGCGCTGTTCCAGGATCTCAGCGTGCGCGACAACCTCCGGCTCGGTCTCAGCGATGATCGCGGCTTCGAAGCCAGGCTCGCCGACATCAACAACTGGTTTCCCGTAATCACCGCGCGGCTCCACCAGCGTGCCGGCACGCTGTCGGGCGGCGAGCAGAAGATGCTGATCGTGGCGCGCGGACTAATCGCCGAACCGCGCCTGTTTCTTCTCGACGAGGTGACCGAAGGGCTGCAGCCTTCGGTCGTTGACCGGCTCGCCGAAGTACTGGCGGCGGTCAGGCGCGACCGCGGTACCGCGATGCTGGTAGTCGAGCAGCATTTGTCCTTTGTTCTCGGACTTGCGGATCGGTTTGCGGTGTTCAAACGCGGCGAGGTAGTGGATACCGGATCGGTCGATGTCGGTTCGGCCGCGCGGATCGACGAGCACATGCGCTTATGACGCACTTCCGCGTCAAGAGCCTCACCAACAAGCTCTACGCGGCCTGGGGTGATCCCGGATACACGGACCTCTGTGGGGCGGATTCGCTTCAGCCGCGCAGATAGCGCCAGCCGATCACGACACCGCTCACCGACACGATGGTACCGAGGATCGACAGCAGCCACACCACAATGTCCCACGCCGGGCGATACATCAGCAGTAGCTGAAAATCGAAACTGTGCAGTGCGTTGAACAGCCAGCGATATGTGCGCCGGCTGCTGTCCACGCGGCCAACGATGTCGCCCGTGACCGGGCTGATGTGAAACCACGTCTTCGCGTCGTCATCAAACATCGCACGCAGCACCGGCAATTCGCGGTCGTGATGATGTGCGTACCAATAAGCGTCATATTGTCGGAGGATTAGTTGCTCCGTGATCCGAGATCGCGGCAGCAATTTCGCCGCGGCAGCTCCGAGGCGATCCTTTGTCAGTTTTGCAGATTCGCCCGATATCGCATCCAGCGGCGTTTGCACGCCGTCGCTCGATGCGACGATCATCATCGGGCTGCCATCGAGCCAGACGAAGCGCGCTTCGACCATTTGAGATTGTGGTGTTGGCAGCTTCGCCGCAATGGTCGGCGCATCGTGGCCAGCATAGCGCTGCAGCACCTCGGGCGTCGTGTTGCGGCCTGCAAAATATTCGCCGGGATTGAGCGACAGCCAGCCGGAGAACATCCAGGTCAGCACGAAGATGCCGGCAATCAGGCCGGTGAGGTGATGCCATGCCATCCAGCCGCGATATGGCGTGATCCTGCCGCTCGCATAGCGCCGCTTCAGCCGCACGCGCAGGATGCCGATCCAGATGCCGGTGACGCTGACGATCAGGCAGATGCCGGAGATCCACAGCACCACCAGCCGCCACAACGGTCCGTCTTTGCGCAGCACGGTGGGGTAGATCCAGTGCGGAATCGAGCCGAGCCAGTTCCAGACGCGTTCTGTGCGGTTGGTGTCGAGCACGATCTCGCCGGTGCGCGAGGAGACATAGAGTTTGGTGCCGGCATCGTCCCCGAGTGCAATCAAATACAGCGGTCGCAGCGGATCGTAGCGGGCAGTAACGCTCCACTGGTCGCGATCGATGATCTCTTCGAGCTGAGGTGATCTGCTCGCGCGATGGTGTCGCGCGACCGCAAGCGCCTGCTGCTCGGACACGTTGACAATCGCGCGGCCATCGGCCGCAGAGATCGCCTGCCGTTTTCCGTCCCAGGCGGTCATCCGATAGACCGGTTCGTCGGCGAGCATCGAAAGCCTGAGATCGCGCGGATAGCGTGTAGCGCCCGCTGCCTTCATCGCGTCGTCCGGCGATAGCGCCACCTTCTCCCACTGAATATGTGGAAGCGCTGCCAGCCTTTCCTTGTCGGAAAGGCCGGGAAAGGCGACATACATCATCACCACGCCGGAAATGAACCACATCGCGAAGAACAGGCAGGTGACGATGCCGACCCAGCGGTGGCCGATATACAGCCACCGCCGGAGTGTTCGTTTCAGACCGCGTGCCACGCTCAGAACTTCACGTTGACCGCGAGCTGAGCCGTGCGCGGCATGCCGAGCAGCCACTGAGCGGTGCCGCCCGACGTCGTGTAAACCTCATCGAAAAGATTGTAGACGCGCAACGACACGGTGGTGTTGAGGTCGGGCTTCCACTGCACGCTGGCATTGACAATGTTGTAGGCCGGACGCGTCATGGTGTTGGCATTGTCCGCATAGGTCTTGCCGACGATCTGTACGCCCGCATTGGCCGACCAATTCGGTGCAAAGGCCCAGGTCGCCCAGATGTTGGAGACGTTCTGCGGCACATTGACAGGCATGTTGCCGGCGTAGTTCACGCTTCCGTTGCCGACCGCCTGCACGAAGTCGTCATACTTCGCGCGCAGGAAGGCGGTGTTGGCATCGATTCGCCAGCCATAATCGAGCAGGAGGCCGACCGATGCCTCGACACCGCGCGACGATTGCTGGCCGACCTGGACGGTCAGTGACGGAATGTTGGGATCACGTGCGAGCAGGTTGTTCTTCACGATCTCATAGCCGGCCAGAGTCCATTCGCCGCGGCCGCCCCAGAACGATTGCTTGACGCCGATCTCGATCTGCTTGCCGGTAGCCAGGTCGAAATTCTTGTTTGCGGATGACAGCGAGATGAGGCCTCCGACCGGATCGACTGCGGTGGAATACTGGCCATAGAAAGCCAGGTCCTTGACGGGCGTATAGACCGCACCCGCGCGCCAGGTGGTCGAGGAGAACGATTTTTCGAAGCTGTTGCCGGGTAAGACATAGTCGGTGCGTGTGATTGTCGGCTCATCCTGACGGATGCCGGCAATCAGGGAGAGTTGCTCGGTGACCGACAGCCTGTTCTCGGCGAATAGCGCGTATTGGTTGGTCACGCTGCCAAAGCCGGGAACCGTGGCGTTCGGGCTGTTGAATATGCCCGGAACGAAGTTGAACGGGTTGACGGACGACGAGCCGCCAAAGGGCGAATTGTTGGTATGGGTGAAATTGATGCTGTTGACGTCGAAGCCTGCGAGGAACTCATTGACCATGCCAAAGACATGTCCGCGGAATTTCGCATCCATGCGGTTGCCGAACTGCTGCTGATCGTGAAAGATCTCGATATAGCTGCTGCGATTGATCAGGCCGGTGGCGGGGTTATAGGCGTAACTTTCGACGTCCTTCCAGTGCCGCTTGGAGTTCAGATAGTAAAGCGTGTTCTGGATCGAGATGCCGTCGGCGACCTGCCATTCGGTCTTCACCTGATTCCAACTGTCCTGGTAGCGGATGTGGCTGTCGCTGACGTTGTAGTTTTTGAAGCGTAGCGACTCGTCGAGCTTGCCGTTGATCAGCGGCGTGCCGAAATAGCGCGACGGGTTGCGGTCGCCGTAATCTGTAGAGAGAGTCCAGGTGACGTCTTCGTTTTGCCTGATCTGGACCACGGCATGAAGTGCGACATTTGAGGTGTTGTCGCGATCGACCCAGCCGTCCGACATATTGCCGGAGGCGGTGATGCGATAAGCGACGTCCTTGCTGACCGGGCCGCCGCTGTCCACCGCAATTCGCCGCGTCATGTTGCTGTCCAGCGAGATCTCGGCTTGGTTGCGAGGCACCCACAACGGTAGTTTCGAAACCACGTTGATGGCGCCGCCCACCGCGCCCGCGCCATACATCACCGATGCAGGGCCGCGCAGCACCTCGATGCGCTCGGTCGACCAGGTGTCGAACGGAAAGGTCACCGTGCCGGCGCCGATATAAAGCTGGGTGCCGTCATACAACGTCATCACGGACCCGAGGCCGGTGAAGCCGCGGGTATTGAACGAGACGCCGCCGTTGCCCGGTGCCGGGCTTGCCGTGAAGCCGGTGGCGTTTTGCGTCACCGCGTCGAGGATATTCTGCTGGCCGCGCTCGGCGATGGTTTCCGCCGAGATCACCTCCACGCTGGCTGGCGTCTGCAGCCGCGTCAGGCCGAGGCGGCTGCCGGCGGTGCTGATGCCAGTGAGGTTGAGCGTCGGCGCGGCGAAGACAGGACCGGTCGGTGTGGCGACCGGTGCGCCGGTGTTGACTGCTACGTTGCGCTGCTGGCGCGAACGCGCGTTGCGATTGGCAGTGCCGCGTGCGGTGCTGCGGGCAGGCGGCGTCGCCGACGGCTGCACCACCACGGGGTCGAGCGTCTGGCTCGGCTTTCCGGATTGTGCCCAGCCTTCGCTGGGCGAAAGCAGGCAGGAAAGCGCAATAGAACTGAGAAACGCGCGGTGATGCCGCGGCGGGAGGATCGTACGGGAGGTCATCAACATAACTCGCGATAACGTGGCACGTCACCGCGAACGCAGTCTGGCCGCTGCCTCAAGGGGACGACGGCTCAACACCCACCAGGACACCCCGCCCAATGTGCTCGCGTGTGACCACGACTGACGGCAGGTCTCCTGGCTCGCGGGTCGTTGCCTGTCACCGCCTTCCCAGGCCTGAAGGCCCAGTGGCGTTTGGCGAAGGCTCGCCGCTTACAGTTGCGGGGGCAGCCGCGGCGTTGGGGAGATCCCCGCACCGCATTCCCTTTTGATCTCCCGAAGGAGAACCGTCGTAGTGACCCTAAGTTTATTTGGAAAGAGCTGTCAACTACGAACGCCCGGAGGGCGGCATTCTGTCCAACGCGGGAGCGCCACCGCATTCAAGTCGTGATGCACACGACTCTATGCAAGGCTCCTGCAACTAGCGTCGAATCGTAAATTCCGTCGGCGGGCGTCGATATTCCCAGTTGGCTCTCTCAAGTTCAGGTCGGTCGAACTCTGCCTGGGGGTACCCGATGCAGAAATATCCGATGAATCGCCAGGATTCCGGCACATCGAGGATCGCGTGGATGCGAGCCGGGTTGAGAATCGACACCCAGCCGAGCCCGAAGCCCTCAGCCCGCGCGGCAAGCCACATCGAGCAGATCGCTGCGACGACCGAATACTCAATCGTTTCCGTCATCGTCATACGTCCAAGGCCGTGGCCGATGTCACTCGCCTTGTCCGCAAAGACAGCCAGATGTCCCGGCGCCTCCGCCAGGCCAGAGAGTTTGAGCGTTGCATATTGCGTCGCGCGCTCACCTGAATACGATGCCAAGGCATCTGCGTTGCAGGCCTTGTAGTCCTCCACCACGGCGCTGCGTCTTGCCGCGTCCTGAACGATGACGAACCGCCAGGGCTGGCTCAGCCCGACCGATGGCGACAGGCAGGCGATGTCGATGAGCCGCTCAAGCGCGCCATCAGGAAGCGGATCGGTCCGGAATCGCCGCACGTCGCGCCGCCAGATGAAGAGCTCGCGCAATTGGTGACGAAATTGATCGTCGAAGGTGACCATCAGAGTTGCGGGCCGGAGTGAAAGAGGGAGGGTGCCATCAGCAGGGTGCCTGAAACATCACTTGACCTTCATCGGCAATCCCGCCACCACGAACTCGACCTCATCGGCGACTGCGGCGACGTTCTGGTTCAGCAGACCGGCCGCATCGCGAAAGCTGCGCGCCAGCGCATTGTCGGGCACGATCCCGAGGCCGACCTCGTTGGTCACCAGAATGACAGGGCTGCGTTGTCTGCCGAGCGCTGCAGTCAACAAGGCGCCTTCCTCTGACCAATTGCGTCCAGCGTGAAGGAGGTTTGACAACCACAGCGTCAGGCAATCGACGAGCCGGGCGCCGCCGCCGTCCGTGTCGGTCAGCGCCTGCACGAGATCGAGCGGGACCTCGCGCTCGATCCAGTCGTTTCCGCGGCGCGCGCGGTGACGGGCGATCCGCTCCTCCATCTCGGCATCGAGCGCTTCGGCGGTTGCGATGTAGACGGGCCGGCCGGGATAGGCGTGCGCGCGCGACTCGGCGCGCCGGCTTTTCCCGGAACGTGCGCCTCCCGTGATCAACACAATCGCCATCGAATTCTCCGTTCGGACCCCGCACTAACCATCAATCGCCGGCAAAGACAAAGCCGAATTCTCACCAGAGGGGCTTGCGCTTCACCGCAATTCTTGCGCATCAGGGCAGGCGTGACAGGAGAGGTGGTGTGGGTTTTGCCGGGGCAATGGCAGTGGCGATGACGGTGGACGCCGTGCTGGGGTGGCCCGGCGCGCTGTTTGCGCGCATCGGCCACCCCGTGACCTGGATTGGCCGGCTGATCAGCCTCCTCGACCGCAGCTGGAACCGATCCGTCGCCGCGCCGGCTATCCGCCGCATCGCAGGCGTCGCCGCCGCGCTGTCGGTGATCGGGCCGTGCGTTGCATTGGGCTGGATCGTGCAGGCCGTGCTGTCTCCGGAATGGGGCAGCGCCATGATCCTCGGAATCCTCGCATGGCCTATGGTCGCGCTCCGCTCGCTTTATGATCATGTCGCTGCGGTGGCGCAGCCGCTGCAATCGGGCGATATCGATGCCGCGCGTCTCGCGGTCGCGCAGATCGTGGGGCGCGACCCCACAACGCTTGATGAAGCGGGAATCGCGCGGGCAGCCATCGAGAGTCTCGCCGAAAACGCGTCCGATGGCATCGTAGCACCGGTGTTCTGGGGCGCGCTGTTCGGCCTGCCGGGAATTTTTGGCTACAAGGCCATCAATACGCTGGATTCCATGATTGGTCATCGTTCCGAACGTCATCTGTATTTCGGCTGGGCGGCCGCGCGCATCGATGATGTCGCCAACTTCGTCCCCGCGCGTTTGACAGGCCTCCTCTTCGGGCTGGTCTCCGCGCGTTTCCCGCAGGCGCTGTCCTGCATGGTGCGGGACGCGAACCGCCACCGTTCGATCAACGCTGGCTGGCCGGAGGCCGCCATGGCCGGTGCGCTCGGCGTACGGTTGAGCGGGCCGCGCAGCTATCATGGCAGCATGACCGAAGAACCTTGGTTGAACGAGCGGGCATGCGATCCCCTTGCCGCCGATATCTCGCAGGGCCTGCGGCTCTACATCCGCGCGATGGCGCTGCTCGGTGCTTCGCTCGTGGCCTTGGCTTTGGCATGACGAGGCAGGCGATGCGCGAGCACGGTGGCAATCTTGATCAGGCGGTACAGCGTTTCGGCGGCTGCGTGCAGGACTGGATCGATCTGTCGACGGGCATCAATCGGCAGCCCTATCCGGTCGGCGAGATCGGGCAGCGGCACTGGAGCGCGCTGCCGTCGCATTCCGATATCGAATCCCTGCACGAAGCCGCGCGGCAGGCCTATGCATCCGGTGCGCCAATTCTGGCTTTGGCCGGTGCGCAAGCGGCCATCCAGCTCTTGCCGCGGCTTGAGCCACGTGGCCGAGCCCGCGTTCTCGCGCCGACTTACAATGAATACGCTGCAGTTCTATCGGCTGCCGGTTGGGACGCTGCCGAAGTCTCCAGTCTCGGCGCCCTGGCCGGAGCCGACCTCGCCGTGGTCGTCAATCCCAACAACCCCGACGGCCGACGCCATGACAAGGCTGAGCTGCTCGCGCTGTTGCCGCGCGTCGGTCGTCTTGTCATCGACGAAAGTTTTGCCGACGCCACGCCCGAATTGTCGCTGGCGTCGGAAGCGGGACGACCAGGTCTCCTGATTCTGCGCTCGTTCGGAAAATTCTATGGTCTCGCGGGCTTGCGTCTTGGCTTCGTGCTCGGCGGGGAAGGGGACATCGCGGCGCTATCGGTGATGGCGGGCCCATGGCCGGTTTCCGGTGCCGCGATTGCGATCGGACGGCGCGCCTTGCTCGATCGCGATTGGGCCAAGGCGACTGCTACTCGTCTCCACGGCGATTGCCTGCGGCTCGATGCCGAAGTGAAATCGCGGGGATGGCGTCTTGTCGGCGGCACGCCGCTGTTCCGTCTCTATGAGACGGAGAACGCCCGCGCCGCGCAGGAGCAGCTCGCCGGTGCGCGCATCTGGTCGCGCGTATTTGAACAACAGCCGGGATGGATGCGGTTGGGCTTGCCGGGCGACGAGGCCGAATGGGCGCGCCTGATCGGCGCTCTCTCGCGCTGATCCCTCAACGCGCAAGCGCGAGCAGTCCATCGACATCCAGATGCGCCTCGATGTGATCGGCGAGCGCATCGAGTACACTCTCTACTCTTCCGCGGTACTGCTGGTCCGTGACTGGAATGTCCAATTGCCTGAGAAACGAACTGCGGAATTCGTCGGACGCAAACAGGCCATGCAGATAGCTGCCGTACACGCGGCCGTCACGTGAGATCGCTCCTTCCGGAGCGCCATCGAGCATGGCGAACGGACGCGCGCGATCAGGCCCATCGGTTCGCCCGATATGGATCTCAAAGGCATCGATCGGTTGTCTGGTCGCGACGTGCTGCGCGGCGACGCGGGTGAGCGTCTTTTCCCCGGTCATCACCGTCGTCACATCCAGAAGCCCGAGGCCTTCGGTTTCGCCCGCCGGTCCTTCGATCCCCTCGGGATCGGCGACGCTGCGTCCGAGCATCTGGTAGCCGCCGCAGACGCCGAGCACGTGGCCGCCGCGGCGGCGATGTGCGAGGAGATCGATGTCCCAGCCCTGCGCGCGCAGGAAGGCGAGATCGCCGCGCGTCGATTTCGAGCCGGGAATGATCACGAGCCTGGCATCGCCGGGAACGGCTTCTCCGGGGCGGACCATCACGAGGTCGACACCGGGCTCGAGCTTGAGCGGATCAAGATCATCGAAATTGGCAATCCGCGACAGCGAGAGAAACGCGATCTTGCACTGGCCGGGCTTGCGCGCCTCGCCGAGCCCCAACGCATCCTCGGCCGGAAGCTCGGTCGCGCGCGTGAAGTAGGGCAGCACCCCAAAGCCGCGCCAGGATGTCCTGGCTTCGATCAGGCGGTAGCCGTCGTCAAACAGCGTGGGGTCGCCGCGGAACTTGTTGATGACGAACCCCTGGATCATCGCAGCGTCTTCCGCGTCGATCACGGTCTTGATGCCGACGAGTTGCGCAATGACACCGCCGCGGTCGATGTCGCCGATCAGCACCACCGGGACGTCGGCTTTCCTGGCAAAACCCATATTGGCGATGTCGGATTTGCGCAGATTAACCTCGGCCGGGCTGCCGGCGCCTTCGACGAGCACGAGACCGGCGCGCTCCTTCAGCCGCTCAAAACTCTCGAGCACCGCGCCCATGAGCGACGGCTTCAGGTTCGCATATTCGCGTGCCCGCGCAGTGGCGATGCGCTTGCCATGGACGATGATCTGCGCGCCGACATCAGTCTCAGGCTTCAGCAAGACAGGATTCATGTCGGTGTGTGGCTCGACACCGGCAGCCAAGGCCTGCAAGGCCTGCGCGCGGCCGATCTCGCCACCGTCGACCGTCACCGCCGCATTGTTCGACATGTTCTGCGGCTTGAACGGGAGCACGCTCAGGCCACGGCGTCTCGCGGCGCGCGCGAGCCCTGCGACGATGACCGATTTGCCCACATCCGAGCCCGCTCCCTGGATCATCAATGCGCGCGCCATCGAATTGGCCTCAGAACTCGACGCCCGGCTGCGCCTTGATGCCGGACCGGAAGGGATGCTTCACCAGCGTCATCTCGGTGACGAGATCCGCGATCTCGATCAACTCGTCCTTTGCGTTGCGGCCAGTGAGAACGACATGCGTCATCGGCGGCTTCGAGGCCTTCAGAAATTCGACGACCTCGGCGATCTCCAGATAGTCGTAGCGGAGCGCGATGTTGATCTCGTCAAGCACGACCATGCGCAAGCCGGGATCCAGAATCAGTTGCTTCGCCTTCTCCCATCCCGCCTTTGCGGCGGCGACGTCGCGGGCGCGGTCCTGCGTTTCCCAGGTAAAGCCTTCACCCATCGCATGAAACTGGCAGAGCTCGCCGAAGTGACCAGTGAGCAGGCGTCGCTCGCCGGTATCCCAGGCGCCCTTGATGAACTGCAC
>Ga0105241_10001455_pt1 | contig 18152 bp, 16 predicted proteins | sample KBSC64metaG_FD_80422 | JGI IMG/M metagenome (GOLD analysis project Ga0105241, IMG submission 80422) | Corn rhizosphere microbial communities from Kellogg Biological Station, Michigan, USA - KBS C6-4 metaG | ecosystem: Host-associated > Plants > Roots > Rhizosphere > Soil | place: Michigan, USA... | reverse complement strand
TTCCGGTCTGTACAAGGTTGTCCATGCCGGACAGCATGCACTGCCACACTACGTGACCGCGCTCTATGGCGACATATTTCCCAAGTGCCTCGAATGTGTAGATGAAGTCAGATTTGAGTTGGCCGTGGCGGCCGGATATATGGGTGCACACCCGCTCTTCATACGTCCCAGAACAAGGAATTAAGAAACATACATGCGATGGCCAGACGACCCTGGAAAGCATTCACTCCCATCTCCTTAAGCCGAAGGTGGCAGTAACGGCCACAGTTGACTGTCAGTTCTGGCAGTAGCGGGGCACGACCATTGATCCTAAGTTGATGGCGTAATCGCGTGTGTGCGATGAAAGGAAAAGGGGGAGTGATGAAAAAGATAGCGATTGCCCTTTTTGTAACGCTTGGAATCCTGTTGACATGTCAGCCCTTGCCAGCGCAGCAATCGGCACAGCAATCCGCAGCGACTCCAGTTGCGTACGACCAGTCCGTCGAACTCCTCCGGAAGGATCTACGATCCGAAAAGAAACAGATTGTCGCCGCGAACATGCTCCTCACTGAAGCCGAGGCACAGAAGTTTTGGCCGGTTTACGATGAATACACGGTCGAAGCAGCCAAGATCAACGACGCAAAGCTCTCCGTTATTAAAGAATATGCGCAGAACTATGAGACCCTTAGCGACGTCCAGGCTGACCGCCTGGTGAAGAACTGGACTGCGGCAGACGAATCAGCCGTTCAGTTGAGAATGAAATACCTTCCACTTTTCCAAAAGGTACTGCCGGGGAAAAAGGTCGCGCGATTCTTTCAAGTTGACCGGCGGATTGGATCCGTAATCGATCTGCAGCTTGCCTCTGAGATCCCACTGGTAGGACAGTGATTCTACGATCACAACCAGACTTTGAGCCACGTCCTTACGCAATTTGAGCGTATTGGGAGAACCAAAGTGAGTACGCGAAGTACCCCTCACCGCGCGCATGCTCGGCACCCAGAAACGGCCGAAGCGTTCACTTCTTCTGAGGCGGGTATTGTTTCAGCAGTTTAGCGATCGCTTTATCAATCAGGTCAAGAGACCTTTTCTTGTTTTCCACTTCAAGCTTTTGTTTCACAGTACCCGCCCAAATGATCTTGTTGGATTGTCGGTCGACGAAACTTAGCACCAGTGTGCCTTCCGGGACGTATGACGACGTGAGGTTAGAAGATCCGGTCGCTCCGGACCACATGGTGGCGTCGATCGCGGGCGGTGCCCCGCCATAGCTGGGCATAATCGGCGTCCCTGCGGCACTGCTAAGGCCAAATTCCATTCCGCCCTCAGGAATCAAAATTAGGTCCCCATTCTTGTCCATCCTCTTCAGCCCCTTGGCCTCTAGCTCATGATCGATGGTACCGACCATGCTGGCATAGAGCAGCGGCCGCTTGGGAGGCATAGACGGCTCGCCCCATGTATAGCTCGCATATTTGGAAAACTCAGCGCTTTTGTCATATCCCACGCTTACCTTCTGTGCGAACGTACTGGTCGTTGTAACTGCTGCAACCAACAGACCCAGCCGAAGTTTGTTCAAAGCGACATTCATACACTCTCCAGCAGGGACAATGCTTTGACCGTGTGATCAGTTACGCCCTCATCGAGGCACGACTGACAACAGAACTGTCACTAGTCGTAGCCAAAGCACTTACGCTGCCCCTTCGCTCCTCACGCCACTTTGGGCCTGTTTGTGGCGCAGATCTCGGGAATTCTACGATATTGGCAGGAACAGTAAATCTCGGATCTTTTATTATTAGGTGTGTCGCTGCGTAAAAGGTCAGCGCTGCGCAATTGTGGATGCTCAACTTGCGCATGAGATTGGAGCGGTGAGTGTTGGCTGTTCGGTAGCTGATACCGAGAATGTCTCCGACTTCTTTCGATGCTTTGCCCTCCGCCAATAGTTGCGCTACTTCTTGTTCCCTAAGCGTCAGACGGTGGAATGTTGGCGTGTATTCGAAAGAAGGCAAATCGGCGCACAAGTAATTACCGACAATGGCTGTAGTAACTGAGCGAGAAAAGTACAGACGATCTTGCCAAAGTGCCTTTGTTGCCTCAATTAGATCAGCGCTTGGATCTGTCTTCAGCACCAGGCCTTTGATCCCGGCAGACAAAAGTTGGTAGATCATGGCGTCAGGCGCAAGGTCGGCAAAAATCAGCACCTTTTGGTTGGGATTTCGTTCGAGGATTCGCTTTGTTAAAATTACGCCATTCGCGCCAGATAGCCACGGGTCCGCAACGATTATGTCGGGGGCGAGTTCGTACGCTTTTCGTATGGCATCGATGCCATTGGTTGCTTCGCCGCACACGCTTATGTCGTCCAGGCCTTGAAATACTGCTCTGATTCCCAGTCGAACCAATGCCTGATCATCTGCCAGCAATACTCGAAGGCTCATCTGTTCACCACAGCGAAGATAGGGCGATAGACTAACGCGAGGCCATCGGAATCTTTATAGACCCCCACAACAGTTATGTTGTGGGGGTCATGAGGCCGACTCTCCCCCCGGAGAGCCACGCGATGTTCTAGCTTGGCCCAACATTCGTCTGATAGGCACTGGCAATTGTTGCAGTCGGAAGGTAAAAAACTCTCGGAGAGTCCCCTGCAACTATTAACTTCTAGCCGGGTACCACTATTGAGCATCTGCAACCCGATCTTCTTCGCGTAACAGAAGAAGTCACCTCCGACAGTTCTGGATTTGATGGATATATCCGCATCTGCACCCCGCAAACTACCACTACGACTTGCGGACATTGATCTGAGCCCCTAGTAAAACTGACAGCTGTACACTCTTTGGGCTTGCTGCTAGTCTCCCGTCAACCTTAAGCGAGGAGCTCTTCATGTTGAACATGGCACCCATGAACCGGCGAACCACGGGGCTACAAAAGCAAATGGATGCCACACTCTGGCACTGCGACCAGTGCAATTCGTTCGTATCGATCCATTCAGCGTTAAAGGTAAACGATGCATTTTGTCCAGCCTGTGGGGAGACACCAATGGAGTTCTGCGGAAGTTTCGCTAGTGTTCTGGGGATTCAGTTCGCGGAGACGTAAGGATCAGGAGCGACGTTAGCTTAACAGGCGCGCATAACCGTACTGGAACGAATGATCATTCCACCGAAGCCAAACTATCGGTGGGCCACTGGTCGTCGGTGCGATGCCAGGTTTTGTCCGGATTGTATCGCTCCATGTTCTTGGCAAGGTTGAGCGAGTCAGGGCCCATATCCTTCTCGTAGACGACTCCGTCGTAGCTGACCATGAACGTCTTAACTCCCGTGACCCGGTAATCGGCCGGAACCGCAACCAGTGCAAACCCGCCGATCATGATTCCGTTGACCACATAGTCGAGTTGACCCAGACGCGCTGCAGGCCCCTGCCCCTTCAGAATTTTAAAGAAATAGCCATGGTACGGCCCCGAGCGGCTGGTGTAGCCCTCCTCAATAGCACGCGCAATGCCCTCGCTGATGGGGCCGCCCGGAGTACCATCTTCGTTTTTCCAGTAGAGACCATCGCGCTTTCCAGGGGTGCTGATGATCCTTTGCGCGTACTGATTGACTCCTGAATCGTCGTGAACTTGCGATGCATATTCTTCCTGCGCCTCCACAAAGCCGCGGCAGACTTGAATTGCATCGAGCTCGTTAGCTCCGATGCGCCGGAAGAGAATTTCGTCTCGCCCTTGTTTGGAGTCGAAATGCCACTTCCCTTTTTGTTTCACAATTGGAACGGGAAGCGGCCAATCGTCATTGCCAACCGAGAGGATAGCTCGATTCTTGTTTTTCGCATCTATGGTCACCAAATTCTTTTCGTGGGCCTTGGCGGCAAAGGCAGCAGCAGTGTTCTTATCACGAACCGGATCTGCTGAAACAACGATGTCCTTGCCATCCGGACCCAGAATATCGAGCAAGGCAGGAACATCATAGCTTTCCGTTGCCTGGATCAGAGCTTCGGCAGCTTGTTGAGGATTGTCAAACGACTTCGGAGGAGCTTGTGCTGGCCCTTTCTGGCTCGACTGTGTTTGTGCGTGGAGAGGCAGCACCAGGCTACACGCCAGGACGGCCGCCAGCAAGATGGGTATGGTCCATGTGATGACGTTAGATGGCTGTGATCTCATGTGTTCCTCCTTCTTAATCATGACTCACCTCCTCCTTCCGCCGCCTCCGCGGGAGCCGCCCATGCTGGATGAGCCGCGCGAACTGCTGCTCCGTGCGCTACTGCCGCTGTACCCTCCGGAGCCGCCGCTCAGCCCACTGGAGCTGCGAGACCCTGCGCTACTGGGAACGCTACGGTTCCCGACACGATCTCCGCCTGCGCCAGCGCCTGCGCCTCCACCACGATTCGCGCTCGTATTGCCGCCGCCCGCGCTACGATTGCCGGCGTCTCGACCACCAGCACTCCGATCGGCGGCCGATCCCTGCGGCCGGTCTCCCGACGCACTCCGGTTGCCGGCGGCGGACTGTTGCTGGCCGGTTCGTTGCGACTGGTTCTGACGTGCTTGTGTCTGGCGGCTGGCCATTGAATCTCCGCGAGCTGTGCCACCATACTGGTTGGCCGTCGCCTTATTTGAATAAGGAGCACCTCCGCGGTGCTGCGGATTATGCTGCCAGGTGTTGCCGCCTGACCGATTGGAGGCGTTCTGCCGATTGTTGACGTTCTGCCGGTTGGAATTGTTTACAAATGTGTTGTTGTTATTGATGTTGATATTGTTGTTTCCACCGCCCCAGTTGTTGTTGTATCCCCAGCCGCCGCCCCAGGCCGCACCCATTGCCATCCCGACACCAAACGAAATCGCCATGCCGGCGGCGTAATACCCTACTGGCGGATAAGCAATGGGTGGGTATGGGTAAACCGGCGCGCCGTACACAACGGTGGGATTGTAAGTAGGAACATAGACAACTTGCGGATTGGCTTGCTCGATCACGATCACCTGCTTGCTCTCGACTACTTTGGTTTCCACTTTCTGCTGCTCAGAGGATTTCAGGTTGCCCGATTCGTTGGCCTTCTTGCGCATGCGTTGCACGGCATCCATCACATCACCCTGTTGCGCCAGAAAAGCGTTGCCGAGGTCAGTGGTCCACTTGATGTTCTCGGACATTTGCTTGACTACTTCCGGAAGTGCTGCCATCGCCTGAATGCTTGGGTCCCAGTCCTGCTTTTTCACGGCGTCCGCCAGCGCTTTGTCTTTCAGGCCCTTGTTTTTCTCCAACCACTGCTGAAGCTGGATTATTTCCAGAGGATAGGTGGAAGCCACCAGCGTCTGACTCAACATGGGGTCGGGGTAGAGCGCGATTGGAGCCACCAGGGAATCCAGCTGTTCGGCCGGGATGCGGGCCGCTTGCTCCGCGGGGGCGGCTTGACCTGACACTGGGATAGCCATCACATTCACGTCGCCCGGTACAAGGATCGCCGCACATATGATGGCCACGAGATTTCGCAGAGTGCGCATCACAAATTCCGACCTGGCAGCGCTCATATGAAATGCCCTTCTCCCTTGAAGTAGACAGTTCGGCTCTGGCACGGTTAAATCGACGTAGCAATCAGAACGGGGCGCTCTCGTCCTCTCGCCGATCGGGTCGTCCCCTCGCCGGACCTGCAGCATAATTACTCGCGACAAAGCGGTCCGCGACTGCCAAAATTGACAGTCTCTTCGCGTGTTGGCGAGACGTTGGGGAAATGCGGAGCCTATATTCTCCGGAGATAAAACTCCGCCAGGCAAGTCCAGTCACTGGGTTCTGGTGCCACGATTGGGGAATTCTGAAGGTATTGCGGATATTGAGGATTGTATGAATCTGTTAGAGGTGGAACGACGATCCTGCTGGTCTCGACTACTAACTAATCATTAGTTATCGCGTCGCTTTAGTGTTGGGCGTTCGTTGTCTCCGGCGGAGTCGCCCTCTTCAGCATGCGTGCGTTGAAGAATCGGGCGATTTGCCCCCGGCTCGCTAGCCTGATTGCTGTGGAAGTTTGCAAGGAGTGATTTTACGTCCGAAAACTCGGAGGTGGACAAAACATAAGTTTCGCGGGGCGGAAGTATGCCATCGATCTCCCGTTGACTCTTTCTTATGCGGTCAGAGGTTTGCGGATGCGTGGAGAAAGCCTTGGCTACGAAGCCGGGTTTTTGCCTTTCCTCGGCCTGAACTCGCTCAAAAAATGAGATCAGGGCCTGAGGGTCATAGCCCGCTTTGTACATGTATTCTACTCCGAGGTAGTCAGCCTCCGCCTCGAAGCCTCGTGCAAACTTGGTCGCGCTCAACGGAATCGCAAGCCCGACCACCTCCCGAACTGCAAGACCCACACCGCCGCCGACAAAAATGAGCGGAATAGATGCCAAGTTGAACATCTGAGCTCGAGTCATCTGCCTGGTGGCGTGGCGCGCCGCAACGTGGGCAATCTCGTGAGCCATGACACCGGCCAATTCCGCTTCGTTGTCTGCCGCGAGGATGACGCCGTAGTTCACGAACAGAAATCCCCCCGGGAAAGCGAAGGCATTGATCTCCTCAGAGTCAATCACTTTGATTGTGAACGGCACCTTGGCGTCGGAGTTGCGAATCAGATTTTGGGCGATACGGTTTACGTACTCCGTAACCACTGGATCTTCCACAACCTTTAGAGTGCTCTCAATTTCCTGGGAGTACTCGCGGCCAATTCCGATCTCAGATTCCAGTGAGTACCAGTTCCCTAACCCGCTCCGGCCAATCTTGCGGTTGCCGATGGCCTGAATGTCATCTTTGCCGCCGTTGTGCTTCGTCTTCTGGATTGGGCCACCCCCCGGACCGGGTGTCTGCGCTACTAGCACTGGCGGGGTAGAGAACAAAATACCTAGAACAAACAGTAAGGCCCACTTTACGCACTTCATATGCATACCCCTCCGGCTGACGTTACTGTTCGTAAAACTCCACTAACGAGCACCCGCTCAAGCGTCACGTTTCACCAACGCCGGGCTCTCACCCAAGAGTTCAATGGCACGAGGGATCGTCCTGAATGGTTCCGCTTGCCAACATAGACGCCAGGAACCGACCGCAGGCAACCATCTTTTGAGACAGTGGATCATCGCGCAACGCACTGGCGGAAATGGCATATTGTCCTGCGTTCATGGACTTGCGGGCCTCCACTAGCTTGTCGCTCCACTGTCGTACGGAGTTGAACTCATTGGTGAGCAATTCAAGGGCATGTCGATCAGCATCATGGGTGGCTGCCACCGATGCGAGACTGAGAGCATGCGCTGCCTGTTCGCGATAGCCTGCAACCCAGTTTTCTGTTACTGGATATCCATTCTGTATTGCGTATGAAAGCGGACTGGCCCACTCCCTCATTTGTGCAATCGCTTCGATACCAGCACGCATGAAGTCTCGCGATAAACTGGAGCCGTCGGCTTGCGTTGGCGGGCCAACAGGTTCCGGAGCGCTGGCGGGGTTTGGCGCCGGACCCAATACGATTCGATTGGTATTGAAACTCACGGACCAATTCGCGATTTCTGCCAGTGCTGCGAGGTCGACATAGGCGCGTCCATCTACCCGGATGACTGCCGCTTGTCCCGTTTGTCCATTTATCACTAATGTCTCCGTCTTCTGCGTAACCTGCTTTCCCCACGTGCTCACCGTAAAGATTAGAAGTGTCAGAGCTGAGAGCGTCGCGGGCTGCAACTTGTACGTCATGCATGTATCCTTCCCTGTCTTCTAAAACTGAACTTTTCCGGTCAGCAGAAAAGCGCCGTGCCCACGCCTTCAATTCGAACTCTCCAGTGGGTAAAACCCAGCTTAAACACCGGTCGTAATCATCGAACTGTGAAAAGTGATAGCGGAGCTGCCAAACCAGAAAAGTTTCAGCCTCCCTGTCACTTGACGGAATACTTGCGGGCTTCCATACATGCCGTGAATGCCCTCTTGAACATATCTAACGATCCCTGGTGCTTGGCGTTGGCTTCCGCCTGGGCCTGCTGTTGCGCCTGAGCAGTTTGCTCGGCTGCTTGTTGTTGAGCCCCTTGTTGGGCTTTTTTCTGTTGGCGCCGGCCACGCACGGCGCCGGCGGTTGCACCAACGGCTGCGCCCGTGCCGGCGTCCCCCGCGATCGCGCCAATGGCTGCTCCTCCGGCGGCGCCTTTAGCTGAACCCTTGACTGCTCCTCCCTTCGGTGTCGCTGCACCCGCCTGTTGCGCGGCCTGCTTTTGAGCAGCTTGCTGCTCTTCTGCACTGGGTGCCGCGGGTGGCGGGGCTTGTGCATCTACGCCCGTCTGCTGCTTGGCCGAGCTGTAGCAATCATTTTCGTCTTTGCGTTGCTGTTCAGGATCCTGTTGGTTCATTGGATAAGCAAATAGGCCAATGCTCTTTGCAGGGGACGATGCGGAAGTGTTTGGCGATGGAGCTTGCACTACTGCGAACGACGCTACAAGAGTCAACATCGCCAATGTCACCAAAGATTTCATGGGATTCTCTTTCTTCCGCTCAAGTTCTCTGCCTGCAGGGGCCAACCCCGATTTTCTATCGCTTAACGCCAAGAAAAGAACTGGCAAAAGCGACAGTTCCCAAAGATGAGTAAGCGCGAGACAAATCAAAAGCGGATCCTGGACAGGAATGCTCACCAGACAAAGGTTTGCAAACGACTAGGGAGGTATCGATGAAGTCGAGCGAGAAGGCCTCAATTACGTACATCGAAACAAAGGAGCAAAAGCGCCTGAATGAGGCCCGTGAGACCGGCGTACCGTGGAAAAAGTGGGGGCCATATCTCAGTGAACGCCAGTGGGGGACGGTTCGTGAAGACTACAGCCAGGATGGAAATGCCTGGGACTACTTCAATCACGACCAGGCCCGTTCGCGCGCTTATCGCTGGGGTGAAGATGGTCTGGCAGGAATCTCAGATGATAAGCAGCAACTCTGTTTCGCGATTGCTTTGTGGAACGGCCGGGACCCGATCCTGAAAGAGCGACTTTTCGGCCTGACCAATAGCGAAGGCAATCACGGAGAAGACGCGAAGGAATACTATTTCTATCTCGATAGCACGCCGACGCACTCCTATATGAAGTATCTCTACAAGTACCCCCAGGGAGAATTCCCGTATCGAGACCTGATCGAGACGAACAGGAAGAGGTCGCGCGAACAGTTGGAATACGAACTGCTCGACACTGGCATATTTGATGCCGACCGGTATTTCGATGTTTTTGTCGAATACGCCAAAGCAGCTCCGGAAGACCTTCTGATCAAAATCTCAGTTCACAACCGCGGTCCCGAGACTGCAAAACTTCATCTGCTTCCGACGCTCTGGTTTCGTAACACGTGGTCGTGGGAAGAGGACGTAGCCAAACCCTTTCTAAGCCAGGGAAAACACGGGACGATCGTGGCTTCACACGGCACGCTTGGCGAGCGCACCCTACAGTGCGAAGGGAATCCTGACCTCCTGTTCACCGAAAATGAATCCAACGTCAGCCGGCTCTGGGAGCGGCCGAATCCCTCTCCATACGTGAAGGACGCCTTTCACGAGTACGTCGTCTCCGGGAAACAGGAGGCAGTGAGTCCCTACAAGACGGGCACGAAAGTGGCTGCCTATTTTCGCCTTGATGTGCCGGCGGGCGGCAGCAAGGACATTCGACTGCGACTGAGTCCAAAAGCAACAACTGACGCATTTGAGACCTTTGACCAGGTTTTTGCGGCGCGACTCGCCGACGCAAACGAGTTTTATGACCGGATCACCCCAGGCTCGTTGAGCGAGGATGAACGTCGTATACACCGCCAGGCACTGGCTGGAATGCTTTGGACCAAGCAGTACTACTACTTTGATCTCGACCGCTGGCTCGAGGAGCACGACGCTCATCCTCTGATGGGATCGGGTAAACGGAATGTCCGTAATTCCGAATGGTTCCACATGCTAAACAGCGACATCATTTCCATGCCGGACAAATGGGAGTATCCCTGGTACGCGGCGTGGGACCTCGCGTTTCACACCCTTGCGCTATCACTGGTGGACTTCGATTTTGCAAAGGACCAACTTCTGCTTATGCTGAGGAATCTATACGCGCATCCGAATGGCCAGATCCCAGCCTACGAGTGGAACTTCAGTGACGTGAACCCGCCAGTGCATGCCTGGGCAACTCTATTTCTCTACAACATTGAAAAGACGTTGGGCCGGGCAGATTTCCGGTTTTTGGAGCGATCGTTTCAAGGCCTGATGCAGAATTTCAACTGGTGGGTTAACCGGAAAGATCCACAAGGAAAAAATGTTTTCGCCGGCGGATTTCTCGGGCTGGACAACATTGGCGTGTTTGATCGTAGTTCTCCGCTCCCAACGGGCGGACATCTTGATCAAGCCGACGGCACTGCCTGGATGGCTTTCTACTGCCAGAACATGCTGGAGATCTCATTGATTCTGGCAGACTACGACCCCATGTATGAGGAAATCTCCTACCGGTTCCTCGAGCACTTCCTCTGGATCACCTACGCCATGGATCGAATCGGGGAGCACCACGACCAAATGTGGGATAGCGAAGACGGGTTCTTTTACGATCTGCTCCATTTCCCGAATGGCGACACCAAGCGGTTAAAAGTTCGCTCGATGGTGGGACTGCTGCCACTATGCGCCTCGACTGTACTCGAATCGGGCGCCGCGGAGCGCCATCCCCGAATGCAGGAACTGGTCGAACTGTTCAGAAAGCGTCACCCGGATTTGCTGAAGCATATCGCTCCGGCGGACGATAAGTTCGTCGGCTACGCTGACCGTCGACTGATGTCGGTTTGCAACAAAGAAAAGCTTGGGCGAATTTTGAGTTCCTTGCTTGACGAGAACGAGTTCCTCAGTCCTTACGGTATACGCTCACTTTCTCGTTACCACCTGGAGCATCCATTCATATTCAACCTCGACGGGCAGGAATTCAAAGTTCAATATCTGCCGGCGGAGTCGAACACGGGAATGTTCGGCGGCAATTCTAACTGGCGAGGGCCTGTCTGGATGCCGGTGAACGTTTTGCTGATACGGGGTCTGATGAACCTCTATCAGTTCTACGGTGATGACTTCAAGGTCGAATGTCCCACCGGTTCGGGAACATACATGACCCTGTTTGAAGTAGCAAGAGAGATTGGCCGCAGACTCTCAGCCATTTTTCTTCGCGATGAGAACGGCAAACGGCCTGTCTACGGCGGGACCAAGAAGTTCCAGGACGATCCGCACTGGAAGGACTACATCCTCTTCTACGAGTACTTCCACGGGGACAACGGCGCGGGGCTTGGGGCAAGCCATCAGACCGGATGGACGGGGACGATCGCACGCTCGCTCGATTTGTTCGCACGCCTGAGACCGGCCGAGATGCTCAAAACAGCCAAATCAGACCTGATGGCTGAGGTCACTCGGCGTCAGGTTGCAGGTTAGGTGGCGCGCGTAAGCCTGAGGAAGGATGCAGTGAGTGCAGACGGATGATGAACACGCCTGGCGCAGCCGGATCCGTTCGGCGCTGCCGATCACTACCTGGTTACCGCAATATCAGAGGAGTTGGCTACGCTCGGATTTGGTGGCTGGGCTGACCCTTGCCGCTTATGCCGTCCCGGTCTCAGTGGCCTATGCATCCCTGGCCGGGTTGCCGCCGCAAGCTGGTCTTTATTGCTACCTGGTCGGAGGAATCGCCTATGCAGCTTTTGGAACCTCCCACCAACTGGCCATCGGCCCTACGTCGGCCATTTCTATTTTGATCGGGTCAGCGGTGGGAACATTGGCGGCTGGTGATGCGGTGCGCCAAGTCCACTTGGCGGCCACGGTCGCAGTACTGGCAGGATTTGTCGGCATCATTGCCTGGACGCTACGTTTGGGCACCATAGCTAACTTTGTCTCTGAGACCGTGCTTAGCGGGTTCAAACTCGGAGCAGGCCTGGTAATTGCTTCCACCCAACTACCGAAATTATTCGGCATCAGCAGCGGGGGCAACAATTTCTTCACCCGCACGATCGAAGTGATCCGGCACCTCGGGGAGACCAATCTGGCAAGCCTGGGCGTGGGGCTGGGTGCTCTCGCACTTATTGTCTTGGGTGAGCGACTGTTGCCCCGGCGCCCGATCACGCTGTTTGTGGTTGTGCTCTCGATCATCGTGATGTCGTACTCCTCTCTCGCCGCACATGGTGTAAAAACCGTGGGCGTGATCCCGCAGGGGTTTCCTCATTTCGGCTGGCCGATAGTGCGTTGGAGCGAAGCGGATAGTCTGCTTGCAGTCGCCCTGGCGTGTTTTCTCTTATCGTACGTGGAGAGCATCTCAGTGGCTCGGACGTTTGCTCTCAAGCATCGCTATCCCATCAGTGCGGACCAGGAGTTGCTGGCCCTGGGCCTTGCGAACTTTGCGGCGGGAATGGGGCAGGGGTATCCGCTCGCGGGAGGCATGTCGCAGTCGGCGGTGAACGAAAATGGCGGCGCTAAGAGCCCGATAGCTTTGGTTGTTGCTTCGGCTGGTATAGGCGTAGTCCTGTTGTTCTTGACCGGGTTAATGAACAATTTGCCCGAGCCTCTTCTGGCCGCCGTCGTGCTGATAGCAGTCGGGGGACTAATCCAGCCTCGCGAACTCTGGCATTTGTACAAAGTAAGCAGAATGGAATTTCGTGTAGCGATGGTTGCCACAGTGGGGGTGTTGACGTTTGGAATCCTGAGGGGTGTGCTGCTGGCTGCCATTTTTTCTATTCTGCTTCTGCTCCGGCGGGCTTCCCATCCCAAAATCGCCGTCCTAGGAAAGGTTCGTGGAACCGAAGGGTTTGCCGATTCTGCACGCTATCCTGAGTGTGAAGCGCTTCCGCACGTGTTGATGCTGCGTGTGGAAGCGGGACTGTTTTATTTCAACGCTCAGAACGTTAATAACGAGGTGCTGGAACACTTGCGTCGACGAGGCGTCGTGGAACTGGTGGTTCTCGACCTCTCCACGTCGGCGAACATCGACCTGGCGGGAGTACGGATGCTCAGCGAACTTGACGAACAAGTTGCGCAAGCCGGGGCGTCCCTCGCGCTGGCTGAGGTTCACGGGGACGTACGTGATCTGTTGCATGCGGAAGGACTCGACACTCGAATTCCAGGGGTCGCGCAGAGAATGAATATTGCAGCCCTGATTGAGCAAAGAAAGCGAGCACTCCGGGTGGCGAGTTGAGTCGTTGCGTTGGACGATAACGCCAGCGGCCAAAACCCGGTGTAATGCCGGCCACGCCTAATGTGTGTTGATTCAGGAACAAACACCATGTTCGAACTCGTCTATCGCTTCGATCCCGAGAAGGCCGAGTCGCACAAGATGCCCCAGACCTCGCAAGAAGCTTGCCGGCTTCTGGTAGAGGGGAATCGTGACTTTGCGGAAATGACCGACACCCGTAATACCGCCCAGCAAAGACGTATCATCGCGTTCGATCCCCGGGCCTTTGGGTGGGGCGCTGGGAATGGGGACGTGCCCGGGCAAGCTCCGTTTGCTGCCATTCTGGGATGCGCTGACGCGCGCGTTCCAACGGAAACCGTGTTTAACAGGGGCTGCAACGAACTTTTTGTGGTCCGGGTTGCCGGCAACGTTCTCGGTCCGGAATGCCTCGGCAGCCTGCGCTATGCAGTCAGTCATTTTCCCACCACGCTCAAACTTGTGGTTGTGTTGTCACACGCTCAGTGCGGTGCGGTCACTGAGGCCGTGCACCTCTACCTTGAGCCGCGCCGTTATCTGGAGATTGCAACCGATTATGCTCTCCGGTCTATTGAGGACCAGATCCTGGTCGCGGTGCGCGTTGCCGCGATGAGTATGGAAATGGTCTATGGCAATGAAGTCATGCGTGAACCGGAGTGTCAAGCCGCGTTGCTTGAAGCGGCTGTAACGTTGAATGCTGCCTGGAGTGCCTACTGCCTCTGCCAGGAATTTCGCACTCACTACCCTGATCTGGGTGTGGTATTCGGCAACTATGACCTCGTCAGCCGTCGCGTGCGGCTGCCCCTCTCACCCTCCGATGAGATCACGGACGAAGAACTAGGTCTGTTCGCGCCGCCCGAAAACGCAGAGCAATTTCATCAGCTCGCGCACCGGATATGCAGCGGCGGACTCGTGCGGAGCCTTCTCAGCTGAGGATAGACGCCGCATCCGACCCGATATCGACGGAACCTGGCGGCAATGGCTTCTATCTCTCGCAGTTCGGTCTTGACCGTAGCCGTCATTGCGGTACTGCTCGCTGCATTGCCGGGCGCGATCTGGAGGATCATACAAACCGGCAACCCGTACCTGTTCACCCACGATTTCTTTGCCGATCTGTTCGCACGTCTCTCTGGCCCTGGAAGAATGCGGTTTGTCCTGCAGCCCACAGTGGCGATCATACTCGGGGCACGCGGCGGGGTTAAGGACGCCCGCGCAGGGCTTCCTCCTTTTATTCGCGCGGTGGTTCTGCATGGCGTCCACCGGTCGGGACTGTTGCGACATATGTTCGCATCCATCCGCGACCTGGTAGCGATAGCCATTCTTGCCGATGTCGTATCGCAATATCTCATCTTTCGCGAAATCCACCCCGGGGCGGCGTTGTTGCTCGGTCCGGTCCTCATCACGATCCCCTATGCTTTGTCTCGGACATTCACGAACAGGATCGTGCGCCGGTGGATTAATCAAATACCGGCGACGCCCTCAAGCTAACCTGACCAGCAGACTGTCATTCTTGCCAGTTTATTTCCAGGCTGCAACGCTCGATCATAAGAAAGAAGATGCTCGCCTGTCGGCATTTGTTTGCGACGCAATACGCTCTGTGCCTTGGAATCTTCAGAGCATACCCGGTACAAAGAAATGGGTCGTGCAACCGCAGGGCTGAGGCTTGTTTCACAGGACGTTAGATTGAAAGCGTAGCGCCATGAAGTCACCCACTGGACAGATGAGAACCTTTGTCGTCTTGCTGTGTTGGTTATCGGGATTCTCCGGCAGCGCGGCAACTCAAGCAGATCAGGAAGTACCTCCCTCCAGCGTCATCACCAAAACCGTCAGTGCCGTCGGCTACAAGGTTGGCGGAGGTAGCACGAAAGTCGATCTGAAGGGCACGGAGCTTATGCCTCGCGCCAGTGGTGTGGCCAAAGTCGAGGCTAAATCTAAGGCTGGGAGGACGAACGTTGAGGTCGAGTTGAAAGACATGACGCCGCCGTCACAGCTCGGTGCGGAATTTTTGACCTATGTGCTCTGGGTGGTTACACCAGAAGGACGCACTGGTAATACTGGCGAAATTCTCCTCTCCAAGAATGGGGAGGGCAAACTGGGTGCGACAACGCCGGGACAAACATTCTCGTTGATTGTCACAGCCGAACCATATTTTGCCGTCCGCGTGCCGAGTGAAATGGTAGTCCTTCAGAGCGAGACTCGAAAGGATACAAAAGGAAAGATTTTCCCGGTTAGTCAGTACAAGCTCATGAAGCGGGGACAATACGAGAAGATGGGAAACCCCCTGGCTCTCACGCCAGATCCACATGTTCCGTTGGAGGTGTACGAAGCGCGCAACGCTGTGGATATCGCAAAGTCGCGGGGAGCGGACAAATACGCTCCCGAGATCTACTCCAAGGCGGAGGCCAGTCTAAAAATGCTAGAAAATTCCCTCGCCGCCAAAGCCGATAAGAACACGGTCATTTCGACGGCTCGGCAAACTGCACAATTCTCAGAGGATGCACGGGCATTGGCGGTGCAGCGCCAGGAAGAAGAGCGAATTGCGAAGGAGCGTGAGGATGCCGCAGCGAAGGCCAGGACCGAAGCCGAAGACAAAGCGGCGGTGGAAGCAGCTGAGGCCAAGCGCAAATCCGATGCCGAGGCTCAACGCCAGGCTGAGCTGGCCGCAGCCAAGGAAGGAGCTTTGCAGGCCCAGGAACAGGCTGCGAAGGCTGAAGCCGAGCGAGTTCGCAAGGCAGCGGAAGCACTGCGTGCCCAGTTGCTGGAACAGTTCAACCGCATTCTGGAGACCCGTGACACGCCTCGCGGACTGGTGGTCAACATGGGGGATGTGTTGTTTGACACCGGCAAATTCGACCTGCGTTCCGAAGCACGCGAAAAGCTGGCTAAACTTTCAGGTATTGTCCTGGCACACCCGGGATTAAAGCTCGCCATCGAAGGCTACACGGACAGCACCGGAAGCGACGAACTGAACCGGAAGCTCTCCCAGGACCGTGCCGATGCGGTGCGCGGCTACCTGACTGAACAAGGATTGCCTCAGGATAGTGTAACCGCGCAAGGTTTTGGCAAGTCCGAGCCGGTTGCTGATAACAACACCGCCGCGGGTAGACAAAAGAACCGCCGCGTTGAAATCGTCGTGTCGGGTGAAGTCATCGGTGAGAAGATCGGCATCTAGGAGAACCCGAGCGATCGGGAAGCGTTGTGTTACTCGCGACTAAAGAGTCGAGGTTTTGCTTGAACCGAACAATTCTGACCATTGTCATCGTTCTCCTGGCAGTCCCTTTGGCTACCGCCAAGTCCAGCAAGCTGGTTATGAGTTGGAAGAACCCCAACTACGTCGCCAGGAAATTCCACCGGGTGCTGGCGCTGGGGCTGAGCGACAAAACAGGAGTTCGGGCTAACTTCGAAGACGCGCTCGCGGAACAGCTTGTGGCCACCGGGGTGGAGACGATTCCCGGCAACAGCATTTTGCTGAGACCCGAGGGTACGCAGTTTGACCTGAATTACCTCAAGACGCAGGTCCGCGAGAACCAGATTGATGCGGTCGTAGTGTCGCGCCTGATCAAGGTCGAAAATACAGTCACATATATCCCAGGCGGCGCCTACGTTGCTCCCTTCCCCTACTACAACACGTTTTACGGATACTATGGTGCGGTATACCCCGTAGTCTACTCGCCCGACTACCTGCGTGAAGAAAAGAAGGTACGCATCGAGACGAACCTCTATGTGATCTCTTCGCAGGAGGGAGAACTCGTCTGGACCGGCGTCACTGACACTTTCAATCCGTCCAACGTACAAAAAGCGATCAACGGACTGGTAAAAGTTGTGGTGAAGCAGATGCAGAGTGACGAGGCACTGCAGTCGCCGCAGTGAGCACGATCGAAACTCTGCCAGCATAATCTGGAATTTCCGTTTTGGTTCAAATCACTTCATGCCATCACGCAGGTCGACCAGAAGTTGATCGGCGTTCTCGAGACGGATCAGACCTGCGCGCGGGTACTCAGCGTCGAGCATGACGTAGACGATGATGACCGTTATGACCGTGAAGCCGAAGATGTGAAGCCAACTACGGTGTTGAGCGCTTGACATCCGATAACCGGCAAGCAAGGAGCAGATAAGACCCAGACCGAACAAAAGCGCATAGATGATTCTCGGGGGGTGGGTTTGCAGTGCCATCGCGCGCGTGGTCGTAATGTCGATCATGTTGTTGAGCGCGGGAAGCAGTAGCTTGCCCGCGTCGGGATGAGACTTCGGGAGTAGTGTGGCGGCCACTGCTTCCATCCAAATCTCTTCCTGGAGCTTCTTGGATTTGGTTATTTCCGGCTTGGCTGCCTTCATATTTGGCAGCTTGCGGTAGGTCTCCAATCGAGAGTCCAAGTACTGACGAAACAAATCTTGCAATGCGGATTGTGACTCCTGGGGCACCAGATGCAACCGCAGATACGCAGTTTCGATAGCATTAACTTCCTCAGCGATCAACATCCTCTTCTCGTTGAACCGCGTTGCCGCTCCCGAGAACGTGAATGCCACCATCAACCCAAACAGGGCGAAAACCGCGCCCTCGACCGTACCCAGGCTGCCCCGCTCACCTTCTGACTCTTTCGGCCGACGCCTGATACCAAAACGACGGCCGGCTTCCAGCAGGATCAGCATGCCAAAAAACAGCAGCACAGCGTAAAGTAACGCGGAAATGGGAGGTTCCATGAGACCTGCTCCTTTTGCGATTCATTGAGTCCAGCTATTGCCCGTTCAGCGACTGAGCGAGGCTTTCCAGATTTTGCGGACGCACGCGAATCACGCCTCCACGCGGGCTGTCTATGTCGGATATGAGAAAGAACGAGGTAGACAGGGCCAGCGGCAAGACCAGGAAAAGGATGATCCCCTTCCGATGCGCGCCATAGCCGATCAGCAGGTTGCAAAAGATTGCGATGGCGACCATCAGGCACCACGCCGCCCGGGGGATACGGTTCCACCACGCAGCCTGCGTGTATCCCCTGGTATTCAAAACGTCGTTCATTCCTTGAGCCACGAGGGCCATGAC
>Ga0105241_10001452_pt1 | contig 18163 bp, 13 predicted proteins | sample KBSC64metaG_FD_80422 | JGI IMG/M metagenome (GOLD analysis project Ga0105241, IMG submission 80422) | Corn rhizosphere microbial communities from Kellogg Biological Station, Michigan, USA - KBS C6-4 metaG | ecosystem: Host-associated > Plants > Roots > Rhizosphere > Soil | place: Michigan, USA... | reverse complement strand
CCCGAACCAACTCGCCGGAGCTGTCCGGCTGGCACGCCCCGTGCCAAGTGCCCAGCAAGTTACGCTTGCAGGCGCCGGTTGTCAATCGATTCTGAAGCGACCAAAATCCACGATTTCGAACTAGGCCCGCGAGCCATGGTTGCACCATAGCTCACAGCCCTGTGGTGGTTGCGAGGGGAGATGGGGGCATGGGTGAACGCTGAGAGCTCCGGATACCGGTCAGACTGCAAGTCCGAATTGCACGGGCTAATGCCGGCGAATGCTCTGTACAGCAGATGGTACGACGTCAGTCACCATACAGCGCGCTCAAAAGGAACTAAACTTGTAGGTTCCGGCTCGAAGGCCGGAGGTGATCACGGCGCTGCGGAATCCGGCCCGAGCCCGTGCACGCTGGTCCAAGTTGAGACCCTTTTGGCCAGGAATCGTTCTTCAACGGGAGCGCCATGACCTGCGCACACAGGCGCGAGATCGACGAGCTCTATAGGCGCGCGATCCGGCCAAACACGCCGAAGTGCTTGCCACAGCCGAGAGCGGCGAACCAATGCCCGTGAGTTGTTGAATGATGAAAAGGCTCTGGTCTGCAAAAACGCTCGCACTGCCCACTAAAGTTAACAATCGGTGCGGCCAGGATTTGCGCAGCACCGATCTGGCATCCGTGTGGTTGAGAATGCCTCTAGCTGCCTTCGGATCTAAACGACCAAGTCATCCCCCAAGAGTAAAAGCCGATCACAAGCATTACATCGACTGGCATGCCAAAGACAATGTAAAGCACCGGCATGAACAGTACGGTTTTCTGCAGTATCAATGCTTGTAGAAGGCACTGGAAGGGAAGAAACAGCGCGAGATGGGCCATCGTAGTTAACGTGAGCAGTGCCTTTCTCAGCAGGCCGAAATCGAAGATGTAGTAAGTCAATCCGAATATGAGTGGCACGAGTGAAATCAACCCGATTCCAGATGTTACGAACCCTGCCAAATAACTATCCGGGGTGTGCGGAAAGCGGGCGGGAATCAATGCAAAATACAACAACGCAATCGCCTGTACCAGCAGGATCGCGCGCATGAGATAGATGACAGGAATCAACCTCTTGGAAATGAAGAATGTGGCCACGAAGATCAGCGATGTGACGGCACAACTAAGCCACCAAACTTGAGCACTCGGCAATCCAGGCTCCATCCTCAGGTAAGGAATATCGAGACTGAGAAAGGACGTCCAATGATGTTCCGATATTCCGACTTCCGCGCTCAGAGGCAGAAATCGGATTCCGATCCGGAAGATTCGAGTCCATAGGCCGCAAACCTGCGGCAGCAAAACCAGCCAGGCAGACGAAAAGAACACAAAAAGACAACTTGCAGTAATCAGGTTCATGGTGCCGAGGCGAAAATGGGCCAGGGCCCGGTGCATGGGAATAACACCGCCACGATGTCCGCGGGCGAGGATCGGATTCGACGCCTTCGGAGGATCGGGTCCCCTGGTGTCGTGGTTCTCAAAACTCCTTAAAGAATCCAATGCTAGTCCCACCTCTCATATAGGTCGGGTTGTGATAGTAGTCCGCGACGACATTGAAGCCCCAGTGCGGACCGACCCATTGTCGCCAAGTAATGGTCAGGGTCTGACTATGGAAGTCCGTGATGGTCGCCGCCGGCCCGACGAGTTGATACGCCTCTTTTCCAAAACCGGCACGAAGCGTGACGTAGTGTTGCAGGTTGCGGCCTTGCGTCACCGCGACGAAGCCGGCCGGAGAGAAGACAGATCCGGGATTGCTGACATTGAAACGGATGCCTTCCTCGAGGATCCAGGGCTTCTCGAAGTAGTATGTGGAGCCGACAAAGAAACTGTGATCGCGGTGGACGTCTTTGGCGGCATAGTAGCCGAAACCGAGGGTGGTAACGAACTGCCTGCGAGCCAACCACTTCTTGTTCAAGAATCCGTCCGCCCGGAAACGCGGCCAGAAAAACCCTCCGGCACTGGTGCCCAGAGTAAGCGAGCCGTACCACTCGGGATTGAAGTTGTAAGTGTCGCCGGCCCCGAAATATACACCGGCATCGCCGAATTCACGCTGACCATTGACCTCGGCATTCCAGATATTGTTTCCCTGGGCGATGACACCCCGAGCGTATCCGCCGGTCCAATTGCCAAAGCCGTTAGTCAGAGCCATGTAGTTGCCGCCGCCTTCAACATAGTTGGTGAGCAATTTCAGTTCAGCTGGCTGCACTACTTCGGCAGGCGATTGTGGGGTTTCCTGGGAGGGATTCGGCAAAGCAGCATTCTCCTGTGCGCGCGACGTACACACCAAAGCCATGCTCATGATCAGGATCCATGTTGCAGGTCGGCAACGTCGGTAGCCAGATGGATTCATTCCGTCAGCACCTTCGGTTGGTTAATTTCCCGCGTCTCGAATTGCAGCGTTTTCCCTTGGCCAGCTACGATCATCCAGGCGTCCTTGTCTCGGATTACCTTTGCGGAGCCCTGGATAATCTTGGGCTCGGCAAATTTGTCCGATGAAAGATGCCACGTCTCATGTTCCAGACTTTGCGGGTGAGAGGCGTCGATACTCATCGCCTTGCCGCGTCGAACAATCTTCCACTCCACCTGCTTGCGGGAGTTTAAGAAGTTTGCGAGTTCGGTCATCGTGTACCAACGAAATGTTCCCTTAAGTCTTAAATCAGCCGTTTGGTGTAACCACTTCTCGACAATGCGTTGATAAGGCAAAATTCCGGGAGGATGGAAATAGATCAGTCTCACCGTTTGATGGTCTGACGCGAATGCAGTGATCGCATCAAGCCAGTGTCCTACCTCGGAATCCGAGTATCCTTCGGAGGTCATTTCCTCAAACCCGGCAGCACGATCCAGATGGAGAATGGGGAACGCCCAGATGTTTTCCCCTTCGCGGGTTCCTCCGCGATAGCCCTGGGTTGGACCCATTCCTGTATCGCCGGTGAAGTAATAGGCAACAAAGCCGTGCGATTCCAGCCAGTGCGTGACCCAAGTCGGTTGGTTACCATCGGGAGCCGAATACTCGAGGACAGCCTTTCCGGTTACACGCTCCAGCGCGTTCTTGTTTAGCGCCAGGAATTGTTCCAGATCCTTGGGATCGTCCTTATCCACATGCGAAGCAAAGTAATTGTGGATCCAGCCTCCGTGACTGCCTACTTCGTAGCCAAGCCCCTCGTACTTGCGGATCAATCCCTGGCTGATGAGATTGTGTTCAACATCAAAGCCCCTGCGGTCTCCGATTGCCATGGCATCGGGGCCGGCGGTTATGTGAATCGAATACGGTCCTTGCTTGAGCAAACTCCATGTATTCATTTGCTGGAGGGGCTTGATAGCAGCGTTTGAGTCAACGTGCCAATTCAGGACAAGGCCTCCGACTCCATCCGGAACGGACTCAAGATAAGGCAACGAGATGACATACTTCGCGAAGTATTTGAGAAAGGCATGCATCGGAAGTCCGTCCGTGTTGGCTTTGAGATATCCGAGTGGAAGGTTCACGAAAAACACGGAACCAGCTTCAAAAGGATGCTCACCCGCGACAATCCCAACCTTGGATTGGAATAGGGCTTCGCCGGAATACCGTCCCGAAGTTACGAAGCTGGGATAGAGCAGTTCGCCGTATTTATAGCGTCTGAGCTCAACTTCAACGCCAGCCGGATTAGAGGCTCTCGCAGCCCGCGACGAGTCGGAGGCGCTGCTGTCCGACGCGAAGGGGTAATATTTCCCTGGCGGTATTTCCATCTCACCGACAATTGCACTCGTGCCTTTGACGCTACCCCATTGGATGGTTTTGTCTCCGAGTGTGTCGTAGAGGGCGTAGTCGACGCCTGCCAGGTCGGACAATCGGGAGCGCTTTTCCGCATACCTGCCGCCAAGGGAGAACGTGCCGGCATCGTAAACCAGCATAAGTTTTCCGCCCTGCGCGACAAACCGGCGCAGACTTGTTATGAAAAGGTCACTCGCCTGCTGATGGATCGAATCGGGCAGAATCACTCCCGCGCATTCGAATTCACCGAGCATAGGCCGCAAGAATTCGGAATCATGGACTGGCACCACATGCAGGCCTTCCTCACTCCCCGCATCGATCCAAACCGTGACCTTGGGATCGGAGAAACTAGTTCCATCAGGCACCAGGAGCAGCAAACGGTCGGCAGTTGAACGAGGCCGGTCACGCGCCAGCCATAACCATGTGATCAGCAGTAGGAGAGCTAAACCGCCTGCGACGATGATGGTTCGCCCCTTCATCAGTTGGCCACCACTTCACCGTGCTCGCGGGCCCACAACGTGCCGAACACGGTAACACCATCTTCGACTTCGATACGAGGAGCGCTGACAGTGGTCGGATGTTGAAGACTGCCGCAGCGAGTTCCGGCAGAAATGCGCAAAGCGCGTTCGGCAATAATCGGTCCATTGACGGCGCAGTCCGGGCCAATGAGCATCTTTTTCCCACTGATCAGGCTGCCTTGCAGGGAGACACCGCTCCCGAGAACCATGTCGCCTACACTCTTCACGCTGCCACAGATGCGTGCGCCGGCACCGATGTGCAATTTACCTCTGGCTACGATGTTGCCGGTAACGACCTCTCCAGCGTGAACCTCGAAGTCTCCGTCGTACAGGAAGCGCTGGACCACCCCTGAACCTGCGTTTGTGTCGTCTTCGGAGTTTGGCCGCGTCGAGTCTTCACCCGGCATTACGTGACCAGTGTCAATTTGTGGAGCATTGAGTCGCAGAAAGTTACAAGCGCCTTGCAGTCGTATGCGCGAGTCCGAGGAAATACGCCCGGAGAGTTCGCAGTCGTGTTCCGCGGAAAATTCCCCTACTGCATGGACCCAGCGGGTCACCCGACTGGAGCGGCCCAGGTGGATATCCTTCTCTCCCAGGATGGCTCGATAGCTGTTATTGTCTCCTCCGCTGAATTGTCCGCCGGCATACACATCTCTCAGGAACGTGATCTTACGTGGCACGATCAGGTCGGAACCTGCCGCAATCGTCACCGAGCAGGTTGCGCCCGGTTGCACGATGGGAAACGTCTGCGAATCATCGCATCGGCCCAGTGCCAGGTATTCGACGCCATCATTCAACAGGCCACTGGCCGTTGCACCTGAAGCGACACACTGCCGCAGAGTCGGCTCGAGAACCTGGATATAGGTCCGAAAGCTGTTGGCAAAATGACGAATTTCGCCAGCATGTTGCTGAACCACGTTCAGTGGCGACGCGTCAGATTTGCGCCTCAGCTCCACAAACGCAGGAACCAGCGGCAGCATCAACATCAGGCTGACGAACAAGATCAATGCGGCCACTGCAAGAGAGGAGTTCACAAGACCTTCCGAAAGCGCTCGGTTTTGTCCCAATGGAGTTCGGCCCCAGTCACAAGATCAGATACTTGCGATAAAGCGGCCCGAGAGACAGAGAAGATGCTTACGGCAAAACCTAGAATAAGGAAGGGCAAAAGGCTGATTCGCCTGCGCGTCCCATCGAGTCGAGCAGCGGCCGCTATTTCGAAAAATGCGGCCAGGTTGCCGAGCGCGGCGTAGGCCGTCAACGAGAACAGCGCGATGACGCCATGAAGGGGAGCCACCCCCCGGAAGAACACAGCTAGTGCCAGCGCCCAGCCTAAGAGTGTGACCGGAGCCATGGCATAGACTCCCAGCAACAGCACGCCATCAATCCGCTCCCGCAGCGTTGCTCGATGCTTGCCCAGCAGCAGGCGCAGACCATATGTCACCATCGCCTGGTTATGGCCCTTGGCCCACCGCATGATCTGCTTTATGCGGACCGCCCAGGTCTCTGGCACTTCCTCGTAACATTCAGAGCGGTTCTGATATACGGTCTTCCAGCCGTGCAGCAAGAGGCGATAGGTCAAGTCGGTGTCTTCGGTCAGAGATTGGTCGTTCCAGCCACCAATCTCCCGCAATGCACTCAGTCTGACTCCAGCGACCGTGCCACCATGTTGTGGTACCAGGCGGAGGTTCATACGGGCTTGCTGATCGACCTGATAACCTCCCGTTCGTTCCAGATCCAGCAGGCGCGTCAGCAGGTTTGTGCCGACATTTAATGGCACAACCCGCCCCATGACCCCGCCGACTTCGGGATCAAAGAATGGCGCCACCAGTTGCTTGATCAGACCCGCACCAGGAATGTAATCGGCGTCGAAGATCAGGATGACTTCGGTGGTTACCAATTCCATGGCGTCCTTCAACGCTGCTGCCTTGCCACCCTTTCCGCCTGCGCGATGAAAAGGCTGAATGCGGCCGGGAAATCGTTCTACAAAGTCGTCGATGATCGCCCGTGTTCCGTCGGTTGAGCGGTCATTTACCGGAATCACCAGCATTCGGCCCTCGGGGTATTTCACGGTCATCAAGGCGCTAAGAATGTTGGAGATGACCTTCTCCTCGTTGTGAGCGGCTACGAGTACGGTCACCAGTGGCCAGGATGCGGTGTCAATGTCGATGTAGGGATGCCGCTGGAAACCGAATAGCCGGTTCAGAGTGAACCAGTAGTGACGGGCGGTGTAGACGCAGATTACGAAAACGATGAAGTAGAGAACATAAATCATGGCGTGCAACTATGACGGCAAGGCAGGGTGTGAGCCGTCACTCCTTACCTGCGGCGGCCGCTTTTCCAGCTTTTTCCGAGAAGTCACTTTTCCGCCGACGGGGAATTGGTCTGGCCGATAGCTTGAATTGTTTGTCAGGCGCCAGCAGTGGTGTTTTCTTCTGATGCCAACGGCATATGGCTTCCACGATTCGTTGCGAGCTGTGCCCGTCACCGTATGGGTTGCTGCCCTCCGACATGTCCTGATAAGCATCCACATCGTTCAGCAACCGGTTCGTTTCGTTGACGATGCCCTCACGAGACATCCCAATAATTTTGGCCATGCCGAACTGCGAGGCCTCTGGCCGCTCGGTAAGGTTGCGCAGCACCAGCACAGGCTTGCCAAAAGTAGGCGCCTCCTCCTGCACTCCGCCGGAGTCAGTTAGCACCAGAAAACAGCGCCGCAGCAAGCTGACAAACGTGATGTAGTCCAGCGGCTCTGTCAGGTGGATCCGATCAGTGTTTTCCAGCAGCGCGTTGACTGTGCCGCGAACATTCGGATTCATGTGAACGGGATAGACCACGCGAATATCAGCATTCTGTTTGACCAGGTCTTTGAGGGCCAGGCACATATTCTCCTGGTCTTTGCCCCAGGACTCGCGTCGATGAGAGGTCACCAGAACCAGGCGATAACCCTCCGTGGGGATGCCGGCCAGAGGCGTGTTGTCCCAGGAATGAGGCAGCTGGCTGAGCGCGCGCAGGGTATCGATAACGGTGTTGCCAGTGATCACAATCTTGTCTGGCGAGACGCCCTCGGCCACCAGATTGTCGTGGGCCAGGACTGTCGGTGGAAAGTGGATCTCGGTCAGTACCGCAGCCAGTCTGCGGTTGGCTTCTTCGGGGAACGGATTGTAAATATCATGACTCCGCAGACCCGCTTCGATGTGACCAACGGAAATCCTGCAATAGTAAGCGGCGAGAGCCGAAGCAAAGGCGGTCGTCGTGTCGCCCTGGACTAACACCATATTGGGCTCAAAACGGTGGCATGCATTTTCGACCGTGTCCAACACGCGCGCGGTAAGAGAGTTGAGCGTCTGGTTAGGACGCATGACGTCCAGGTCGAAATCCGGCTTGATTTTGAAATACTGCAGGACATGGTCGAGCATCGTCCGATGCTGGCCGGTATGCACAACCGCCGTCTCAAAATCTTCGGAACGGCGCCGCAATTCGTGAATCACCAATGCCAGCTTGATTGCTTCCGGACGGGTGCCTAGGACTGCGATAACTCGACATTTCATAAAGGTACCCGTGACTGTCTGAGCGAGACCAAAACGGGAACAACCAGTGTTCAAGATGCGCTTTTTTCTCAGACTTTACGAGGTGCCAGAGCGCTCCGGCCCTTACCTTTGGATTGTATTGGGTACTCAGGTTGGGTAAAGATTACGGATGTAACTCCGTCCGACGCTTGCTTGTTGTCATAGCGCGAAGACAAAACTCAGAACGGCAGGCGTCCCGGCTTCGGCATGTCAGTCAAGTTCACGGAGGTGACTGAAGAGGTGCGACAGCAGCTACAGCGCTCTATCCAATCCTCAGTTGTTCGCGGCTTTCTTGCGACACGATCAGCTCTCCTGATCATCGGGCAGGTCCTCGCAACCTCCATTCCGAGGTCGTCAGATCGAACTGCGGCAGCCACCGCAGTATCCTAATCTTGACCGGTCGATTCGGAGGTCGTGCGGTGTGGCCCTGCCTTTTGAATCGCTGATTGAGTTCAACATGCCTTTAGCAGTCTGAGGCAAGTCCTCATTTTGGAATACTTCGTTGAAGTCACGATATGCACGGACGGCAGTTTTGCGAGCGAGCTGAAAGCCGCTCCTTGACGAAGGCTGGTAATCCGCTTCGTTGGATTGCCAGCCTGAGTGATCCCGTTTCGAGCCTTCAGAACTCCCCTCGTCAGCCTACCTAGAAAATTGTTTATTCTGAAGGTGTTATTGTTCTGGCGAACCAGCTAAGGATCTGATCAGTTTGCTTATGCTGTGCGCGACGCTGAATGACTCTGCAACAGCTGACGTATCGAGCATTCCAAGTCCGCAGGTTGCGGTGATCATCGCACGCTGGGCAAATTTCTGGGGATCACCAGCCCGGGATGCGGCTTTCAGCCAGCGGATAAAGATGCTCGCAGAATCGACGGCGTTCACTCCCGGCCGTGTCGGCACTATTCCATAGGCAACCGTTCCACCCTTTTGTATGAAGTCCAGCGCATGCCAATCAGCAAAAAACAAGTCGAGTCCTTCGTGGGCATCGAACGAAATGATATCGGGCTTTGCGCGGCACATGCGTTCGAACGGACGCGCTGCGCAGCAGTGCAATCCGGCGTAGGCTCCTCGAATTCGAGCGCCCTCTAGGGTGGCAGCCAATGCGTTCAGTCGCTGCTCCTGTGAGACAGCATTCGCGACCGGTGCGTCCAGGCACAATGCTGGTTCATCAACAAACAGCAGTACAGGTAGGCCAGCAGACTTCAGGCGATCCATCTGCCAAGCGATGATCTGCGAGACGTGAAATGCGATGGCTGCAAAAAGTGCCGGATCGGACAGGAAGGGGCGGCCCTTGTGGAACAGATACGCCGACAAGGTGATCGGGCCCTCAATCTGCCCTTTGACGGCGACCGCAGAACTGAAGAGACCGAGTGACAACGCTTCTTCGAAGGCGCCGAATCCAGCCGCGTTGGCCAACGTCAACTCGCCCCTACTCCGATGGAGGATCTCGAGCACCGAATTGAGCTGGCCATCTTTCACCTGATAACCGTAGCCTTCGTTGCGAGGCTCAACAAGGTCTTCCACAATAGCGAGGCCTTGGCCGACGATACCCTCCCGCTCTGAGAGTTGAGGAAGCTGAGGCCAAAAGGGAACTTCCGGCGAAAATTTGGCAACCGACCGAATTGCCGACGTAGCCGACGTAAAAGGCAAACTGCCGACGCCTGTGACCGCGCCCGCCGCAACGAACGGCATTCGGCTGGTTTGAGGTCGAATCGCTGTGGGTTGCACGCTTTGCAACTCTCTGGGAAGTCTTGCCGTCAAGGCTTGATCGGAAACCTTCGCCTTCAGGGCTTTTGGGCCCCGAGACAGCTTCTACGCTATCACGATTACGTCAGTGATCTCATGGATGGCAAGCTTGGATGTCCTAGCAATCGCTATAATAAGGAGGGCGTACTTTGCGGAAAGTCGCAAGTTTATAGTTGAAGCGAAGGCGCACAGACCATCAGGAGACATGACTAAATTCAACACACATCCGCTGGAAAAGATCCTCGAAAATCGTATTGCCATCATCGACGGAGCGATGGGCACGACCATCCGCACGTATGGCATGACCGAAGCGGACATCCGTGGGGACCGCTTCAAGGACTCCACGAAAAGCCTGCTTAACAACGGTGACCTCTTCTCGCTGACCAAGCCAGAGATGATCGGCGACATTCATCGCCGCTTTCTCGAAGCCGGGGCGGACATTATCGAGACCAACACATTCGGCGCAACCAGCATTACCCAGAGCGAATTCTTTGTCGAGGATCCGCGGGAGCGTGGCGGCCGAAAGGATTCCCCGTTTTACCAGAAGGTCATCGAAGATCCGTTTCTCGGCACACTGGCTTGGGACATCAACGAGCAATCGGCACGGCAGGGCCGTGAATGGGCAGATCGTGTCGGGACCGCAACCTCGCGCCAAAGGTTTGTCGCTGGGGCGATCGGGCCGCTGACCGTGTCTCTCTCGAACTCGCCCGACGCCGACGATCCGGGCTTTCGGGTGGTCACGTTCGATCAGGTCAAAGCCGCTTACGCTCAGCAAGTGCGCGCTCTCATGGCGGGAGGCGTAGACCTGCTCCTGGTCGAGACGATTTTTGATTCGCTGAACGCCAAAGCAGCGCTGGTTGCCATCCGCGAGGTGTTCGATGCGGATGGCAAGGAGCTGCCCGTGATGATCTCGGCAGCGGTGGGACGCGGCGGTGAGACGCTGATCTCCGCGCAGACCACCGAGGCATTCTGGAACGCTGTAGCGCACGTGAAGCCGCTGTCTGTGGGGCTCAACTGCTCTCTCGGTCCCGATTTAATGTATCCGTTCCTGGAGGAGCTCTCGGAGAAGGCAGACGTAGCGATCTCGTGCTACCCGAACGCCGGTTTGCCGAATCCACTGGCGGAGACCGGATTCGACCTTGGCCCGGAAGATATGGCCCGTTCTCTGGGTGACTTCGCAAGGGGAGGGCTGATCAACATCGCCGGTGGCTGCTGCGGCAACACGCCCGAGCACATCGCCGCCATCGCGAAGGCGCTAGAAGGGAAGCCTCCGAGAAAGTGGGGGACGACGCTAATTGATGGGTCCTACGCACGCCCGAGTGAGATTGAGAGTCGAGCGTGAGCGTGTCCGACACTATGAGCGCGCCGGAAGACCCCGGGGTCAACGAGACGAAGCCGCTCCGGCTCTCGGGATCGCAGCCGTTTACCCAGCAGGCTGGCGTCTACATCATGATCGGAGAGCGGACCAATGTGGCCGGTTCGCCCAAGTTCGCGAAGCTGATCAAGCAGGGCAAATATGAAGAAGCGGTAAGTGTCGCACGGCAGCAAGTCGAGAACGGGGCGAATGTCCTCGACATCTGCATGGACGAGGGCATGATCGACGGTGTCGCGGCGATGACACGATTCCTGCAGTTGCTGGGGAGCGAGCCCGAAGTCGCCAAGGTGCCCTTCATGGTGGCCTCCTCGAAATGGGAGGTCATCGAGGCTGGACTGAAGTGCCTGCAAGGCAAGGGCATCGTCAATTCGATATCGCTGAAGGAAGGCGAAGAAAAATTCCGCCTGAACGCCGCCAAAATTCTGAAATACGGGGCGGCGGTGGTGGTGATGGCCTTCGACGAACAGGGTCAGGCTGCGGCTTACGAGGACAAGATCCGCGTCTGCGAGCGCGCCTACCGGATACTGGTCGACGAAGTCCGTTTTCCGCCCGAAGACATCATCTTCGATCCCAATATCCTCACCGTTGCCACCGGCATGGAGGAGCACAACAACTACGCGGTTGACTTCATCAACGCCACACGGTGGATCAAGGCGAATCTGCCGCACGCGAAGGTGAGCGGAGGTGTCTCGAACATCTCGTTCAGCTTCCGAGGTAACAATAAAGTTCGTGAAGCCATGCACTCCGCGTTTCTCTATCACGCTATCTCCGCGGGCATGGACATGGGGATCGTGAATGCCGGAATGCTCGAGGTGTACGAGGAGATCGATCCTGAGCTGAAAGTGCTGGTCGAGGACGTGCTGCTAAACCGGCGTCCGGACGCGACCGAGCGCCTGGTAGAGCACGGCGAATCGCTCAAGGGCGAGGGCACGGTCGCGAGTGAAAAGAAGGCCGAACAATGGCGCAACGGCACGGTCGAGGAGCGTCTTTCTCACGCACTGGTCAAGGGGATCGACACTTACATCGAGGCAGACGCCGAGGAAGCCCGCGTCAAGCTCGGCCGTCCCCTATTGGTTATCGAAGGCCCGCTCATGGCTGGCATGAGCGTGGTCGGTGATCTCTTCGGATCCGGCAAAATGTTCTTGCCGCAGGTGGTGAAGTCTGCGCGCGTGATGAAGAAGGCTGTGGCCCACCTTACGCCGTTCATGGAAGCCGAGAAAATTGCCATGGCTGCATCGGGCCAGGTGGTCAAGGCGCAGGGCAAAATCGTCCTCGCGACGGTGAAGGGTGATGTTCACGATATTGGCAAGAACATTGTCGGCGTCGTTCTTGCCTGCAATAACTACGAAGTGATCGACATGGGCGTGATGGTCCCCTGCGAAAAGATCCTCGAGCGCGCCAAGGCGGAGAAGGCAGACATGATCGGACTCAGCGGGCTGATCACTCCGTCTCTCGACGAGATGGTGCATGTGGCCCGCGAGATGGAGCGTCAAGGCTTCAAGCTGCCGCTGCTCATCGGCGGGGCGACCACGAGCCGTGCCCACACGGCAGTCAAGATTGCGCCGCACTATAGCGAGCCAGTGGTGCACGTGCTGGATGCCAGCCGGGCGGTGCCGGTGACGACCAGCCTTCTGAGTGACGAGGGCAAGTCGGCGTTCGTGGTGCAGCATCGGGCGGAGTACGAAGCGCTCCGCAAGGCCCACTCCGCGCCGCGCCTGACGGTCATCTCGATTGAGGCTGCCCGCGCGAGGCGGACTCCGATTCAGTGGCGGGCCGAAGACCTGCCCGTACCTTCGTTTACGGGTGTGCGTGTGCTGGACAAATTTCCTCTGGCCACGCTGCGCGACTTCATCGACTGGTCGCCGTTCTTTCACACCTGGGGGCTCAAGGGCGTTTACCCTCGCGTTCTCGAGCACGAGGGGCAAGGCGCTCAGGCGCGCCAGATCTTCAGCGAAGCCAATGCACTTCTGAATACCATCATTGAGAAGAACCTGATTACGGCGCGTGGCGTATACGGTTTGTTTCCCGCCAGCGCTGTGGGCGACGATGTCGAATTGTACACAGACAGCGCACACGAAAAGGTGCTCGAACGATTCCACTTCCTTCGCCAGCAATCAAATAAAGAGGGTAGCGAGCCATGCCGGTCGCTCAGTGACTTTATCGCGCCGAAGGACATTGGACTACACGATCACATCGGCGCGTTCGCAGTAACCAGCGGGATCGGCCTGAAGGAACTGTGCGACCGGTTCAGGTCCGAGAACGACGACTACAATGCGATTATGGCGGAGGCTCTGGCCGATCGCCTGGCTGAAGCTTTCGCCGAATGCCTGCACAAGCGAGTGCGGTGTGAATGGGGTTACGGTTGTGGCGAAGATCTGAGCAACGCGGATCTTATCCAAGAGAAATATCGGGGGATCAGGCCTGCAGCGGGCTACCCGGCTTGCCCGGACCACACCGAGAAGGGCCCGCTCTGGCGTTTGCTCGATGTACAGACCAACACAGGAATGATGATTACAGAGTCCTTTGCGATGTGGCCCGGCTCGAGCGTGAGCGGGCTCTACTTCGCCCATCCCGAATCACGATATTTCAGTCTCGGAAAGATCGATCGCGACCAGGTCGCCGACTATAGCCGACGCAAGGGTATGAGTGTGGCAGAAGTCGAGCGATGGCTCGGCCAGAACCTGAACTATGATCCTGCCGAATAAGCAGCCGGATATGGGGTCGCTGGCGGACATGCCCAACCCTTCGAAATCCGCTCCCGACCCTCCGAAGCACACGAGAGCGGCTGGATTTGGCGGCGCGGTTGGCCAAGGACATGCGTCCGCGAAGGTCGAAGATCTGGCTCGGTTCAGCGCTAAAACCGACGATCCCGAGGCCTCTCCCCCTCGCTTCCTTCGCCGATCATCTGGAAGCATTACGGCGGCCCGCGGCATGCTGCTAAGAGTTGCTTCGATGATGGGAACGCCGCTCTCTCGCACGTCTTGCTCGGACACCGAATCGCAGGGTCCCTGGCCCGAATAGCAACTAGGAATATTTTGCAGCCAGTTTCGCTGCGATCGCGCTAAAGCCGGCGGCGAAAACGTTGTTTCCGATCCGCGCAACCACGGCGGCGCTGTCGGCTCCTACTACTTCGAAATCGGCCCACCATTCCGCGAACGTGAGGTTGCCCTGGGTAACGCGATGAAGGCGGACGCCCGCCACGTAGCCGCGAACCGGCAGAGTGCCTTCCACTATTTCGTAGGTGAAGGTGTAATTCCTGTCGTCCATGCCGAGCAGAACTTCCCGCACAAAACCCTCCACCAGCGTGAGACGACGCACGCAGCCGACCTGATCGCTCGGCCGGCCATCTTCGATCCGGCTGTGTTTGATTCCAGGATGATACGAAGGCATACCGTTGTAGTCACGCATGATCTTCCATACCTCTTCAACAGGCGCTTCGATCACCGCGCTAACGTAAACCGTGTTCGGCATTTTTCCTCCGGTGTTAAACGCTGATTCGCTTGAAATCCTGGATTTGCTTCGTGATGGCCTTTTCGGTGGGGAGTCGCTCCATGGAACTCGCACCATAGAAGCCATGACAATGGCGAGTCTCGCTGAGCACGAGAGCGGCGTCGGCGGGCTCAGCGATCGGGCCTCCATGACACAGCACGATGATATCGGAGCGAATGTCGAGTGCGGCTGCGGCGATGGCATCGATGCGGCCAGCGCAGGTTTCGAGCGCCAGTGCGGTTTCCGCGCCAACCGTGCCGCCGGTGGTGAGGCCCATGTGAGCGACGAGGATGTCCGCGCCGGCCTTCGCCATGGTGGCCGCTTGTGATGGATCGAAAACATATGGTGTCGTCAGCAGATCCTTCTCGTGAGCCAAGCGGATCATCTCAACCTCGAGCGCGTAGCTCATTCCCGTTTCTTCCAGATTCTGGCGGAAGGCTCCGTCGATCAATCCAACGGTGGGAAAGTTTTGCACGCCAGAAAAGCCAATAGCAGCGACGCTGTCGAGGAAGTTATCGAACTGGCAAAAGGGGTCGGTGCCGTTTACTCCTGCGAGCACGGGCGTTTTCTTGACTACCGGTAAGACTTCCTTAGCCATTTCCATCACGATGTCGTTGGCATTGCCGTAAGCCAGCAGTCCGGACAGCGAACCCCGGCCTGCCATGCGGTAGCGGCCAGAGTTATAGATCACAATGAGGTCAATGCCACCAGCTTCTTCGCATTTGGCCGACAACCCGGTGCCGGCTCCGCCGCCGATAATCGGCTGGCGGCGTCGAACCATTTCCCGATACTTCGCCAACAATTCCTCACGCGCAAAGTGTGGCATGCATTACTTCCTCAAGAGAGAGTTCGTCTGGGCAATCGCCAGGAATTCTTCGACCGCCGCCTGTGCGAACTGGGGATCGTTGATGTGATGCGGAATCTGCCGCAGTTTCCTTCGGCTCGTCTGCTTCAGCTCGCCGGTCAGCGTCTCGAACAATGCCGCATCTGCAGCTGGGTCCCAAAAGGGTTGTCCCGGCGCATCTAGCGCCGAAACTCCGCCTGTGGGCAACAGAAACCTCACTTCCCCTTCACACTGATTGAGCCGCTCGGCGATCCACCGAGCCTGGCGAATATTTTCCTCGATCGTAGTCCTCATCAGCGTAATCTGCGGGTTGTGTCGATAGAGCTTCCGTCCCCGATAGCGTTCGGGCACGGTCTCTGGCGCCCCGAAATTCACCATGTCGAGGGCTCCGCAGGAACCGACATAGGGAGTCTGCGTGCGAGCGACAGCACCAAAGCGGTCGTCGGTGCAGGCTAGCACGCCGCCGAACAAGTGATCGCACAGCTCGGTCGTAGTAATGTCGAGTACGCCGCCAAGATAGCCATCTTCCAGCAGCTTTTCCATTGACTGGCCGCCGGTGCCGGTGGCGTGAAAGACGATGGAGTCGAAGCGGTCAGCGAGCAGCCGGGAGATCTGATGAACGCAGGCCGTGGTCACACCGAACATGGTGAGCCCGATGGCGGCGCGATCCTCCCTTACGTCCGGGACAGAGTGCAGCATCATGCCCGCGACCGCGTGGGCTGCGTTGCCCAGGACGCGACGGGAGATCCGGTTCAGGCCTGTCATGTCAGTCACGGAATAGGCCATCGTGATATCACAGACACCGACGTACGCGGAAACATTACCCGAAGCCATCGTCGAAACCATCAGCTTGGGCACACCGGAGGGCAGGGCTCGCATGGCACGTGTGATCAAAGCTGTGCCGCCGGACCCGCCCAGGCCCAGCATGCCGCCAATGTCATCGCGACTCTTCACAAAACGCTCGAACGCATCGCTCATTGCAGCAATTGCAGTACCCCGATCGCCGGTGAATACCGCGCTCCGGGATTGTGGGTGGTGGGCAGCAATGTCGTCTGGCGAAAAATGTATCCGCGTCGCTGCAGGGACGGAACTGCCCGACGTGGAGAGATCTGCCAATGCTACGGGTACTCCGGCGGCTTCGAGCAGAGTACATACATAGTTGGCTTCGTCGCTCTTGGTGTCGAGGGTGGCCGCAACCCAGGCTCGCTTGGTTTTCTCCATGTCGCCTTTGGCCTCCCTAAAGATCGGCCCGAAAGTATATCCCGGAACCGGATGGGCGCAACGGCATGACGCTTTGCCTCCCGACCATTGAATACGGAGACGCAGCAAATCAAAAACCGCGGCGGCCGCAGCTGCGGCGGTCCGTCAATCAAGGAAAGTGATAGTACGATACTGAAGACGCAAGGTGTCCGGCATGATCCAACGGCCTCCACATATATAAGGATGAGCGGAACCGGTTGACGACGCGGGTTGAACGGCGGGTCGGGGTGATCGACTCCCACACTGGGGGTGAGCCCACACGTCTGGTTGTCAGTGGCGGCCCCGACCTGGGCACAGGGCCCCTGGCGGTAAGGCTGGAAGTCTTTCGCAATCAATACGATACTTTCCGCTCCGCGATTGTAAACGAACCTCGGGGATCGGACGTTGTAGTGGGCGCGTTGCTGTGCGAACCGGTCGATCAGGCTTGCGCGGCGGGCGTTATCTTTTTCAATAACGTCGGGTATCTAGGAATGTGCGGGCACGGCACGATCGGTTTGGTTGTGACTTTGGCCTATATGGGGCGCCTCGGTCCGGGCGAACACCGGATCGAGACGCCGGTGGGCGTCGTCGGGGCGGTCCTGCACCCCAGCGGCGAGGTGACGGTAAACAATGTCGCAAGCTATCGGAAGGCTGCGAATGTCGTCGTGGAAGTGCCCGGTTATGGCCCGGTGCATGGTGACGTGGCTTGGGGCGGAAACTGGTTTTTCCTGGTTCATGACCACGCCATGAAGTTGACCCTCACTAACATTGATGAGCTTACGGATTTTACCTGGGCCATCCGGCAAGCGCTTCCGGCTTACGGCATCACCGGGGATGAGGGCAAGGAGATCGATCACATCGAGCTCTTTGCACCTTCCCGCAAACCTGGGGTCGACAGCCAGAATTTTGTGCTCTGTCCCGGCAAAGCCTATGATCGGTCACCCTGCGGTACCGAGACCAGCGCCAAGCTGGCGTGTCTTTATCGCGACGGCAAACTTCGCGAAGGTCAAACCTGGCGGCAAGAAAGCATCGTGGGAAGTGTATTTGAGGGATGCGTCACAGTACGCGAGGGCAAAATTTATCCCAGCATCAAAGGAGCCGCGTATGTGCAGGCGGAAAGTGAACTGGTGCTCGATCCCCGCGATCCGTTTTGCATGGGGATTCGGGCATGAGCGATGCCACGTATGACATTGCTATCGTCGGCGCCGGCATCGTCGGTGCAGCCTGCGCGCATGAATTCGCACGCCGAGGACTGCGTGTGGTCGTGGTCGATCGGGACACAGTTGGTTCTGGAGCCACTGCGGCCGGCATGGGCCACATCGTTGTGATGGACGACTCGGAGGCCCAGTTTGCCTTAACCCGGTACTCCCAACATTTGTGGCAGGAGCTGCGACGTGAATTGCCCGACGATGTCGAGTACGATCAATGCGGCACAATCTGGGTCGCGAGCGACGAAGAAGAGATGACAGAAGTACGCCGCAAGCACGACCATTATCGTGAGCGAGGCGTCGCCACCCAAGCCCTGGACGCTGCGACGCTGCGAAATTTCGAACCTAACCTGCGCCCGGAAATGGCGGGCGGCCTGCTGGTTCCGCAGGACGGTGTGTTATATCCGCCTTGCGCGGCCCGGT
>Ga0105241_10001450_pt1 | contig 18171 bp, 21 predicted proteins | sample KBSC64metaG_FD_80422 | JGI IMG/M metagenome (GOLD analysis project Ga0105241, IMG submission 80422) | Corn rhizosphere microbial communities from Kellogg Biological Station, Michigan, USA - KBS C6-4 metaG | ecosystem: Host-associated > Plants > Roots > Rhizosphere > Soil | place: Michigan, USA... | reverse complement strand
GTAGAGCGAAGTGGCCATCGGCCTAATCCCGCCCTTCCGGCGCCCCGAGCGGGAACATGTGCCGATAGGGCCGCGCCTCGTCGAGCGCGCGGGCATAGCCGGATCGCGCGAGCAGGCGGCTGCGATAAGCTCGCACATTGGCGAACCGCTCCGGTATCGGGTGGCTCCAGTCGGCATAAAGTAGCGACGGAGCGGCGGCGAGGTCGGCCAGGCTGAACTGCCCCGCGGCCGCCCATTCGCGGTCCGCCATCCAGCGATCGAGCACCTCGTACGACGTATCGAGCATCGCCCGCGCCTCGCGCACGCCGCGCTCGTCATGCTCACTGTCGCGGATGAAATCGAACACGATCTTACCCTGCGGCGTCATGACGTAATTGTCGAAGAAGCGGTCGAGCATCCGGACCTCAATCGCCTTGTCGGGATCGTCGGGCAGGAACCTGACTTTCCCGGGATATTTGAGGTCGAGATATTCGATGATCGTGGTCGCCTCGACGATCAGCCGGCTATCGTCGGTCAGGATCGGAAACCGCTTGACCGGCCACAAGGTCGCGAACTCGCTCGCCGCCGGTTCACTGCCGTCGAGCATCACATAGTCGAACGGCGTGTCGTTCTCGTAGAAAGCGGCAAGCGCCTTCTGGCAATAAGACGACAGCGGATGGGCGTAGAGTTTGAGCGTCACATCACTTCTCCTTCGACAACACGATGTGGAGCGCCCGCTCACCCATCACCTGCTCGGTCGGGACGTAGCCGAGCGCGCGCAGGTCGATCCCCTCGAACATCGCCTCGCCCTGTCCCAACACGATCGGCGACACGGCGTAATGGAGTTCGTCGATCAATCCGGCCTGCAGATATTGGCGCACGGTCGACACCCCGCCGCCGATCTTGATGTCGAGATCCCCCGCCGCCGCGCGGGCCTGGTCGAGCGCACTTTCGATCCCGTCGGTTACGAAGATGAAGGTCGTCCCGCCCTCCATCTCGATCGGCGGATGCGGGTGATGGGTCAGGATATAGGTCGGCGCGTGATAGGGCGGATTGTCGCCCCACCAGCCCTTCCAGTCCGTCCCGTTCCACTCGCCGCGGATCGGCCCGTACATATTGCGGCCCAGGATGAACGCGCCGAAGCCGGTCATCGCGCGGGTGCCGAAATCGTTGTCGATGCCAGTCTCGCCGTCGCCCTTGCCGATCATCGTCCGGAAGAACCGCGTCGGGAAGAACCAACCGTGCATCTCTTCGCCATTCTTGCCGAGCGGATCGTCGAGACTCTGCTCGGGTCCGGCGCCGAACCCGTCGACCGATACCGAAAATGCACCGACACGAATCTTACCCATCGTCTCTCTCCTACTCACGGCCGTTCGATGAAGTCGATCGGGCGCACTTCGATCCCGCCGCGCCCGAATTTGTCGCCGAGATGCGTTCCCGGATGCAGCTTCGCGATCTCGACCGCCCCGTCGATATCATCGGCTTCGACGATGAAGAAGGCGCCGAACGGTTCGGGCGTCGCGGCATAGGGGCCCGCCTTCGCGACCGCCGCGCCATTCTCGACGCACAAGGTCTGCGACTGTTCGGGCATGCCGAGCGCGCCGATCATTTCGACCTTCCCGCTTGCCTTCAGCGCCGCGTCGTGCGGCGCGCAGATCGCGCCGATCTCCTCGAAATCGACGGGCTTCAACTCGGCGAAGCGCGCCGATTCGTAATGGCACAGGCACAAAAACTTCATCGCATCCTCCTCGCAAAACTGCTTGCAACTCGCAAGCGGTATTTGCATCGGCTAAATTAAGCAGTTGCATTTTGCAAGCAGTTTTTTACATTGTGCATATGGCTGAGGCGATGCGGTCGGGATGCCCGATCAATCTATCGATGGAGACGTTGGGGGATCGCTGGAGCCTGGTCATCATCCGCGACATCATGTTCGGCAATCGCCGCCATTATCGCGAACTTCTCTCGCAATCGGAGGAAGGAATCGCCTCCAACATCCTGGCCGACCGTCTGAAAAAGCTGATGGAGCGCGGGCTGCTGACGCGCGCTGACGATCCCAGCCACAAGCAGAAGGCGATCTACAGCCTGACCGAACCGGCGATCCAGCTGCTGCCGGTGCTCGCCCAGATCGGTGCCTGGGGCCGCCGCCATTTGCCGACCACGCCCGAGCTCGCAATTCGCGCGCAATTGCTCGAGGAAGGCGGACCACCTTTATGGGAAGCGTTCATGGCCGAGCTGCGCCATGACCATCTCGGTACGCCATTGCCGCCGAATCACCAACCGGTATTGCCGCGATTGACCGCTGCGTACGAAGCGTTGGCTAATTGCGCCTGACCGGCGATACAGCGCGCCGGAATTTCCTGGAGAGACTCGCATGCCAACCGGTCGATCGTTGCGGATGATAAGCGCGGCCTTGGCGCTGCTCGCGATCGGCGCCACCGATCGGCCGCAACGCGTGTACAATACGCTCGACAATCGCAACCTGTCGGAATCGACCGTCGACAACATCGTCCAGCGGATGATGACGGCGAACCATGTCACCGGGCTTGGCGTCGCCGTCATCCGCAAAGGCAAGATCGTCTTCATCAAGAGCTATGGCTATGCCTCGCTGGAGAACAAGGCGCCGCTGACGCCGGCGACGATCATGCCCGGCGCCTCGCTGACCAAAGCGACCTTCGCCTGGATGCTGATGCAATTGGTCGCTGAAGGAAAAGTCGATCTCGACAAGCCGATCGATCAGTATCTGGCCAAGCCGCTACCCGATTACACCGCTTATGCCGATCTCAAGGGTGACGAGCGCTGGCGCAAGCTCACCTTGCGGATATTGATGAACCATAGCAGCGGCTTCGCCAATTTCCGCTTCTTCGAAGACGACAAGAAGCTGCGTTTCCATCGCGATCCCGGCAGCCGCTACGGCTATTCGGGCGAAGGCGTCCATTTGGCTCAGTTCGTCCTCGAACAGGGCTTGGGGATCGATGTCGGCAAGGAAATCCAGGCGCGCGTGTTCGACCGTTTCCGGATGGGCGATACGTCGATGACCTGGCGCGACAGCTATGAAGGCCGCTTTGCCTATGGCTATACCGCGGACGGTCAGCGCCAACCCTTTGCGCATCGACGCAAGGTGGACGTTGCCGGATCGATGGACACAACCTTGGCCGACTGGGCGCGCTTTCTCGCCGCGGTCTCGCGCAGCGACGGGTTGGGCCTGGGCGTGCATACGGCCATGGTCCGCCCCACGATCTGGATCGACAGCCCCACCCAGTTCCCGACGCTGCGCGACGATCGCACCGATCGTTGGAAGGGCATGAAGCTGGGTTATGGCGTCGGCTGGGGCACGTTCGAAAGCCGGTTCGGCCATGCTTATTTCAAGGAAGGACATGACGACGGCACCGAGAATTACGCGATGTGCGTCGACACGCGGCAGAGCTGCATCCTGCTGATGGCCAACGACAATCGCGCGGCGGCGATCTTCGTGCCGTTGACCAACCAATTGCTCGGGCCGGTCGGCCTTCCCGCCGAATGGGAAGGCTACCGGCCCTAGGGTTTTTCATCCCCGCTCGCTGTCGAGCGACGCCATGCCCTGCGCGGGATAGCGATCACCTCGCACCGCGTCGCGCGGCACCGCCGCCTCGATCGCGGCAAGATCCTCGACGCTGAGCGTCACGTCGAGCGCGCCAAGCGCTTCCTGCAATCGCGCACGGGTCTTGGCCCCGACCAGCGGCACGATGTCTTGCCCCTGTGCCGCGACCCAGGCGATGGCGAGTTGGGCGGTGGTGATGCCCTTGGCGTCGGCAATCGCCTTGAGCCGGTCCGCAATCTGCAGATTGGCCTCGACATTGCCCGCCTGGAATCGCGGCGAATGCGCGCGGAAATCGCCCTGCCGGGCGCTGCTCGACGCCTGCCAATGCCCGCTGATCAACCCGCGCGACAATACGCCATAAGCGGTGACGCCGATCCCGAGTTCGCGCAGCGTCGGAAAGATGCTGTCCTCGGGGCCGCGGCTGACCAGGGCATATTCGATTTGCAGGTCGACGATCGGATGCACCGCGGCGGCGCGGCGGATCGTCTCCGACCCCACTTCCGACAAGCCGATATGGCGGACATAGCCTGCCTGCACCATCTCCACGATCGCGCCGATCGTCTCCTCGATCGGCACATCGGGGTCGAGCCGCGCGGGGCGGTAGATATCGATATGGTCGACCCTCAGCCGCTGCAGCGTGTAATGGAGGAAGTTCTTGGTCGAGCGCGGGCTCGCATCGAAGCCGATGAATGCCCCCGCCGGGTCGCGCAGCCCGCCATATTTGACGCTGAGTTGATAAGCATCGCGCGGCAGGCCGGCGATCGCATCGCCGATCAGCATCTCATTATGGCCCTGACCGTAGAAATCGCCGGTATCGAGCAACGTCACGCCGGCATCGAGCGCGGCATGAATCGTCGCGATCGCCTCGTCGCGGTCGGCGGGCCCGTAGGCGCCGGACATGCCCATGCACCCCAATCCGATAACCGAGGTCGTCGGGCCGGTATCGCCAAGCTTTCTGTGTTCCATGACTCAAACTCCTGTTCGCACGCGGTATATGCGACGGCGGATATCGTGCGATAAGCCATGACAACCGGAACGACCTGTGCGAAATTCCGTACAATGGTGACACCCAATCTCGACGATTTCGCGCAGTTCGCGGCCGTGGCCGAAGCGGGCGGGTTTCGGGCGGCGGCACAAGCGCGCAATCTCTCTGCGTCATCCTTGTCGGAGGCAGTGCGCCGGCTCGAAAGCGACCTCGGAATTCGTCTGCTCAATCGCACGACGAGGAGCGTAACGCCGACGGAGGCCGGCCGACGGTTGCTCGATCGGTTGACGCCTGCGCTTGCCGAACTCGCGCATGCCGCCGACGACCTGGCGGCTGAAAGCGGCCAGACGAGTGGCACGTTACGGCTCAACGTTCCCGGCATCGTCGCACGCCACGTCCTGCCGCCGATTGCAGCGCGTTTTCTCGCCGCGCATCCGGGCATCCGGCTGGAAGTCTCCGGACAGGACGATTTCGTCGACATTCTCGCCGCCGGGTTCGACGCGGGCATCCGCTATGAAGAGAGTATCGACCGCGACATGATCGCGGTCCCGATCGGCCCGCGCCGTCAGCGCTTCGTCTGCGTCGCTGCTCCTGCCTATCTCGAGCGCCACGGAACGCCGCGGCACCCGCGCGACCTCGCCGTGCACCAGCGGATCGGCCATCGTTTCGCTAGCGGACGCATGATCGCATGGGATTTCGAGCGCGGCGGCCGGCGCTATCGCCTCGCGCCGGAAGGGCCGTTGGTCTCCAACTCGATCGAAATGGCGACCGCCACCGCCGTCGCCGGCCTGGGCATCGCCGCGGGATTCCACGAATTCTTTGCAGCCGAATTGACGCGCGGCGCGCTGGTCGAAGTCCTCAGCGACTGGATGGAGCCGTTTCCCGGTCCCTCGCTTTATTATCACAGCCGCCGCTTGATGCCGGTACCGCTGCGCGCCTTCATCGATTTCATTCGAACCGACGACGCCAGCTGACCGCGCGCTTCGCCTCGACTCGGCCGTTTATTTTAGGTCCGACTGAAAGCACTTCCTAACGTCTTCGCGCTACGGGCATGGTTATGTCCGTTCGTCCGAGCCGATCTGTGGCCGATGCAACGCGCTCCACCTGGGGCGCGCTGGCGCTCGACGCCGACGCCACGCCGGAGACGATCGAGACGCGATTGCAGCGCATTGGCGAGCTGGGCGCGGTTTGGCCATTCGTGCTGTTCGCCCAGCTGCTCGCGCCGCTCGTCGTCGGCTTGATCGCGCATTATACCGGGCATGACGATCTTATTCGCCTGACGGCGCTGCGCGGCGGCGTGATCGCCGCCGCATCGCTCGCCGCTCTCGCACAGCTCAAGCTCAACTTCGCGCGGTTCTGGCCGACTCATGTCCAAATCCGCACCCTGACGCTCTGTTCGGGCGCGTTGGGCGTCGGGCTGTTGTCGCTGCTGCCGCTGGTCGCGGCGTTTCCGATCGGCGAATATCATCTCGCCGGGTTCATCGCTGTATTCGCGGCCGTGACGATCACCGCGGTCGCGATCCATCCGCTGCGGGCCGCGACCCTGGTCTTTGCCGCCGCGCTCGCTGGGATGGTGCTGATCCACACCGGGCTCGGCCTGCCTACCGCTATCGCTTTCCTGGCGCTTGCCAACCTGGGCATCTCGACCGTGCGGCTCGCGCGCAACGACGTCGAGCGCAACCGACTCGACGAGGCCGAGAGCAGTTCGGGCCGTCTCGCCGCGCAATTGGTGCGCGAGGTCGAAGATCATGGCGACGGCTGGTTCTGGCAGACCGATCGCCACGGCATGATCACTTATCTGTCGGCCAAGGTCGGGCGCGAATTCGCGCGGCTCGGGGTCGAGCCGATCGCCCGCAGGCTCAACGACATCTTCCGCATGGATACCGAATCCGGCGACACCGAGCGCACACTGAGCTTTCACTTGTCCTCGCGCACCAGCTTTTCCGACTATTCGGTGTGCCCCGCCGCCGATGAGGATAGCGAGCGCTGGTGGTCGATTTCCGGCCGGCCGATGATCGACGAACTCGGCCGGTTCCAGGGGTTCGTCGGATCAGGCCGCGACCTTACCGAAAAACGTCGGTCGGAAGCCGAGATCACGCGCCTCGCGCTGTTCGACGGCCTGACCGGGCTTGCCAACCGCCAACGCATGCGCGCCTCGCTCGACAAGACGTTGGCGCGGCAATCGGGCCACTCCATCACTTCCTTGTTCCTGCTCGACCTCGACCGCTTCAAGGCGGTCAATGACACGCTCGGCCACCAGATGGGCGACGCGTTGTTGAAGCAGGTCGCGCAACGGCTGCAACGGTCGGTCGGCGAGGCCGGACTTGTCGGCCGGCTGGGCGGCGACGAATTCCAGGTCGTGCTGCCCGGCGAAGGAAATCGCGACCGGCTCGCAGAGCTGGCGAAAGGCGTGATCGCGGCGCTCTCGCAGCCCTATTTCATTGATGGATCGTCGATCACGATCGGCTGCTCGATCGGCATCGCAATCTCGCCCGAGGACGGCAACGACTCCGAAACATTGATCCGCAATGCCGACCTCGCTTTGTACGAGGCAAAGGGCGACGGGCGCGGCGTCCACCGCTTCTTCCGCAGCGAGTTGCTCGCTGGCGCCCAATCCAAGAAGCAGCTCGAAGACGATCTGCGTCACGCCTTGGTCGGCAACCAATTCTACGTCGCCTATCAGCCGGTCGTATCGACCGAAGGCGAACAAATCGTCGGCTATGAAGCGTTGATCCGTTGGGACCATCCGACGCGCGGCGCGATCAGCCCGGCCGAATTCATCCCGATCGCCGAAGAATGCGGAATGATCGAGACGATCGGCGAATGGGTTCTCAGGACCGCGTGCGGAGAGGCCGCTGGCTGGCCCAACCATGTTCGCGTCGCGGTCAACGTCTCGCCGATCCAGTTCGCCAATCCGGCGCTGCCGGCGATCGTCACCTCCGCGCTGGCCAATTCCGGCCTGGCGCCGCACCGGCTCGAACTCGAGATCACCGAAGGCGTGTTCGTCAACGAAAACGCCAGTTCGGAAAAGATGTTCAAGTCGCTGAAAGGGATCGGCGTACGCCTGGCGCTCGACGATTTCGGCACCGGCTATTCGTCGCTCGGCTATCTCAAGAAAGCGCCGTTCGACAAGATCAAGATCGACCAGAGCTTCGTGCGTGGCGCTGCCGTGCCGGGCAATCGCAATGCCGCGATCATCAAGGCGATCGTGACCCTGGCGAATACGCTCTACATGGAAACCACCGCCGAAGGCGTCGAGCATCAGGACGAAGTCGAACTGATCCGCGAGCTCGGGTGCAGCCACATTCAGGGCTATGTCTATGGCAAGCCCGCGCGCAGCGAGGAAGTCGTCCGCCAGCTCCAGGCCGCCGGCGGCCATGCCACGCCGCTCGGCTACAAGGCCAGCCGCAGTCCGCGATCGACGATGCTGCGCTCCGCCATTCTCGACCTCGGAATCGCCAAGGGCGAGGTCCGCATCCGCAACATCTCGTCGACCGGCGCGCTGATCGACGGCATCGAATTCCCGATCGATCCGTCGGGCGTGGACGTCCAGATCGAATTGCTCGAAGGCCAGATGTTTCCGGCCACCGTGCGCTGGGCCAAGGATGGCCGCGCGGGCCTGGAATTCGCCCAGAATTTCAACCTGGAACGACTCAACGCGCCGGCACCGCCACGCAAGATCCGCAAGGCGAGCTGAGGCGACTACAGCCAGGGCCGCTCGTCGGGCCAGTGCATCGGATAATGGTTCACATATTGCGCCAGCCGCGGCCGGTCGCTGCGATTGGCGCTGGCGCCGTGCGGGATTTCGTGGCGCCAGATTACGAGGTCCCCTGCCCCTGCAGGCACGGTGACCGCTTCGGACGACAGATCGACCGTGCGCGGATCGGCGCCGTTCAGGCTCGCGATCCAGCCTTCGGCCAGGCGGTGATGGAATCCCGGCACGACCTGCAACGCGCCCTGATCGGCGGCGGTGTCGGTCAGATAGAGGATCGCCTGGGTCTCGAGCGCGATCGGCGGCGTCAGATTGCCATCCCAGTGCAGATGCGGCCCGGGAAAGGTGTAGCCGGGCCTGATCGGCGGATTGAAGCTCAGCCGGTCGGTCGACACGATCAGATCGGCATGGCCGTAGAGTTCGGCGAACGCCTTCGCCATGCGCGCCGAGCGGCGCGGCTCGTCCATCGTCGGATGCTGGAAATGCTGGATCATGATGCCGTTGGTCCGCGGCCCGTACCAGGTCGCGGGATCGGCCGGGTCGGCGTCGAGGATCGACCACAGATGGTCGGCGATCGCCGCCGCCTGATCGCGCGTGATCGCCTGGCGCAGCACGATCACGCCGTCGCGATCCCATCGCGCCAGGTCGTCGGCGTCGAACACCGGCGGCATCGCCATGATCGCCGCCCGGCGCGCGAGCTCCTCGGCCGGCGGTTCGGCGCCGTCATACCAGGCGGTGTAGCGCGCCAGTCGCGCCGCGTCGGGCGCTCCCGCGGTCGCCTCGATCCACGCGACGAATGCCGGCCAGTCCGGCTGGGCCTGTCCCAACATCGACATCGTCTGTTCGAGCCCGAGACCGAGCATGTCGAGCAATGTCCGGATCGGCACGGGACGTAGCTCGGCCGGCGAATCGTGGTGCGTCGTCGTCCGCGCCCATAAAGCCCGGAGCCCGCGAATCTGATCAAATGAAGCGATCGGATCAGTCATGACTCGACCCGACCACAACCGGTTGATACGGTCCAGCTATCGACCACAATATTTTTGTGTGTTCCGCGTTCGTTCCCTTGCCTTCGCGGAAGCCCGCGGAAACCCGCGCGTCGCGGCGAATGGACCGAATCGGACCTTCCGCGAGTCGAGTCAAAATAGCGACGAATGGAGTCACTAATTCGTCATTTACGGTATTGCGTCTGACGCCGGATAGGCACAATCTGTTGTAGTTCGGTTCGGGGGCGACCCAAGCACTGGTGGAAATCCAGTCGCGATCTTATATCGCGGCAGGACCCTGCTCGTGCTTTTTAAACAGGCTGTGGACTATTTTTGTTCTCGCCTGCGGAGCCCGAATGATAAGGTGGGGGTTCGTTCCCCCGAGTCGATTTGTGCGAGCGGAAAAGCAGGGGCGAGAGATGGATTTCAGAGACACCGAAGGAACGGGCGAGACTATGGCGACCGATGCGATCGAAGCGGCTGCGGCGACGGTGCAGGCGAATGCGGCACCCAAATCGAAGAAGCGCGATTCGAAGTCGATCGCCAAGCCATATCCGGTCGAGGTCGACCATTCGCGCGACGATCTCCTGACCGATTTCGGCAAGGACACGCTCAACGATCGCTATCTGCTGCCGGGCGAATCCTACCAGGACCTGTTCGTCCGCGTGGCGTCGGCTTATGCCGATGACGGCGCGCACGCGCAGCGCCTCTATGACTATATCTCGAAACTGTGGTTCATGCCGGCGACGCCCGTGCTGTCGAATGGCGGCACCGGACGCGGCCTGCCGATCTCGTGCTTCCTCAATTCGGTCCCCGACAGCCTGAACGGCATCGTCGACACCTGGAACGAGAATGTCTGGCTCGCCTCGCGCGGCGGCGGCATCGGCACCTATTGGGGCAATGTCCGCGGCATCGGCGAGCCGGTCGGCCTGAACGGCAAGACCAGCGGCATCATCCCGTTCGTCCGCGTGATGGACAGCCTGACGCTCGCGATCAGCCAGGGCTCGCTGCGCCGCGGCTCGGCCGCCTGCTATCTCGACATTTCGCACCCGGAGATCGAGGAATTCCTCGAAATCCGCAAACCCTCGGGCGACTTCAACCGCAAGGCGCTCAACCTGCACCATGGCGTGCTGATCCCAGACGCCTTCATGGAAGCGGTGCGCGACGGCGCCGAATGGTCGCTCAAATCGCCCAAGGACGGTAGTGAGCGCGGCAAGGTCGATGCCCGCGCCTTGTTCCAGAAGCTGGTCGAGACCCGTCTGGCGACCGGCGAGCCGTACATCATCTTCGCCGATCACGTGAATTCGACGATGCCCAAGCATCATCGCGACCTGGGGCTGAAGGTTTCGACCTCCAACCTGTGCTCGGAAATCACCTTGCCGACCGGCAAGGACCATCTGGGCAAGGATCGCACCGCGGTGTGCTGCCTCAGCTCGCTCAACCTCGAGACCTGGGACCAGTGGCACAAGGAAGAGCATTTCATCGAGGACGTGATGCGCTTCCTCGACAACGTGCTGCAGGATTTCATCGACCGCGCCGAGCCCGGCATGGAACGCGCCGCTTATTCGGCGATGCGAGAGCGGTCGGTCGGCCTGGGCGTGATGGGGTTCCACTCGTTCCTCCAGGCGCGCGGCCTGCCGTTCGAGGGCGCGATGGCCAAGTCGTGGAACATGAAGATGTTCAAGCAGATCCGCGCCCAGGTCGACGCCGCGTCGATGGCGCTGGCGGTCGAGCGCGGCCCCTGCCCCGACGCCGCCGACATGGGCGTGATGGAGCGGTTCAGCTGCAAGATGGCGATCGCGCCGACCGCTTCCATCTCGATCATCTGTGGCGGCACCAGCGCGTGCATCGAGCCGATCCCGGCGAACATCTATACCCACAAGACGCTGTCGGGGTCGTTCTCGGTCAAGAATCCGTATCTCGAGAAGATCTTCGTCGAGAAGTCGAAGAACAGCGACGCGGTGTGGAATTCGATCCTCGAGCGCGGCGGATCGGTCCAGCATCTCGACTTCCTGACCCAGGAAGAGAAGGACTGTTACAAGACCAGCTTCGAGATCGACCAGCGCTGGCTGATCGAGCTCCAGGCCGACCGCACGCCCTATGTCGACCAGTCGACCAGCCTCAACCTGTTCATCCCGGCCGATGTCGAGAAGTGGGACCTGTTGATGCTCCACTTCCGCGCCTGGGAATTAGGCGTGAAGTCGCTTTACTATCTCCGCTCGAAATCGGTGCAGCGCGCCGGGTTCGCCGGCGGCGTCGAAGCCGACAACACGATCGAGGCGCCGAAGTTCGAGCTGGGCGAGACGACGGATTACGATGAATGCCTGGCGTGCCAGTGAGGTGATTTAGGAGAAACACCCTCCCCCCTCCGCGGTTACGCCGCTCCCTCCCTCTCCCAATGGGAGAGGGAAGGGGCCCGCGAGCCGAAGGCGAGTGGGAAGGGTGAGGGTGAAACCAATATGCGCCTTTACGCAGACCAACCGTCGGGAACCGTGAACCGACTCCGCGCGCTCCGTCGCAACGCGACCGAGGCGGAGAAGCGGCTGGAACGCGCGTTGAAAGAAGCATTCCCCGGGATGAAGTGGCGTTTCCAGGCACCGCTCGGACCGTATGCGGCGGATTTCCTCTGTTTCTCGCACAAGCTCGTGATCGAGGTGGATGGCGGCCAGCATGCCGAGGCCGAGGAATACGACGCTCGTCGTACGCGTTTCATCGAAGGCGAAGGCTATCGCGTGCTGCGTTTCTGGAACAACGATGTGTTGTCAAATACGAGCGGCGTGATTGCATCGATCCAAAACTCCCTCTCCCATTGGGAGAGGGAGGGAGGCGCGCAGCGCCGGAAGGGTGAGGGTGACCAGCCGTCATGAGCCGCGCCACCCTCACCCTTCCCGTCGCTAGCGCGACGGGCCCCTTCCCTCTCCCAATGGGAGAGGGAGTTACAGCCTCAAGCCCGCTCTTCCTCCTCGAAACTCACCGCGACATCCGCGTTGGCGCTCAGCCGGACCTTGTCGCCTTCGATGTCGGCGATCAGGCCCTTGGAGATGTAATGGTGGTGCCCGGCATGGCTGCCCTGCCCTTCCTCGACATCCGCGCCCGAATCCTTCTTGGTCAGCTTGATGCGATCGCCGTCGACATGATCGACGGTGCCGACATGGACGCCGTCAGCGCCGATGACTTCCATATGCTCCTTGATCTGGCTGAGATCGACCATGGTCATGCTCCTCATAGTGATGATGGTTACGCGGGCAGAACGCGCGACGGCGGAGTTGGTCGCATCGCCGCGGTCAGTGGCTTAGAGGCGCTCGTCCTCGAAACTGACGGCGACATCGGCATTGGCGCTCAGCCGCACGGTGTCGCCCTCGATCTCGGCGATCAGGCCGGCCGGGATGAAGTGGGCGCGCTCGCCTTCCTCGCCGCGCGTGCCGGTCGGGCGCAGCATGATACTGTGGTGCGTGACCGCTTCGACCACGCCGACCGCGGCGCCATCGGCACCGATCACCGCCATGCCTTCGCGGACGTTGCTCAACTGGCTCATCGTTCTTTCTCCTCTTGTCGAATGGCGACAGGCCATTGGCCTAGGCGAGGCCGCGGGCGCGCGGCATCCGGGATTTCCCGCATGCCCGACGCCGGTCGCCACGGCGCAAGGGAGGCGGCATGAATCGCGCTCCCCTCATCATGTATTCGGTGGCCGGCGTCGCGGGCGCGGGCGGGATTGTCGTCCTGACCCGGCGCGCGGCGAGCGAAGGCGCGGTCTATGCCCGCCGCATCGGCGCGACGATGCTGTTCGCGCTCGCCACGATCCTGACCGTGTTCGCCACCGCGATGGCGAGCTGGGGGCCGAGCGCATGAGCGGCGCCCTCCTCCTCGGCCTCATCTCTTTGGTCTGCGTCGTCGACCTGACGATCGCCGTCTATTTTCTCCGCATGGCCAATCAGGCCGAGACCGTCGTCGGCGCCGCGCCCCAGGCCGGCGCCGTCAATCCCGATGCCGCGCGCCGCTTCGCGCGCGTCCTGTTCATGGCCACGCCCGGTATGTGGCTGGTCGTCGCTCTTCTGTCGTTCGGGATCGTCCCGGTCGGCGGCATCATTCCCATCACATTCTAGTCCGGAGTTCGCCCATGTCCCTTCTCAGTGCCCGCAAGACCTACAAGCCCTTCGAATATCCCTGGGCGTACGAATATTGGAAGCGCCAGCAGCAGCTGCACTGGCTGCCGGAGGAAGTGCCGCTGGGCGAGGATTGCCGCGACTGGGCGCAGAAGCTGTCCGACCATGAGCGTAACCTACTGACCCAGATCTTCCGCTTCTTCACCCAGGCGGACGTCGAAGTGCAGGATTGCTATCACGAGAAATACGGCCGCGTGTTCAAGCCGACCGAGGTCAAGATGATGCTGACCGCGTTCAGCAACATGGAGACGGTGCATATCGCGGCGTACAGCCATCTGCTCGACACGATCGGCATGCCCGAGAGCGAGTACGGCATGTTCCTCGAATATGCCGAGATGAAGGACAAGCACGATTACCTTCAGCAGTTCGGCGTCGATAGCGATGAGGATATCGCGCGCACGCTGGCGATGTTCGGCGGCTTCACCGAGGGCGTGCAGCTGTTCGCCAGCTTCGCGATGCTGATGAACTTCCCGCGCTTCAACAAGATGAAGGGCATGGGCCAGATCGTGTCCTGGTCGGTCCGCGACGAGAGCCTGCATTGCGAAGGCATCATCCGCCTGTTCCACGCCTTCGTGCAGGAGCGCGACTGCCTGACCAAGGCGGTGCGCGACGATATCGGCGACGTGTGCCAGACGACGATCCGGCTGGAGGACGCGTTCATCGACCTGGCGTTCGAGCAGGGCCCGGTCAACGGCATGTCGCCCAAGGAGATCAAGAAGTACATCCGCTACATCGCCGACTGGCGGCTGGGCCAGCTCGGCATGAAGCCGATCTACATGATCGACGAGCATCCTTTGCCCTGGCTGACCCCGCTGCTCAACGGCGTCGAGCACGCCAACTTCTTCGAAACCCGCGCGACGGAATATTCGAAGGCCGCGACGCGCGGTCAGTGGAACGACGTGTGGGACAGCTTCGACAAGCGGCAGAAGGCGAAGGCCGGACCGGCGGCGAACGAGGATGCCGGGAGCGGCGAAGGGGATATGTTCGATAAGGCGGGCATTGCGGCTGAGTGATGCGACTGGATCCCAGAAGCGTCGCAAACCTAATTATTGAGCTGTCCAAAGAGCACGGGCGGCCGGTCACCCACCTGAGTTTACAAAAGATTCTATACTTTATTCATGGAAGGTATTTGATCGAGAACGACGCGCCGCTGTTGGATGGGTATTTTGAAGCGTGGCAATATGGCCCCGTGCATCCTCTTATCTATGATGCCTTCAAGGATTACGGCTCCCACCCTTTGACGGAGCCAGCCTTAGGACGAGATTTGCTAAGCGGCAGACGAATTCCCGTGGATAAGCCGGCCAATTCGGCTCTTCGCAGCTTGATCATTGAAATAGCACTCCCATACTTAAAATTATCTGCGGGAAGACTGGTGGATTTATCGCACGCTAGGCAGTCACCGTGGGACGTATTAACTCTACAAGACGATGGCTCGAGAAAGTTTGGAATAAGAATAACGGAATCTGACATCCGAACGGGCTTTCGCCATCATAAAATCTCTATCGAGAGATATCCTAGAATAGGAGAACCACATGAAGAGTCGCCGCCTCACTGAGACAGATTTGGCGAACATGTCGTTTCTTCCATCCGAGGATAAGCGCGCCAGAATCGAGTCTTTGATCAAGCCAAAGCGCATTATCGGATCCTACGAGCCCTTTCGTTCGACCGTAGGAGATGCTCTGAATGAACAGTTTCCTTTTTTGATCGAGGATCAGCAGCCAACCCCGTTGGGAAAGCTGGAGGAAACAGTGATCAGGGCTTGCAAAGGCGATGACGAACTCATCAAGATGAACTTAATTGTCGCAAAGGCAACCCACGCCTTTGCGATCAGCCAGAAACTGTCGGCTGAGCGTCATCAAGTAAGACGCATAACGCTGGCATTTGGTCATGGATACGATTTTGGTATGCCGCTAATCATGCGCGACGGTAGCTCGGCATATGCGGTCTTTCCCGATCTACGCAGAACTGCCCCGTTAACTCCGCGTGGAGCGCGCTTCGTTTTCTCCATGATGGACCAGCGCCTTCGTGTAAATAACCGAGACCTGAGGGAGCTTGGCCTTAAGATCTGGCGGTATGAAAATAATTCAACTCGAAGCATTCGGGCGATTCCGTGCCCAGATCAATCTTTGATTGCATACGAAGAATTGGCCGCGGATGTTCGGGAGTCGTACGACATCCTGCATCAAGCAATGAAGAAGGATGAGGAACAACGTCGTCGGCGTGGTGGAGAGGATCATGGGCCATTGTTTGGCACCTGAGCGAAGCATGCAACTCTCGGAATGCGGTGACATTTACTAAATCACCGAAGCGAGCACAAATCGGCCGCCGGAGAGTCCGATGACCCGATCCCACATCGACCCCACCCGCGAGCAGTTCGACGCCTTCAAGGCGCTCCCTCGCGACGCGCCGATCGCGATGCTCAACCTGGTTCGATACCGCGAGCTCGCCGCCTATCCCGACGGCCATGGCTGCGCCGCGCTCGGGCTGACCGGCGCCGAGGCCTATGCCCGCTATGGCGCGGAAAGCGGGCCGATCTTTCGCCGCGTCGGCGGCAGCGTGATCTGGTCGGGTGCGCCGCAACTCGTGCTGACCGGGCCGGCGGACGAGGCGTGGGATACCGCATTCGTCGCGCTCTACCCCTCGGCGCACGCCTTTCTCGAGATGGTGACCGACTCCGCCTATCGCATCGCGGTCGTCCATCGTCAGGCGGCAGTCGCGACCAGCCGGCTGATCCGCTGCGACCCGCGCGAGGCGGGTGCGGGATTCGCTTGACGCCCAGGTCTTCGCCCTCTATGTGTATTATATAAATAATACACAAAGGGTGTCCCGATGCCGCTGCTCCTCGCGCTCGCTCTGCAGGCCGCCCCTGCCCCCTCCGTGACGATCCCGGCTGGTGGCGAGCTGCGCACGGCGGTCGCGACCGCCGACGCCGCGTTGTTCAAGACTTTCTTCGAGGAATGCGAGCCCGCCAAGCTCGACGCGATGCTGACCCCCGATTTCGAGATGTACCATGACCGTGAAGGCATGGTGGCGCGCGACAGCAAGAGCTTCGTCGCGGGCTATGCCAAGACCTGCACCGCCGCCAAAGCGCCCGATGCCTGGCGACATCGCCGCGAGCTGGTGGCGGAGTCGCTCAACGTCGAGCCGGTGCCCGGCTTTGGTGCGATCGAGGAAGGCGATCACGTCTTTTACGAGCGCAAGGGCGACGGCCCCGAGAAACTGGTCGGCCGCGCGCATTTCGTCCAGCTGTGGCAATTTACGCCGACCGGCTGGCGGCTGTCGCGTGTGCTGAGCTATTCGCACCGCGCGATCGATGCGATGCCCGCGCCCGAGGCGGCCCCAAAGCCCAAATCTTGACGAACCCGCCGGCCAACGGCACATCTGCGGCGTTCACCGCCCTTGAGGGAAGTATGAAGGAAATTGTCGCCCGCTGACCTGACGGCCCCGGCTGAGCCGGAGGCGCCGTTGTCATGCGCTCGACCCGCCGGGATGTCCCGGTCGGGCGGCGCGGTCGTTCACTCGACTGACGGGCACAATTACCGTGAACATTTCCAAATACGAACAGCGCGTGCTGCACGCGCTCGCGCAGGGCGGCGCGATCCATCACCGCCGCGACTCCACCGGGCGGATCGTCGAGGCGATCTGCTTCACCCGCGAAGGACATGTGCTGACGGACGGCTCGCTGCCGATATTCCGCAAGCTCAAGCGGCGGGGGCTGATCTTCAGCTCGGGTGGGCAGCCGTACCGGATCAGCCGGTTGGGGTTGGCGGCGGTGAGGAGTCAGCTGGATAATCGCTGATCTTAACCCTCTCCCGTTGGGAGAGGGTCGAGCCGCGTAGCGGCGAGGGGTGAGGGCAGCAATCGGCCCCTGCCCTCACCCTTCCGGCGCTGCGCGCCTCCCTCCCTCTCCCAACGGGAGAGGGAATCGAGTTTCGCAGCGTCGACCCTCAGCCTTCCGCCGCCCTTGCGAGCGGCTCCCTCCTCTCCCATCGGAACAGGTAATGTCCTCGGGTCCTCCCCGTCGCAGATGGGGAGGGGGACCGCCGGCGAAGCCGGTGGTGGAGGGGAAATTGGCTGAACGGATATCCTCGCGGCTGCGCCGCTGCGGCCCCTCCACCGCTCGGCTTCGCCGAGCGGTCCCCCTCCCCAAGCAAGCTTGGGGAGGATTTTGTGCGGCTATGCCCAGTCGGGTTCGTCCAATCGTTCGCGGCGCGGCGATCTTATCATCCGCCCAAATCTGTAGGGGAGAAGCACCATGTCAGCCAATGTCGATCTGATCCGCGCCATCTATGACGCCTTCGCCGCGGGCGATGTACCCGGCGTGCTGGGTCGGATGGATCCCGCGATCGAATGGCATGAGGCGGAGAATTTCCCCTATGCCGATAACAGTCCCTATATCGGCCCCGAAGCCGTGGCGCAGGGCGTATTCCTGCGCTGCGCGACCGAATGGGACGGGTTCGGCGTCCAGGTCGACGAGATCGTCGATGGCGGCGACACGGTGATCGCGCTCGGCCGCTATGTCGGCACCTACAAGGCGACCGGCAAGACGCAGCATACCCAGATGGCGCATGTCTGGCGCATCGCCGATGGACGCGCGATGGGGTTCCAGCAATATGCCGACACGTTGGCGGTCGCGCGCGTCACCGGCGCCGCCTGACCGCTTCATCCTGGGGCAAGCTTGCCTGAGCTAACTCGCCGCGAGCCGTGTGCCGTGCTCGCCCGCCAATAGAGGATTCGATGCGCTTCACTCCCCTGATTGCCCTGACCGCCCT
>Ga0105241_10001445_pt1 | contig 18205 bp, 15 predicted proteins | sample KBSC64metaG_FD_80422 | JGI IMG/M metagenome (GOLD analysis project Ga0105241, IMG submission 80422) | Corn rhizosphere microbial communities from Kellogg Biological Station, Michigan, USA - KBS C6-4 metaG | ecosystem: Host-associated > Plants > Roots > Rhizosphere > Soil | place: Michigan, USA... | reverse complement strand
GCCGCCTACATCGAGCAACTACGCCGCTATCACCAAATCCAGGCCTTTCCCACGGACAAAAACTAGAATCCAAAAACCCAAAAGCAAACCCCACTAAAATGGTGGGGTTCGTCAGCAACCTGAATGGGACCCGAAAGGGTCCCATTCTTTTTGTTGCCGAGCAGCCCGAGCCTGCGATCGTTCGGGACTCCGTCAGTGCTTTAGAATTTTCCTTGTTGTCGTTTCATAATCAGGAGTTCTTGATGCGCAGTTGTGCGTTGATCACCGCGTTCGTGCTTGGAGCCGCTTGCGCCACTGCGCAATCAGGCGCCCAGTGGGGTTACTCCGGAAAAACCGGCGCCCTCGCATGGGGCAAACTCGATCCCGCTTACCAGGCATGCTCCAAGGGCCATGAGCAATCACCTATCGACATTCACGGCGCCCGCCTGAATAAGAAACTGCAGCCCATCGAGTTCCACTACATGGCCGCTTCCGTGGAACTTGAAAACACCGGGAATCTGATAGTCGCTCGTGTAAAGCCAGGAAGCTACATCGTGGCCAACGGAGAACGGTACGAGCTTCAGCAATTCGAGTTTCATCACCCAGGCGAGAGCTCCGTCAACGGCAAGCTCACCGACATGGATGTGGAACTCCTGCACAAGAGCGCCGATGGCAAACTCGCAATCGTAGAGATTCGGATGGCGCTCAACCGTGACAGCCCTAATGCAGTGCTGGCGATGTTGTGGCCGCACCTTCCCAAGACAGCCGGAGCAAAAGAGCAAGTAACCGACATGGTGAACCCCCGCGGTTTCCTGCCCGCCGATCCCGGCTACTGGACGTACATGGGCTCGCTGTCCACACCGCCGTGCACGGAAGGCGTGCGCTGGTTCGTATTCGAGAACGAGATCGCGGTAAGCCTCGAGCAAATCCGCGCCTACACCTATCTGTTTCGCTTGAATTCCCGGCCATTGCAGGACGCGCACGGCCGGCGCATTGAAGCAAACGAATAACGTTCAGTCGGTGAGCGGGTTGAATTTGAGCACAAGTCCCTGCTCACCTGGCAACGTGCGCACCTGAACGCCCCTGACATCCTCAATCAGGTAGTGAGCTGCCGTCAGCGATTCTGCCTCGTGCGAAAACGTTGTGGCGATCACGGTGCATCCTGCAGCTCGCCCGGCAAGCGTACCCGATTCCGCATCTTCAAACACCACGCAGTCCTCTGGCGGCAAGCCGAGTAGCGCGGCGCCAGCGAGGTAAGGTGCTGGATCCGGCTTGCCTTGCTCCACGTCGTCCGCGGTAACTAATCGCGCAGGCACTGGGATTCCCGCCTGCTCCAGCCGTTGCCGCGCAAGCCTCTCGGTTGCGCTGGTCACCACCGTCCAGCGCTCTTGCGGAAGCGCGTGAAGCAGTTCCTGCACGCCCGGCAGTACGGCGAGTCCTTCACCATCTGCTAACTCGATGTCTTCAATCAGCCGGAGCTCTTCGTCCGCATCGAGATCAGGCCGCAGCAGCGCAGCGGTTTCGATTGCGCGTCTTCCATGAGCAGTCTTGCGCGCAAACTCTGGATCCACGCCGCGCATCTCTGCCCACTTAGTCCAACTGCGTTCCACCGACCCGATGGAGGAAATCAGGATTCCGTCCATATCGAACAGAACACCCTTGCATCGAATCTCGACCGGGGAAGAGACCACCCTCAATTCCATATATCGATTGTAATGATCTGCCGGCGCGGCGAGTCTACTTCTTTGCACCAGGCGGCTTCACTGTGTCGAAGTCCACCTTGGGAGGTGCGCCGAACGTCATTGTTGCCTTGATCGATGTCACGCGCTTCCCGCTCTTCACGCTGTTGTCTTTGAGAGTGACGGAGTTGTTTGCAATCTCTGCCTCCGAAGTCCACTCGTCGAACCGCGCAAGGGCCGCCGGAAGTTTCTCCCCTTCCTCCGAGAGGCGACCGCTGATTCCGCCCTTCTTCCAGTCGAAGTGCAACGTCCCCTTTGCCGAAGATGCGAGATCTGCGTCCGTGAAACCTGCAAGCAGCACGTTGCCCGTCGCATCGATTCCCTGCCCGGAACAACTGAGTTCGAGCATGCGGCAGAACTCTGCAGGGTTTATCTTCTGAACTTCTCCCTGCAGCGAATAAGATGGCTTCTCTCCGTTGGCGATCTTGCCTGTGAGGTGCACCTCTCCGCCCAGAACTCCAGCGTCAAAGCTCGTCAGCTCCGCTTCGCCTGATGACACTTTGAGATCTGCACTCGCGTTCTCGAGCGTGACCGGGCCGAGAACAAAGTTGTCTGCCTTCACTGTTCCCTGGAATTCCGGCCATTTGCGATCGGAATCCGAGGTCAGCTTCGAAAGCACGGTCGAGAGGAGAGTCCCCTTCTGTTGCGAGCCAAGCAGCGTTCGTTCTAGCTCACCTGCATCCAGATCAGGAAATGCCAGAGTCACAGTAGGCTGGCACGGCTGCTCTGGATCGCATACTGGAATCAGAATGCGGGCCGTTCCCTTCAGTGGTCCATATGTGAACGCTACTGGATCCCATGTGCTCGCGCCACCACTAAGGTGCAGCACCGCTTGCGGAATCTGAACGGCAATCGGAAGAGCGTCGGTCTTCCAGTTCGCGTTGTGCAGCGTAACCGTTCCCGTAAGCCGATCCGGGAGAGGCTGCGTACTCTTGACGCTGTCGACTTGCATGGGAACATCGTCGCGTCCTGCGCTCTCTGCCAGAAGAATCTCGGGCGCGGGAAGCCACGGTCCTGCGATGGACAAATCAAGGCTCACCGGATCGCCGGCGATCGCGTTCAGCGCACCAGCTTCCTTCAGGCCTGCTGCCTGCGCTAACTGTCGCAGCCGAGCCGGTGTTCCAGTACCCTTCACGCCAACCTGGTATCCGGCTTTCGTGATCCTCACCGTCACTGTCATTGGCGTCGCCGCACCTGCCGGCACAGTCGACGAGCCCGCCAGAATCTGGCCTGAACCGTCGTCGCTTCGCGCCGGTTCCAGCGCCGCTTTCTGGATCAGGATTGGCTGAGTCAGACTCCCGCCGCTGATACGTACAGAATCGATGCTAATGCTCCCCGATAGCGGCGACGGCGCTGGCGCAATTCGCTTACCAGCGGATCTTGCATGTCGGAGCGTCCGAGCGGGCGCAGGCTGCGGCGCTGGCGCCGGAACCGATGCATCGTAGTCGAGCTTGCCGCTCAAAGTTCCTGAAGCCTCCAGCCCGACGCCAACCTCATGACGCACGGTTCGCAGGCCGTCCAGAATCGCCTGCGCAGGGATCTTGTCGAGTTCAAGGGAGATCTTCGGCTGGCCGTCGCTGGGCAGGTTGCCCTTCACGAGCATCCGTCCGTTCCCCAGCGGCGAGTTACAGGCAAGCTTTTCGATGGTGCGCGCCGAATAGTGGTAGACAAGTCCGCAGTTCGCATCGAAATCGAGCGGCTCTGCCGGGGCGAACTCAGCTCGGTGCACGCCCGAAGCGCGCAGACGTGTGGTTATCTGCGCGGCCTCCGCAGTTCCCTCGAGCTTTACCTCTGCGGTCAGATCGCCGCGCCATCCTGGGTCGCTGCCGATCAGAAGACGGCTAAGCTGGCCAAGCTGTGCCGCCCGCCACTCCATCTCCACGTGCACCGGCATGACCTTCAACTCCGCCGCGCGGCGCATGCTCGCTTCAAGCTGCACAATTCCCGTATCGCCGAGTTCGAGCGCGACATCGGTACGTGCTGGCTGCCCTTTCAGCCGAACTCGCCAATCACCCGGATTCTCCTCCCAGAACGACAAGTCTGCGTTCACCAGCGAGTAGGGGAGCTTCTCGATCCCCTGCTTGATGTTGATGCGGGAGTTTGTGGCTTCCAGATAAGGCTGGGCCTGTTTTCGCGGTTTTGATTCATCATGCTGGCTCTGCGCCGCCGTCCGGAACAGAGTGTCCATATTCCATCGACCCGTGGCCGTATGAACGAGGTTTAGGCTCGCCTCATCTACGCTGATACGGCTGATCTCCAGGCGCCCGCGCCAGAGCGAGAGGAGCCGTATCGCCGCCTTTACTTCGTTGGCGTGCAACACTGGTTCAGCGCCGAAGGCAGGATCCTCCTGCACCGTGAGATCAGTGATGACGAAACCCGGCCTTGGAAGCAGCCGCAGCTCAACGCCGGAGAGATGCGCGGGGCGCCCCAGCGCCGCGGAAATAGCCCCCGCGATCCGGCTTTTGTACCGGTTGATGCTCACCAGCGGTGGAAGAACAATGATCGCTACGACGATCGTCAACACCAAAGCCGGAATCCACAGCTTTGAACGCCTCTGCCGTCGGCCTTGCGCTTCTTCCGTCATCGTTGTCGTATGCGTTCTGATCGAAAGCTCTCCGGCACCGTTCGCCGAGTCTAGCGTGTGACGTGCAGTGTGCGCTTCCAGCGCGTATCTGTGAAGAAGTGCAGGGCCACGTGCGCGATCCATGAAATATTGTTGCCGATACCGGTCTCCTCGTACTGATGTTCCGGAGTGATGAACGACCAGTAGTTGAACAGTGGCCTGCCCACAATGTTCTCGCGCGGAACAAATCCCCAGAAGCGCGAGTCGAGGCTGTCATGACGATTGTCGCCCATCATGAAGAACTTGCCCTGCGGCACTACCAGATCGCCGTCCACCACATGGCTCGGAAATTCGTTCGCCCATGCATCAGGAGTTCCGTTGTTCGGGTCGCCGTTTCCCTCCGGAGGAATCGAAGGAAATTCGTCGAGAAACGGGGTGTAGTTCGCCGGCGTAGTCGGCTGAGCATGCGGGTAAGGATGCTCCTGCCCGTTGATGTAGACAATCCCGTTGTGCAGGTGGATGTGATCACCAGGTATGCCCACCAACCTCTTCACGAGGTAGAGAATTGTCGGCTTCCCCTCCGTATCGATAGTTCCCGGCTTGATAAAAACAACAATGTCTCCGCGTCGCGGCTCGCGATAGTGCACCAGCGGCATCCACTTTGTTGGGGGTGCGAGCGTGACGCGGTCGACGACCAGGTGATCGCCGACAAGAAGCGTCTTCTCCATCGAGCCGGAAGGGATTACGAAATTCTGCGCAAGAAATGTGAGGATGAAAAGCCCGACTACCAGCACTGAACAGATGCTTGCCGCAGCCTCAAATGGCGTCTCTTCATGTTTCTCTTCTGATGTGGGCTCAGCTTCCGTAGGCGCCTTGGCTGTCGGGGTATTCTTCGTTGTCATCCTGTCGCTCTGTACTTGATGGCGGCTCCCGGAATAGCCCTGAAATCAGTGCACTACGCGGAAAATGCGCCTCCACCGCGCAAACGCCGCGAGGCGTGCCGAGAGTTCCTTATCGTGTCCGAGTCTATCATCCGTGGCCTGCTGCACATCCGTCGTGGACGGACGTCGCAGCGAGAAGTAAATGACGAGCGGCCGTGCGATGATCGCCTCACGCGGGACGAATCCCCAGAACCGCGAATCCTTGCTGTGATTGCGGTTGTCACCCATCATGAAATACTGGCCCGCCGGAACGACAAGCTCTCCGTTTTGCGTGAGCGACTGCAGTTCGCGCCACCATGAGGGATCGACGTTTGGATCGGTATAGATCCTGGTCGGAAAATTCTCGCCGAACTGGTTTGGCGCGACAGGCTCAAACGCGGCGTATGGCTCGTAGAGCGGGATGCCGTTTACGGTGACTCTCCCCTGATCGATCCGGATTCGATCGCCTGGAACGCCGATCACCCGCTTCACAAGATAGGGAGGATCGGGATGATGGAAGACGACAACGTCTCCCCGCTCCACGTCGCGGTACGGCATCACGGAGTGGACAATGCTGTGACTTCCGCCCGAGGGAGCAAAGATCTGTTTATTCACGAGCAGGAAATCGCCGACCAGCAGCGTACGCTCCATGCTCTCTGAAGGAATCAAAAAGGGCTGCAACACAAACGTGAGCAGAAACAGTGCCACCACCACGGTCCGCATCAGCGAAGCCAGAGCCTCGGGCACCGTAGGCAGGTGATGCCACACGTGAGGCTGCCTGTGCGTCGGAGCTGTAGTAGTTTGAGCGGAGGCACTCATTCTGCCACTTCGTCCTCCGTTTCAGCGTCTTCATCGATCGTCGCGGTCACAGTGCCGATCAGGCGCGCCAGAGCTTTACGCGCAGCATCCTGTTCCGCATGCTTCTTTGTTGTTCCGGTGCCGCGGGCCAGCGGCTTGCCAGGCTCCCCCTCCGCAGGTCTTAGTCTTACTTCGACAAGGAACCTCTTGCGATGGTCAGGCCCGCTCTCGCTTTTCACCCGATATACCGGGGCTCCAGCGTGCTCTGCCTGAAGTTTTTCCTGCAGTGCTGACTTGTAATTGCCCAGAGCCGCTCCGGAACGCAATTGTTCCGCAAGTTCCTCAACGGTGTCGCCAATAACATAGCGACGCGCAAAAGCCCGCACGGGCTCAAGGCCTCCGTCAAGAAATACTGCCCCGATCACAGCTTCCATGGTGTTTGAGAGTACAGTGCTCTTGCGTCGTAGCCCACTCCGGTCTTCTCCGCGGCTGAGCCGCAGGTGGTCGCCCAGCGATAAGGCAGCTGCAACCTTTGCCATGTGCTGCCGGCTGACCAGTTGTGCACGCACTCGCGTCAGCTCACCTTCCTGCCACTCAGGATGGCTGAGAAACAATGCCTCACCCACCACCAGCCCGAGTACTGCATCTCCGAGGAATTCAAGTCGTTCATTGTCAGCAAGTGGTGCGCCGAACTCCTCAGAAGAGTCTTGCTGCTGCTGATTCGCGAGCGAACGATGGGTGAGCGCACAGACCAGCAACTCGGGCTTGCTAAACCGATGCCCAATCGCTGTTTCCAATTCAGCTGAAACCGCTTCCACGTATCCTCTGTTGGTTTTTTCCCGCAAACCCGCTCTCACAACCCCGCCCCAGGCCTCCGATCCAGACCGAGGCCGCAAACTCGCTCTTGCAATTATTCCTTAGACGTACCGAGGCATCCAAGAGAGTCATTTCATTCGAAGCTCCTGCCGCACCTTGCAAACAAACTATGCTTCGAAAAAGTGACGAGTTCAGGCAACCCAAATCCCTGCCAACCTGCTGGAAATACAAGGCATCTAGAAACGAGTTCGGGCGCTGCGGCATCCGCTTCAGCGTGACGTTCGCGAACCCTTCTCGACCGGCGAGCAGTCTCCGGCGAGGATAACTCAACCTTGGAGCACACACTCATGAAACGCATCCTTGGCTGTGCCGGACTTGCAGCACTTCTGGCACTTCCCTTCTCGATCAATGCCAACGCGCAGGACGACCAGACCACGCCGTCTGCTCCTCCTCCGCAATACGTGCAGAATCCCCCCAATCACGGATGGGACAACAACCATGGAACAATCGGCATCTACGGCGATTTGTTCCGTGTCAATCCTGCCGGCGGCAGTGCGGTAAACTTCCTCGGACTCGGCGGCCGGGTCGGATTCAATGTTCATCCGAATATTGCACTCGAAGCTGAAATGAACTACGACTTCCTGAAGAACTACACAACCATCAACACGGGCTCTAACTCAGGCAGCGTAGGCAGCACGACGGTGTCTACGAGGACGCGCCCGCTGACTGGTTTGTTTGGACCGAAGTTCCAGTTCGGCACCTCCGGCCCGTTTCGCGCTTTTGTGACTGGAAAGGTGGGTTTCACCGAATTCAGCCACAGTTCGACCGTCACTGCTTCGGGCGAAACCTTTAGCAACTCGTTCGATCAGTTCGGCGGTGGCACTACCCACTTTGCAGCATATCCCGGCGGCGGTATCGAAGGATTCTTTGGCCCCATCGGATTGCGCGTGGAAGCGGGCGACCAGATTTATTTCAATAATGGAGCCTATAACAATTTACGTGTAACGTTCGGTCCTGAAATTCGCTTCTAAGTTTCGCTTGAACCGGATATAGCTGATCATTCTGAAGTGCCGGAATCATTATTGGGGGAGCATTTTTCTCGCTCCCCCGCCGCATTTCTAGCTAGATGTTCTGCCGCAGCATCTCGCCCGCAAGATACTCCGACGCCCGCATTGAGAGTGCCAGAATCGTCGTCGTGGGGTTCTGCCAGCCCGCGCTCGCAAACTGTGCACCATCCACCACAAACAGATTTTTGTGGTCATGGCTCTGGCTGAATTTGTTCAGCACGCTCTTCTTCGGATCATCCCCCATCCTGCAAGTGCCTACCTCGTGAATACTGTATCCGGGCGGGTTCGGCTTATCGTTCTTTGACAACACCTCGAATCCTGCCGCATCAGCCAGCTCGCACGCAGTCTCCACGGCATCTTTTGCCATATTGAATTCGTTATCGGTGTACTTGGTGTCCACGTGCAGCACCGGGATACCCCATGCGTCTTTCCGGTCCTTGTCGATCCGCACATGATTCTCGTATCGGCCGAGGACTTCGCCCATGATGGTCATGTAGAAGCCGCTGCCGTTGTACTCATCCAGCTTGCGCTGCAACTCGGCGCCATATGTAGCAAAGTTTCGCGCCGGAACTGGGTCCACGGAAGCCGTCGTATTGATCGCGTATCCCCGCAGGAACTTGTCAGTTTTACTAGTGATGTTTCGGAACCTCGGAACGATTGCGGCGGACCCCATCCATGCATTGATGTTGCCCTTACGCGCCTCAGGCACAGAGGCAAGAACGCCGGGCCCGTACACCTGGTCCATGAGATACCGCCCCACAAGCCCGCTCGAATTTGCCAGATTCGAATTGAGCAGAATCCGCGTACTCTCCAGCGTCCCGGCAGCCAGCACCACCACCCTCGCCTTCACGCTCATCTCGCGATGGGTCAGGCGATCTACGAAATTGCACCCGTTCGGCAGTCCCGTATTCTTGTCCACGGTCAGTTCGCGTACGACAGCGTTCGCGATCGACGTCAGTTTGCCTGTGCTCTCCGCATCCGGCAGCAGGAGGTTCACCGAACTCGCCAGCCCATCGCGCCCCTGAGCCCGTCTCTGCTTGCACACGGGAATACCACGCGGCTTGGCAACTGCGATGAACTTCTGCAACGCCAGCGTCCACGGCGCGTCGTCCGGAATGAAGTTTCCATTCGGCAACTGCGGCACACCGTCCTGCGCGCCCATCACCCGCAGAATGCCTTCAACGCGCGAGTAATACGGTGCCAGATCGGCATGACTGATGGGCCAGTCTTCGCCAAAACCGTCGTGCGATTTTGCTTTGAACTCGTAGTCGCTGAGGCGGAATGACTGCCGCGACCAGAAGAGCGATCTTCCTCCAAACAGCCTCACGCGCACCCAGTTGAAGGGCCGGTCCGGCTCAAATGTGTACGGCACCTCCCGCTCATCCACCCAAACGTTGGCATTGAAGCCGTTCGATTGGAAAACATGTTCGATCTGTCCGGGCGGGCGGAACCCTCGATAGGGCAGTTCGTAAGCCGGCTTGCGCTCGGCATGGCGCGTTACGTCCGCCACCGGCCCCGCGTTCAGGATGATGCAGCGGATTCCGTATTCTGTCAGGATTTTGGCGGCCATCCCGCCGGAGTGTCCCGACCCGATGATCAGAACGTCGTAAGTTTCATTCAACATGGCTGTTTCTCTTCCGGATGAGCTGCGCCCCTGCCTCACCTCTTGTAGGAGGGCATGGGGTGACCTGAGGGCGGTACAGCCTGCACATGCGGCGGCACGCTCGCCGAGGACGAACTGAGCGGCGAGAGATCAGGTTGGATTGGAGACCAGTAGAGTTCCTCCTCTGTCCGCGGCTCCGCACCTACCTGGGGCGCAGCAAACCACTCTCGCGAGTTCACCGTCGCTGTTCGTATGTCGTCGTGGGCAATATTTACGAAGTCGGCATGCTCCTCTGTCGGAGGATGATCATTCAGCCACGTACGAAGCCATGGCTTCAGCAGTTCGCCGGCCTGCGCATCCGTCAGCTTGGCGAAGTCTGCGTTGAACTTCTTTGTCGATTCAGTATTGAGCCAGTCTAGGCCCTTGCTATAGACCCGCCTTCGCTCTTCTGGCGAATTGCCAATCAGAAAATCAAGGAACATCGGCGTCTGAGCTTGCACCGCGCCGGGCTTCTCGCCAACCGGAGGCATCAGGACCTCGCTCAGCCGAGTGAGGGTGGCCATCTGTTGAGGAGAAAAGAAACGCAGTTCCGCAGCCGCGACCTGCTCCGCAGCCTCCACATGTGGCATCGGCGTCTTGGAGTTCAGACCCAAAAGCCAGGGCACGGGCGCAGGCGGCGGAGGCGGAGCGGCAGCCTGCTGGCTCAGCAGGATTTTGGGAGCGGCACCGGCAGCAAGGATGGCACGGACGAAATCACGTCGACGCATCGACTCCTCCGGGGATAACCTCACAGAACGATTCCCTCGGGGGAAAGCGTGAAGTCTCTTCAGCATAGGATGCGTGCAACAAGCCTTTCATGAGGCTGCCCAGCTGATTCTTCTCAGGCGGACTTCTCTGGCAGCCTCTGACAGAGCGCTACTGGGGTCTCGGCTGCCCCTGGGTCGCCGCCGGATCGGCCTTCGGAGGCTGCGTTCCATCAGGCCCATCTGCGTCTTCCTCGCAGCTGTGGCCTTTCACCGCGTAGGCAGTTTTCACTCCTCGCTCTGCCGCCACCCGCGTATCCTGCTGGCCGTCGCGTGCGGCGAGTGCCTGCTGATACTCGGCGACGGCTTCGTCCCGTTTGCACTCGAGATCGAGCATGCGTCCGAGATAGATATGCGACCACGCCACAAGCCGCGGTTCCTTGCTCATCGAAGCCGTCTTCTGAAACCGATCGATGGCCTCCTCCGGCTTATTCGACATTAGAGCGACGCGCGCAAGTATGAAATCCGCGCGAGCTTCCTGTGCCACGGAATCGAGCGTATCCGTCTTGCTCGCCAGAACCTTGTGGGCCATTGCACTTGCAGTCGCGGTATCACCTTCCGCCAGCTTCGCCTCGGCAAGATCCAGCCCCGTCAAAACACGCGGCTTGCTCTGCTGCAAAACGTCATCGTCAGCCTTCTGATCAAACTCGGTCTGCCTGGCGCGATGGACCTGCTGCTGAATGTCCATGCCATAGACCATTTCTCCAATAGTGTCGCGAAGACTGGCGGCATCCTTTTCGAACTGAATCATCTGCTCGAAGAAGTACTGCGTCAACACAAACCCCTGCTTCATGTCGTGCTGCACGGCTGTTACACGAACAGTCTCCTGTTTCTGCATGTTCGCCAGCCGCTCGCGCTCATAGCGAGGCAATTCGGAGCGATCGACTCCCGCGGGAATCTTGTAGTCCGGAATTCCCGTATTCATCGTGCGCGCTTCAATAGCCTTGATCAGGCACTCCACAACCAGAGGCACCGTCCCCGATCGGAAGCGGAATTCCAGAGGAGCTTCGCGCACTTCCTTCAGAATCGGCTCCATGCGATCAATTGCATTCGTACGCGAATAGAGCAGCGGTTCGATAATGTAGTGCAGGTAGACGTGCCGCACATCCTGCATGTCGATCGTGCTGTTTACGGGCGACAACACCACCACATAATCCGTCCCGTAGATGCGGGCATTCACCATCTTCGGCGAGAGCATAGGCTCAATCAGCACGATGAATCTGCGTCCTGAATAAGTCGACGCCGGCATCTTCAGGTACAGGTTGGTGGAGACAATCATTTTCGACAACGGATCGTGCAGGCTGTTTGTCTCATCGTCGTAAGTGCGGCGGACCGACAGCCAGATCCCATGCAGATCAACCGCCTGCGCGAAATCCTTCAAGAGCGGGACGATCTCGACCACCTGGGTTGAATCCGGCGGCATTTCAGGCAGTTCGACAGTCGTCTCGAGTGCGGGAGGCGGGCTCAGATAAAGCGCCAGCGAAATGTACTGCGAAATGTCCCGCTCAGAGCCGGTCATCCGATGCTGCGCGATGTAGAGGCAAATCTTATCCCGCTTCGCGCGCGCATCCTCGCTCTTGGCCAGCGCCGCGTTCATTTCGTCGCGAACCCGCTTGCGAACCGGGGCACTTTCGTTAAGCCCCTCCTCGTACCCGCAGGCGTTCAACGTCGCCGCCATGAAGAAGACCTGCTCCGAGCTAATCAGCGAAATGGTCGGGCCGGCCGGATCGACCAGGGATGGCGCTTTCTCCAGAACAGGTTGAGACGAAGAGCCCTGCTGGCTGCTGCTCGCAGACTGAGCTGAGGCTGGCGAAGCGCCCGATCCTGCAAAAATACAAAACGCGAGAGTGCAGGCAACAATAGAAGAATGACTTAAGGACATGAACATGGACCTTGCATGAAGTCTAAGGCATACCGTGTGCTTGAGTCCGACAGGCCGCCTCAAATCGCAGCCCGCAACCTACGACCCTCTTGCAAACAGTCTGGGAGCACAGAACTTAGACGGAATTCGCGCCCAAAGGAAAGGCCCTCGCACCATCGAGCGTGAGGGCCATCTTTGAAAACGTGTTTGGAGTCTATCCCCGGACGGATACTCCGGAGAACGAGAGCACAGCCAGTCCGCGAACGGGCTGCCCGAAGAACCGGGCCGGCTCGAAATGGCTCCAGAGGAGCAAGTTCTCTACCTGCGCCCGCGTCGCGTCGTCTACCGGGCCCGAAACAATGCGGTAGTCATACACTTCGCCTTCTCCGTTGATATAAGCCTCAACAACCACCGGAGAACTGACCTCGCGAATCTGGTCGTTGCTGCTGACTGCTGAAGAGAGATAAAGGAAATGGGGCGCCGTCGCCATGCCCAGTGGCTCGTCGGCACCATGAGCCATCTCCGGCCGCGTGAACATCCCCACCAGCACCGTCACCGTGCCAAGTAGCAGAACTGCGCTCGCGAACCCAGCTGCCGCCTGCAGTACAAACGGCCCAATGGTGTTATCCCAGGCCAGCTTGCACCTCTGCAGTACGCTTCTGCGGGTGCGCGCGCGCTCCTGGCTCACTGCCACACGGACGCGCAGCAGCAGGTCCGGCGGTTGTGGCACTGGGCCCAGGGAGGCCAACGCCACCTGTGTCTTCTTCAGACCTGCCCACTCGATCGAACATTCACGGCAGCCGTCAATGTGGGCGGCGATACTCTGCATCTCGTGTCCGGTAAGCCGGCCATCGAGATACTCCGAAAACTTAACCTGAACGGAGCCGCAGGCGCTCATCTCGCCTCCTCTCCCAGAGAAACCTCAAGTCCGCGGCGCTGTGCTGCCTCGGTCGAGCGCGATTCCTCGAGAATGGCCTTCAAAAGGGCCCGTCCCCTCACGAGCCGTGATTTCACTGTGCCGAGATTCACCCCTTGGATCTCGGCTACTTCTTCGTAAACAAACCCTTCGATGTCCCGGAGAATAAGCGTAGTACGGAATGGCTCAGAAACCTGGCTGAGCGCCGCTTCAACACGCGCCCGATTCTCTTCGTGAAGCGCCATTTCAAAAGGAGACTCGCCGGGATCCACCAGCGTTTCTTTTAGCTTCATTGAGCAGCCAGCTTCGCCGATCTCCTGCTCGATGGGCACCTCTTGCTGCTTATGCCTCATCCACCAGCGCCGCTGGTTCGAAGCCTCATGCAGAGCAATGCGATAGATCCATGTGCGCAGAGAGGATTCCCCATGAAAACGCCCAACGCCGCGAAACACCTTTACAAAAACTTCCTGCGTAAGATCGGCTGCGTCGGCGCGATCGTGGACGGTGCGCGCAAGAAGCGAGTAGATCGGCTGATGATAACGAGTAATCAGCCACGCAAACGCCTCTTCAGATCCCGCCTGCAGCTCTGCGATCAATGCCGCTTCGTCGGGTTGAAGTGTCAGCGCGCTTGCAATATTGCCCATGGTGAGATCCGCCTGCAATTCAGTTCCCCCCACGTTACCGCATCAGCGCCACACTTGGCATCTACCGATACCTATGCGCGTCCCGCTGCGGTAGATGAATTCCGTCTCTGCAAAAACTTGCCGAAACTGTAAGCTACCCAAGCGCGAAGGGTACGAAGCTCTGAGAATTGGCCCTCGCGCCTATTCTCTTAGACACCGGAACACCCCTAAAGTGTTCCCGGTCACGGAGGAATTGGGCTCTAGATGCTGAATTCCGGATGGTTTAGGTAGGCCGGCCGCTCAGATGAGCTAAACACCCCTGGGAGGCCGGCGTTTCCCTTCCTCCAAGGAAAGGGGAGCGCCCATTCCGAAGCGCTCCCATTTCTCTGAAATTTTGAAGAACAAAGATCTACCGGAAGAGACTCAAATCGATGGAATCGCCCATGATCTGATATCCGGGGTCCTTCGGATGAAGATGATCTCCGCCATCTGCCTGCTGCGAGAAGACCTGCGGATTCGCCGGATCCCGCGTAGCCTTATCAAAGTCGATGGTCCCGTCGAACACGCCCGACGTCAGAATCCACTGATTCAAGGCCTCACGAATCTGCTCGCCCTTTTCCGTGAAATAGCCTGCTCCCTTATACGGCGTAAGTGTCGCGCCAAACACCTTGATCCCGTGTACGTGCGCACGCGCCACCATCTGCATAAGGCCCTGTTCCAGATCTTCTGCCGTCAATTTATACTCCGGCAAATTTGGGCTATGCAGTCTGCCGATATCGTTGATTCCCTCCAGCACAATCAGGTACTTCACGCCGGTCTGCGCCAGCACATCCCGGTCGAAGCGCGCCAGAGCGTTCGGACCCACACAGTGAATAAGGATGCAGTTGCCGCCAATGCCCTGATCGAGAACCGAAAGATTGGCTGTCGCCGGATTCGCCTTGAGTCGCGCAGCCAGGTAATCCGGCCAGCGGTGGTTCGCATTCTGTGTCGACAGCGCTCCATCCGTAATTGAATCGCCGAATGCCACAACCGCCGCTGCGTTTGCATCCGCTGCCTGAACATCCACACCCTTCAGGAAGTACCACGAAGGCGTAACCACCGGCTCGTTGAACGAGGCATCCCGAACGTGATTCCCTTGCGCTATGAAGTTGTCCTGCTGCGCACTCGAATGCACAGAAACATCGCTCACCTGCTGGAGCGGCAGGTAAATGCTCACCGCCAGGTTCGCCGCTGCAGGAATCGGCATGACCACAGGATCGCTGACTGCTTCTGCGCCCGCGGGAATCACAATTGAAGGTGAATTTCCGAACGTCAGATTATGTAGAGTCGCTGCATCCACGCTGCTGGTTCCCGTGCTCATTGCCACGGTCACTGCGTCAACGCGAAGCGGCTCTCTCCCGAACTCATTCGTAAGTAGCACTCGAACCGCATTGCCTGCGATCGATGTGTGAACAATCTCCCGCAGCGTCGAGTCGACGAGTGTCGGCACACCGTGCCACGGGTCTCCATCGAAAGGCGATGTTGCCCAGGTGCCTACCCATGATTGTTGTCCGGATTTGGTTGTGCTCGATTGAGCGGCAGCCGTGGAAACAGCAATTAAAAGCGCAAGCGCGGCACGAAAACGCATTTCAGGGTGAAACCTCCTCGGCAGATTGAAGAAGGTCCATCATAAACGCTTGGTCGTGTGTGCCCATCCTGACCGCTACGCGGCGCTTGCGGGGAACCAGGACGCGAGTAACCCACTCAATGCCCCGTCGTCGAAACCGCGACATCTTCCGGCCGCTTTGTAAACGCAATCCTCTCCGGCGCTACGGCTCCACCCGTCAACAGCATGCTCATGGCCTGCTCCATATTCAGGTCCGTGATCATCACGCGGCTCATCGGCAGCAGTTGCAAAAACGCCGACGTCGGATTGATTGCGTTGGGCAGCAGAACAGCAGCCAGTTCCTCACCTGTGTTCGCATCCACAAGCGTTCGTGTAAGGAACCCGATGCTTTTTTGGCCTGCGATTGGGAAATCGACGAGCACCACGCGCTGATTGGTATCTTTCTTCGCCATCATCGTGTCCAGTAGCTGCCGAACAGAGGTGTAGACCTTCGCGACCACCGGCAATCTCTCCAGCACAGACTCGAAGAGGCCCAGGGCCTGCCGCCCGATCACCAGCGAAGTGAGCTTTCCCAGGACATACAACACCAGCAGAGTCAGCGCGACCGCCAGTACTGGCTGGATCCACGGCTGCCTCAGCCACTCCGCAGGGAACATCGACTCCAATCCGTACACCAGCGGCTGCCCTGCTCGCGCCAGCTTCTCCAACAGAAAACTGAAGACAAGCCACGTCACAAACAGCGGACCCACTGTGATCAGGCCGGCTAGGATGTTGCGCTGCAAACTCCGTAGGGGACGCACAATCACGGATCTCACGCTGGGGTTCCTCGCAATTCAGAATACGGAATTAGGCCCGGTTTTTCAGAACGAGCTCCAGTTCGGTATCCCCTATAGTTGTTACTTACATGGTGGCTGCATGATCGATCCCCTCGGCCCAGATCCGAATGACCCCGCGATCAAACCCGCGAAGCCGACCGATGTCATCTCTGACTTCGAAGCTCCGGGAAGCGCAGCTCGTCTGCGGCCCAAGGTGAGGCACGCCAACTATGACAGTCCAGAAGCCCTGATCCGCCCTGAAAAGGCGCAATCCAGCAACCCTGACCACCAACAACCCGGAAGCTCAAAATTGGAAACTTCCCACAAGCCTCTGCAAGTACCACCGGCAAGCCCCGAAGCGGCTTCGCAGCCGGAGCCGAAATCCAAGCTGGCCGCACCACCAACTGTTCTTCCCAAACAAAAGCAGACTCCAGTGCCCAAATCCGCCTCAACTGCACTCGCCCATCCTGTTCCTCCCAAGCCCGGTAAACTCGAACGCGCTGTCGGGATCGCAAAAACCATGCTGCCCATCGTCGGCAATCTGCTCCCCCTCTTAGAGGGCAATCTTGCCGGAGCAGCGGCCAACATGATTGCCAACCGCCACGGACAGGAAGTAGACCTCAAGCCTATTCAGGAGGCGATCGCAGGCCTTCAGGCCGATCAGAGGGCGCTGACGTTTCATGCCGGCGAACAGAAACGAGCCATCCGCCGCATCGAGGACGAGTTTGCAGCCCTCCAGGAATCCGTCCAGAAACACGCGGCCGACCAGGCCGAACTGGCTGAACAGCTCGTGCTCTTGGCCAAACGCACCTCAAAGTTCATGCGCCTCGTAACGATCCTGTTAATCGTTTCGATCCTGTTTTCGGCACTCCTGGTCGTCAGGATCGCCTACCTGATGCGCTTTTAGATCGGGCTTCCCCCGATGCCAAACTGCCCCGTTACGGCTGTTTACTCTTCAGATTCTTCACAAAATCAAAGAATCGGCTTCCCTCAGGCCAAAATTTGATATTACGGGACCATGTTTCACTATCGTAAAAGTAATTTCGACTTCAATACTCACCTTTTACGATCAACGTGATGCAGAACATTGCCAGTGGTCTTCTGTGAGGACTAGTATTCCCGGTAGTTCAATTGGGGATATTTCGCCCTGTGTCGAACCGTTGTCCAAACTGAGTTCACAGAGCTTCACTAACGAGCGGCTGGCTTACCAGCTTGTCCGCACACGGAGTGCCTCCATATGGCATGGTATGCCTACTGTATTGGTGAGAAACAAGCCTTCCCAGAACTAGCCCGTCACCGAAAACCAGTTCCGCTTGAGTCAGTCCACGGGGTTAGCGGAAATCAGGTTTTCCTTTACCCAGCCAGTGATCTTGCAGTCATCGTCAGCGAACATAATCCGGCAGATGCTCTTAATCAGAAATCCGGGGTCGACCACGCAAGAGTAATCGCAGATTGTTTCAAGCACTCCACCGTTCTTCCATTCCGATTCGGCACCATCTTCAACGACGACGAAAGCCTCCGCAAGTCCATCCGGTCCAACCAGCGCCAGTTCCTCGGCAATATCGAAAAACTCCGCGGCAAAACCGAAATGCACCTCAAGATTCTCGTCGATGACTGTAGCTGCGGTCGCGAGCTCTCCTACCTCAATCCGGAAAAGGTCGGTCGCGAGTACCTCACTAATCTCCGCGAAACCGCGACCCGCCAGCGCGAGCGCCAGACCCGGGCCCGTGCAGTCAGCTTCCAGATGCATCGACTCTTCGCTCCTCTCGACGAAGAAGTCAGCTGCCGCCTCACGGAATCCGGCAAGATGGTTCTCGACGTCGCCCACCTGATCGATCGCAAGTGCGTCGAGCGCTATCAGAACAAATTCCAGACCACCAGCGCGATGATGAAGGATTGCCAGATGCAGCTCTCCGGTCCCTGGCCCCCCTACCACTTCGTTCATCGCCTCACCCGTGGCGCGCACATCCCCGCGCATCCCACGCCGGCTGAACCTGTGCCCGCAACAGCACCTGCAACCCCGCAAATCGCCGCCATGGCCTGATTCTCTTTGTTGTCCCGATTCTCAGCCCGGCTACGGCCGGGCTTTTCGTTGC
>Ga0105241_10001438_pt1 | contig 18239 bp, 15 predicted proteins | sample KBSC64metaG_FD_80422 | JGI IMG/M metagenome (GOLD analysis project Ga0105241, IMG submission 80422) | Corn rhizosphere microbial communities from Kellogg Biological Station, Michigan, USA - KBS C6-4 metaG | ecosystem: Host-associated > Plants > Roots > Rhizosphere > Soil | place: Michigan, USA... | reverse complement strand
AGTCCATACCGGCTCGGGAAGTGTCGACCTGCGCTTTCCGCAAAATGCCTCTTTTGATTTGAACGCGCACACTGGATCGGGGTCCATCAATCTGAATCATCCGGTGACTGTGCAGGGGACAATCGGACGCAAGGAAGTCCGCGGCAAGGTCGGCACAGGCGGAGTTCCGGTTGAGGTGCAGACAGGATCAGGAGATATCCGAATCGACTAGTTTTAATGCCCGTTCACAGCGGCGGAGGCGCCCTCAAAAATCAGTTGTACCTCGGTGCCTTTGCCGCTGCCGACCAACTGGGCCGCTGATCCACGGTTGGCAACAATTTCAAGATAACCCATGCTGCCGAGAATTCCAAACACCTCGCCCGGCGAGCCCTCGGCATAGCTCTGACGCAAGCTGGAAATTTCGCGCTTGCCAACAACAATTTTGAACGTGGGCGGCTGTTGCTGGAAAAGCGCAGGTGCATCCTGCGGAGTGAAGTTCGTAATCAGGTTTCCGAACCGGTCAACCCTCAGCACCACTCCTCGCAATGTATTGGCGTCAGCAGGCTTCGGCTTGGGCGCATTGAAGCGGACAAAATCAGTAATCTCGGGACCGAATTTTTCATGGTCCACGCCCTTCGCCAGATAGGCGGCGATTGGCGCGAAAATATCGCGTCCATGAAAAGTATTGCTGACCGGCTGTAAGAAGTAGTGGTCCGAGGTGATGTGCCGCACGCTGAGCCGCTCTTCGCGTGCATACATCAGCGACAGCACTCCGTTATCAGGAGCCACAAAATTCTGCTCTTCGGAACTGGCAATAATCGGCCGGCGGGCGCTGCCCACGCCGGGGTCAACGACGACCAGGTGTACCGTCCGTGTCGGAAAGTAAGAGTAGGACTGCGCCAGTGCCAGCGCACCGTCGAGAATGTCGAACGCCTGCACCGAGTGGCAGATGTCCACGATCTCGGCGTTGGGAACAATCTTGAGAATGACGCCTTTCATCGTGCCGACAAAGTGGTCATTCAGTCCGAAGTCAGTGGTCAGGGTAATGATAGGACGCTGCGCCAATTCAACCTCACAAGCCAGGACTCAAGTCGAAAGTAATGGTTCTACAAAGACGCGTCAAGGTACAGAAGTCATGATGTTCGATTACGCAAGCTACAGAAGCGTTTAGCTGCCGCTTTTCTGCGTCGGATGCACAAAGTGCTCCATCTCCGCTGTCCACCTGAGAAACCGCCACAGGTTGCCGCGCTCCCGCCAGAGGAATTCCCAGAATTCGATGAAACCGATCTGCTGCATTTTCAGGCCACAGTACGTCTCAATCCGCCACAGCAAATATGGACTCCGCCATGGAGTGAGCCGGTGACCTCGGGTTGCATTCCACATGAACCGGAGTGTAGGGAGCATGCTTTAATGATACGCGCTATCTGTGCGCTCTTTCGGTGAGGCAACGGAGAGGCGACGAGCGGCGACTACAGTTCGTACTTCTTCATCAAATGTCGGAACGATCGGTAGGAAATCTTCAGCACATCGGCGGCGCGGGTCTGTACACCATTGGCCTGCTGCAGCGCTGATTTCAAGAGAGAGCGTTCGATTTCGGCAACGTATTTCTCCATGTCCATACCATCGGGCAATACTGTTCCCGGCGAGATCGACATGACTTCGCCGCCCGCTCCCGCGGCGGCTGCGCGTGCGCGCGGACGTTCAGCCGGCATCTCGACGGTAAGCTGGTCACCGGTTTCTAACGCAATTGCCCGCTCGATCGTGTTCTCCAACTGCCGGACGTTGCCCGGCCAGTGATATTGCGCCAAGGCTGAGAGAGATTCAGGCTCAACTCGCGCGATGTTTCTGCCCGCTCCGCCGGCATATTTCTTCACGAAATGGTTCACCAGCAGCGGTACGTCTTCCCGGCGGTCCCGCAAGGGCGGCACGGTAATTGGAATCACGCTCAAGCGATAATAGAGATCTTCACGAAACTCACTCTTTGCAACTTGGTGTTCCAGATCGCGATTCGTCGCTGCAATAACCCGCACATCGATGGCAATCTCCTCCGTGCCTCCCACCGGCCGCACGCAACGCTCCTGCAATACCCGCAGAAGTTTGACTTGCATCGTGAGACTCATCTCGCCTATCTCATCCAGGAAGATAGTGCCGCCATTGGCCACTTCGAAAAGTCCGCGCTTATTCTGGGTCGCCCCTGTGAACGCGCCTTTGACGTAGCCGAACAGTTCGCTTTCAAGCAAAGTCTCAGGAAACGCTCCGCAGTTGATGGAAACGAAGGGATCTGTGGCACGCGGCGAACAAATATGGACCGCGCGGGCAACCAGTTCTTTTCCGGTTCCGCTCTCTCCGTAAATCAGGACGGTACTTTGAGTTGAAGCCACGGTACGGATCGTCTGCTTCAGTTTTTCGATCGTCGGACTGACGCCTATGATGTTGTCAAGCGAGTTGCGCGTGGCCGCATCACGCTTGAAAGCGTAGTTCTGGCGACTGAGTGTGACTTTCTCGAGCACTCGGCGAATGGCCAACTTAATCTCGTCCACCATGCCCGGCGACTTGCGAATATAGTCGGCCGCGCCTCCGGCCTTGACGGCCTCCACTGCGGCTTCATAATCGTCCACGGCTGTGATCAGGATGACCGCCGAGTCGGGCGAGATCTTATGCGCATGACGCAGCACCTCGATGCCATTGACGTTGGGCATCCGGATGTCTGTAATAACAACATCGAACAAAGCCGAATCAAGCTTTCTCAGACCGGCTTCGCCCGAGTTCACCGTCTCAACTTTGTAACCCTCGCGGCGTAGGGTGATGTCGAGCATTTCACAAATCGAACGCTCGTCATCGCAGATCAGGATACTAGGCATGAGCGCCCTCTCCGATCAGTCGCTCGGGGGCGGCCTCGGCGCGCGCTGGTTCCCCTATTTCCAGCGAGGCTGCTTGCGCCAACTGTGCCGCCTGGCCGGCTTTCCGTACGCGAAGCACAAACGTGCAGCCCTGGCCGGCCTTGGAGCGCACCCAGACCTTGCCTTCGTGCGCCTGCACAATCTGGTAAACGATGGCGAGGCCTAGCCCCGTACCACCTTCAAATTGCGATTGAAATGGCTCGAATACCTTCTCCGCCATCTGTGGGCTCATACCGGGCCCGGTATCGGAAAAACTGAGCTGCCAGTCGGGGCCGAGGTCTTCAATGGCAACCGTAAGCGTGCCGCCTTTTTTCATGGCACGCACCGCGTTCTCGCAAAAATTCCAAAACACCTGCTTCATACGGTCGCCATCGGCAATTACGACCGCCTTATTAGCTGAGTATTGCCGCTCAATATTGATCCCGGTGCTCTGCGCGGACATGCGGTGTTGCAACAGAGTAAGTGTGTCTTCCAGGCAAGGTATGAGGTCAACGGTCACGAAGTTGTACTTCTTGTTGCGGGAATAAGCCAGAAAATCGGTGATGATGCCGTTCAGCCGTTCCGACTCGCGAGTCACGATTTGCAGCAAGTGTCGGTGGTCGTCGTTCAGATCAGGCATTTCGGCCAGCAGACTGGCAGAGCCAGCAATCGAAGTGAGCGGATTTCTAACTTCGTGTGCGATCGCAGCGGAAAGCCTGCCCACGGCCGCCAGGCGGTCCTGCATTCTTACTTCTCGCTCAAGGCGGCGAATTTGCGTTAAATCATCCAGCGTATAAACCAATCCTACGGTGCCGCGTTCAAAAACCTTCAGGTCTGAAACTACAATGCGGAAAGTCTTACGGAAGTCATTGCGCGCGACAAATCGGACTTCACCGTGAGCGATCCCTGTAGCCGGCTGCGGCAGCGGGTCCTGGAACAATGGTGCGACCGGCTCTCCGAGAAGTTCCTGTTCAGTGCGCTCAAGCAGCTTCTCCGCCGAAGGATTCACCAGCGTAATACGTCCGTCGAGACCGGTGGTTATCAGTCCATTGCTGGTCGAGCGAATAATGTTTTCGTGGAGGGCCTGCAGACTTTCGAGAGCGCCGCGGGTATAACGAAGACGTGTGTCAGCCAGTCGCAGTTTGGCTGACAGCAGGCCTGCCAGATAAGCCACGGCAATGTAACCGAACAGATTAACGAAAATGATGGCCTGCAAACGGCGCGGATCAGGATTGCTTTCCATGTACGATGGCACGATGCGGTAAAACGAGAGCTCAAGGATCGTGGCGTACAGAATGAAAGCAAGTGCAGCCGTCACATAGGCCCAACGCCGTGAAAGAAGAATGCTGGCGACAATAATGACTAACGGATATAGAAAGTTCAGCGAGCTATCCACACCACCAGTCACGTAGATCAGTAAAGCAACCAGCAGCAGGTCGGTGCCGATTTGCAGCGAGGCTTGCAACTTTGGGTCGTTCCAGAAATGCAGCAGTAACAGGTGAAAGACTGAAATGGTGTATGCCAGAAGAATGGCGTCAACGAATAATCGGACGGGAAATGTAACCGGCGTGAACTGGGCTATCGCCAGCTCAATTCCCAGCAGTACGGTGAGGATGAAGATGCGGACCTTCACCAGCCACGCCAGCCAAATCTGTTTGTCGAAATCAGTAGGCATTGCCGCTCTCAGGCTTGACGCGACGTACTTCGTCTGACCATTTCAAAATCCAGAGGCCCACGCGGTGAGCCCCTGGTCTGACCGGTTTTCATTATCCAGACAGCTTGGAAATCATCGAGAACAGCGGCATATACAACGAAATCACGATGCCGCCGACTGATACGCCCAGAATGCCGATGATCACCGGCTCCAGCATCGCGAGCATGTCTTTGGTGGCAGCATCCACTTCATCTTCGTAAAAGTCCGCGATTTTCTGGAGCATCGAATCCATGGCGCCGGTGGCTTCGCCCACTCCGATCATCTGCGTAACCATATTGGGGAATACCCCGCATTCGCGTAGAGGATCAACAATAGTGCGGCCTTCTTCGATCGCTTTCCGTACTTTCAGGAGGGCTTCTTCGAGCACAGCATTTCCAGAGGTGCGAGCGGTGATGGACAATCCCTCAAGGATCGGAACGCCTGAAGTAATCAGCGTGCCCAGGGTTCGGGTAAAGCGGGCCACTGCAATTTTCCGGAGCAGCAATCCGAGGATCGGCAGCTTCAGCATGCAGTAGTCCATCCAGTATTTCCCGCGCGGGTTCTTGCGGATTTGCCTGAAGCCGAAAAATATCCCGACCGCGCCGATAATGAAGAACCACCAGAACTGTCCAATGAAGGCGCTGAGCCCGATGACCACACGCGTAGGCAGCGGCAATGAAACGCCAAGACCAACGAACATGTTGGCAAAGATTGGGACAACCCACTTGAGCAGCGCGCCTACAATAAGCGCCGCCATCGAGACCACCGCTATGGGGTAGATCAAAGCTGATTTGACCGCAGACTTCAGCTTGACCGCCTTTTCTACATAAGTGGCCAGGCGTTGCAGAATGATGTCCAAAATACCGCCGGTTTCACCGGCTTCGATCATGTTCGTGGTCAAATCGTCGAACACTTTGGGGTACTGGCGCATGGCGTTGGCCAGGGTGGCGCCACCTTCAACCGTGGTACGAACCCCGGTGAGCGTCTTCTGGAAAGTTGGGTTTTCCTGATTGGCCCCAAGAATTTCCAGACACTGCACCAGTGGCAGACCGGCATCGATCATGACCGAGAACTGGCGGAAGAAGATCGCGATCTCCTTGACCTTGACCCTCCCCGAACCGAACGTGGGCATGGCAAATTCCTTGCCCTTTTCCCGGATGGTGGGCGTTGCGATCTGTTCGCGGCGTAACTGGTTGGCGAGCGCCTGCTTGTTCGCGGCCGTGCGTTCGCCGGAAATTTTCTCACCGGAAGCGGTTTTCCCCGAAAATGTAAAAACTGGCATGGTTCCCTCTCTTGTTCCTTTTACCGTTGATGTCTAATTGCTGGCTTCTAATGCTTACCGGTTGCTGTTCCTTTAGCAGCGGTCGAGCCTATACCGGGCCGGAGCCCGGCGCCCCGGTTGATCATTTCCTGCAACTCGTCCTGATTGCTGGATCGCGCCAGTGCCACTTCCAGCGTGATCTGCTTCTGGAAATACAGCGTTGCCAGAGCCTGATTGAATGTCTGCATTCCGAACTTCTCCTGTCCGGACTGCATGGCCGAATAAATCTGGTGGATTTTGTCTTCGCGGATCAGATTTCGTACCGCAGCATTCGGCACCAGAATTTCCATTGCCATGGCGCGGCCCTTGCCATTCGCCGTCGGCAACAGGCTTTGACACATGATCCCTTCCAACACCAATGACAGCTGGGCTCGAATCTGAGCCTGCTGGTGCGCGGGAAATACGTCGATCACACGATTGATGGTCGAAGACGCCGAGTTGGTATGCAAGGTTCCAAAAGTGAGGTGGCCGGTTTCTGCGATACGCAACGCAGACTCAATGGTTTCCAGGTCTCGCATTTCGCCGATCAGCACCACGTCTGGATCTTCACGGAGTGCAGCGCGCAATGCGTCACCAAAGCTTTTCGTATCAGCATGCAATTCACGCTGGTTGACGACGCAGTTCTTGTTCATGTGGACGAATTCGATCGGGTCCTCAATCGTCAAGATATGGTCGTGACGCTCGGCGTTGATTTTGTCGATCATCGACGCGAGGGTCGTGGACTTACCCGAACCCGTAGGGCCGGTGACAAGAACCAGACCCCGCGGCTTTTCGCATAGCTTGGCCACCACTGGCGGCAATCCGAGCTGATTGAAGTTCTTAATCTCAAATGGAATGACGCGGAAAACAGCCGAGGTGGCGCCGCGCTGGTTGAACACGTTCGCACGGAAGCGGGCCAGGCCTTTCAATCCGAATGAGAAGTCAAGCTCGAGATGCTCTTCGAAGCGATGCTTCTGCGAGTCAGTCATGACGCTATAGGCCAGCTGCTTGGTCTCGGCCGGTGTCATCTGCGGAAGGTCGAGCGGCACCAGGTGGCCATGGACGCGGATTTGCGGCGGCGAGTTGGTGGTGATGTGCAGATCGCTGCCACTCATCTCCAACATCCGTTTCAACAGATCACTTAACGAAAGCGACATCGGGTTTTCCTCTTTTCACGAATTTGTCTTTACTCAGTGGATCGTTTCGCGAGCCACTTCCTCGAGCGTCGTCACTCCTGCGGCTACCTTGATCAAGCCGCTGCGGCGCAACGTGATCATCCCTCGCTCGATGGCCTTCTTCTTAAGTTCGACAGCCGACGCACCCACCAGCACCAACTCCTTGATCTCATCATCCACTTCCATAACTTCATAAAGGCCGGCCCGGCCCTTGTAGCCGGTGTTATTGCAGACGCTGCAGCCTTTTCCTTTCTGGATCTTCACCGTCTTGGCTTCCTCCGGCGTATAACCTTCTTCGATCAGCGTCTGGACGGGAACCTCCACCGCCTCAGCGCACTCTTTGCATACCCGGCGCACTAGTCTCTGCGCGCAAATCAGGTGGACGGAGGTCGCAACCAGGAACGGTTCAATACCCATATTCATGAGCCGCGTGATGGTCTCCGGAGCGCCATTGGTGTGAAGAGTCGAGAGCACCAGGTGACCGGTCAGGGCGGCCTTGATCGCGATTTCCGCGGTTTCGAAGTCTCTGATTTCGCCGACCAGAATAATGTTAGGGTCCTGCCGCAGAAATGCTCGCAAGGCAGCCGCGAAGTTCAGGCCAATCTGCTCCTTCATCTGCACCTGATTTACGCCCGCCAACTGGAATTCGACCGGGTCTTCCGCGGTCATGATGTTGGTATCGGGAGTGTTCAAACGCGCAATGGACGAATACAGCGTGTTGGTCTTTCCAGATCCGGTTGGCCCCGTAACCAGCACCATTCCGTAGGGCTTTAGAATCGCTTTTTCGAATTTGACCAGCGACTCCGATTCGAAGCCGAGCTTAGTCATGTCGAGCCGTAGATTTTCTTTATCGAGCAACCGCAGCACAATCTTCTCGCCCCATAGCGTCGGCAACGTGCTCACGCGGAAGTCGAGCTGCTTCTTGCGTCCCCCGATGTGCATCTTCAGCATGATGCGGCCATCTTGCGGCAAGCGCTTCTCGCTGATGTCGAGCTTGGCCATGATTTTCAAGCGCGAAGTAATGGCGTCCTTCAACTTGATCGGCGGCGACATAATGGACTGCAACACACCGTCGATACGGAAACGCACGCGAAACTCCTTTTCGTAAGGCTCAATGTGAATGTCGCTGGCGCCGCGCTTCACGGCATCAGTGAGCACCAGATTCACGAGCTTTACGATAGGAGCTTCGTCAGCCGCTTTTTCCAGATCGGCCAGATCCATCTCTTGCTGGTCAGCCTGCAGTTCGATGTCGGTGTCTTCTGCATCCGTGATCGACTGCATGACCTGCTCGAGGTCTTCTTCTTTGCTGGTCCCGTATGCCTTCTCGATGCCTTCGAGAATCGCGCTTTCAGAAGCCACCACCGGCTCAATGTTGAAACCGGTCATGAACTTGATATCGTCCATGGCGAACACATTGGTGGGATCAACCATGGCGATGGTGAGCGAAGCCCCCACGCGGCTGAGCGGCAGGATCTGATACCGTTTCGCGGTTTCGTACGGAATCAGCTTGACCACTGAAGCATCAATTTCAAAATAAGAAAGATTTATGGCGGGAACACCGTACTGACGCGAAAGGAAGTTGGTCACGTCCTCATCGGTGAGAAAGTTAAGCTTCACCAATGCGCTGCCCAGGCGGCAGTTGGTTTCCTTCTGCACCTTCGTCGCCTGTTGCAACTGCTCTGGGGTGATGATCTTCTCTTTTACGAGAAGGTCGCCCAGCCTCTGGGACATTTCGATCTCCAGTCCTGTTCGCTGTATTCCGTACGGGCGGCACGCCCATCTCGGAAGTGTCGCTCCTCAGGGGAGATAAGGTGCGTACCCTCCGGTGACATAAATTGTCACCTCGATCGAGTAACCGTGAAAGTAACGTTGGTACTTGTACTCACAAGCAAAACGCTAAACTTCATTCCGAAAATGCCGAAGCGTGCGTTTGGCGCACTTTTAAATGGAGTCGGCGCGTAAGGGGTCATGTACCTTGGGTACACTGTCGCAGTATGTCTGCGCCAGCAAATCAACCAATGCCAGAGAATCAAGTTGCTGCGATGTACTCGGCTCTGGCGGGCGCCTGGGGACGGCAGCACTGGTGGCCGGCAAGGAGCCGATTCGAGGTAATCGTCGGTGCTTTTCTGACCCAAAATACAAGTTGGACAAATGTCGAGTTGGCGATGCAGCAGTTGCATTCCGCACGACTGCTGAATCTAGCCGGGATTAGAACCGTCCCTCTGCGCAGGCTCGAACAACTCATCCGCTCGTCAGGATACTTCCGGCAAAAAGCCCGCCGGCTCAAGAACTTTGTCCGCTTTCTGGACAAGACATATGGCCGATCACTCACAAAGATGTTTGCTCAACCGACTCTCCTGCTCCGAGAGCAGTTGCTATCGCTGAACGGCGTTGGTCCGGAGACCGCAGACTCAATCCTTCTTTATGCCGGCCAGCACCCTAGCTTTGTCGTGGACGCCTACACCAAGCGGATTGCCGAGCGTCACGGCGTTATAGCCGCAAACACTGGATACGAAGAGATCCGTGCGTTATTTGAGGGTGGTCTTGCCGAGGCTGAACTCCTTCAGGAATCGAAAACCGGAAACCCCGGCGGCGCCTCGCACTCGCCCTCCCGCATGAGCATGGTTTCACGTTCTCCCGTCGCCCAGGTGTTTAACGAAATGCACGCCTTGCTGGTCGGAGTGGGGAAAAAGTATTGCCTGAAGCCGGCGCCGAAGTGCGCGGAGTGCCCGCTGAACCATCTTTGGTCGAGTGACGGCCAAAAGCAGGCGACATCGAGCTCGCCAGCATCGCCCCAAGTCGCTGTTGCGGCTCACAAGAATATAATTACATCCAAGCAATAATAGTTGTGAGACATGCATTGAACGGTCTTCAGGATAACTTTGCCTAATCGAAACCAGCTCGCAAAGCCCCGCCCCGACCGGCGGAAGGTCATCTTTGTCCTGGTAATTGTGAGTCTGCCGCTCCTGGCCATCCTGCTTTCGCTTTCATCTTTTGAAATGCGTTTCATCGATCCCAAGACCAGCGGTCAAACCGTGTCTCTGGTTGCTCTGACCCTCCTCGTGTCGCTTCTCTTCGGAGGACTGACTTTTGTCCTGATGCGCAATCTCATCAAGGTCTTTTCTGAACGCCGATTGGGTGTGCTGGGATCGAAATTCCGTACCCGTCTCGTGGTCGGAAGTCTGTTGCTCTCATTCGTTCCCGTAATTGTGATGTTCTGGTTTTCATATGGATTAATGAATCGCTCCATTGAGCGTTGGTTTTCCACCCCCATCGAAGAAGTGCAGCGGGATACCGCAATCATGGCTGACCTTCTTTCACGTTACGCCGCTGAGAATGCACAAGCGGAGGCGCTTTCGATTGCATCCACGCCGGATACCCAGCGCGCGTTTGAGGGACATAGCTTTTCCGGCGTGATCAAGGAATTCCGCGCTCGTCAGGCCACCCTGCAAGGCGGCTTTGCTGTCGCCATTCAAGACGGGAACTCTGAAGCCAGTTTCGGCTTGCCTGCGCCATGGGCAGTCCTTAAAGAGCATTTGCCCTTGCAACCGCTCCGTTCCGACCGTCCGCGCATCGTTCATTGGGGCGGGACCGAATACATATTAGGCAGCGCGACTATCGGTAATGGGGGAGAGATTCTGATAGCCATGCCTTTGCCGCAAAATTTTGCCGACACCCAGAGACAGCTCGAAGCCAGTCAGCACAATTACCTGCAACTGGCACGTGGTCGAAGGCAGGTCCGGTTGACCTACATGGCAATCCTGATGGCGCTGACCGGGCTGGTGCTTTTCATCAGCATGTGGCTGGCGCTTTATCTTTCCCGCTTTGTCACTCGTCCGGTAGCAGCTTTGGCCGAAGCAACTCAGGAAATATCACGCGGCAACCTTGATCATAGGGTTGAAATTCCTGCTGCCGACGAATTCGGGGATCTCGTACATTCATTCAATCGGATGGCGGAAGAACTTCAAAGCAATCGACGCCAGATTGACGCTTCCAGTCGAGAATTGAGCGCTGCTAATACTGAATTGGACCAAAGACGACGGCAGATGGAAACAATTCTGGAAAGCATCCCTACTGGAGTACTTTCTCTGGATGCCTCCTTGCGAGTAACTCACGTGAATCAGGCGCTGCTTCGGCTGCTGAAGCCGGATGAAGAGTATCAGCGACTGGCCGCAGTTCTCATTGGCGCTTCCCTGGGTGACCTGTTCTCTGCTGAAGTCATAGAGGATCTCCAGCATCTGCTGCGACGCGCTGACCGCATGGGAGAAAACACGGCCCAGTTGGAATTTGCGGTGCAGCGCACAAAAACAAACGTAGCTGTTACCGTCGCCTCCTTACAACACAACTCGCAACGGGTCGGGTATGTGTTGGTGTTTGAAGACCTCTCTGATCTTTTGCATGCGCAGAGACAGGCGGCGTGGCGAGAAGTCGCCCGCCGGGTGGCTCATGAAATAAAAAACCCTCTAACCCCAATCGCCCTCTCGGCGGAACGCATCCTGAGGCATCTGGACCGAAGCAATCAGCCAGATGCAGCTTCACTTGAAATCGTACGCACCTGCGCCAAGACGATCGAGAGTTCAGTCGATACGGTACGCACCTTGGTGAACGAGTTTGCTACGCTGGCCCGCTTCCCGGCGTCCCAACCCGGTCCCGCGGACATCAATTCGATTGCAGAAGAAGCGCTGGTCATGTTCAACGGCCGGCTGGACGGCATTCGGCTCCGTACCGCTTTCTCCAGCAACTTACCGAAAGTCATGGCCGACGGCGACGCACTCAAACGAGCCATCGCCAACTTGGTGGACAATGCCGCCGAAGCGCTGCAAGACTCGGTAGTGAAAGAGATTGAAATTTCGACATCCCTGGTCGCCAGCCGGGATGCCGTCGAAATCTGCGTGGCCGATAGCGGCCAAGGCGTGACTCAAGAGGCCAAAGAGCGCTTGTTCCTGCCATACTTTTCCACCAAAAAGCGGGGAACAGGACTGGGTCTCGCTATCGTGAGCCGGATTGTCGAGGACCATCGCGGCTCGATTCGCATCGAGGAAAATCGGCCGGTAGGGGCGCGCTTCGTCATCGAGTTGCCCATTGCTGCCGATTCAATCGCCGCTCCCCCTAGCCTCTCCTATGCATAACATCCTCATCGTTGATGACGAGTCCTCTATTCGTGAATCGCTGCAAGGGGTGCTGGAGGACGAAGGCTACAAGGCATCGGCGGTGGATAGCGGCGAAGCCTGTCTCGAGCTACTGCGCAACAAATCCTTCGATGTAATTTTGCTCGACATCTGGTTGCCTGGAATGGACGGCTTAGAAGCGCTCGAACGCGTTCGCGAAAATGAAGATGCGCCTGAAGTCGTCGTCATTTCCGGCCATGCCACCATCGAGACTGCCGTTCGCGCAACCAAGCTCGGCGCGTTCGATTTTCTAGAAAAGCCGCTATCCGTGGAAAGAACGCTGATCCTTATTAAGAACGCGATAGAAACGCGGAAGTTGCGGCTGGAAAATCGCGATCTGAAAAAACAAATGGCGCCAAGAAGTTTGATCGTAGGTGAAAGCATACCCACGAAGGCCTTACGCCAGCAGATTCAACTCATGGCGCCGACTAACGGCCGAGTGCTGATATTCGGTGAATCCGGGACCGGTAAAGAACTCGTTGCCCATGCCATTCATGTGCACAGTCTGCGTAAAGACGAAATGTTCGTTGAGGTCAATTGTGCCGCCATTCCGGAGGACCTGATCGAAAGCGAATTATTCGGCCATCGCCGCGGTTCTTTTGCCGCCGCTTCAGCAGACAAAGACGGGAAGTTTCTAAAGGCAAATGGCGGCACGTTGTTCCTGGATGAAGTCGGCGACATGAGCCTGAAGACCCAGGCAAAAGTTCTCCGCACGCTTGAGGAGCAAAAATTCGCGGCCGTTGGGAGCGATGAACCTGTGACCGTGGATGTCCGCGTAATTGCCTCCACCAACAAAGATTTGGAAGAAGAGATTTCTCGGGGCAACTTCCGCGAAGACCTTTTTTATCGCTTGAACGTAATTCCCTTCTCGGTGCCCCCGTTACGCGAACGCAAAGAAGACATTCCGCTGCTTGGACGCCACTTCCTCAAAGAACTTTCTGGCCAGTATGGACGCCGACCGCGCGAGATTACTGATGATGCCATTGAAACTCTGATGCGCTACTCCTGGCCGGGCAACGTTCGCGAACTGCGCAATGTGATCGAACGCATCGTGATCATGAACCCAACTACGAGCCGCTTCGAACGCAAGCACCTACCTCCCCTGGTGTATCGCGACGGCAGTCGTCGTTCGGGCAGCGAGTTTATGACTTTGCACCAGGCCCGCGCTGCCTACGAACGTGATTACATTCTGAAGAAACTCGACGATAATCACGGCAATATGAGCCGGACGGCGGAGGTGTTGGGGCTGGAGCGAAGCCACTTGTATCGCAAAATGAAGGCCCTGGGACTTGCGGTCAAAGAGTAGGTCAAGGTTTCACATTAACCAAATTTTCCAATTGCCGCCGCCAGTCGAGGTCTTCGACGAATCCCCGAGACTCGCGCCAGTTGGGCCGTACCTTGACGAAAAGTTGCAGGAACACCTTCGTTCCGACCATTTTTTCGATCTCGATCCGCGCCGCAGATCCAATCTTCTTCAGCATCTGGCCCTGCTTGCCAATCAGGATTCGCTTTTGCCCTTCACGCTCGCAAAAAATGGCAGCTGCGATTCGCGTCAATCGTTGCCCTTCCTCGAACTCCTCGATCAGCACTGTTACTGAGTGCGGCACCTCTTCGCTGGTCGCAAGCAGCACTTGCTCGCGAATCAATTCCGCCGACATGAAACGGACCGGCTGATCGGTAGCCTGATCCGGTGGGAAATATGCCGGTCCGGCCGGGAGCCCCGAGACCACCTTACCGAGCAGCAAATCGAGGCCTTCCCTCTTGCGCGCAGAAATAGGAATAATTTCGCGGAACTGATTCATGGCCGCATACTGCTCGATCAGTGGCAACAGCTTGAGCTTGCCTGGACCCAACAGATCGATTTTATTGAGAAGCAGAAACGCCGGAGTTTTTGACTTGCTGATAAGTTCGAACAAAAAGCGCTCTTCGGGCTCTGGCCTTCTCGAGATGTCGATCATGGCCAGAATCACATCGCAACTATCCAGCGCCTCGCGCACTTCGCCCATCATTTTGCGACCCAAAGAACTGTCCGGACGATGGACACCGGGTGTATCCACCAGGATTACCTGGGCGCCACCCTTTCCCTTTTGCTTGGGAAGATGAATGACCCCGAGCACGCGGTTGCGAGTGGTCTGCGGCTTCGGGCTGACGATGGCAAGCTTTTCTCCCGCGAGCGCATTCAGCAAGGTGGATTTGCCAGCGTTCGGACGACCTAGAATGCAGACGAATCCTGAGCGGAAGGGCATAAGTTTAAATTAGGTTCATCTGCCGCGGATGAGTGATCGAAACTCGCACGCGTTCGACGCGGCGATTGCTGGCTTGCAATACCTCCAGGCGCAGGCCGTCTTCTTCGATGACCTCTCCCTTTTTCGGGATTCTGCCGGCTAGTTCGCTCACCAATCCGGCGACGGTCGCGGCATCCCGGCGCTCAGGCCGAATCCCGAGCAGTTCTTCTAACCGGTCTACATCCATGTTGCCGGGCACAAGATAGGAGGTTTCATTCTCGCGCACGACCTGCGCAGCTTCATGTTCGTCGGTGATTTCGCCGACAATCTCTTCAACCAGGTCTTCGATCGTCACCAGGCCCGCAACCCCTCCGTATTCATCAATAACGATTGCCATTCGGACCTTCTGCTTTTGCATCTCGCGAAGCAGGTCACTGCCCAGCTTGGTCTCAGGCACGAAGTAAACGTCCTTGTGCATCAGTGAATCGACCGTTCGGACATGTGCTTCGGTATCAGGTATCTGCAAAACATCTTGCGCGTAAACCAATCCAATAATGTGATCTATATTCCCTTCGTAAACCGGGACGCGGGAAAACGGGCGCGCTCGCAGCAGCTCAATAAACTGTTCCACCGTCGCTCCCGAGGGCAAGGCCACAACCTCGGGTCGCGGCTTCATGGCTTCGCGCACCGTCTTCTCGCTAAATTGCACCACCGATTGGATCAAGTCACGATTCGTGCCGTCGAGAATGCCTTCCTCCTGACCGGCCTCTATAAGCGCATCTACAGCTTCCGCTTGGGTTTCCGGTTCCTGGTCAGAGTGTTCACGTGTAAGTGCAGTGACCGATTGCAGAAATCCAAGCACCAGAGTCACAGGCAGAACCACATAGATAAGGACACGTAATAGCAGGGCCCATCGCGCCAGCCACACGCCTTTGGTGCGCGAAAAAAAGATGAAAGGGAGAAAACGATTAAAGACAATTACCACCAGCATCAGCCCGAGCACCGCTTCGAGAAGTTCGTCTGCTGACCAACTCCCTTCGCGGAAAACCGCAAACGCAACCACCACCGCAATAGAGGCCATTAGAAACTGAGTAAGGATCGCCATCGACAAAGCGGCGCGCGACCGGCTCACTTTCAGCCTGGGCTCAACCTGCTGTTCGAAGTAGTCTATATTTTCCTGGAACTCGCGCGAAAGAAACTTGCCGACTTCCGCATAGACACGTTCCACGTACGAGGAGAGAGTCAGCAGTCCGAACAGAACCACAAGCGTGATGGCGATGGCGAAGTTCATGTCTTTGAAGGCACGCGTCGATTCCTCATTTCACCCTTTTTTGCAGCCGTTCGCTCAATCAATCCTGCCGGCAAGGACAATTTTCTTCGCAAACGTCCCTCAAGCCTGGTCATCTCACCCCGATCGCTTTCATGATCATACCCTGCCAGGTGAATCAGGCCGTGCAACACCAGAATTCTCACTTCTGCCGAGGTGGAATGCCCCATGGCCCGCGCAGTTCGGTTTGCAATATCCAGTGAAACCGCGATGTCACCGGCAAAGCCATCAATGAAACTCGGGCCGGGAAATGACAGGACGTCCGTCGCCCGCGCCTTCCCACGAAAACGCCCATTCAGGACAATCATTTCCTTACTGTCCGTTATTAATACCGTGACCGCTCCCATAAGCCTGATGTGCTCGCATGCTTCGGAGATAAATTCCGCCAGTTTTCGCTCGCTGAGACCGGGCACGCGCCGTTTGAACACTACTGTCGGTTGCATGGTTCTCGTTAAATAAAAAAGGGGCTCGGTTTTCGCCCCTTCTGCGATCAACGATTATTCGTTTCGTGCTTCTTCGGGCTCCACTTTCGGTTCAGCATGGCTGGAACCATTTCCACTCGATGCCTTGCCGTCCAGCAACTCCAGTTGATCCTCTGCGGATTTGGTCTTGTGCTCGTCATATGCCCGGATAATCCGCTGAACCAGATGATGCCTGACCACGTCCGCCTCATCAAAGTAAACGAACGAAAGCCCCTGCACGTTCTTCAACACATCCACCGCCTCAAGCAGGCCGCTGCGGCGGGCGTTCGGTAGATCAATCTGCGTGACGTCGCCGGTGATCACGGCTTTGGAATTGAACCCAAGCCGGGTCACGAACATTTTCATCTGCTCCGACGTTGTATTCTGGGCTTCGTCAAGAATCACAAATGAGTCGTTCAGCGTACGTCCGCGCATGAACGCGATGGGCGCAATCTCAATCACGTTCTTTTCGAGATAGCGGTCAACTCGTTCCGGATCCAGCATGTCGTAAAGCGCGTCATATAACGGCCGCAGGTACGGATCAATCTTTTCCTGCAGTGTCCCAGGAAGAAATCCCAATCGCTCGCCGGCTTCGACCGCAGGCCGGGCCAGAATGATGCGATTCACTCTTTTCGCGACTAACGCCGAAATAGCCATTGCGACCGCAAGGTACGTCTTTCCAGTTCCGGCAGGACCAATGCCGAACACCATGTCATGGCTTTCGATCGCATCCAGATAGCGACGCTGGTTGGCGCTCTTTGGCTGGACCGTGCGGCCCGCAAAAGCGCGTTGCTTTCCGGCCTCGGCAAGGCCGCGAAGAGTCGTTTTCGGGTCGGCAACCAGCACCCGCAGCATGCTGTTCAGGTCCCCGTTATTGAAAACGTGCCCGGAGCGCTGCAGTTGTTCGTAATCAGAAAAAACCTGCTCGGCGCGCGCAATATCGCGCGGAGTTCCTTCCAGCTCGACGGAATCCGAGCGCAGGTCAATATTTATGTTGAGGCCGTCCTCGAGAACGTGCAGGTTTTCGTCGCGGGTGCCGAAGAAGGTTTCGATGTTGGGGCTGACTTGAATACTCTTTCTCATTCGGATTTGTCAGATTACCTCGGGCGCAAACGCGCAATTTTGTTGCCGGGTCATTAGATGGCGCAATAAGGGCCGGAGACGCCAGACAGATCGCCTGTTCCGGATTGTACTTCGCCCCATGAGGTAGGCAGATTACAGTTACGTAAAAAGCCTACGCTGGATGAGAAGCGACAGTCAACGGTGTTTCTCGGCCACTGGACCGAACTGGTTCGGATACGCTTGGAGCATTGCAACGCTCGGATCAAGTGCCAAGTGTGTCCCACACATAAGGTTGACCGGCGCCACCTGCTCCCGTAGAATGATGATTCCAGTCCCTCGAAACGTCCTCACCGGACACTTCTCGGACATCCAACAAAAGAGGCAATTTAAGGCACATGGCAAACCATCTTTCTGCGCTCAAACGCGCCCGTCAAACCGAGACTCGCACCACCAGGAACCGCAGCAACACCTCACGGCTGCGTTCCGCTTTGCGTGACATGCGCGAAGCCCTCACTAAGGGCGACAAGGCGTCCGCCGAGCAGACTTACCGCCAGACTGTTTCCGCTCTCGACAAAGCCATTCAGAAGGGCGTGCTGCACAAAAACACCGCTGGCCGGTACAAATCCCGCCTAAGCGCCCGGTTGAAGGCATTGAAGTAGGCGGCTGACAACCTGCATCCCGGTCCCATTACCTGCTTGATTTCGCTCAGTCAGCAGTTTACCGATGCGATTCGCGCGCTCCATGGGGCTCGCGATATGGCAATGGTCTCTTAGAGATTCGGCCCATAAAGCTTCGACGGCGAACGCCCCCCCCTTCGTCCAGGCTCTACTCTTTTGGTGGAACTGGGGGCCGGCATGAAATTGTCGGTCACTCATCCGACACATTCGCGAAGAAAATGCTCGCGGTAGCTGGCGTCGCGAAAGGCTTCCGTGCCGCCGACGCGGGTAACGGAAAGCGCGCCAGCCCGATT